>Ga0335074_10010829_pt1 | contig 12753 bp, 8 predicted proteins | sample Lox_Sample_23_FD_206715 | JGI IMG/M metagenome (GOLD analysis project Ga0335074, IMG submission 206715) | Soil microbial communities from Loxahatchee National Wildlife Refuge, Florida, United States - Lox_Sample_2.3 | ecosystem: Environmental > Terrestrial > Soil > Wetlands | place: USA: Florida...
GGCCGAGAAAACCGCCGATACCGCAATGGCGCATCTCTTCCATTCCGAGACGCAGTGCGCCGCACAGGAGCCGGCGCTTGAAAAGGCCGCCCACGCCTATGGCAAGCAGGCCTTGTTTCCAGGTGGTGAGCACGCGAAAGGGAACCAGGGTCAGCAGCAGAAGCGCCCATGCGAGCAGCCACCCGCGATCCATGCGCCCCTGGAGCGAAACTCGCCCCAGAATGATCCAAGAGGCTAGCCACAGCAGATATTGCGCAGTGTGAGCGGCTAGGAGGCCGATGCCGTTTCGCATGGCGCCCACTTTGCGAAGCGACGGAATCATGTCTCCACCCGGACTGGGGCGAAGGATCCAGCATTGGTCGAAGCCCTTGTCGCCGAGTTGCTCGGCGAGCAGCATCGAAACGGTGCTGTTCCGGCGCGCCGTCGAGATGCCGGCGCCGGCCAGCAGTTGCTCGTACTCGGGCCGGGCGGTTCGTTCGAGCGGCTCGCGAATCGTATCGCAGACCTCGCGAATGCCGATGGTATGTAAGTGGAGATTCGGGGCAAGCACGCGGAGTTTCTGCCCACGGCTGCTTATGACCGCCAGGAAAAGTGTGTCGGAGATACGCAGCAGTGCGGGGAAAGCGAAGGCAAGGTCGGCTTCGAGGTCGCGATAATTGCTCTCGATCGCCTCGGCCTCACAGTTCAGTCGCTTGGCTGTGGATTCGATCCATTCGTCCGTGCTCATGCCGCTCAGACTGGCCGGGTTCGTCGTTTCCGGAGTAGTAGATGTCGAACCGCTGTGGCGAGCTAGAGCGGTCAGGGCGTCACCGAGACGCGTAGCCGGCCAGGCAAGAGCCGTGAGCCGAGGCGAGATTGCCGTCATCAGGCAACCTCAGTTTGGGGCACGTTTTCTGGAACCGGTTCCGGCATCTCTTCTACGATTCGTCCGGAATGAATGCGAATGCGCCGCCAGATGGAGCGCGACCACAGACCCGAGCGAGTCTGGGCTTCGGCCTCCAGCAATTGGGCATAGCGCGAACCAGGGGACGCGCAGAGCTCGTGCGGCGTGCCGTTTTCGGCGATCCGGCCTTGTTCGATTACGAGCACCCGGTCGAAATCGCGGGTTTCTTCGATATCGTGTGTGATGCACAGCAGGGTGCAATCGCGCCAAAGGTCGCGTGCACGAGCCAACAGATGACGGCGCTTTTCGCGATCGAGGCCGCGGAAAGGCTCGTCCAGGATGACCAGACGAACGTCTGCGCGAAGCACTGCTCGAGCCAGACGGACGCGCTGCCCTTCCCCGCCCGAGACCAGGCCGCCTCCCTCACCGAGCCGGGTCTGCATTCCTTGCGGCAGGTTTTCAAGTACGCTGCGAAGCAGGGCCAGATCGATGGAGCGGGCGATGCGGCCGGCATCAGCTTGTGAGCCGTATGTCAAGTTTGACAACAGGCTCCGGTTCCAGAGCTGCACGGCTGGATCGACCCATGCGGTTTGCGAGCGGAGGCGATCGCAATCAAGCGGCAGGCCGCCCGTCAGAATGCAGCCGCGGCTAGGTTTGAGCCAGCCGAGCAGAAGACCAGCCAGGCTAGATTTGCCCGCTCCCGAAGGGCCGACGATAGCCACGTGTTTGCCGGCTTCGATTCGAAGGTTGATGTTTTCGAGGATCGTGTGGCCGGAGGCCTCGACCGAGACATCAAGAAATTGAATGGACGGAGCCGCGGATGCCCGGACGCAAGCATCGCCGGAGCCGGCCGACGATTCTTCCGGCGCGCCCAGCGGTTCGAGGAGGCGGATGACGGTATTGCGGTGATTGGGATACTGGCGCGCCAGCGTATTGAATTCCTGCCCCAGCACGGGCAGGTTGAGGGCCCAGTAGACGACCAACAGGACTCGGCCTATATCGGCACCTTGCAATGGATGAAGCAAGAACAAGGCCGCAATCAGGCCAAACATGGCGGTCAGTTGGAGCGCTTCGATAGAGACCACGGCGCGCTGCAGGCGCAGAGCAGCGTGGGCCCATTCGCCGAGCAGCTTTTCGTGCTCCCGGCGCACACTTCGCTCCGCGCCATGAGCGCGGATGGCGAACAGTCCGAGCATGGCATCCAAATAGAAGCGGGCGAGCGCGCCGAGATGACTGCGTACGCGCAAATCGCGTTCGATGAGTACAGACTGTGCGCTGAACGCGGGCAGCAGGGCGATTGCAACCGTGAGCACGACGAACGGCGCGGCTCCCGGTGACAGCCATATGATGCCCGCGGCCGTGGCGCAGAGGCCGAAGATCGCCTGGAGGGCCATGCGGATTTGGCCGGGCATGTTCCGGAGGCGGTGGATCACATGCGCGCGCTCGGCCATATCGGAGGTGAGGCGGCTGTGGAAATAGCGGTCGGTGATTCTTGGAATTTTTGAGAAGAAAGCCAGTCGGAAGCGATTTTCCAATTGGCGGCCGAAGCGGAGCGCGCCAGCAAACAGCGGAACTTCGAACAGGAGCAAGGCGGAGCTGAAGAGCAGAATCGCCGCCATCGCGCCGAGGCGTTGGCCGGCAAGGTGAAGCCCATCTGAAATATCGAAAATGCCGCGCAAAAGTATCGCTTCGACGAGTACGCCACCGGCCCCGAGGGCGAGCGCGGCGATGAGAACGCCGAGAGAGAGTACACCGCTCTGGCGCAAGGCGCGCAGGAGTTCCCGGGCGGGACTCAGGGGGCGTTCCTGGATTGCGGCAGCTAACTCGGGGAGGAGCGGCTCGGCCGCTGGTTCGGACCGCTTGCCCCGAACCCGAACCAGAACTGCGCCGCGCATGAGAACTTGTTCTTGACTGTCGTCGCCCACCGGGCCGGGACGGACGGACCAGTAGCGCGCCGGGATCAGTTCGGGGTGCGCGCATAGCCGATCCAACAGGAGCATGCAATCGCGCGACGAGCGTACGCCATCAGTTCGCTTCAGTGCGGCGAGCAAACGCGCGCCGGCGTCGAGCGCAGCCAATCCGCGCCAGCTTGGGTCAGCTAGCGCCCGGGCACAGAGCCGGCCAATCGCGGCGCGCGAAAGTCTCAGGTTTCCGAGGCGCTCGCGTAGCGCGGCTTGAAAATCATCCGAGCTGGCGTACTCGCGCCAATCGGCCGCGGGCGCCGGCATCGAGTGGCTGAAGACCTCGCGCGCGAATTGAGCGCAAGGGACCCAGCGCCGACCAACCGCCGGGTCCATAACCTGCAACACGCTTCCGTGACGACGCCAAGCCACTACGAAGTGAGTCAGTCCGCTGGGTAGGCGGACGACCACAATTGCGGGCAAGGTTTTCGAGGCCGAGAGCAGCAGATGATCGACGGGCAGCATGATCTGCTCAGCTTCGAGGCCGAGCTGATTGGCTACCGATTCCATGGTGTCGATGGAAGTGCCGTCGACGCCAGTTTGGCAGGCTTCACGCAGACGACCGTAACTGGCAGGAGTTCCGAAGCCTTCGAGCAGGCACTTGAGCGACGCGGGCCCGCAGTCCATGTTGGAGCTTTGAACGACTTCGGGCGCGAAGAAGCGTCTCAATGGGCACCCACTACCGCGCCGGCCGAGCGAAGCAGCAGGGCGGCGGGCGAGACGCGCTCGACTGCCACTTCGACCGAGCCGGGCAATCCATGCTGCAACGGGATAGATGGGTGAGCGGCGGGATCGAGCGCCAGCTCCACGCGAACTTTTCCATCGCGGATCTCGGCTGCGACTCGTGACACTTGAGCGGAGACGGTTCCGTACTGGGCCCATGGAAAGCCTTGCAGGCGCAGAGTGGCTCGCTGTCCCGGGTGAATTTTGCCGAGCGCGGCGGCAGGCTCGAACTCCGCGATGATTTGCATTTTGCCGGCCGGCAAAATGACTCCGAGCTGCTGGCCTTCGGCGACTTCAGATCCTGGATGCAGAGACGCACATTCGCCCAGGCGTCCGGCGACCGAAGCGCGGATGCGGCGGCGATCGATTTCGTATTGGAGGCGCTGGATGGCGGCCGAAGAGGTTGCGATGTCGGCTTCGAGCTTCGCGATATCGGCGAGAATCTGTTTCTGCCGGACGTCACGGTCTTGCTCGCGCACCCGTAGTTCGGGTTCCAGGCGCGAAATTGCAATCTTCAGGTTTTCGGCGGCGGCGCGCTTGCTCTGGGCCTCTGCTTTGGCGTGCTCGGCGTCGGCTGCCGCCAAAATGCCTTCCCTCTGCAGGCGGGCAGCGCGAGCGGCCTGCTGCTCGGCCTCAATGGCCTGGGATTCGGCTTCCTGATACCTTGCGCGCGCACCCTCTTGCGAGAAGCTGAGCAGATGGCGTTCGTCGGTTCGGCCGCGATCTTCGGAAGCCAACTGGGATTGCAAAGCGGCGAGCTGCGGCTGGAGTGCTGCCAAACGAGTGTGTTGTTCTTGCAAGCTGAGACGTTCGGGATTGCTGTCCAGCTCGGCGAGAACATCGCCCGCGTGAACCTCCGCTCCCAGGGCTAAGGCTGAAGCGACCAGGCGTCCGGAGGCGCTAGCTTGCACGGGATAGGCGGCACGATCCACCTCAACTCGGGCGGAATCAGAAACTTCGTAGCGTGTGATCCGCGAGTGGAAGGCCCAGGCCAACCAAGCGGTAACCACCATGGCGGCGATGAGCAGCGCGACCGTAGACGGCGTGCCGCTATCCCGCCGTAACGACTGACTGACGCGATGGAAACTATTGGCCATCCGGTTAGCTGGTGGGTTGTCAGTGAGCCGCTCCAAAAAAAATCAGAGCGGCTCACTTTTTCTTTCAAATTGCCTCGGAAACTGCCGAAGAGGATATTACGCGCCCCAGAGGCATTTGCCGGCCTTGACATTGCTCTTGATTTTCATGGCTTGGCTCCTTTCTTGACAGTTAGGGCTGCTTATTTGGCTGAATAAGCAGTCCAAGTTACTGGCAGTATAACTCCGTTGCGAAACGTTTCAAGACGCCCACGTACCAGAAAGTTAAATAAACTTTACGCGATCCCACAAGCGGGCCTAGTTTACAGATATTTATGATAACGGCTTAGTTCGCTCTTATTGACCCTCCGGGTGGTCAGTTTATTCTGATGCTATAGTCCTTGAGGGATATCCGCCTTCTTCAAAGTTGGGCCGCCTCGTTCGAGGCGGGGCGGCCCACGAAACTATCTTCTACGATAGGCTTAAATAGCCAAGAAGACTAAGTTCCCCAAACGCTCTGGCCGGCCTTCAAATTGCTCTTCTTGATTTTCACGGTTATAGGCTCCTTTCCATGTATTCGCCGCTTGAAATAAAGGAAGCGGCGGCGCGAATTAGTTGCAGTATAGCTGCATAGGAAATTATTTCAATAACCTCAAGTACTGGACATGGATAGCCTCGCGGCTCACTTGACAAGCTAACTATTAGAAAACACACCTGACGGCCTCAGACAAATCTGGTCACGGTACCAGGTTTGCTAGCCTCGCCGGGTAAATCCTACTTCTGCTCGCGATTCGTCCATTTCTCCGATTTCGAAATTTAGCTGGTCCGCTCAAATGTAGATGGTTCAGATTTCCCTGAGGCTATTTCCCTTAGGTAATAGCTAGGACCCAAGCCTCGATTTCGCTATGTTGGAAGCGCGGCTTCACCGCGTTGATCGCGACGCAATGGATCGATTTCCGGCAGCCATCGAACAACTCGCGGCGGATTACCCCGAGCGCAGAAAACCAGACCGAAGAGCGTTTCTGCTACTGGCGGCTGCCGCCCTGCTCATCACGGCTGGATTGCTCGTCTATTCCGAGACGATGGCGTTCGTGTGGGACGAAGGGTTTCACTTGCTGGCGGCGCAGTTGATTATTGCGGGCAAGCGGCCGTATATCGATTTTTGCTTTCCCCAAACGCCACTGAATGCGTATTGGAACGCGGGTTGGATGAGCGTGTTCGGGGAAAGCTGGCGCGTAGTGCACGTGTTTGCAGCGCTGGCGACCGCGGGCGCGATGTTCTTGACGGCTGAGTTCGTGTTTACCCGTTTCGGCGTCGAGCGCTGGCGCTTGGCCTGTGCCCTGGTGGCCATGTTCTTTGTGGGATTGAACACGAATGTAGTGGAATTCGGCCCGGTCGGCCAGGCTTACGGCATGTGCCTGTTCCTGACTGTGGCGGCATTTCGGATGGCGGTGTTTGCCGCGCGGCGCGAGGGTGTTCTGTCCGCACTGGGAAGCGGGATACTGGCGGGCACGGCAGCCGCCTGCTCGCTGCTCACGGCTCCGGTAGCCCCCGTGCTGCTGATCTGGTTAGTGTTCTACAACCGTCAGGGATATCGGTGGCGCAAGCTCACCGCCTTTGTGGCGGGTATTTCGATTCCGTTTGCGCCGGTGCTTTGGATGTTCGCGGAAGCACCCCGCCAAGTATTCTTCAACGTTATCCAGTACCAGGCGATCTACCGCCGCGTGAACTGGACCGGTGCAACTCCGCACGATGTGGATGTGTTGAGCGCGTGGCTGGTCTCAAGCCAGGGCCTTCTCATGGGATTGCTGGGGATTGCGGGAAGCGTGTTTATCCTGAAGCGGTCAAACTGGGAACGCGAACGGCGGGCCGAATTCCTGCTTTGCATTTGGCTGACGGTGGCGTTGACCGCGTATATCGCGACGGCGCATCCTACCTTTGAACGCTACTTTTTGTTTGTAGTGCCGTTCCTTGGCATTCTCGCGGCTGTGGGACTCTATGATGTTTCCTCGCGGCTGTTCGGACCGGACCGCTTCCGCTGGCCGGCGGCGGCGTTGATGTTGATCGTTACCTTGGCTCTGGGGAGGGCTCTGTTTGACGATCGCGATTCGGTTACCTGGTACGACTATCAAAAGATTGCCAAGAAGGTGGCTGCGGTTACTCCGGCCAACGGACGGTTGTACGCAGACGAACTGGTTTATTTCCTGCTGCAGCGTATCCCGCCCCCGGGCATGGAGTTTTCGTATGCGCACAAGCTTGAATTGCCGCCGGCGCAAGAAAAGCTCTATCACATCGTTTCGGAAAAGGAGTTAGCGCAGCAGGTCAAAGCCGGCCAGTTCGCGACGGTACAGAGCTGCAACGACGACACAATTGACAAGCTGGGACTCGACCAGATCTTTCCGCACAAAGCCGATGTCTTAGATTGCACCGTTTATTGGGGCACGGTAAAGCCGCAACCTGCAACGCCGCCAGCGAAACCTTCACAAGCTGCGCCGCGAGCCAAGCGTTGAATCACGCTCGGTCAGTGAGTCATGGCGTACACGATGTAGTTCACTCCCACGCGAACGCCTAGAGCGGAATACTTCTCCGGGTACTGCGGCTCGTCGGCCCACTCCCAGGAATCGCCGATATCGGAGTTAAACGAGATGGCGACCATTACGCGGCCCTTGTCGTCGTAAATGCCACGCCAGCGCGCCACATAGCCATCCTTCTTGTGACCTTCGGCCAGGTGTTCGGCGCCGACGATCTGGTAGCGGTCATCCAAGTCGTAGACGGTGTGGAAAATCGCGTCGCTGTTAGGAATGTCGACAATGGGCCGGTCTGGAAAGACGCGCTTCATGCTCTCTTCGAAGACCTGCCACTCGAGGGTGCCATGGAAGTCGTCCGCCATGAAGAAGCCGCCGCGCAACAAGTAATCGCGCAGCTTCTTCGCCTCTCGATCAGTGATGCCCCACTCGCCCACTTGCACGGCATAGAGCCAAGGCCAGTTGTAGATGTCGTCGCCATCTTCGAGATTGACGCACTGCTCGACGGAGCGCACCTGGATGCGGGTCAAGCGGCGAACCGCTGCGGAGAAGTGGCGATCGGCGCGCGGGAAATCCTGAGTCCAAAGCGACAGGCCATCACGCCAGTCCCCGTCGCCGAAGCGTCCTGCGTAGCCATCATTCCAGCCGGGCGGATACATGAGCCTGGCAAAAGCCCACTCTGCTTTGTCTTGATAATCCGGAGGCAAGGGAATGCTGCCGAGGCGGTATTCGACACCCGGATATTGGCGAAAAGGACGCGGCAGCGTCCGGTCCAGGGCGTAGGCGCTACCGAGGAAGACGGTGGCGCACAAGCACACAAACCAGGCACTTCGAATTTTCATGCGTGCTGCCTTCGATTGTGAGGATAGCATTGGTTTTGCCATCCCACAGCTAACGTGGTAGTACAACAGTGGAATGACCCGAATTTTGGCACTTCTGCTGTTAGGAGCCTTTTCTGTCAGCGCTCAGGATTGGGCGCGCCAGGAGCTTGAGAAATCACCCCGGCATCGCGAGTGGGCTGCCATCAAGCACGATGGCCGCACGGTTCAAACACTAATCGTGTATCCGGAATCGAAGGAGAAGACTCCGGTAGTGCTGGTGATCCATGAGATCTTCGGATTAACGGATTGGGCGCAGGACGTCGCCGATCAAGTTGCGGCGGCGGGCTATATTGCGGTGGCGCCGGATCTGCTATCGGGGATGGGACCGCAGGGCGGAGGCTCGGATAAGTTCACTCAGAATGACTCAATAAAGGCCATACGCGATTTAAACCCGGACCAGATCACCGCGGATTTGAATGCTGCCGCCGATTACGGCCTGAAACTGCCCGCTGCGAATGGCAGGCTGTTCGTAGCAGGATTCTGCTGGGGCGGAGGTCAGAGCTTCCGTTTCGCGACCAACCGCCCGGATTTGAAGGCGGCTTTTGTCTTCTACGGACCGCCGCCTGAGAAGGACGCAATGGGCCGCATTAAGGCACCGGTGTACGGCTTCTACGGAGGCAATGACGAGCGTATCGACGCGACCATTCCAGCCACGACGGAAGCGATGAAGCAACTCGGCAAGAGCTATGAGCCGGTCACCTATGAGGGCGCGGGTCACGGCTTCATGCGGGCGGGCGAGGCTCCGGACGCGACGGAGGCAAACAAGAAGGCGCGGGCGGAGGCATGGCAGCGCTGGAAGAAGCTTTTGGCTGGAGGGTCGTAAGGCGGCCACTCGCGCCCTCGTTGGCACTTCCTCTGTACCGCTAGATCGGCACCAAACCCCGGCGCATGGCGATCGCCACGGCTTCGGCTCGGCTAACGGCGCGGAGCTTGGCGAGGATCTGCGCCACATGAAACTTGGCGGTGTGATCCGAAATCGCGAGCTGCGCGGCGATCTGCTTATTTCCTAAACCGTCGGCGAGCATGCGCAAGACCTGCAATTCGCGCGGGGTCAGCGCCTCGGTTGGCGGTGTCTGCTCGTCTTCATTAGCGCTCTTCAGCCAGCGGCGGACCTGGTGATGGGTCAGGACCGTGAGATCCTGTACTGCCGCAATGACGGCTGCGGAAATTTCAGCAGGTAGCGCGTCATCGGGCAGCCACGCCCGAACCGGGCCGGTAAACGCACCTTGGCGCGGTGGCTCACGGCTGAGCAGGACAACCGGGGGACCTTCGCCGAACAGATCTTCCGCCCGCAAGCCGGCGGTGACCACCACGTCGGTCATCGGGCTTTGCCGACCGACGCGAATGGCGGCGCGAGCCTGAACGACCTCCAGGCGCTCGTCTTCGGCGAGCAGTTTTGCAAGCCATTGCGCGCGCGAGACTGTATCGGCGTAGATGGCGACGCGAATCAAGCTGCGGCCGACACCTGCTCTGGCGCGAGGCGCACTGCCACGTGTCGCAAGTTCCGTTGTCCTCCGCGGTAGAAATCGAGGCGCAATACCGCCCCGGGCGCAGTGTCGATCGCGAATTGGAGATCGTCCAGGGACTGGAAGGCGCGGGCGGCCGCACCGATGAGAATATCGCCCGGCAGCAGCGAGGCACGAGCAGCCGGAGAACTGGACGAGATTTCGAGAACCATGATTCCTAGCCTGCCGCTCTCGAGATCTACGGGCCGCACCGTGACGCCGAGCGCGCGACCCATCTTCGCCCTCAGCAGGAACGATTGCACGGCTCGGCTGGGTACGGCTAAAGCCAAACCGCCGCTCATAACCATAGTGTTGATGCCGAGGACCTGGCCGTGAAAATCGGCCAAAGGCCCGCCGGAATTTCCGGGCGCCAGCCGCAGATCGGCTTGAATCCAAGCCAGCCCGGCGAGTGAACCGACGGCGTGCACGATTCCGCTCGAGACCGCGCCCACGAAGCCGAGCGGGTTGCCCACGGCGAATACCGCTGTCCCGGCACGCAGACCATCGGAGTCGCGCAGGCAGGCGGGTTCGGCGCGCAGCCCGGGGGCCGACAACAACGCGAGATCACGGTGCGCATCTAGTTTCAAGCACGAAGCGCTCACTTCCAGGCCATCCCAAGCTTCGACACGCAAACTCTGGCCGCGGACGACATGGGCATTGGTGATCACACGCTCAAGGCCGATGATCACACCGGAACCGGCGCTCTGTCGGCGCCCGCGTCCAACCCGTATGTGCACAGTCTGCTTGCGGAGCGCTTCAGCAACACTCCCGGGTACGGGAATCGGCATCTCAGTCCTCCTTCAGGCGTTGCGAAACGACAATCTGCGCTTGGACAAGTTCACCGCCTCGTATGAGCTGCGCCGAAACGGAGCGGCCCACGATCTCGCCGCGCAGAATAGCTTGCAATTCTTCGATGCTGGACAGGTGATTCTTGTCGAGCGAGATGAGAATGTCGCCCAGTTGCAGATCGGCCTGCTGGGCCGGCGAATCGCCCGCCACGCTCAACACAATCAGGCCGGTTTCAGGTATATCTCCCAACTTGGCGCGCAGATGCTCTGGAATCGCGACCGGTTGCAGGCCCACCCCGAGGTAGCCGTGTCGAATCCGGCCTTCTTGCAGCAGTTCCTGCGCGACGCGGTTCAAGGTGACCAGCGGGACAGCGACCGCGGCGTGACGCAGCAAACCGGGTGTTGCGAGACCGATGAGGCGGCCTTGCGCGTCCACAACCGCGGCGCCGGATTGTGAGGGATAGAGATTCATATCCAAGCGAAAGAAGTAATCCAGAGTGCCGCTGCGCCAGGTACGCCGCGCGCCTCCAGCAGCCCCGATGATGCCGACGCTGGCAGAAGGACCTACATCGGTGGTCAACCCAACTACCACAGCAAGCGAACCGGACTTCAGGAAAGCCGGATCGGAAGCAGGCAGGGGCTTCAACGAGACACCCTCCACCTTCATGATGGCGATATCGATACTGCGGTCGCGTCCCAGGATGCTGGCGACCGCTTTCGTACCGTCCGCTAGCTCTATTGGAATGCTGTCTTTGCGGCGCAACGTATGATCTGCCACTGCAACCAGATTTTCGCTGATGCTTACTCCGCTCGTGACGCGGTAAGGCGCGGCCTTGACGGCGACTACCCCCTGCGCGGCGCGCTCGATAAGGGCTACAAGCGATTCCGTAAAACCGGCTAAATCTAAAGAAGCTGCATTGCTCATATAGCTTCAGCTTGAGCGAGCGCCGGAGATTGCGCATCCGCCGTTCGGGCAGGTTGGCTAACGGAAGAGTTTAGGCGCGGGAAATTCCTGTATATCTAGGATAATTGGCGGCAATTAAAAATATTTCCCTAATTTTATCAATCATTTCCCACTTTAGGGTGGTGTCTTCGTCGTTTCTCGCCTTGCGTAGGCATCCGGGCCCGTGCTAAATCTCACAGACATCGAGGTAATCCATTTGCATCATTCGAATGCTTTCCATACCGCCTGCCAGCGATTCGCCTCAGTTTCGCTTTTGGCGTGCCCTCTACTTTTCCATACCGCGGCCAGTGCACAAACCGTGCATGCTGCACCGCGCCCTCTGATCACCCAAACCATCGACGACACAAAGCTGGTTACTCTGCATGGCAACACGCGTTCGGAAGCGAATGCAGCCAACGACCGCGGCCGAGTGGACGACGATTTCGCGATGAACCACATGCTGCTCCAGTTGCACCGTTCACCCGAGCAGGAGCAGGCTCTCGATCGGCTGATCGATTCCTTGCATGACCGCACCTCGCCGAATTACCAGAAATGGTTGACCGCAGTTGAATTCGGCAAAGAGTTCGGGCTTGCACAGGAAGACCTGACGGCGATTACGAATTGGCTGCAATCGCGCGGATTCAGCGTGAACGTGGTTTACCCGAACGGCATGCTGATTGATTTCTCAGGTACTGCCGGGCAGGTGCGCGACGCCTTCCATACCGAGATCCATCACCTCAGCGTCGACGGCAAGCAGCACATTGCGAATATGAGCGATCCGCAGATTCCGGCGGCGCTGGTGGGCGCAGTAGCGGGCGTAGTTTCGCTGAATGACTTTATGCCTCATCCGGCGAACAAGCCGCGCGCGAACTACACCTTCAGTTCCGGTGGTAGCACGTATTATGCAGTTGTCCCCGCGGATTTGGCGAAGATTTACAATTTCAGTCCGCAGTTCAGCGCCGGCATCAGCGGTACGGGCCAGACGATTGTGGTGATCGAAGACACGAACGTGTACAGCACTTCGGACTGGACCACGTTCCGGTCGACATTCGGGCTCTCCGGGTACACCTCCGGGTCGTTCACGCAGGTTCATCCGGGCAGCAACTGCAGTAATCCGGGCACGAACGGCAATGACGGCGAGGCGATTCTGGATGCAGAATGGGCCAGCGCAGCCGCGCCGAACGCGGCGATTGAACTCGCTTCCTGCAGCGACACGAGCACCACCTTCGGCGGCCTGATTGCCCTCCAGAACCTGATCAACGGCAGCAATCCACCGCCGATTTACAGCATCAGCTACGGGGAGTGCGAAGCGGAAAACGGAGCGACTGCGAACGCGGCGTATAGTTCCGCGTACCAGCAGGCGGTTTCCGAAGGCTTGTCGGTATTCGTTTCTTCGGGCGATGAAGGCGCGGCAAGCTGTGATGCCGATGAGCCGTACGCGACGCACGGCATCGGGGTGAGCGGCTTCGCC
>Ga0335074_10010830_pt1 | contig 12752 bp, 10 predicted proteins | sample Lox_Sample_23_FD_206715 | JGI IMG/M metagenome (GOLD analysis project Ga0335074, IMG submission 206715) | Soil microbial communities from Loxahatchee National Wildlife Refuge, Florida, United States - Lox_Sample_2.3 | ecosystem: Environmental > Terrestrial > Soil > Wetlands | place: USA...
GCCGCAGCGTAGGCAGCGAGCCACAGTCAGCCGAGAGGCAGGGCCATGACATCTCAGGGCATCTCCGCGCAGGCGAAGGATCCGCGGGCCGCTGTGACGGCAGTCCGGGTGAGCTTCTTCCGCTGCCTAGATCTGACTGGGCCAGGTACCGATTCTGAGCCTCAGGCCGCTGGCGAGCCGGACACGAAGTCGCTGGTGATCGAGATGGACGTCGCGACCCTGACTGGAGCTCAAGCTCAGTCCCGCCAGGAGTCCCGGCAGCTTCAGAAGCTTGCCAAGCTCGCGCATCAGGCGCAGCAGAACCGGCACGACCGAACTGCGTGGGACGTATTAGCCGAGGCCACCGCACACTACGTTGCCGACAAGGTGCGCAACTCCGCCGCATCGCGGACGGAGCTGTGGGAAGACCAGGGAACGCTCGGCCCGGAAGCCCTCGCCGAAACGCTTGAGCGCTTCCAGCAAGCCTTGCTTGGCCTGGTGGCACAGCCTCTTCAGGGCGTTGCCACCTGGGCTGGTGCACCGCGGCCAGAGGCGGCGGTGCTGGCTGACATCGGGGCGAGCATGGTCGCGGCTCCGGTGACTCGCCTCGTACAGCAGGTCTGCGTGATCGTGGATATCAGCGGGATGGTGCTTGGCGCCGCTACCGGAATGTATCCGATGGCGATCGCCTGCGCCCATCAGCTAGCAGCCGCTGAGCTCCCCCACGCGCTCGCGGCCGGCATCAGCAGTGCGGTCGAGGGCAATTTCCGTGTCCGCAGTTGTGCGCCAGAGCGACTGCAGCAGCTCAGCGGGAGTGAGCGCGGCACGGCTAGGAGCCCGCTGCGCGACGACTCCCGGCTAGGCCGGGAAGGACGCGCTGCCCTGCAAGGACGTTTTCCAGGGCTCTCCGGGCCTCGGCTCTCGCTTCGGCTCCCACCGCCATCACGATCAGCGCGCAACAGTCCCGCTACCCGCGAGAACCGGGGAGGTCGCCGCCGCCAGAACGGACTTGGCCGCGGCGGGCGATTCGACTGACAGCCCGGCTGGCCGTCTACCGGCAGGGGCGATCAGTCGGTGAACGTCGGGTCGGCGCCGTGCAGCCGCGGTGCCCGGCCCTTCGGCTCCTCCCACTTTTCCGACCGGCCGAACGCGGTCAGATCGAGCAGCGAGTACGCATTGCCGATCTGGTCGGCGCCGCGGGCATAGGTCGAGTAGGTGTGGAACACGCGGTCGCCGTCGCGCAGGAAGCAGCTGAATCCATGCGCTTCCATCGACTCGGTCACCGGCTCGGAATCGGCAGCCGCCTCCTCCTCCGTCTGGAAGTTGTAGAGCGGCGGAGCGACGGCCGGGTCAAGCGTCGCGCCGAAGTCATAGTTGAAGTCGCTTCCGAACGATGAGTACCAGCCGAGCGCCCACCCGCGCGCGGCCTTGTATGCCGCGAGCTTGGCGTACGGAGCGCGGGATACTCCGGCGAACGTGGTGTCCCGCGACTCCAGGTGCCGGAACAGACCCGGCGGCATCTCGTCGAGCCCAGCCGTGCAGCCAGGGCAGGCGGCATCCCAGGACGGGTCGTACATCACGTGCTGGATGATCAGCTGGCTGCGGCCGGCGAACAGATCGAGTAGCCCGACCGTGCCTTCCGGCCCGTCGAACACGTACTTCTTGTCGAGCTCGACCATGGGCAGCCGGCGCCGGTCCGCGTTGAGCGCGTCGCGCTCGCGAGTCAGGGCCTTCTCCCTGACGAGCAGGTCCCGGCGGGCGGCTAGCCACTTCTCCCGTGTCGTGATCTCCGGCAGGCTCACTTCGTTCTCCTGTCCTCGCACCAGCAAGGCCGGCGCATCGACGCTCCCTGTAAGGCCAACGAACGGCGTAGCCTGTTCTAGACAGCCCGCCCTGAATTCGGTTGCCGCACTGTCCAGCACCGCGTACTCCGTTCGTCGTGGTAGCAGAAGCTGGGAGGACGAGATGATGCGCTACATGCTGCTGATGTGCGGACCGGAAGACCCCGACCCTGCGCCGGCCGCCCCTGGTGAGGAGCCGTGCTGGCTGCCGTGGGCGCGCGAGATGGACGCTCGCGGTGTCGTCCGGGTGGGCGGCGGCCGGCTCCGGCCGATCAGCACGGCGACGACCGTGCGCGCCAACGGCACCGAGGTACTGGTCGCTGACGGCCCGTTTGCCGAGACGAAGGAGCAGATCCTCGGCTACGACGTGATCGAGTGCGCCGATCTTGACGAGGCGATCTGGGCCGCGTCCCGGCATCCGGTCGCACTCAGCGGCGGAGCGGTCGAGGTGCGGCCGATCCTGGAAGACGCCCCCGCCTGACGGATGCAGACGGCGCCGGCTGATGTCGAGACCGCGGTCGCTGACGCGTTCCGTCAGGACTGGGGCAAGGTCGTCGCCACCCTGATCCGGCTGACCGGTGACTGGGACCTGGCCGAGGAGTGCACCCAGGACGCGTTCGCCACCGCGCTGGCCCGGTGGCCACGCGACGGCGTGCCCGATCGGCCGGGGGCGTGGCTCACCACGACCGCACGCAACCGGGCCCTTGATCGCCTCCGCCGGGGTAAGACCGAAGCCGTGAAGCTGCAGGAGGCTGCTGTGCTCTCGGGACCGGACGAGCCCGCGCCGCGAGACGACAGCGGTGTGGCCGACGACCGGCTGCGGCTCATGTTCACCTGCTGCCACCCGGCCCTGACGCTGGAGGCCAGGGTTGCGCTCACGCTGCGCACACTGGCCGGGCTGACGACTGCGGAGATAGGGCGGGCGTTCCTGGTACCCGAGGCCACCATGGCCAAGAGGCTGACCAGGGCCAAGCACAAGATCCGCGACGCGGGAATCCCGTACCGCGTACCGCCTGCGCATCTGCTGCCTGAGCGCACACCTGGCGTGCTGGCTGTCGTGTACCTGCTCTTCAACGAGGGCTACTCGGCGTCGGCAGGCGATGACCTGCTCCGCGCGGACCTGTCCGCCGAGGCGATCAGGCTCGGCCGGCTGCTCATCCAGCTGATGCCGGACGAGCCGGAGGCAGCCGGGCTGGTGGCGCTGATGCTGCTGCAGGACGCCAGGAGCGCGGCCAGGGTCGACGACGCGGGTGAACTGGTCCGGCTGGAGGACCAGGATCGTAGCCGGTGGGACAAGGCGAAAATCAGCGAAGGCATACGGCTGCTCGAGGCAGCACTGCGCAGGCAGCGGGCCGGCCCGTACCAGGTGCAGGCTGCCATCGCGGCATGCCATGCCGAGGCGGCGAAGGCGAGCGACACCGACTGGCCGCAGATCGCGCTGCTCTACGGCGAGCTCGCGCGGATGGCGCAGTCCGCGGTCGTGGAGCTCAACCGCGCGGTCGCGGTGGCGATGGCGGACGGACCTGAGGCGGGCCTTGAGCTCGTGCGTGCGCTCGAGGCAAGCGGTGAGCTGGACGGCTACTACCTGCTCCCGGCCACCAGGGCGGACCTGCTGCGGCGGCTTGACCGCCGCGACGAGGCCGCGGCGGCGTACCAGGAGGCGCTGACGCTGGCGGGCACGGAGCCCGAGCGCCGGTACCTCGAGCGGCGCGTCGCCGAGATGAGCGGCTGAGTCCGGCCCGTGCCGAGGAGCCAGTTCCGAGCAGTTACGAGCTGCTGCCGGCCGTCTGCCCGAGGACGGTCAGCTCCTCCGCGGTCAGCTTGATGGCGCCCGCGGCTACGTTCTCGGCCAGGTGATCGGGGTTGCCGGTGCCAGGTATCGCCAGGACGTGCGGTCCCTGGTGCAGCGTCCAGGCCAGCCGGATCTGCGCCGGGGTCGCGCCGTGTGCGCGGGCGACCTCCGTCACGGCGCGAGGCTCGGCGGCGTCGTCGGGTGTGCCGGGTCCGCGATGGCGGCCGACCCCGGCGATGGCGAAGAACGGGACGAACGCGATCCCGTGCTCACCGCAGAGCCGGAGCACGGCGGCTGACTCGGGGCGGTGGTCATCGAGGCTGTAGGCGTTCTGCACGCAGACGACTGGCGTCACCGCGAGAGCCTGCGCCAGGTGGTCTGGCTCGATGCCGGAGATACCGATGTGCCTGATCAGCCCGGCGTCACGCAGGTCCGCCAGCGCGCCGACGTGCTCGGTGATCGCGTCCACGCTCGCCTGACGGCGATAGTTCACCACGTCGAGGTAGTCGCGGCCGAGCTGGCGCAGGTTCTCCTCGACCTGGCCGCGGAGCTGCTCCGGCCGCGCCGCGTCCGTCCACTCCCCGTGCGGATCGCGGCCCGGGCCAACCTTCGTCACGATCACGAGCTCGTCCGGATACGGCGCGAGCGCCGAGTTGATCAGCTCGTTGGCCGACCGGAGCCGGGAGAAGTAGAAGGCTGCCGTGTCGATGTGGTTGACGCCGAGATCCAGCGCGCCCCGGAGCACCGCGATCGCCTGAGCCCGGTTGCTCGGGAGCGCGCTTGGACCAAAGGCACTCCCCTGCTGGGTCAGCCGCATCGAGCCGAAGCCCATGCGGTTCACGACCAGATCGCCCAGCGTCCAGGTGCCCGCGGCCGCCGCCGGTCCGGTCATGAGGCACCGTCCGCGGCGCCCCGGAACTGGCCAGGCAGGCGGCCGGCCGACGGGCCCGCGTAGGCCTGGGCGAAGTCGAGCCAGGCCCTGGCATCCGCTCCCTCAGCGTGCAGCCGCAGGTCGGCTCGATGACGCCGCCTGGTGACCAGCAGGCAGAAGTCGGCGGCCGGCCCGGTCACCTGCTGCGGGGAGTCGGCCGGCCCGAAGGCCCACAGCTCGCCGCTGGGCGCGCTGAGCTCGACCCGGAACTCGGCGGCCGGCGGCTCCAGCCCGCGGGCGACGTAGGCGAAGTCCCTGGTCCGGACGCCGAGCCGGGCCAGGTGCACGATCCGGTCGGTGGGCCGCCAGTCGACGCCCAGCGCATCGCGGATGTCCTGACCGTGGCCGACCAGTTCCATCAGCCGGGTGCTGGCTAGCGTCGCGGCCGAGACAGGGGCGACCAGCCACGGCACCTTCTGCCCAGCGGGCACCGCAGCGAGCGCGGTCAGCACCGCGGCCCGGCTCTCCCGCCATTCGGCCAGCAGGTCTCCCGGCGGCAGCACCGCGGCGTCGGCTGCGGCCGCGTCGGTCACGTCGTCGAAGTCTTTGGTCAGCTCGGCGCGGCGAGCGGCAAAGGCGGCCGGGTCGGTCGCGGCCAGCACCGCGAACTGATCCGAGGACGACAGGTGACCGATCTGATGGGCGATGGTCCAGCCTTCCGCCGGGGTTTCGGCCTGCCAGCGGCCCGGCTCGATCCCGGCGACGAGCTGGTCCAGTTCATCGCCCTCGGCCGCCAGGTCGGCGAGGACTGAGTCGAGGACGGCCACGTTCCCTCCGTTGGGGTTTACACCGTTAAGACAGTCAGCCTGCCGGACGGCGCGGCAGCGGGCAACAACAGCCATACTGACCAGACACAGATCGCGCAACCGCGGAGGCCCTCGTGCTTTTCCCCACCTCACTCGTCGGCAGCTATCCGCAGCCGGACTGGCTGATCGACCGGGACAAGCTCGCCGGCCGCTTCCCGCCGAGGGTCCGGGCGACCGAGCTGTGGCGGGTGGAGCCGCAGTTCCTGGCGGAGGCGCAGCGGGACGCGACGCTGATGGCTATCAGGGCGCAGGAGGACGCCGGGCTTGACATCATCACCGACGGCGAGATCCGGCGGGAGAGCTACTCGAACGCGTTCGCGACCGCGCTGGACGGGATCGACATCGACAACCCCGGCACGGCGCTGGACCGCAGCGGACACCCCAACCCGGTGCCGCGCATCGTCGGGCCGATCGGCCGCCGGGAGCCCGTCGGCGTGGCAGACCTGCAGTTCCTGCGGGCGCACACCGACCGGCTGGTCAAGATCACCGTGCCAGGGCCGTTCACCATGTCCGAGCAGGCGCAGAACGACTACTACCCGACCAAGGAAGAGGCGGCGTTCTGCTATGCGGCCGCCGTGAACGCGGAGATCCGCGACCTGTTCGCGGCCGGAGCCGACATCGTCCAGGTCGACGAGCCGTACCTGCAGGCGCGTCCTGATACGGCGAGGCAGTACGGCGTGGCCGTGCTGAACGCCGCCCTCGACGGGATCACCGGCACGAAGGCGGTGCATCTGTGCTTCGGCTACGCCGCGATCATCCACGAGCGGCCATCCGGGTACTCGTTCCTGCCTGAGCTCGCGACGGCGAACACCGACCAGATCTCGATCGAGACGGCCCAGTCGAGTCTGGACACCTCGGTGCTGGCCGAGCTTCCCGGCAAGACGATCATTCTCGGAGTGCTCGACCTGAGCACGCCAGAGGTGGAGACCCCCGAGGTGGTGGCTGACCGGGTCCGCCGGGCCCTGCCCTACGTTCCGGCCGACCGGATCGTCCTCGCGCCGGACTGCGGGATGAAGTACCTGCCGCGGGAGTCGGCATTCGGCAAGCTGACCGCGATGACGCAGGCTGCTCAGCAGTTGCGGGCAGAGTTCGCCGGGTAGCCGGGGCGGCGGCCGCGCCGGGTAGCCGGGGCGGTGGGCGGGGAGGCGGCCGCGGCGGCGGGCGCCGAGGCGGCCGCGGCGGGCGGCCGCTCGCCGGCGTCGCGCGTAAGGTTTTCCATGATCGCGTCTGAGTATCAACAGCCCCCAGCCGACGCTCTTAACCTCTGGTGTCACCGCCATTTGTGGGTCGGCACCAACCATGGCGACAGCTTTATGGGGTAAGACAACAAAGCAAGCCCCGGCAGTGCGGTAGGCTGCCAGTACCTGGACAGATTTGATGACAGCTTGGCGACCAGGACAAAAACGCCTAAAGAGTCACGGGCCACAGGCCGCGTCTCTTCTGGCAAGCAAGGAGGGGCGGGTGGGAGTGGCCGATTCCGACGCCATCAGGGACATGCTTGACCAGCGGATCCTCGTGCTGGACGGCGCCTGGGGCACGATGCTGCAGGGGATCGGGCTCGGCCCGGCTGACTTCCGCGGCGACCTCCTCCGCGACCACCCGCGCGACGTCACCGGCGACCCGGACATTCTGAACCTCACCCGGCCCGATGTGGTGCTCGACATCCACCGGCAGTACCTGGCGGCCGGGGCTGACATCACCACGACCAACACGTTCACCGCGACCAGCATCGGCCAGGCGGACTACGGCCTCGAGTCGGCGGTCAGGGACATCAACCTGGCCGGGGCTCGGCTGGCCAGGCAGGCGGCCGACGAGGCAGCTGCGGCGACCGGCGCCCGCGGCCCGGGCGGCCCGCGCGGCCCGCGCGGCCCGGGCGGCGCAAGCGGCGCAAGCGGCGCAAGCGGCGCAAGCGGCGCCCCCGGCCCCGGCGGCGCCACCGGCCGCAAACTCGTGGCGGGCTCGGTCGGACCGCTGAACGTCACGCTGTCCCTCTCCCCGCGCGTCGAGGACCCGTCCTACCGGACCGTCAGCTTTGACCAGGTGTACAGCGCCTACGCCGAGCAGATCGCCGCGCTCGCCGAAGGCGGCGCCGACCTGCTCCTGCTGGAGACGATCTTCGACACGCTGAACGCCAAGGCAGCGATCGCCGCAGCCCGCGACGTCGCGCCGCAGCTCCCGCTCTGGATCTCGGTGACGATCGTCGACCTTAGCGGTCGCACCCTCTCCGGCCAGACGGTCGAGTCCTTCCTCACCTCGGTCGAGCATGCCGATCCGCTGATCGTCGGCGTGAACTGCTCGCTCGGCGCCGCCGAGATGCGCCCGCACGTCGAGGAACTGGCCCGGCTCGCCGGTACCTATGTCAGCAGCCACCCGAACGCGGGACTGCCCAACGCCTTCGGCGGCTACGACGAGCAGCCGCACGAGACGGCAGCCCTGCTCCGCAGCTTCGCCGAGGCGGGTCTTGTGAACGTGGTCGGCGGCTGCTGCGGCACCACGCCTGAGCATGTCCGGAAGATCGCCGGCGCCGTAGCTGACCTGCCGCTGCGCGCGGTGCCCAGGAGGCGGAACGGCACCAGGTTCGGCGGGCTCGAGCCGTTTGAGATCGGGCCGGACACCGGCTTCATCATGATCGGCGAGCGGACGAACGTGGCTGGCTCAGCGCGCTTCCGCCGCCTCATCGAGGCCGGCGACAACCAGACAGCGGTCAGTGTCGCCCTCGAGCAGGTGCGCGGCGGGGCCAACCTGCTGGACGTCAATATGGACGCCGACCTGCTGGACGGCGAACAGGCAATGACCGCGTTCCTGAACTACATCGCGACCGAGCCGGAGGTCGCCAGGATCCCCTTCATGATCGACAGCTCCCGCTGGAGCGTGCTCGAGGCCGGCTTGAAGTGCGTGCAGGGCAAGGGCGTGGTGAACTCGATCAGCCTCAAGGAAGGCGAGGAAGAGTTCCTCAGCCACGCCCGGCGGATCCGCGGCTACGGGGCGGGTGTCGTGGTGATGGCGTTCGACGAGCGGGGCCAGGCAGACACCATCGAGCGGAAGGTGGCCATCTGCGGCCGCGCCTACGACCTGCTGACCCAGCAGGCCGGGTTCGCGCCCGAGGACATCGTCTTCGACCCGAACGTGCTCGCGGTCGCGACCGGGATCGAGGAGCACAACGAGTACGCCAAGGCGTTCATCGAGTCGCTGCCGCTGATCAAGCGGCGCTGCCCTGGCGCGCGCACCAGCGGCGGCATCTCGAACCTGTCGTTCTCCTTCCGCGGCAACGACGCGGTGCGCGAGGCAATGCACTCGGCGTTCCTGTTCCACGCCATCAAGGCAGGGCTGGACATGGGCATCGTCAACGCCGGCCAGCTCGTGGTGTACCAGGACATCAAGCCGGAGCTGCTCGAGCTCGTCGAGGACGTGATCTTCAACCGGCGCGAGGACGCCACTGACCGGCTGGTCGCCTACGCCGACACCGTCAAGGGCTCCGGCACCAAGCGCGAGATCGACCTGTCCTGGCGGGACGGCCCGGTGGAGAAGCGGCTCGCGCACGCGCTGGTGCACGGCATCGTCGACTTCATCGAGGCCGACACCGAGGAAGCCCGCCTGCTCGCCGACCGGCCGCTCGACGTGATCGAAGGCCCGCTGATGGACGGCATGAAGATCGTCGGCGACCTGTTCGGCTCCGGCAAGATGTTCCTGCCGCAGGTCGTCCGCAGCGCCCGGGCGATGAAGCGCTCCGTGGCCTATCTCGAGCCGTTCATGGAGGCCGAGAAGGAGCAGGCGGCGAAAGATCAAGACCTTACGACCGGGAACGACTTGGCCGGGGCCAGCGCCCGTTCGCCAGGCCGGGGGCCACAGGGCCAGCGGTCGCAGGGCAAGATCGTGCTGGCCACCGTCAAGGGGGACGTGCACGACATCGGCAAGAACATCGTCGGCGTCGTCCTCGGCTGCAACAACTACGAGGTCATCGACCTCGGCGTGATGGTGCCGACAGCGACCATCCTGGACACCGCCCTCGCCGAGGGCGCGAGCGCCGTCGGACTGTCCGGCCTCATCACGCCGTCGCTTGACCAGATGGTGGGCGTGGCGGAGGAGATGCAGCGCCGCGGTATGACGCTGCCGCTGCTGATCGGCGGAGCGACCACGTCAAGGCAGCACACCGCCGTCCGGATCGCGCCGGCCTACGACCAGCCGACCGTGCACGTGCTGGACGCCTCCCGCGTCGTCGGCGTCGTGTCCGACCTGCTCGACCCCGTCCGCTCGGCGGAGCTGGTTCGGGCGAACAGCGCGGACCAGGAGCGGCTGCGCACCGAGCACGCGCAGAAGCAGCGCCGCCCGCTGATACCGCTCTGGCAGGCGCAGGGTAACCGGGAGGCGGTGAGTTTCGACGACCTGGCCGTTCCGTCGTTCACCGGCACCAGGGTCGTCGAGCCCGACCTGCGGCGGCTGCGCGAGCTGATCGACTGGCAGTTCTTCTTCCTGGCCTGGGAACTCAAGGGCAAGTACCCGGCGATCCTCGAGCAGCCGGCCGCGCGCGAGCTGTTCGACGAGGCGACTGCGCTGCTCGACGAGATCATCGAAGGCGACCTGCTGCAGGCCAGGGGCGTCTACGGGTTCTGGCCCGCGCACGCCGACGGTGACGACATCGTTCTGCGGGACGGTGCAGCCCATGACGGCCTAACGTTCCCGATGCTGCGGCAGCAGATGACCCGCACCGACAACCGGCCCCATCGTTGCCTGGCCGACTACGTCGCGCCCGCCGCGGTCGCTGGACCGGGCGGCGACCACGTTGGCGCGTTTGCCGTATGCGTGACCGGCGCGGAGGAGCTCGCCCGCAGGTACGAGCAGGAGAACGACGACTACAAGGCGATCATGGTCAAGGCGCTCGCCGACCGGCTGGCCGAGGCGAGCGCTGAGTTCGTGCACCTGGAAGCGCGACGTGCCTGGTTCGAGCCCGAAGCTGAACCGGTCGTAGAGGACCTGCATGCCGAGCGGTTCCGTGGCATCAGGCCGGCGTTCGGCTACCCGGCCTGCCCGGACCACTCAGAGAAGCAGAAGCTCGTCGACTTGCTGGACGCCGAGCGGATTGGGGTCGGCCTGACCGAGTCGTTCGCGATGACCCCGGCCGCCAGCGTGAGCGGGCTGCTGTTCGCCAACCCTGGCGCTCGCTACTTCGCAGTCGGGCGCATCGGCAGGGACCAGGTCGAGAACTACGCCGCACGCAAGGGCGTCTCGGTGGACGAGGTGGAGTACTGGCTCGGCCCGAACCTGTCTTACGAGCCGGCCGCTTCCGTTGCGGCGTCGGCATAACCAGACCGCAGCGCGGTCCCTGCGTCAGGCCGAACAGCACAGGCGGACCGATGCTGTTCGGACTGCATCGCTCCGCCTGTCACGCCGCATGGGACTGCTTGCCGGCCCGGGATAGGCTAATCGGGCTGATCCAGAGCACCAGCGCCACGACGGCGCCGATCACGACCACCAGCAGCAAGTCCGGGATCCAGGCATGTGAGCCGTGCGGCGCGAAGACGTAGCTGGATCCGCCAGGGTGGATGGCTGAGACAGATGTGCCCGGACCGGCGCCAGCCGGCAGTGACCCTTGGTAGTCGACCTGTACTGGCTGACTGCCAGCGGATTCAAAGGTGCCCACCCACCTGCAGCCAAGCTTCGGCGTGCAGACCGAGTTGCCGAGCGTGAAGGTGCCAGTCGTGCCCCCGCCGTGCGCTGCATCAATAGCAGGCCAGAGTCCGAAGGCGAAGCTAACGATCACCATGGCCACGACGGCTCCGGCAGCGACAAGGATGAGGTGTCCCCGCTCGAGTCTGCGGGCGGCGGCGGTCCTGTCCCACGCTTGAGCGATCGCGCGAAGCCTGCGCCGGTCTCGCTGGGAAAGGCCCCCGGCGGCGAGCTCGGCGCGCGCCAAGCGAGCCTGACGCCGTCTGACGTGATCCGGCCGGCTCGACCGCCGTGACGACTGACCATGTGACGGCATCGATAGTCCCCTGCCTGTCTTGATCGAAGCGTAGCCATGCCAGCCGGTCCGGCCCACTCAATAAAGGCGGCCGCGTTCGTTGAGTACAAGGCCTCATGTGCATGCGCAGGCAGCAGTGCGATCTTGGCGATACCAGTCACAGAACGGGGAAAACCATGATCATCTCACTGCGTCGCGGCGTGCTGATTCTCGCTGGCGGCGTGTTAGCCCTCGCCGCTATTGCGCTGCCAGTCCAGGCGGCATCATCGCCACGCGCTGCCGCCGCCACTGGTGGCTGGCGCGTCGTCAAGACCATCAGTGAACGCGGCCGCTCAATCTCGCTCCTGGGCATCGACGCTGTCAGCCGGTCCGACGCATGGGTCGACGGATTCATCGAGCCAGCCAGGGCCAAGCTGCCCCTCGTGGCTCTCATCGAGCACTGGAATGGCAGCGTCTGGCGGCGTGCTGCAGTGCCTGCCAAGGCTGCCGCCACACTCACCGTCGGGGACCGGTTCCCGTTTGCTGTCTCCGCTAGCTCGGCCGCGAATGTGTGGGTTTTCAGCATCGGTCGTGCCTACTTGCACCTGACCGCCACGGGCTGGCACACCGGCTCGCTGCCCAAGGGGCTGGCGGGCAGTAGCAGCATCCTGGACGCGAAGGTCTTCGGACCCAGTGACGTCTGGGTGTTCGGGGACGGCAATGTCACCGCCATCTCCGCGAGCAAGCTCACGTCATTCGCGGCACACTTCAACGGCCGACGCTGGAGCGCGTCCCGGATGCCGACTCGCGGCGGCGCTGGCCCCGTCAGCGCACTGTCCGAAGACGACATGTGGGCGATCACGGGTCAGGGCCTGTACGCACGCCACGCCAGCGGGCCGCGAGTCGCGCGCTGGAACGGCAAGTCGTGGCAGCTCACCGCGGCCCAGCCGAGCCTGCCACGGGCCGCGATGCTCTACTCGATCCTCGCCCTGTCGAACCGCGACGTCTGGGTTGCTGGCAGCGCTCCCAATCCTAGGAACGGCAGCTCGCCGTTCGCCGAGCACTGGAACGGCCGGGTCTGGCAGGATGTCAGCCCCCCGGCCGCCGCGACATCGGGTGACGTCGTGCTGACCTTCCTGGTGCCCGACGGCAGCGGCGGAATCCGGGCAACGTCGACCGACATCAGCTCGGCGCGCTCGACACTCTGGCATTACGCCCGCGGCGTCTGGACAGCGGTTCGCGCCCCGGGCAGCTGGCCGGATCCCGAGCTTGCCGCCGTCCCGCACAGCACGTCAACGTGGGCGATCTCGGGCTTCCTGCAAGGCCGCGGCCTAATCCTGCTGCACGGCCCTATCCCCCGCTGATGCGTCGCCGCAGTCACTGGCTCCCGCGGAGTCTGCCGGCTCCTGCACGACCGGTGTTTGCACGACCGGTGTTTGCACGACCGGTGTTTGCACGACCGGGT
>Ga0335074_10010831_pt1 | contig 12751 bp, 5 predicted proteins | sample Lox_Sample_23_FD_206715 | JGI IMG/M metagenome (GOLD analysis project Ga0335074, IMG submission 206715) | Soil microbial communities from Loxahatchee National Wildlife Refuge, Florida, United States - Lox_Sample_2.3 | ecosystem: Environmental > Terrestrial > Soil > Wetlands | place: USA: Florida...
TTCCGCACTGCAACGAAGCTTCTGCGGATGGGCGAGAAGGCGAAGAATAAGGGGTACGAGACACTCAAGCAGCGCATTCGGCCGGTCTGCCAGCGCACACTGCGCCGGCAGGTCCTAGCGTACGTAAGCTACACCAATCGCCACGCAATCGTTCAGGAATTCATTCCAAACGACGCTGAGAAGCAGCTATACAAGCTGGTTTCCGAGTACCTGCAGTCAGACCGCCTGTACGCGCTCCCTTCCAGCCAACGTCAACTGATGACGCTCATCCTGCGCAAGCTCCTTGCATCCTCCAGCTATGCGATCGCCGACACTCTCAAAGGGCTTGCGGACAAGCTGGACGCTGCCGAGAAAGCCCAGGCTGCCCTGGATTCCCCACCAGTGGAGATCGCGGATAATTTCGAGTCGTTGCCAGAAATCGAGGATGAGTGGCTGGAGGACGAGCCTGATCAGTCGGATTCACCGCCCGGCCAAACCCAGCAGCTCACACCCGAACAGCGGGAGGAGCTGCGCGCCGAGAAGGAAAAGCTGCGTCAGTTTCATGAGTTGGCCAAGAGTATCGAGCAGAACTCGAAAGGCGAGGTGCTCCTCACGGCTCTGCGCAGGGGATTTGACGCTGCCAATCGCGCCCGGGCCGAACAGCAGAACGGAGCTCTCCAGCAGAAGGCCATTATCTTTACGGAATCCCGGCGCACGCAGGACTACCTGTACCGCCTGCTGGAGTCCTCGGAATTCGCGGGCGAGATTGTCCTGTTCAACGGTACAAACGCCGACCCTAAAAGTGGAGAGATCTACCGGGCGTGGCTGAAACGCCACGCCGGCACCGACCGAATCACGGGTTCACCGACGGCGGACAAACGAGCGGCTATCGTCGATTACTTCCGCCTCCAGGCCAGCATCATGATTGCGACAGAAGCCGCCGCGGAAGGCATCAATCTCCAGTTCTGCAACCTTGTCGTGAACTACGATATGCCGTGGAATCCGCAGCGCATTGAGCAGAGGATTGGCCGCTGCCATCGCTACGGGCAGAAGTACGACGTGGTGGTGGTCAACTTCCTCAACCGTGATAATGCCGCGGATGTCCGCGTGTACCAGCTGCTGGATGAGAAATTCCGCCTGTTTGACGGCGTTTTCGGGGCATCCGACGAAGTCATCGGCGCCATTGGGTCCGGCATCGATTTCGAGAAACGCATCGTCAGCATCTACCAGCAGTGCCGCACCCCTGAACAGATCCAGTTCGAATTCGACGCGCTCCAGAAGGAACTTGACTCCGAAATCACGGAGGCCCGCTCGCTGGCGCAGGAACAGCTGTTGAACAACTTTGATCAGGAAGTCATCGAGAAGGTTCGAATCCAGGCCGGCGAGTCCCGCAACCGATTCGATGAGCTCCTGTGGCGGGCGACCAGATTCTTCCTCGCGCCGTACGCCCGCTTTGATAGCGCCGGCAGGAGCTTCGAGCTGGACCGAAATCCATTTCCCAGCGAAGGTATCCATCCGGGGCCGTACCGCATGGGCCGGAATGTCGAGGATGCGAATACCTATCGCATCGGCCATCCACTCGCACAGCGGGTGCTGGACCGATGCCTTGCCCTGGAAACCCCACCCGCCGAATTGAGTTTTCGTCTGAGCACGAGCGGAAAACGCATGGCTATTCTGGAGCCGCATGTTGGCCATGCCGGTTGGCTCCTATGCTCAAAGTTCTCGGTGGAGTCCTTTGAGGCCGAGGATCACATCCTGTTTGCTGGCATTCGCGACGACGGGAGCGCAGTGGACCCAGAGGCCTGTCGCAGGTTGTTCGACCTCCCCGCGGATGCGGGCGAGCCGATCCTGGCGCCCCCGGTACCTGCTCTTGCCAACCAACTGGAGGAACAGCAGAGGCGAATCCTGAAGGATGTCGGTGAGCGTAATGCTCGCTGGCTGGACCAGGAGGCGACCAAGCTTGAGCACTGGAGCGAGGACCTGAAGTTCGGCCTGGAGCAGGAGATCAAGGACCTTGATCAGCAGATTGGGGATGCCAAGCGAGCATCGGCAATTGCAGGAAGCCTTGAAGACAAGCTGTCGCATCAGAAGGCGATCAAAGCCCTTCAGGCCGCGCGCAGTCAAAAACGCCGGGACTATTTTGCCGCCCAGGACGAAGTCGATATCCGCCGCGACAAGCTGATTGAGGACATTGAGGGCCGCATCTCGCAGCGGCAGCAATCCACGGATCTTTTCCTGATTCGATGGCGGCTTTCCTGAAGGCAGAATTACCGTTGCACTTTGGTAAGCAGGGCAGGAATATCAGCGATCGGCTGGACTATGATGGGTTCAACTTTCGCAGCGAACCTGATCGAGGGCCCAGTGGAAGAGTCGAGACCGTGTACTTGCGGCGGTTCCAATGAAAACTGCTACCGATGCTCGGGAACCGGGATCATTCAACGACATTTGGAAGCAGTTCCGCCTTCGAATCCGGTTCGGCGGTGGAAGACATTCGACCTTTTGGGGCTGCTGCGCCGGTTTGGAACAAAGAAAGCAAAGCAAGCCGCGGAGCGCAGTGCAGTCAGTCGAATGATTCAATGCGATCGATGTAAATTCCCCGGCCTTCCCGAAGCTGTCAAATCGCACAAGCTAGCGGCTCACACGTCGAAGGAAAATCCCCGTCGAACGACGATTATAGACACCGTTGCCCCATCAAAACGGAACCGGAATTCCAGCGCACAGATCGCGACGGCATCGCGACCCCGAGACCACTTCGTAAAATGTGCGATCTGCAGGTCGTCGGTAAAGGCGACCAACTTTAGAAAACACATGAGCAAGGTACATGGATTCACAACCGGTTCGGTGCCCTCGTCTTTCATAGGAAGATCCCGCCGCAAGGGGCGGGAACAACGCGTGAATCGAACCTCGAAAGCTCCGGCAGCCGTAGACGATTTGCAGATTATCGATCAACGTGAGGCGCATCGTCAGATGGGATTTGTTGTAAGAGAGAATGGGCGCTACGGGTCGCATCCGTTGCATGACCGCTTCGATGACGAGTCGGAGCCTTAATCTGGAACAGCGACTTTGGCAGACCGCGGCGAACAGAATTGAACAGAACATCAAGGGAGCAGGATGGCAGCAAAGCAGAAGCTGGAACTGACATGGATCGGGAAAGAGAATCGGCCGCGGCTGGAGCCGCGCATTCTGCTGGAGGACCCAGAGAAAAGCTACCACGCATGCCAGCGCGTCACCGACAACGACATCTTCGACAACCGACTGATCTTTGGGGACAACCTGCTTGCTATCAAAGCGTTGGTGCAGGATTATACCGGAAGAATAAAGTGCATCTTCATCGACCCGCCCTATAACACCGGCAGCGCATTCGATCACTACGACGACGGGGTGGAGCATTCTACTTGGCTGACGCTAATGCGTGACCGCATCGAGCTACTGAGAACATTACTGGCCGAAAATGGATCCCTATGGGTCACTTTGGATGACAACGAAGCGCACTATTTTAAGGTTATGGCCGACGAGATTTTCGGCAGAAGGAATTTCGTTGCGGACATTGCTTGGCAGAAGAAGCACGCCCCTGGCAACAATGAAAAGGGAATCTCGTCAGACTCGGATCACTTGCTTGTGTGGGCTAAGAACACAGATCGGTGGCAATGGAATTTGCTGCCGCGAACGGACAAGCAGGATGCGCTTTACAGAAATCCGGACAATGATCCCCGTGGTCCTTGGCAGCCCGATAATCTCACTCGCGCCGAATACCGCGAACGGGACTTTTGGCCGATAGAAACGCCATCAGGCCGTAAGGTATATCCGCCGGCAGGACGTAGTTGGAGTCGCCCTCCCAAAGAAATTGAGCGGTTACGGGCAGACAATAGGCTTTGGTTTGGACCGAATGGCGACGCTGGTCCGAGACTAAAGCGGTTTCTGTCGGAGGTCCAGAACGGCGTTGTGGCGCGCACCGTGTGGCTACGAGAGGACGTTGGTAGCAACGATGAAGCGAAAAAGGAGGCCAAGGCGCTTAACTCTTCAGACATGTTTGCAACTCCGAAGCCGGAGAGATTGATACACAGAATCCTTCAAGTGGCCACCAATCCCGGTGATCTAGTTCTGGATTCATTTGGCGGCTCAGGCACCACTGCCGGCGTAGCACACAAAATGGGACGTCGCTGGATCATGGTGGAACTGGGGGAACACTGCCACACTCATATCATCCCCCGTCTCAAAAAGGTGATCGATGGCGAGGACGAGGGCGGCATCACCGACGCTGCCCAGTGGAAGGGCGGTGGTGGTTTTCGCTACTATCACTTGGCGCCAACCCTTCTGGCAAAGGATCCTTTCGACAATCTGGTCATCAGCAAGGAATATAACGCCGGAATGCTGGCGGAGGCGATGTGCAAACTGATGGGTTTCCGCTATGAGCCCAGCGAGGATGCCTATTGGCAGCAAGGCCGGTCAACGGAGAGCGACTTCATCTACGTGACCACCCAGACGCTCACGAAAGAGCAGCTGACCGCCCTCAGCGAGGAGGTCGGCGACAAGCGTTCCTTGCTGGTCTGCTGCTCCGCGTTCCGCTGTCGGGCCGACGCCTTCCCAAACCTGACGCTGAAGAAGATCCCACTCGCCGTGCTTCACAAGTGCGAGTGGGGCCACGACGATTACAGCCTGAACATCGCCAATCTCCCAAGGGCTGCGGCAGCGGAGCCTGAGCCTTTGCCTGCCGAAAATGAGCCGGCGAAACACGCTCGCCGGCGCCGGGGAAAGCCAGAGCTGGCTCCGAGCCTCTTCGATGGAGGTGCGGAATGAAGCCTCAGGTATGGTCCATCGCCCACCGGCTCAGTCTGCGCGATCCGCAGCGAGAATCCCTCGAAATCCTTGATCGCGTCTGCGAACTGCTCCCGCTCACCAAGGACACTGACACGGCCACGGCCCTGGAGGCGATCCATGGCGAATTCTCGTCTGTAACCGATTTTGAGCGGGAATTCGCCTCCCTCTGCTTCGCGCTGGCGACCGGCGTGGGCAAGACGCGATTGATGGGGGCGTTCATCGCCTACCTGAACCAGGCTTGGAACGTCCGTCACTTCTTCGTTCTGGCGCCCAACCTGACCATCTATAACAAGCTGATTACCGATTTCACCCCCGGCTCGCCGAAGTACGTTTTCCAGGGAATCTCTGACTTCGCTCTGCAGCCGCCAGAGATCATCACCGGCGACAACTATGAAAGCGGGAGGGGCGTCCGCTCCGCAGACCTGTTCGGTGAGAACGGCGTCCACATCAACATCTTCAACATCTCAAAGATCAATGCAGAAGTGCGCGGGGGTGCTATGCCGCGCATTAAGCGCATGGCCGAGTATATCGGCGAGAGCTACTTCGATTACCTCTCCGGACTGGACGATCTGGTGCTCCTGATGGACGAGTCGCACCGGTACCGCGGCAAAGCCGGCATGCGGGCGATCAATGAACTGAAGCCGATCCTCGGGCTGGAGCTGACGGCGACACCCCAGATCGAATCCGGGAGCCAGACACAGGGATTCAAGAACATCATCTACAGCTATCCGCTTTCTTCCGCACTTCGCGACGGATTCGTGAAAGAGCCCGCCGTCGCCACGCGGGAGAATTTCCGGCTGGAGAACTACGACGAGGAAGGCCTGGAGCGGCTCAAGCTCGAAGATGGAATTCGCATCCACGAGCACACAAAGGTGCAGCTCGACATCTACTCCCGCGATTCAGGCAGCCGGCGCGTGAAGCCGTTCATGCTGGTAATCGCGAAGGACACAACCCATGCCAGCGAGTTACTGAGGAAGATCGAGGCGTTCGACTTCTTCGAGGGACGTTACAGCGGCAGGGTGATCACGGTCCATTCGAATCAGAGCGGCGAGGAGAGGGACGAGACCGTACAGCAATTGCTCAGCGTGGAGGATCCGTCGAATCCGACGGAGATCGTGATCCACGTCAACATGCTGAAGGAGGGCTGGGACGTCACCAACCTTTACACCATCGTGCCACTGCGTGCAGCAAATTCCCGGACGCTGGTGGAACAGTCCATTGGCCGCGGCCTTCGGCTGCCTTACGGCAAGCGCACCGGGGTAGCCGATGTAGATCGGCTGACGATCGTATCCCATGACCGGTTCCAGGAAATCGTCGATCACGCCAATGATCCGAATTCGATCACTCGGACTGGAATCGTGATTGGCCGAGACATTCCGGACAAGCCGACGCAGGCAGTCACGATTCCGCCCACCCTCCATAGCATTCTCGGAATCACTCCAGAGGGTGCTGCGCCGGTCACGTCACCTGCGGCGCAGACGCCGCTGTTCAGGACGGAGCGTGAGCGGAAGGTGGCGGAGACTACCCTTTCAATCATTCAGCAGGATTTCGAACGCCTGAAAAGGTCCGGCGATCTGAAGACACCGGAGATTCAACGGAAACTGGTGGCGATGGTCCAGGAGGCGATCCGCCCAGCACAGCAGGAACTCGCAGGGATCGCGGAGCCGGTGGACGTTCCGGCCATCGTCGAAAAAACGACTGCCGCTTTCGTTGACCTCACCATCGACATTCCTCGGATCACGGTTGTCCCGTCGGGCGAGGTGACGGTTGGTTTTGAAGACTTCGATCTCGACTGCGCCAGTGTCCGTTTTCCTCCCGAGGCAATGGATATCCTGATGCAGCGCCTCACGGACAATCAGCGTTTTCGCCTGGTTAGTGGCGATGGCGTGGTCCGCGAGAAATGCCCGGAGGACTACATCGTCCGCGGCCTGATAGACAAAGACGACATCAGCTACGACGATCATGCGCCGCTGCTCTACAAATTGGCTGGCCAGATGGTGGCGCACCTGCGCTCGTACCTGTCGACGGAGGATGACGTGCTGAATGTGCTTCAGTGTCATCAGAACGAATTGGTTCGTCTGGTACACACGCAGATGAACCAGCACTACGTGGAGCGTGCGACTGAATACGTTGTGTCAGCACCGAAGGGATTCCAGACGCTTACACCGGGTAACGCCGAGATCGAAGCTGGCAAAGAGGTTCGGATCTTCCGCCAGCCAGTGGACGAGCGCATGCTGATTCGCGGAATGGTCTTTGGTGGATTCCGCAAATGCCTTTATGCTGCCCAAAAGTTCGACTCTGACCCAGAGCGGCGTTTCGCCACCATCCTTGAGGACGACGCGACGGTCCTGAAATGGCTGAAGCCGCCGAAGGGAATTCTTCGCATTCAGTACGCGGAAGACGACAACTACCTGCCTGACTTCATCGTTGAATCGGCAAATGCCCGGTATCTATGCGAAATCAAGCGCGCCAGCGACGTCGATGATGCTGTCGTTCAGAAGAAGGCGAAGGCGGCGACAACTTGGTGTGAGCGGGCATCTGGCGTCAGCGACAAGCCGTGGCGCTACGCTCTTATTCCGCACGACCAGGTGCAGAGCAACCGTTCGTTCGCGAGTCTGACACAGGCTCTTTAACGACGATTGTATGAATTCTGATTAGACGAATATATTGTGAATCCAAATCCGTCATTGGCCGGAATTTGTAGAAAGGAGCGGACGTTGTGAAGGCTGACCCGTTTCCGATTGGCGACGTCCTCAAAAACCCGAGGCGTTTCGTCGTACCGATCTACCAACGCACGTACGCTTGGAATATCAAGCCGCAACTCGAGACCTTTTTTGCCCAGCTCGCCGCAAAAGCCGAAGAGCGACTCCGCGGAAATGGGCACTTTCCGCACTATATGGGCGCTCTCCTGCTTGTACCGCGCGGGACTTTCTCGTTTGGCCGGATGGAAGTTCTTGACGTCGTCGACGGGCAGCAGCGACTCACGACGTTCCAGATATTCGTGGCTGCATTGCGTGACTTGGCGCGCACAATGCAAAGATCGAGCACGGCCGAGTTGCTCGATTCATTCATTCTTAACCCGGAAGGGCCCCAGCTTCGCGATCGCATCGAGCGCTACAAGCTGTATCCCACCGCATACGACCGGAAGCTCTACTGCGATTTGATCGACCTAGGGTGGGAGGATCTGCGCAAAAAGTATCCTCAGTATTTCTACAAGAACGGGAAGGTCCTCGAGAGTGCGGAGCTTCCCCTGCGTGCATGGGGATTCTTTCGCACAGAGGCTGAAGCGTTTGTGCAGGGTAACGAGAATCTGCAAGCGGACAGTACTCAGAGCGGATCGCTGAACCGCAGTGTTTCGCGCACACGCGTACCTTTCGGGAAATTTCGAGGCCAACGAGCCTTGATCGTCTCGTATCTTGAACAGACCCAGGATCCAGTGATGGTGGATCGGATGGTAGACGATCTGGCTCCAAATTATGAATCGACGTTGAGCGCTTGGGCGAAGACGAGTGGTGGTGGAGTACGCGGTTCGATTCGGTATCACCTGCGGGAGCTTGAAAAGCTGGGTCAGATCAAGCTGAGTGATTCATCCGATGTTGCCGTCCAACCGTCTCCCGAGGCGCTCGGGAACCCAGAGCTCAGCACAGAGATACAGGCAGCTCGGCTCGATGCTCTATCTGCAGCTCTTTTGGAGAGCTTTCAGGTGATCGTCATCACCCTGAATGAACATGACGATGCGCAGGTCATTTTCGAGACGCTGAATGCGGGTGGCCAACCTCTCGCCGCAATGGATTTGGTGCGGAATGATGTCTTTCATCGTGCAACTCGCTCGGGCGAGGATGTAGAGCTACTCATGGAGAACCGTTGGCGCACCTTCGAGGACCCGTTCTGGAAAGAGGCCGGAACTCGCGGAAGAATCAAAAAGCCGCGCATCGATTTCTTCTTGAGCGATACCCTTACCGCGGAAACCGGCCAGGAGATTCCACTCACTGAGCTCTATGCTCGCTATAAGAGCTTTGTTGCCGCGCGGCGCTTTCCGAGTGTTGACGCTGAGCTGGGAACGCTTTTGAGGCACGCGCCTACCTACCGCAACCTTGTCAAACCTACGGGCCAGACAGCGTTGGCTGAATTGGGACGCGAACTGAATGTCTTCGATGTCACTACGGCGTACCCACTCATCTTTGTAATCGAGTCCAGCGATGTGCCAGAAGATGTGCGAGCGATCCTGTACCGCTGGATAATGAGCTACGTCGTGCGTCGAATGATCTGCGGCCTGACAGCCAAAAACTATAACAACGTCTTCCTTCGGCTCGCAAGTGATCTAAGAGCCAAAGGCGTTTCGTTGGTGAGTGCGGCGGCAGCCTTTGGGTCCCTGGATGGCGACACGGTCCGGTTTCCCGATGACGACGAGTTCCGTACAGCGATCGGGTCACGGCGGGTATACGGCAACATTCAGCAACACCGCCTGCAGCACATTCTGTCCCACCTCGAGACGGAGGCACGCGACAGGTTTGATGAATCGACAAGCCTGCCAATTGACTTGACAATAGAACACGTGATGCCGGATGTGTGGTGGGAACATTGGCCCCTATCTGACGGCACGAAGGCCCCTTCGGACTTAAGAGGGGGCATGACTGAGACTCAGCTGAAACTCATTGAGGAACGCGAGAGGTGCAAACATACGCTTGGCAATCTAACATTGCTAAGTGACGCGCGAAATCCTAGCCTTGGCAATCTGGGGTTCCCCTTCAAGCGTGAGAAGCTAAGGCAGTCGCTATTGAAGCTAAACCACGAGATTGCGGAAGAGCCGGATTGGAACGAGAAGCAAATCACGCAGCGCGCAACACGATTAGCGAATTTGGCCATCAAGATCTGGCCGGATATCACCCGCAACAGCGCCGAAGGTGGAATCCGCGATTAGCGATGCTGGAACATACGTTTGTGGCTGTAAGGATGCGAGACATGAACGAAATCAGAGGGCCTTTGCGGAAGAATGCAACTGCCCACTCAGACTTACAGAGATGTCCTGTCAGCCCGATTGACCACTGAAACGGGTCCGCAATTCAAGTTCACGCCGCGATTTGTCCAATTCCTGGGCGATCAAGTTTTCGTCGGGCAGGATCGTCTGGTATTCCGCGGCAAGCACCTTGTTGGGAAGATTGTCGAGTGCGTAGTGTGCTTCCGCTGCGCCCTTTTCGGCACAGAGTATGAGGCCGACGGGCGGATTTTCGTCAGGCTTGACCCAGTGCTTGCGGGCGTAGTTCAGGTACAAGTGCATCTGGCCGGCATCCGCGTAGCTGAATTTGCCCACTTTTAGATCGATGATGACCAGGCAGCGCAGGCGGCGATGGAAGAAAATCAGGTCGATGCGGAACCAGTTGTCGTCGATGCGAAGACGACGCTGGCGGCCGACGAAGGCGAAGTCGTCGCCCAGCTCCAACAGAAAATCCGTCAAGTGCCCAATAAGGGCTTCCTCAAGCTCGGACTCCGAGTATTCGTCCTTGAGGTCGAGGAATTCGAGCACGAACGGGTCTTTGATAGCCTCTTCCGCCGTAACCTCATCGCAGGCTCTGCCGTGGGTCGCTTTTTCGAGCATCTCAGCCTTATTTTTGGAAAGCGCCATTCGTTCGTAGAACTGGCTTTGAATCTGGCGGTCAAGTTGACGCACAGTCCAACCGGAGCGGAGGGCTTCAGCTTCATAGAAGGCGCGGGCTGCCGGTTTCTTCACGGTCAATAGTCGGACATAAGCGGACCATGGCAAGGGAAAGCGCTCTGCAAGGCCGGCGATAGTTGAAGAAGCCGTTTCTATCGCATTGGAAAATATGGCTGTTCCAGATTCTCCAGACGGCGTCTGGAGAATCTTTTGTTCGGGCCAAGCAAGGAAAAAGCCCCGCATTTGCCAGAGGTTGGCACGTCCGAATCCGCGCCCAAACTGCTTCGAGAGGTCCCTCGCGAGCTGCTCGATCAGTTGTTCACCATAGCTGGCGCGGGCCTCACCGCGCTGCTCAAACTGGACGATGCGCCGGCCGATCTCCCAATAGCTTGCCGTCATCAGGCTGTTGACGCTGCGAGCCGAGGCCGCTCTGGCAGCGTTTAACAAATCGACGATTTCGGCACGAATGGCATCGTAGTTGCCGGGCTTCTTTGTCACAGCGTTCACTGGTCGCTTCTTCACCCTGTTTCTCCCCTCCATTCAAAGTCCGATGCCGATGCTCTGATCGCGTGCGCCGGCGGAGACGCTCTGGGCCACCTCCAGCGCAGCAGTTTTGGTAACTTCGGTTCCGAGACGCTGATGAAGGCGACTCGCATCGTCGGTGAACACGGTCGCTTCGTGGCTCGCCCGGGAGACGGCGACGTATCCGAACCGGGAATTGAGCAGATCAGGATGAACGCCGGAGTCGGCGTTGATGAGCACCCGTTCGGCAGTCAGTCCCTGGGCGCTATGGCTGGTCACGGCGTACCCATGATCGAAGTGGCGATGAGCTGTGGCATCGAACTCGACCTGACGGCCATTGTCGAGATGCGCGGAAATGTGACCGTCAGGCCTAATTGACTCGATCGTCCCGAGGTCGCGGTTGGCGACGCCGAGCGATTTGTCGGGCGCCGTGAACTGAATCCTGTCGCCGACGGAGAAGTCATGGGCCACTTCGCGGTAGACGTTAACACCGGCCAGGCGGCGAGGATCATAGGTAATGACGTTCCCTGCAGGCTGTTCAACGGAGAGGAGGTTTGCGGGTGCGTTGACGCCGACAACGGTGCCGTATGTTCCGGCCTCGATGCCTGCAGCTTTGCTTCCGCGGGCGTAACGCACAACATCTCCAATCTCGTATCCGCTCGCCCACCGGCGCTCGGCGCCCGTCATCTCCTGCCGCTGAACGAGAACCCTGAACAGGTGATCCTCCGAAGCCAGCGTCCCCTGGGCCTTCAGTTCCAGGCGCACGGCGATATTCAGATCTCGCCGGGAGGCATTGTCGGGCGAGACAATGAGCGTCCTTTCCGGAGATTCGATGTAGCTGCGGGCGATGGTGCGGATGCGCTCGTTCGTGTCGGGAATTTCCCGCATCCGTCCCTGGCTGTGCAGCAAATCGAGCGCACCCCGCACATCGCCCTTCGCGAGAGACTCGACCGCAGATTTCAGTGCAGGGTCTTTCTGCCGCACGATTTCGTCGAGATGCGCGGTACGCATTCCCGCCTGCTGCAGCTGCTCGAACGGCCGACCGGCTTCAACACCCTGGTGCTGGCGCGTGTCACCGATCAGAAGCACACGGTCCTGTGGCCCGAGCCGGTTCAGGAAATCGCGGACCTGATTCGTACTCGCCAGGCTCGACTCGTCCAGAAAGTAGACGTGCTTCTTTTCTGCGGCCTCGGGAACCGTCCCACGGGCCAGGAACCCCTGCAGCGTGCCTGCTTCGACGCCCGCTTCGGCCAGTTGCCGCGCCGCGCGAGAAGTCGGCGCGAGTCCTTCAACCGAGTATCCCTGCGACTCTGCCGCAACACGGATGACGGAGAGAACCGTTGTTTTTCCTGTTCCGGCGTACCCCTGGACACCCTGGATGCGATCCTGGGAACTGAGAACATCTTCGACCACGCTCTTCTGTGCGGGATTGAGGTGTAGATGCTCATCGGACACGGCGATTGCCTGAGAGCGCGAAAGAACCGGCTCCGCCTGACGCCGGCCTTCGCCGACCCTCCGCAGGATTTCATGCTCCGCTTCGATGGTTCGCGCCGTCGTAAACTGCCTGGCGGGCGAACTGCCAGGATGCTGGACGATCTGGAATTCTCCCGCAGAAAGTCTCTCATTCAGGTTGGCGCACACCTGGTGGTACGTCACTTCGCCCATGCCCCGGCGAAGGCCATCCCGAATCAGAGCCCGCTCATCGACAACCGCCTCGCGCTCGAAGTTCTTGTCCCGGGCAAACGTCAGTGATTCCCGCACCCGGTCAATTGTCTGGGC
>Ga0335074_10010832_pt1 | contig 12750 bp, 7 predicted proteins | sample Lox_Sample_23_FD_206715 | JGI IMG/M metagenome (GOLD analysis project Ga0335074, IMG submission 206715) | Soil microbial communities from Loxahatchee National Wildlife Refuge, Florida, United States - Lox_Sample_2.3 | ecosystem: Environmental > Terrestrial > Soil > Wetlands | place: USA: Florida...
TGGGCGTCGAGCGGTCCACCGTGGTGCGCTGGGAGCGCGGGGACACCGAGCCGCAGCCCTGGTTGCGGGCCAGGCTCGCCGGGGCCCTGAAAGTCTCGCCGGAACGGATCGAGGCGCTGCTGGCGGGCGCCGGATCCGCCGGGCCGGGCGGCACGTCGCCGGTCGTGCCGCGGCAGCTGCCCGCGGCCGCGGCGGATTTCACCGGCCGGGCCGCGGAGCTGGCGGCGCTGACCCGGATCCTGGGCCAGGCCGGGGGCGCCGGGGCGCCGGGGACGGTGGTGATCTCCGCGATCGGCGGCACCGCCGGGGTCGGCAAGACCGCGCTGGCCTTGCACTGGGCGCACCAGGTCGCGGACCGGTTTCCTGGCGGCCAGCTGCACGTGAACCTGCGCGGCTTCGACCCGTCGGGGACTCCGGCCACGCCCGCCGAGGCGGTCCGCGGGTTCCTCGACGCCCTGGGCGTGCCCCCGGAACGCATCCCCGCGCAACCAGATGCCCAGGCGGGCCTGTACCGCAGCCTGCTGGCGGACAAGCGGATGCTGATTGTGCTGGACAACGCCCGGGATGAGCCGCAGGTGCGGCCGCTGCTGCCGGCCAGCCCCGGGTGCCTGGTGCTGGTCACCAGCCGGAGCCAGCTGTCCGGCCTGGCGGCCGCCGACGGCGCCCGGCTGCTGTCCCTCGACGTCCTCGCCCATGGTGAGGCGATGCAGCTATTGACCGGTCGCATTGGCGTTAGCCGCACCACGGCCGAGCCCGACGCGGTCACCGAGATCGCTACCTTGTGCGCGGATCTGCCGCTGGCGCTGGCGGTGACCGCGGCCCGCGCCACCGCCCGGCCCGGGTTCCCGCTGGCCGCCCTCGCCGGCGAGCTGCGCGACGCCGCGGGCCGCCTGGACGCGCTCGACGCCGGCGACCCGGCAGCCAGCGTGCGCGCGGTGTTCTCCTGGTCCTACCAGCAGCTCAGCGGCGAATCGGCGCGGCTGTTCCGGCTGCTCGGCGTGCACCCGGGCCCTGACATCTCCGTCCCGGCCGCCGCCAGCCTCGCCGCGGTGGATACGGCCCAGGTGCGGCGCCTGCTGCGCGAGCTGGCCCGCGCGCACCTGATCGCCGAGCACGCCCCGGGCCGGTACGCCTTCCATGACCTGCTGCGCGTCTACGCCGCCGCCCAGGCGCGCGACGCCGGCAGCGAATCCGACCGGGAGGCCGCCATCGGCCGCCTGCTCGACCACTACCTGCACACCGCCTCCCGCGCCGCCCTGGAGCTCGACCCGGGACGTGAGCTGATCGCTCTCGCCCCGCCCCGCCCCGGCACCGTGCCTGAGCAGCTTGCCGGTCGCCAGCAGGCGCTGGCCTGGTTCGAAGCCGAGCACCAAGTCCTGCTCGCCGCCGTCACCCTCGCCGACCACGGCGGGTTCGATGCCAGCGCCTGGCAGCTCCCCTGGGCCATCACCCCCTACCTGCATCACCGCGGGCACTACCAAGAATGGGCCGCTACCCAGCGCACGGCGCTGGCCGCCGCCACCCGCGCCGGCGACGCTCCCGGCCAGGCCGTCTCCGGCCGCTACCTGGCAGGCACCTGCCTCGTGCTCGGCGACTACGATCAGGCGGGTCGCCACTACGACAGCAGCCTGAGGCTGTACCAGCGGCTTGGCAACCGCCTCGGGGAGGCCAAGGTCCACCAGGAGCTCGGCATGCTAGCCGGATACCAGGGCCGCAATGCCGACGGGCTCGGCCACGAGGAGCAGGCGCTTCGCCTGTACCAGGCCATCGGCCACAAGACCGGAGAGGCCTCGGCGCTCAACGACGTGGGCTGGTACCACGTCCTCCTCGGCGACTACCAGCAGGCCCGCGCGTACTGCCGGCGTGCACAGGCCCTGTGCGCGGAAATCGGCGACCGCAGAACCGAGGGATATGCGTGGGACAGCCTGGGCTACATCGAGCACCAGCTGGGCAACCTCGGCGAAGCCGCCGCCTGCTACGAGCGCGCGCTCAGCATCGCCAGGGAAGTCGGCGAGCGCCGGGGTGAAGCGGAGGCCCTTGTCCACATCGGCGACACCCGCCATGCCGCCGGCGAGCTGGCTCCGGCCCGGGAGGCCTGGCAGCAGGCGCTCGCCATCTACGACGACATCCAGCATCCTCACGCCCGCGAGGTCCGTGCCAAGCTCGCCAGCACGAACGAATAGCCCGGCATAGGCCCTCAAGACCGGCAGGTGTTCTGTCACTCAGTCCTAAAGAAGGTTTCCGGTGATCGCGCCGCGACGGAAGTACCGCAGCGTCGCGACGAACAGCAGGAGCGGTGGCGCCATCGAGATCCAGCTGGCTCCGACCGAGGCGCTGCCGCCGACATTCAGCTCGACCAGAACAGGCAAGGTCTGCAGGGACTGGCTGTTGATCAACACCACGGCGAGTGGCAGCTCGTTCCAGACCCAGATCACCACCAGCAGGGCCACGGCGATGATCGTGCGCGCCACGTAGGGGAGGAACAGTCGCCTGACGATCACGAGCCCCGGCGCCCCGTCCACCCGCATGCTCTCGATCAGCGGCTCAGGCACGCTGGCGAACGCCGGGCGCAGGAAGAACACCGCTAGCGGCAGGTTCGCGGCGCTGTACAAGATGATCAGGCAGAGGTAGCTGTTCACCAGGCCGAACCTGGACATCTCCTCCACCTGCGGAAGGATGATGACGACGCCGGGGATCGCCAGGTTGAACAGGACGAACAGGAACAAGGCGCTGTTCAGCCAGAACCTCGTGCGGGCGAGCAGGTAGGCAGCGGGGACGGCCAGCAGCAGCGTCAGGCCCAGGGTCGCGCCGGTCACGATCGCGCTGTTGCGCAGCCCGGAGTCGATAGCCTGCCACCGCAGCGTATAGCCGCTCCACTCGCGCACGACCCCGGCGAACGGGGCCAGCAGGAGCAGGACCAGCACGGTCGCGTACAGCCGGCGGGCACGGTTTCCCCAGGCTATGGAGTGTGCCGGTCCCCACCGCGGACGCCGGGCGGTCCCGGCCCGCGCCGGTGCCCGCGGTCCTGGGCTCCGCGGTCCCGGGCTCCGCGGTCCCGGGCTCCGCCGGATGATCTGAGGGAGCGACGGGATGCTCACTCGCCGGGCCGGACGCGCCCAGGCGAACCACCAGCCGAGGACCGCGACGATGAGCAGGGTGGCACCTAGCAACGTGCCGAGCGCGGCCGCCTCGCCAAACTGGAAGAAGCTGAACCCCATCTCGAACCCGTAATACGAGGAAAGCTGCGTCGTGAAGCTCGGCCCGCCGCTGGTCAGCAGCGCGACCGGGGTCAGGTTCTGCGCCTCGGCGAGAATGCGCAACACAATGACGAAGACAAACATCGGCCGGATGGCCGGTATCAGTATCCGGCGCCAGAACGCGACGCCGCGGGCCCCGTCGATCCGCGCCGCCTCGAAGACCTCGGCCGGGCTGCTGCTCAGCGCACCGAGCAGCAGAAGGTAGCACCACGGGGCGCCCTTCCAGATGCCGATCACGACGAGGATGGCGAACGCGGGGAGCGGGCGGGCGTACCACGGTTGCGGCAAGGCAAGGAACAGGTCCGCCGCCGTCCCCCAGGGAACGACGAGCGGCAGGATGAACAAGCCCACCAGCACGGCCTGACCACGCCTCGCCCGCAGGGTCAGCGACGCGGCGGCCAGGCCCAGGCCAACCTCACAGGGCACCGCGGCGAGCACGTAGATGACAGTGTGCAACGCGGCCAGGCGCGCGATCGGGTCATCGAGCAGCCGCGAGTAGTTGGCCAGCCCGGTGAACGTGGATGGCCGGAGCTCGTACCAGAAGTAGAAACTGCCATAGGACTGCTGGAGCAGCGGATAGATGTTGAAGACGGCAAGAAACAGGAACGGCACCGCAACGACCGCGGCGAACACGACTCGGGGCCCCTTCGGCCACGACTTCAGCCACGACGGCGCCGCGTGGCGCCATGTGCCTGTCTGGTGAGTCGCCACACCCCGGCTACGCGACGCGGGCGGGCGGCCTCGCCGGGCCGGCACCGGGCCGGAACCGCTCGGCCGCCCGCCCGATCTCCTCCAGGTCAGCGTCGGTCAGCGTGACCGTACCGGCTCCGATCCAGCCATCCACCTGATCCGGGGACCGGGAGCCTGCGATGGCTCCGGTCACTCCGGGCCAGGACAGCACCCAGGCGTTGGCGACCGCGGCCACCGTGGTCTGGCGCCGTTCGGCTACCGGCCGCAGGCTGTCGCGCAAGGCGAGGTTCTGCTCCAGCCGAGGCGGAGTGAACTCATGGGCGAGGGCCGCGTGCCAGCGCCGCCAGTCCCCCGGCGCCATCAGCGCGACCCGCTCGGCTGAGAAATCATCGGTGAGCAGGCCCGACTGCATCGGGCTGTATACGATCACGCCGGTCCCGTGCTCGGCACACCACGGGATGACGTCCGCGGCCGAGTCCCTGATGATCAGCGAGAACGGCGGCTGCAGCATCTCGACGTGCCGGATCTTCTCGCAGGTCTCGAGCAGATCGACGTCGAAGTTGGATACTGCGGGGAACCGCACCTTGCCCTCGTCGGCCAGGTTCCCCAGTTCGCCCCATGAGTCCTCGACAAGCGCGCCGGTCTTGTCGGGCCAGTGAAACTGGAGAGCGTCGACCCGCTCGACTCCGAGGCGGCGCAGCGATGCCTCGCATTCCATGCGGACGGAGGCGGGGCGCAGGTTGTTCTGCAGGTCACCGAACCGGTCCGCGTCGGACCACCGCAGGCCGCACTTGGTGAAGACATGCGGCCGGTCGGCGTCCGGCAGGCCCGCCAGCACCCGGCCGACGATCTCCTCGGCGTGCCCGATGCCGTACGCCGCGGCGGTGTCGATCCAGTTCACGCCGAGGTCGAGCGCCCGGCGCAGCGCCCGCACCGAGGACGCGTCGTCCTGGGGTCCCCAGTTGTACTTCCAGCCCGCGCCGCCGATGGCCCAGGTGCCGGCGCCGACCACGCTGATGTCGATTCCGGTCCTGCCGAGCGGTCTTCTAGCCGGCGGTGCTGTCATCAGCGCTCTCCTGTCCTGAACACGGCACAGTTACGCCAAGGCCGTAGTGAGAGGATACCAAGATGCCGTCATCCTATCATGACATGTTGCGATGGATGCCCACGACGGCGGCTTTCGGGCGCAGCGTTCGGTCTTGCGCGTCTTCTACCGCGAGCTAGCGGCCATCTCGGCGCGGACCTGTTCGGCCTCGGGCGTGCCGAGTTCGGTGAACAGGTCGAGGGCTTGCTGCCAGTGGTGGCGTGCCCTGCCGGGATCGCCGTCGGCGCGGCACGCCTGGCCGAGGTCGTAGTGCGCGCGGGCGTGCTGGTACTTGTCACCAATCTGGGTGGCCAGGCTGAGCGCGGCGTCGTGCTGGGCCCGAGCGTCGCCAGGCCGGCCGGTGACGAGGAGTACCTCGCCGACGCTGTTGAGCGCGTCGGCCTCACCGGAGCGGCTGTCGATTTCCCGGTACAGGGCCAGCGCTTCCTGCAGGTCCGTGGTGGCCTCCCCGGGGCGGCCCAGGCGCAGGCATAGGTCACCGGTCCTCGTGAGCGCGTCGGCCTCTACTTCCCGGTAGCCGGTCTCCCGGGCAATGGCGAGCGCCCTCCGCAGCTGGCCTTCGGCCTCCTGGTAGCAGCCCTGCCGCAAGCCGACGCTGCCCAGGTTGATCAGCGCGAGGCACTCCAGGTCCCGGTCGCCGGTGTTCTCCGCGATGGCCAGGGCCTGCCGGTAGTGATGGGCGGCCAAGCCGTAGCGGCCCAGCCGCTCCTCATTGACGCCTAGGTTGTCCAGCGAGATCGACTCGCCGTGCAGGTCACCGGTCTCGCGCTGTATGGTCAGGGCCTCCTGGTTAAGACTGCTGGCCTCCTGGTAGCGGCCCAGAAGGTGGTGGATGGCGCCCAGATTGCCCAGCGCCCGTGCTTGCCCGGTGTGGTCGCCGGCCTGCCGGAACAAGGGCAGGGCCTGCCGAAGGTAGTCGGCAGCCTCCTGGTAGCGGCTGAGATGCCAGTAGACGACGCCAATGTGGTTCAGAGCTTTCGCCTCGGCAGCCTGGTCGCCTGTCCGCTGGGCGGCGGCGCGGGCGTGGCTGTGGATCGTCACGGCTTCGGAGTAGTGGCCGCCGAGGTCGAGGTAGCGGAACAGGGTGTCGGCCAGTCGGGTGGCGTGGGCGGGCCAGCCATGCCCGGCAGCGTGCACGGCGACCGCCACGAGGGTCGCTCGTTCGGTGTCCAGCCAGGCTCGTGCCGCCGCCGGCTTGGTGACGCGCGGGGCGGGATTGGCCGACGGGGGAAGGCGGGGTCGGCGGTGGCGCTCGGCGGGGTACAGGGTGTCCATCGCCATCGCGGCGGTGTGCAGGTAGTAGTCGAACAGCCGGGTCAGCGCGCCGTCCTGTTCCTTACGGCCGTCCGTGGCGTCGGCGAGTTCCCGGGCATAGCCGCGCAGCAGGTCGTGCATGCCGTACCGGCCCGGCCTGGCCGGCTGGATCAAGTGGGCGCGGGCCAGCGCGCCCAGGACCGCGCGGGCCTCTTCGAGGCCGGTGCCAGTGAGCGCGGCGACGGCGTACGCGTCGAAGTCCGCGGCGGCGTGCAAGCCCGCCAGCCGGAACGCCCGGCCGGCACCGGGGTCCAGGTGCCGGTAGGACCAGGAGAATACTGCCCGCACCGCAGTGCGGGGGTCGCCGTCGGCGTCGAGCAGGTCCAGCCGCTTCCGCAGGTCGGCGAGCTCCGCGACGAGGTCGGCGATCGGCACGTCGGGGCGGGCGGCGGCCAGCTCGGCAGCCACCCGCAGCGCCAGCGGCAGCCGGCAGCACTGGGCGGCCAGCGCCTCGGCCGCGCCAGGATCATCCTCGGCCCGCCGACCGATCAGCGCCCGCAGCAGGCCAGCCGCCTCGTCCGGCGGCAGCAGGTCCAGCTCCAGCCGGGTCGCGCCGTCCCGCGCCACCAGCCCGGCCAAAGCGTCCCGGCTGGTCACCACCACCGCGCAGCCTGGGGACCCGGGCAGCAGCGGCCGCACCTGCTCCACCGACCCGACATTGTCCAGCACGACCAGCAGCTTCCTGTCCGCCAGCAGGCTGCGGTACCGCGCAGCCCGCTCGTCCTCTTCGGCGGGGATGTCCTGGGGGGACACGCCGAGCGCGCGCAGGAACCCGGCCAGCGCGTCGATGGCGGGCATCGGGCGGTCCGGGTCATAGCCGCGCAGGTTCACATACAACTGCCCGTCGCGGAACCGGGCGGCGGCTGTGTGCGCCCACTGCACCGCCAGCGCGGTCTTCCCCACCCCTGCCATCCCGCCGATGGCCGAGATGACCACCGCCGACGGGCCCCCAGCGCTCGCGTCATCCAGCATCCGCGTCAGCGCCTCAAGCTCAGCGGCCCGGCCGACGAAGCCCGCCACCGCCGTCGGCAGTTGCCGGGGAATCAGTGGAGTAGTGCCACCGGAACGAGCCGGGCCGCCGACGGCGAGCAGCTCCCCGAGCCCGTCGACGGGTACCTTCAGCGCCCTGGCCAGCTTGGGCCGGATCCAGGGCACCGGCTCGGTGTCGCCGCGCTCCCAGCGCACCACCGTAGACCGCTCGACACGCAGTAGCCCCGCCAGGTCCTCCTGAGACAGGCCGAGCGCGCGGCGCCGCTGCGCCAGCTTCTCCCGCCTGGCCGCCGCCTTGTCCCCGGCATGCTCGGCCACCGCCAGCACCCCTTTGATCCAGTCATGGTCCCGCGGCCCTACGCCGAGCCTACGTCCGCGGCCCACGGCCGTCATCGGAAATCCGCACCCAGTCTGGGCGCTCATCCGGGCGAGTCCGGATGGTTGTATGAGCCGTCCGTAACGAATGATCCGCACGGCTCGCTGACGCGCGGTGGATCACTGGTCAGAACATCCAGGCAACCGGCGGTCTCCTCCTTTGACCCCGCTGACCCGGCAGAAGCGCTGATGAGCCTTGGTGGCACTCGTCTCGGCCGACATCTGGGGTGGCCACAGCTCCAGCTCCGTCACCGCTAGGGCCAACTCCAGGGCGGCAGCGAATCCGGGCTGCTTTTCCTTGAGCAGCCTGCGCACGTAGGCCATGTTCTCGGCGCTCTGCTGGTTGATAAGTGTTGCCATCGCTCTCTGCCTTAGTGATCGCGGATGTTCTGGACGGGCTCCGGATGACGCTGTGTACCAGAGTCGGGGTGATCAGGGTGAACAAGCATCACCCAGATCACCAGATTTAGCGCCTCACCTCGCGCTCCGAACCGCGGGCACCTCGCCGGCTCCGGCCGGATTAATCCAGGCGAAACCAATCCGTTGCGCCGCAGACACCCCGGCCCGGCTAAGAGGGTGCACTATCAGCTAGGCGCTACCAACTTCCCCGAGGGAGGAAAAGCATGAGCCGCGACGCCAGTGGCAGGAGGACCGCTGCAGATGTGATGGCGGAGACGCCGCAGGAGTACGCGGCATTCAAGATCGAGCAGCGCGGGATTGACCTGATCCCGGTGGCCGAACGCAAGATGAAGCCCGCCGGCCTGTTCTGGCTGTGGGCGGGCGGCGTGTTCAACGTGGAGTTTCTTTTCTACGGCACGCTGATCATGACGTTCGGCTTGTCGGTGCCGCAGGCGGTGCTCGCGATCATCATCGGCAACCTGACGTACGCGTTCCTCGGCTGGGCGAGCCTGCAGGGGCCGAAGACCGGCACCACCGCCTTCATGGTCTCTCGCGCGCCGTTCGGCCAGAACGGCAACCGGCTGGTCGCGCTGTTCAACTGGGGCACCCAGGTCGGGTTCGAGACCGAGGGCGTCTACTTCGTCGTCGCCACGGTCATCTTGCTGTTCACCCGCTATCACACCTCGGTTAACGCGGCCGGCAAGATCGTCATCATCATCCTCGCAGTGCTCGTGCAGATGGCTCTCCCGCTGCTCGGGCACGCCACGATCAGCAAGGTCCTGCGCTACCTGGCCTACATCTTCATCGTGTTCTTCGCCGTGTTCGCGGCGTTCACGTTCCAGAAGCTGCACCTGTCCACGTTCCACGCGCACCCGGTGACGTTCGCGGTGTGGACCACCGCCCTCGTCCTGATCATCTCGGTCGGCGGCCTCGGCTGGACGGAGAACGGCAACGACTACTCCCGCTACCTGCCGCCGAGCACCCCCGGGCACAAGACGTTCTGGGCGGCGGCGCTTGGCGGCGCGATCCCGTCGGTCATTCTCGAACTGCTCGGCGTGTTCGCCTACACGGTCACCACCAAGACGGTCGGCATCGCGCAGATCGGCGTCCCGCAATCGTTCGACAGCTGGTTCGTCGTGCCGTTCCTGATCTTCGCGATCTTCCAGCTGCTCGCCATCAACACGATTGACCTGTACTCCTCCGGAGTCACGTTGCAGGCGCTTGGCGTGCCGGTCAGGCGCTGGGGCGCGGTCATCATCGACTCGGTGGTCTGCGGCGTGGTCACGGGGATCATCTTGTTCCACGGGAATTTCTACGCCGACTTCTCCGGGTTCCTGCTCTACATCGTCGTGTGGCTGTCGGCCTGGTTCGGCGTCTTCATCACCGACTACCTGCTGCGCCGCAGGAGGTACGACGCCGCGTCGCTGGCCACCGAGCGTGGCGGCCTTTACTGGCGCAACGGCGGGGTGCACTGGGCGGCGGTCATCGCGCTGGCCGCAGGCATCGTCGCGGCCCTGATGTGGATCAACGCCGCATTCGACGTCCCGTCCTACACCGGGCCGATCTCGAACCACTTCCCTGGCATGGCCGGCAGCGACTTCAGCTGGGCACTGGGAATCGTCGTCAGCTCGCTCGTTTACTGGGCTCTTGCCGCCCGCGGCGTTCGCAAGGAGGCGGCCGCGACGGAACTCGCCGGGTCGGCGACCACGTGACAGCCCCCGCGGGAATAGCGCAGGTGGGGCGGGTGGGGCTCGAACCCACGACCGGCAGATTATGAGTCCGCTGCTCTGACCTGCTGAGCTACCGCCCCATTTACCAGCCGCAAGAGTACCGCACCCGGGGAGCGCGCACCGGCGCGCTTTCCGGGTTCGTGCCGGGCCGCCGACTACCGGGTAAGGGCGAGGGTATGGTGTCCAGCTATTTCCTCTTTTATTGGGGCATTTCGCCCTGGGCGGGCCGCCCCCGCGGCCGACCGGGTTGATGATTGGGTGTCCTTTCGGGTGCTCTAGCCCCTGTAAGTACACCCAATAATGGTTTCACCCGATCTGGATACCCCTGTGGGGTATAGGGGCAAGAGGCGGGTCGGCAGCGCGGGCTACTCCGGCTGGAGGAACTCCAGCCGGTTGCCGAGCGGGTCGCGGGCGTAGAAGCGGCGGTGGCCCGGGAACTCGTCGTCCCACTCCACGGCGACGCCGGACGCACCCAGGCGGGCGGCGAGCGCGTCGATGTCGCTGACGAGCATCCCCGGGTGGGCCTTGCGCGCCGGGCCGAAGTCCTGCTCGACGCCCAAGTGCAGCTCCAGGGCGCCGGACCGGAACCAGCAGCCGCCGCGCGCCGCGAGCACCGGTGGCTTCTCCAGTTCGGTCATGCCCAGGATGCCAACGTAAAACGCCCGCACCGCGGGCTCGGCCCCGGCCGGCATCGCCAGCTGGGTGTGGTGCAGCCCGTCGAACCGGTACCCGGGAACCGCCATCGCCGCGGGCTAGCCGGCCTTCTCTTCCTTGCGCGCCTGCACGTAGACCGTTCCGCCGGCCCGCCTCGCCACTTCGATGGCGGTCCCGACCGCGGCCACCGGGAGGGCGACGACGGCCGCGCCCAGCGCGTACAGCCGGAAGGCGGGGCTCTGCGCGGCCTGGCGTGCCTCGCTGCGGCGGATCGTGTCGTAGAGGTCGGGGTGCCCGGGCAACCGGCCGACCAGGCCGTGCAGCCAGCCGAACAGCACCTGGCCGCCGCGCAGGTAACTCACCCGCTCGATCCGGAACCCCAGCTCCTCGAGCTGCGACAGCAGCGCCGGCGGGTCGATGTGAACCAGGTGGCGGGGCAGGTCAAGCGCGAGCCAGCGGTCGCCGAACAGCCGCGCCTGCATGCTCGTCGCGTTGGGCACCGCGACGATGAGCATCCCGCCGGGGGCGACGAGCCCCGCGGCGTGCCGCAGCGCCCGCACCGGGCGGCGCAGGTGCTCGAGCGAGTGCCAGAAGATAACGGCCGAATACTCGCCGGTCATGTCCTCGAGGTCGACCGCGCGCACGTGCGGGTTGTCGGGGTTCGCGTACGGGTCGACCCCGGTCGCGTCCCGGCCGTTGCGCCGGAAGGCCTCGATCAGCGTCCCGTCACCGGCGCCCACGTCGAGGACCGGCCCCGCCGGCAGGATCCGCTGGAGCCGGCTGGCCAGCGTCGACCGGGTGCGCTTGAGCACCGCGTCGCCCACGCCGGAGAACCGGCCTTCCGTCGGCCGGTACCAGACCGCGTACGCGTCGCCAAGCTGCTCGTCGTTCGGCCACGGCGACGTGGTGGCCACTCCGCAGCGGGCGCACCGGATGCGGCCGGGCCGGCGGGTGTCCGCGCCGTCGAAGCGGTGCCCGCACCAGGCGCACTCCTCAGCCGCGGGCGCGTCGATCCGCGCGTAGGCCACGGCGGGATTGTCCCCTGCTGGCGCATCGCTCCGGCTCGCGCTTTCCGCGACGCGGGACGCCGGCTTGGCGGAAGGCAAATAGATCAACCCCTTGACGACCGAGTTCACGACGGGCACGGTTCCTGAATTGACGGCTTCCGCATGCCCGTTGTGCAAGGTACCACCCGCGCCGCCGGAATGCGGCGATCCCCGGCAAGTCCGGTGCGCTCGGCGCGCCCGCTAGTATCGTTCCCGTATGCATGCCGGGGAGCAGTATTCGGTCGGCGCCGGTGCGACAGGCACGGGCGCCGCGTCGTCGACGGACCAGGGGCAGCGTCAGACCGCGGGCGTGGCCGAGACCACCCGCCACGACCAGCCGGCGCGGACGAGGACCAGCAAACTGCTCATGGCGCTGGTGTGGACGCTGGGCGCGGCCGGGGTGTTCTTCCTCTTCCTGCGGATCTCCCTCACCAGCCCGGTCAGCTCGGACGCGGCCAACAACGCGCTGCAAGCCTGGGACCTGCTGCACGGCCACCTGCGGCTGCACGACTGGCTGATCGGCGACGCCACGTACTACACGTTCGACCTGCCCGTGATCGCGCTGGGGGAAGTCTTCTTCGGGCTGCACACGATCGCCATGCACGTGGCCATCGCGCTCATCTACCTGATCGTCGCGGCGCTCGCCGTCGCGCTCGCCGTGACGGGCGCCAGCGGCGCCACGGCCCGGCTGTCGCGGGCCGCGGTGGTGGTCGCGATCCTCGCCGGCCCGGCGCTGATCTTCTCGGACCGGTGGGTGCCGCTCGGCATCCCCGACCACACCGGGTCCACTGTGTTCCTGCTCATCCCGGCCCTGCTCATCGACCGCGCGCCCAACCGGCGCTGGACCGCCCCGCTGCTGTGCGTGATCTTGTGCGCCGGCCAGATCGGCGACGTCACCGTGCGCTACGTGGCGGTGCCCGCCGTCATCCTGGTCTGCGCCTATCAGATCGTGGCCGCGCGGAAGATCCGGACCGGCGACACCGCGATGCTGGTGGCGGCGATCGTGTCGCTGCCGCTGACAACCGTGGTCCGCGCGGCCATGCGGCACTTCGGCTTCTATCTCATGGTGTCGCCGCACACCAAGATCGTGCCGGTCAGCGAGTGGCGGAAGAACGCGTCGTTCGCCCGGCAATCCGTGGGACGGCTTTTTGGCGTGCTGCCAGGGCCGCACGTCGGGTCGGCCGGCCACT
>Ga0335074_10010835_pt1 | contig 12749 bp, 9 predicted proteins | sample Lox_Sample_23_FD_206715 | JGI IMG/M metagenome (GOLD analysis project Ga0335074, IMG submission 206715) | Soil microbial communities from Loxahatchee National Wildlife Refuge, Florida, United States - Lox_Sample_2.3 | ecosystem: Environmental > Terrestrial > Soil > Wetlands | place: USA: Florida...
CGACGCTCACCGCCCTGCTGTGGTCCGACGGATACGCCGCGCTCTGCCACATCGGCGACTCGCGCGCCTACCTGCTGCGCGACGGCCAGTTCGTGCAGATCACGCACGATCACACGCTCGTTCAGTCGCTGGTCGACGAGGGCAAGATCACCGAAGACGACGTCGCCACGCACCCGCACCGGTCGCTGCTGCTTCGTGCCCTGGACGGCAGGCAGGTCGCCGAGCCTGACCTGACACCACTTGAGACCTTTCCCGGTGACCGTTACCTGCTGTGCTCCGACGGTCTGTCCGGCGTGGTGACCGAGCAGACGCTGCACCAGACGCTCATCTCGATACGCGACCCGGACAAGGCGGCGCTGCGCCTGGTCGAGCTCGCCATCAGGGGCGGCGGCCCGGACAACATCACCTGCATCGTGGCCGATGTCATCGACACTCACAGCAGCCGGGTGCCGCCGACCTGGCAGCCCGTGTTCGCCGGCGCCGCCGCCAACGGCGCGCCCGCTGACCTGCGCTCGCCGACCAGGCCGAGTTCCCCCGCGACCAGGGCCATGCGGCTGAGCAGGACTGCGCCGCAGCCTGCCCTGCCCGATGACCCGCCGACCGGTGTCTGGTCCACCGGCTACACCGGGACCTTTGACGCGCCGCCGTTCGATCCTGACAACTACGACCGACCCGACAGGAACGCGCACCGGGGCAACGCGGCAGGCGACAGGGTCAGGGACACCGCCGCCTTCGACCAGCTTGACGGCTACGGGGGCATCGACAGCGACACGGACGGACCGGAGGTCCGCGGCGACCGGCCAAGGCGGCCCGGCGGCCACCGCGCGAGCCGCCGGCACGATGACGAGGATGATGGTTACGAGCGGCACGGCAAACGCCGGTGGCCGATCGTGACCGGGGCACTGGTACTGCTCGTGCTGCTCGTTGGCGGCGGCGGATACGGTTTCTGGCGTTACAACCAGAGCCAGTACTACGTCGGCGTCGCGAACGGCTACGTCGCCATCTTCCGCGGCACCAATCAGAGCCTGGCCGGCATCAGCCTCTCCAGCCTTGTCACCAGATCGACCCTGCAGGTCAGCAAGCTCCGCAGCAGCGACCAGGTCACCCTCGCCCAGACGATCTCGCAGAGCAGCGTGAACGACGCGACACTGCTGATCGACCAGCTTCAGGGTGAGGCCAACCAGTGCCAGCAGACGTATCAGGAGCTCGCCGCCTGGCAGGCCGCGGACGTCAAGTACCAGGCCGCGGTGGCCGCGGCCGCCAAATCCAAGAGCAAGACAGCGCCCACGGGCAACCCCGGTCCAATGCCCGCCGAGGTTCCCGACGCGGCCACGTGCGCACCGCCTGCGGCGTTCGGTATCGCCGCGTCGACGCTACCGAGCGATCAGTCAGGTACCGCGACGGCCGCGCCCACCACCACGCCGAGCCCGACACCGAGCAGGCCGACTAGCTCGCCGACCAGCACGCCAACCACCAAGCCGACCCCGACGACCTCGGCCAAGCCAACCTCGGCGGCCGCGTGACAGGCATGACGATGCCCTCTCCAGCGCTGGGCAGCCAGTCGCCGGAGGAGGCACCCGCCCGGCGCCGGTCCACCGAGCTGTGGATGGTCCTTTTCGCCTGCGGCATCGTCGCGTTCGCTTTCATCAGCACGGCGTTGAGCCTCAAGGGCCAGCACTCGTCGACCTTGGTCGAATACATGGTCGCGTTCGTGGTAGTCGTTTTCGGCGCGCACCTGGCGGTCCGCCGGTGGGCGCCTTACGCCGACCCGTTGCTGCTTCCCATCGCGACCGTGCTCAACGGGCTCGGCATCGTCATGATCTACCGGCTCAACCAGGCGGGACGCTTTGGCAACGCGAGCGCGAGCGGCAGCCCGATCTCGACGCTCAGTTCGTCCGCGACGGTCACGCAGATCGCGTACACCGTCCTCGGCGTCCTCGTCTTCGTGGTGTTCCTCGGCTGCATCAAGGACATCAGGGTCCTCCAGCCCTACACCTACCTGTTCGGCCTGATCGGCATCTTCCTCATCGCGCTCCCCGCGCTACTGCCCGGGAGCATCAGCGGGGTGGCGGGCGACCAGGACGCCAAGATCCAGATCGCCATCGGCGGGTTCTCCGTTCAGCCGGAGGAGTTCGGCAAGCTGCTGCTCGCCGCGTCCTTCGCCAGCTACCTGGTGATCAACGGCAAGAAACTGTCGCTCCTCACCGAGAAGTGGTGGATCTTCAGCCTGCCGAGGCGCCGCGACCTCGCCCCGATCCTGGTGGTCTGGGCCGTCAGCATGCTGCTGCTGATCTCCGAGAGCGACATCGGCACCAGCGCGGTCTTCATGGGTCTGTTCGTGGCGATGCTCTACATCGCGACCGGACGCAGATCATGGGCGGTGCTCGGCTTCGTGCTGTTCGTCGCCGGCGCCTTCCTCGCGGCCAAGCTCGTACCGCACGTGGGGGTGCGGTTCAGCGTCTGGCTCGACCCGTTCAGCAGCGCGAACCTGCTCCAGGGCACCCAGCCCTCCTACCAGACCGTGCAAGGGCTGTACGGGATGGCGAACGGCGGCCTGCTCGGCCGTGGCCTCGGCGCCGGGCAGCCGTTCTGGACCCCGCTCGTGCAGAGCGACCTGATCTTCACCGCGTTCGGTGAGGAGATCGGCCTGACCGGCGTGATGGCGCTGCTCCTGCTCTACGGCCTGTTCGTACAGCGCGGCCTGCGCACCGCGATGCTGGTCAAGGACGACTACTCCAAGCTGCTGGCCAGCGGCCTGTCCTTCATGTTCGCGCTCCAGGTTTTCGTGATCGTCGGTGGCGTGACCCGGCTGATTCCGCTCACCGGCATCACCACCCCGTTCCTGTCCCAGGGCGGGACAAGCCTGGTGGCAAGCTGGCTGCTGGTCGCCGTGCTCGCGCGGCTGAGCGACGCCGCGCGCCGTCCGGCGCCGCGGCCGATTCAAGATGAGGGGATGACTCAGGTGGTGTCGCTCCGGTGACCGGGATGAACCGCCCGATCAAGCGGATCTCGCTCGCGGTCCTCGTGATGTTCGTGATCCTCCTCGTCGACGTGAACTACCTGCAGGCGGTGCAGGCGCCGAGCCTGGCTAACCGGCCGCTCAACGACCGCACCGAATACGAGCAGAACCAGGTGCAGCGCGGTAACATCGTGACGGCGGACGGCATGACGATCGCCACCACCAAGCCGTCCGACGATCTGTTCAAGTACCAGCGCGTCTATCCCGACGGTGCGGTGTACGCACCGGTCACGGGCTACGACACGATCTTCACCCAGTCGCAGGCACCTAACTATGCGACCGGCGTCGAGCGCGCGGAGAACGCGCTGCTCACCGGCACCGGCTCACAGCTCGCGTTCCGGAACTTCATCGACATGATCACAAACAAGCCGCAGAAGGGCGCGACCGTTCAGGTAACGATCAACTCCAAGGCGCAGCAGGTCGCCTACCAGGAGCTAGAGCAGACGCTTGCGGGCAAGACCATCAACGGCCAGCAGCAGGTCGGCGGTGTGGTCGCGCTCAACCCGTCTACCGGTGCCATCCTGGCCATGGCGTCCTACCCGAGCTACGACCCCAACCAGCTCGCCGTGCATGACACGAGCACGCTCACCAAGGTCGACAACCAGCTCAACGCGGAGAACCCCAGCCCGCTGCTGAACAACGCGACCCAGACCACGCTGCCCCCGGGATCGACGTTCAAGATCGTCACAAGCTCCGCCTGGTACACCCAGGACGCCACGAGGAACCCGCAGACCGTGGTCAGCTCACCGCAGCCGCTCACGCTGCCGAACGGGAACACCCTGAGCAACGACAGCGGCGAGCAGTGCGGCAACGGGTCGGGCAAGACCCCGGTGTATTACGCGTTCGCACAGTCCTGCAACACGCCGTTCGCCGAGCTCGGCATCCAGCTCGGCGGTACCACGATCAAGTCGATGGCCACGAACTACGGCCTGAACAACCAGAGCGCGCTGGACATCCCCGGGGTGACCGTGGCCCCCTCCAACTTCACCGCCGAGACTGACCCGTCGTTCACCGCCTTCGACGCGATCGGGCAGCACGACACCACGGTGACACCGCTGCAGGAGGCGATGTTCGCGGCGACCGTCGCCAACGGCGGCACGCTGATGAAGCCGTACCTGGTGCAACAGGTCACGGCCAGCGACCTGTCGATCGTCGACCAGACCCAGCCGCAGGTCCTCAGCCAGCCGATCTCCGCGACCGTCGCAGGCTACGAGAAGCAGATGATGACGGACGTCGTGCAGCAGCCGGAGGGAACGGGCTACGCCTTCAATCAGAACAACGAGGGCGGCCTGGTCATTGCGGGCAAGACGGGTACCGCGCAGAACGGGGAGAGCGCGAACCCTGACGCTGTTTTCACCGCTTTCGCCCCAGCCGACAACCCGAAGATAGCTGTGGGCGTCATGATAGAAGGCGGGGGCTATGGGGCTGCCGCAGCCGCGCCGATCGCCGTCGCGGTTATCAAGGCCTACCTGGCAACCCTGGGGATTCAGTGACCGACTACGTTCTCGACGACCGCTACACGCTCATTGAGCGGATCGCTACCGGCGGCATGGGCGAGGTCTGGCGGGGTAACGACCAGCTACTCGGCCGTCCGGTCGCAATCAAGATGCTGGCCGCCGTGCACGCCGGCGACGAGCAATTCCGTGCGCGGTTCCGCGCCGAGGCGCGGTACGCGTCCTCGCTGTCGCACTCGGGGATCACCCGCGTCTTCGACTACGGCGAGCAGAGCCCGCTCGGCGGCCCCTACCTCGTCATGGAACTGGTGGACGGCCAGCCGCTGTCCGAGATCCTCGAGCGGTACGGCAGGCTCGACCCGTACGTGGTGCTGGACATCGTCGCTCAGGCGGCCCGCGCCCTGGACGCCGCGCACCGGGCAGGCATCGTGCACCGGGACATCAAGCCGGGCAACCTGCTGATCATGGCCGACGGCACGACCAAGATCACCGACTTCGGCATCGCCAAGGCGAACGTTCCCGACGTGAACCTGACCGCGACCGGCATCGTGATGGGCACCGCTCTTTACGTCTCGCCCGAGCAGGCGACCGGGGCGCCGCTGACCGGCGCCTCGGACGTGTACTCGCTCGGCGTTGTGGCCTACGAGTGCCTGGCCGGCGATCCCCCGTTCGTCGCCGACCAGCCGCTGGCGATCGCGATCATGCACAAGCACGACCCGGTACCGCCGCTGCCATCGGACGTGCCGCGCCCGATCGCCGACCTGGTGTACGCGATGCTGGCGAAGAATCCCGGGGACCGTCCCGAGACCGCAAGGCACGTGGCGGACCGCGCCGAGGTGATCCGCGAGGCGAGGAACAGGAACGGCTACAACGGACCGGTCACCTCCGACCTGCCGGTGGTGCCCAACTTCCCGCCGCCGACGAGCACAGATATTTATGCAAATGATGCCGAACGGATGCCTGAACCCCGCCCGGGCTCGCGCAACGTACTGTATCTGGGGATCGGCGCGGCGGCCATCGGCGTCATCGCGATCATCGCTGTGCTGCTCTCACACAGCACCGGTTCAAACACAGCAGGTCCGGGGGGTAACAACAATACGGTCCTCCCCACCCAGACCAATTCGTCATCGGCGCACCGGACCACCGCGTCCAAGGCACCGACGACACAGCCCGCAAACGTCGACCCGGTCGGCCCGGTTAACCTGGGACCGACATCGGTGACGTCTCCGACCGCGAAAACGTCACCGACCGCGACCAAGCGGGTCTCACCGACTACAACTAAGGGCACGACGACCCCGCCCGTGACCACGACGACCACGCCACCGGTCACCACCACGACGACCCCGCCCGTGACCACGACGACCACGCCACCGGTCACCACCACGACGACCCCGCCCGTGACCACGACGACCACGCCGCCCGTGACCACGACGACTACGCCACCGGTCACCACGACGTCGACGGCAACTGGCGCTTAGGGACAACACTCGATGCAGGATGGTTTGGAAGAGTGCGCGACATGACACAGCCCCGGTTGCTCGGTGACAGGTACGAGCTTGAAGGCGTCGTCGGACGGGGCGGCATGGCCGAGGTGTACCGGGCCAGGGACCTCCGGCTCGACCGGATAGTCGCGATCAAGACCCTCCGCACCGATCTCGCACGCGACCAGACGTTCCAGGCACGGTTCCGCCGCGAGGCGCAGTCTGCCGCGTCGCTGAACAACCCGTCGATCGTCGCCGTGTACGACACCGGCGAGGACCTGTCGACCGGGGTGCCCGTGCCCTTCATCGTGATGGAGTTCGTCGACGGCAGGACGGTACGGGACCTGCTGATCGAGGGGCACCGGCTGCTGCCGGAGCGGACGCTTGAGATCGTCTCGGGCGTGCTGCGCGCTCTCGAGTACAGCCACCAGGCGGGCATCGTGCACCGGGACATCAAGCCGGGGAACGTCATGGTGACGCGCAACGGCGACGTGAAGGTCATGGACTTCGGCATCGCGCGGGCGATGAGCGACAGCCAGGCCACGATGACGCAGACGGCGCAGGTGATCGGCACCGCCCAGTACCTGTCGCCCGAGCAGGCGCGCGGCGAGCGGGTTGACGCGAGGTCCGACCTGTACTCGACCGGCTGCCTTATGTACGAGCTGCTCACCGGGCGTCCGCCGTTCACCGGCGACTCGCCGGTGGCGATCGCCTACCAGCACGTGCGGGAGAACCCGATCCCGCCGACCCGGCTCGACCCGTCGCTGCCGCCGTGGGCCGACTCGATCGTACTCAAGGCGATGGCCAAGTCCCCGAACGACCGGTACCAGAGCGCCGCGGAGATGAACGCGGACATCCAGCGGGCCGCGTCGGGGATGCAGGTGGCCGCCGCGGTGCCGCCGCCCACCCGTGCCGACTACTACGACTACCAGCAGCGGACGCAGAATATGGGCCCGCAGACGATGATGGGCGTGGCGCCGACCACGGTCTCGCCGTATCAGCAGACCGGCTACCAGACCGGGTACCAGCAGCCCTACGGCTACGGGGCCGGCGGCGACGGTGAGCAGCGCCGCGGTGGCCGCCGCTGGCTCCCCTGGCTCATCTCCGGGCTCGTCGTACTCGCCGCCGTCGTCGTGGCGCTGATCCTGCTGAAGGGCAGCGGCGGCTCCACCGCCTACGTGCCGCAGGTGGACGGGCTGACCTGGCCGCAGGCCGAGGCACAGATCAAAGCCCAGGGGCTGGTGCCCGTCGAGCACAAGGAAGCCAGTTCGGGCGTGCCGTCGGGCCAGGTGATCAGCACCGACCCAGACAACGGCAACAGCATCGCCAAGGGCGGCACGGTCACCGTCAACGTCTCCACCGGTGCCGCCAACATCACCCTGCCCAACCTGCAGGGCACCCAGGCGACCACAGCCGAGGCGCAGCTGAAGAACCTCGGCTTCACCAACGTCAACCCGGTACCCGATTCGAACTCGACGCTGCCATCGGGCGAGGTCGACCACATGACACCGAGCCCGGGCAGCTACCCGCCTGACCAGCAGATCACGCTGTACGTGTCGGGCGGCGGCGTGCAGGTGCCGAACGTCGTCAACCAGACCGCGGTCGAGGCGCAGGCGATCCTGCAGCAGGACGGGTTCACGGTGCAGACCGTCAGCACTCCGGCCCCGGCCAGCGAGATGGTCCAGCCGGGGACCGTCTACAACCAGAACCCGGCGGCTAACACCGTTGAGGCAAAGGGCAGCCCGGTCCAGATCTTCGTGGAACCGCAGACGACGGCAAGCCCGACGGCCACGGCGACGCCCACTGACACCGGCTCATCGCCGACGACCGTGCCGACGACGCCCACCCCCACCAGCCCGACGACGCCGACGCCGACTGGCACCGACACGACGTCTGGAGGCCTCGGCGGCCTGTCCACCAATACAGGCACAGGCAGCGGCACGGGCACGCCGTAGCCGGCTGAGTGCACTACCCTTACCGAAGCATCCGAAGTTCCGACCAGGAGGTGCGCGGTGCCTAAGTCCCGCGTCCGGAAGAAGCCGGTTTACACGCCACCGCCGACGCGGTCCGCGAAGCGTGCAGTCAGCCCGCCGTGGCTCGCGCCCACCATGGTGGGCTGCTTCCTTGTCGGGCTTGCCTGGATCGCGCTGTACTACGTCACCCAGTCCGATATGCCGGTACTCAGCACGCTCGGCGGCTGGAACCTGGTCGGTGGCTTCACGCTGATCATCGTCGGCGTGGTCCTCGCCACCAAGTGGCACTAGACCTGATCCGCTCCTGATCCGTCGGGGACGGCGGGAAGGCGCCCGCTAGACCCCTAGCTGGCTGGTCAGCTCGTGGCTGCGGAAGATCACCAGCACGACCATCACGGCGAGTATCGCCAAGGCCGCGGAGACCTGGATGATCGTCCGGTTCTTGCGCGGCGCGTACGCGAACGCGAGCGTGGTGAGGGCACCGACGATCAGCCCGCCGACGTGATCCTGCCAGGCGATGCTTGACCGGTAGATGAAGCTGAACGCCAGGTTGATCACGATGATCGTGACAATGCCACGGACGTCGAGCCGGAGTTTCTTCGCTACCACGAAGTACGCGCCGAACAGGCCGAAAATCGCGCCGCTCGCGCCGAGCGCGAACACGTAGTACTGACCGATGAGGAAGAACGCCACCCCGCCGCCGATGGCACTCAGCAGGTAGACCGCGAGGAACCGGGCCCGCCCCAGCAGCTGCTCGAGACTCGGACCGACTACGACGAGCGCCCACATGTTGAACAGGATGTCCAGGAAGCCCAGACCCCCGAGGCCGGTGGCCGGCGGGAGGAACGCGGACGTGATCAGCCGGTACCACTGGCCGGCCGCGATGCCCTGCACCGGGCCGTTCGCGGTGAGCGGCGCGTAGCCGAGCAGCCCCCAGTCGTTGGCCAGGCTCGGCTTGGCCAGTTCAACAAGGAACAGCACCACGTTGAGGCCGACCAGGGTCCACGTCACGACGGCGCCGGCCACGGGCCGGCCGCCGAAGGCGGTCCTCGCCTGGCGGGCGCCGCTGCTCGCGCCGCGCACGCATTCCACGCACTGCTGCCCGACTGCCGCCTGACGGAGGCAGTCGGGGCAGGCGTGACGACCGCACCGGACGCAGGAGACCCAGGTCTCCCGGTCCGGGTGACGGAAACAAGTCGGCGGTACTTCCTGACCAGCGGGGCTGGCCTGGTCCGGCGCGGTCATCGGGGGGTTACCGTCATCTGCTAGCCGCGCTGTATCGTGACCGACTCGAGCACGACGTCGGGCACCGGACGGTCACCGGGGGCGGTCTGCACCCGGCTGATCTTGTCCACCACGTCGGCACCGGCGATGACCTCGCCGAAGATCGTGTGCTTACCGGTGAGCCACGGCGTGGGCCCGACGGTAATGAAGAACTGCGAGCCGTTCGTGCCGGGACCTGCGTTCGCCATCGCGAGCAGGTACGGCTTGTCGAACCGCAGGTCGGGGTGGATCTCGTCGGCGAATTTGTAGCCAGGGCCGCCGGTGCCCGTGCCGAGCGGGTCGCCGCCCTGGATCATGAAGCCGGCGATGACCCGGTGGAAGATGGTCCCGTCATAAAGCTTGTCCTTGGTCTTGGCCCGGGTGCGCGGGTTGGTCCACTCCCGGCCGCCCTCGGCGAGCTCGACGAAGTTGCGCACCGTCTTGGGCGCGTAGTCGGGGAACAGCCGGACAGTGACCGTCCCCTGCGTCGTCGTCAGCGTCGCGGTCAGCGCTTCTGTCATTGCGTAGTCCCGTTCATGTCCAGGCCGGCAGGTCCGGCCAGCTCACGTTTGCAACTGTATTAATCACCGTACCGGCTCAACCGTACCGGCGATTCGCCGCGCGCCCCGATGATTGAACCGCTCTCCCCAGGGAACTCTGTCCTACCGAGTACGGGATGAGGGGGTTCTTCATGTCCTTCAGTAACAGAAAGGCCGCCGATCTCGCCACCGCCAGCAACCCGAAGCGTTCAGTGAAGCGTTCGGTGAAGCGGGCTCGGATAGCGAGTTCGGTCGCCGCCGCCAACGCACAGCTGGCAGCGAAGCTCGCCGCCCAGAGCGCGGCGGGTACGGCCCAGGCGAGGGCGCAGGACGCCGCGACAGCCGCTCAGGTGGCGGCGCAGAACGCGGCGACGGCGGCCCAGGCGGCAGCTCAGAACGCGAAGGCGGCCGCGGCCAGGTCCGCGCAGAACGCGGGTGGCGCGGCTCAGACAGCCGCGCAGTCGGCCGCCACCAGCGTGAGCATGGGCGTAAGGCGAGGGGTCTACAGCGCCAGAAGCTGGGCGGCCCCGCGGCTGGAAAGCGCGGCCGACTACGCCGACGGCACTGTGGCACCGAAGGTGTCCTCGGCCCTGCGGAACACCGCCCGCCAGGTGAACCCGACGCCGCCGCCTAGCTCGAAGAGCAGGAGCATGCTGACGTGGACGGCGCTCGGCGTGGCGGTTGCCGCGGGTCTCGGTGCGATCGCGGCGCTTGTCCGCTACCGCTACCGGGCCGCGATCGCCGCGGACAGCGAGACGGCGGACGAGGAAGTGTCCGCTGAAACGCCGGCCAGCGGTTCGACGACGGCGGGCGGTCCGGCAGCAGACCCAAACGCTGATACGTCGGTGAATGGGCGGGTGACGACATCCGGATGGTAGATGCGGGTCGCAAGCGATCTCTGACACAGGTGATCTCTTGACACCGTGCGGATGCACGTTCATTTTTTAATACGAGACCGCTGTTCCCACTCCGGGGAGGAACGCCATGACAGGGTGGGACGAGCGGATCAAACGGCTAGAAGCCGAGTTTTCCGGGTGGCACATCTGGCACAGCAACGCTGGCCGCTGGTGGGCCACCCGGACCGGGTCTGTACTGCGACGCGAGGATCTGGGCACCGGGCGCGTTATGACCGTTGACGCCGATGACGAGAACGGCCTCCGGGTGCAACTGTCGGTCCAGGCCAGCCTGGACCGGGATCTTGACGGCTGAGCCCTCAGGGTCGGCCGGCCGCAGGCCGGCCGAGGTACAGGGCGGGCCAGCGGCAGTCGATGAACACACCGGGCAGTGCATCGAGCGTTCCAGCAGCTTCGAGCGCGGCGGGCCGGACGACGCCGAAGGCGACCTCTTCCGGCATCTCGCCTGGCAGCAGCCATTCTGGCTCGTCCGGCGCGCACCGCCACTCGCCGCGGTCGGCTCGCGCGCCGATGGCATCCGCCACGTGCGCGGCAAGAGCGGGCCCGCGGGCGATGCCGGGGCGGGCGGCCACGGCCGCCTCGACGGCGTGGGAGACAGCGCACTGGGCCAGCCTGGCCGGCTGTCCGCGCAGCACCGTGAGCGTGTCAGGCGTGGGTACCGGCATCGGCCACCCGGTCAGGTGAGCGAGTACGGCTAGTTCCGCCCACAGCCGGATCCACGGCACGTCGTCAAGCATCCGCTGGCCGCCCCGCATTTCCCGCAGGGTGCACGGCCTTGCCCTGCACTCGCCACCGCAACTGCCCGACCTGGGACGCACCACCGTCCTGGCGTCGGCGGTCGCTGAGGGCGAAGCGGCCTCACGCTCCGTGCCGTCCTCGATCTTGACAAGCACCGGGTAGTCCATGCCGTCGGAGAAAACGGCCGCGTGCCCCGGTGGCAACGTCACCAGGTAGCGGGACTGACGGGGCGTCGCGTTCATCGTCGCGCCGACCGCCTCACGGTCATCGGCGGCCGGGAGCCGGTGGGTGATCTTGATCGCGGTGTTCTTTATCACGTCCTGGACGAGGCGGGCCGGGATCTGCTCGGCGATCACCAGCCCTTCGCCGTAGGCGCGGATCTCCGCGAGCAGCCCGGCGAAGAGTTCGACGGCGTGCGCGGCGGCTCCCGCCGCGCCAGCCCCGCTCGGTTCGGGACGGCGCAGCAGGCGGTGCGCCTCCTCGACGACGGTCAGGTGCGCGAGGCCTCCGGCCCGCGGTCCCGGCGCTGCCCGGCCGACGGTGCGGTGGGTCAGCCGCAGGTGCTCGGCCAGCCTGATGAGCACGGTGCCCATCAGGAATGCCTTGTCCGCGTCGTCGCCGACGTCCTCGATCTCGAGTACGACGTTCGAGCTCAGCAGGGCGCCGAAGTCGAGCGGGTGGCCGCCCTCGAGGAACCGCCCGGTCGTGCCGTGCCTGAGGCTGGCCAGCCGGACCCTGATGAAGCCGAGCACGTCGTCGGTGACCCGCTGGCTGTAGCCGATCTCGGCGACCACGTGCTCGGCCGCGCGCTGGAGGCCGGTAAGCGTCGGGTAGGCAGCCTCCGGCGGCGCCGAGGGCCGTCCGGCCTGATGGTAACCGCGACGCGGTTCGCCGAGTGCGAGGTCCCAGCCCGCTTCCTCGTAGACCCGGACCAGCGCGGCAGACAGTACCTGCGGAAACGGTTCCTCGGCCTGAAATGACGCGATGAACAGGGACTTGACGAAGTCCGCGTGTGTTTGCAGCGGAAACCTGCCGCCAGCGCCGTCGGCCGCTGGCTCAAGCGGGTTCAGCCCGGCCGCGATCGCGTCGGGTTCGCCGGGCCTGATCCTGATCACCCGCGCGCCGGGCAGCCGGCTCGCCATCAGCCGGTACTCGGCCTTCGCCGGCTCGACGACCAGCCACGGGATGCCGCGCCCGGTCGCGGCCTCAAGCAGGCAGCGGACGGTCTGCGACTTGCCCGAGCCGGTCGCGCCGCAGACGAACACGTGCCGGTTGAGTGAGCCTGCGGAGACAGCGAACGGCCCCGCGGGCATCAGGTTCATGTCAAGCACCTCGCCGAGCCGGATGCCGGCCTCGCGGGTGCCGCCT
>Ga0335074_10010837_pt1 | contig 12747 bp, 10 predicted proteins | sample Lox_Sample_23_FD_206715 | JGI IMG/M metagenome (GOLD analysis project Ga0335074, IMG submission 206715) | Soil microbial communities from Loxahatchee National Wildlife Refuge, Florida, United States - Lox_Sample_2.3 | ecosystem: Environmental > Terrestrial > Soil > Wetlands | place: USA...
GCTGGATACTCCCACAACGTGGGAGATGCGGGACTTGCATATCCTGGGCGCAGCTCCGCCAGGGAAAATCGATCAGGCAGTGGGGATTGCTCACAACTATGATGAGCTCACCGATAGCCCGGTAATACTTGGCACCTTCCAGCAGTCCAGTTTTCAACTGGATGGAGCAACCTACCACATTGTGGTAGATGGGAACCCTGCCGATTACGACCTGGACCAGCTGGATAAAAGCTTGGAGGCCATCACCCATGCCGCAGTCGACTGGATGCAGGACCGGCCCTATGACGAATACACGTTTCTGTTCCATTTCCCGCGAGGCCCGGGAGGCGGGGGCATGGAGCATGCTTACGGGACCGCCATCGAAGTTAATGCCGACCGCCTGCGCACCAGCTTAACGCCGCTTGCCAGGGTTAGTGCGCACGAGTTTTTTCACCTGTGGAACGTAAAACGCATTCGCCCACAGTCGCTGGAGCCGATCGATTATCAGCATGAAATGGATACGCGTGCGCTATGGTTTAGCGAAGGCGTGACCAGCACGGTCGGCGACATGCTTCTGGCGCGGTCGGGGCTGATCGATGAAAACCAATATTTGCGCGCGGTGTCGGAAGAGATCAGCGACTTGCAGCGCCGTCCCGCGCGTGAGTGGCAGTCGGTTGAGGAGTCCAGCCTGGACACATGGTTTGATGGCATCGCCTTCTATCGCTCCCGGGAGCGCAGCATCAGCTACTACAACAAGGGAGAACTGCTCGGCATTCTGCTTGATCTGCGCATTCGCCAGTTGACCAACGATACGAAATCTCTGCGCGATCTTTTCCAGTGGATGAATCGGCACTATGCGCAGCAACATCGCTATTTTCCGGACTCGGCCGGCGTTGAAGAAGCGGCCGAAGCCATTACTGCTCGGAGCTTCGCTGCTTTCTTTCGCGACTACGTGGCCGGTGTGAAAGAGCTTCCGTACGACGATTTCTTCCAATTTGCCGGCCTCCACGTGGTTGTGAACACCACACAATTCGCGACTGCGGGCTTTACCACCAGCACGAATCTCGGAGCCCAGCCAGAGGTGACGCAGGTTGATGCCGATAGCAATGCACAGCGGCTGGGAGTTCGCGTGGGCGATCGAGTGACGGCAATCAATGGCAAGCCGACGGACGCGCAACTGGACGAAGAACTGTCGCAGTTGCCGCCAGGAACCACCATTCGTCTGCGACTGGAGAACTGGCGTGGGAAGCGGGAAGTGGAATTGCGGCTCGGCGCTCGCCAGGAGGAATCATACGAATTGGAGGACGTCCCTGGCGTTACCACCGAACAACGAAAACATCGCACCGCGTGGATTCATGGCGATGACGAGCCGGGGAGCGCTCATTGATCCGGGCGCTGGTCGTACTTTGCTTTTGGGGCGTATCGATCCTCGTAGTTGGTCCACCTCTTGTCCTCTATGCGGCGACCACCGGCAATGCAAATCCGCTCTACTACACGGCAACGCGTCTGGGACGCTGGGGCGTGCTGCTGGTCGGGGTGAAGATTCAAGTTCGCGGCATTGAGCACCTGCGGGCCGGCCGCAATTACATTTTCATGTCCAATCATGTCTCCAACCTCGACCCGCCAGTCCTGATTCCGGTGATACCGGGCCGCTGTTCAGTACTGGTCAAGAAAGAACTGTTTCGTGTCCCGGTCTTTGGGAGTGGCATGAAACTGGGACATCTCGTTCCGGTGGATCGCGGCGACCATGAGGCAGCCATCGAAAGCGTTCGCGCAGCCATCAAGGTTCTAGGCGAAGGCTTGCACATGGTGATTTATCCCGAAGGCACGCGCAGCCGTGATGGACGATTGCTGCCGTTCAAGAAAGGACCGTTCCATCTGGCAATGGATTCCGGCGTGCCGGTCGTGCCTGTGACTTTGTTGGGGACCTACGAAAGCTGGCCCAGGACGCGTTTTGCCTTACGGCCGGGTACGGTGACCGTGATCTTTCATCCACCGATCGATCCGCACGATTTCAGTGATCGGGACGGGTTGATGAAAACCGTGGTGGATACGATGGCCAGTTCGCTGCCGCCGGAACGAAGGTGAGCCACGGATTTTAGGCAATGTCAGGGATTGGCAGATCTGTCAGAACGTAGAAACCTGTCAACGAGGCGTAAAAATGTCATTGTATTGGAGATTGTCAGATTTGGCTGTTTCTGGCTCCTGGCCGGGAATCTGACATCTACTTCTTCTCAATCAGCCGCGCGGTCAGGACCGCGCCATCGCGATCATCGTGCAGCTTAATAGGAAAAATGAGGACATTCCAGGTCCAGTGCGGACTCTTCTCCGGCAGGTGCGAAGCGCCGCGGAATCCGCGCCGGTCAATATAGGTTTCACGGGTATCGGAGACGGTGCGGATGATCTCGCGCCATTCGTCGCCCAATTGCGGAAACTGTTCGAACAGATTCTTGCTGACGAACCAAGCGCGCTTGTGTCCGTTCATGGCTGCGAAGTAGTCGTTTACGAACTGCCAATTACCATTGCGGTCCAGGATCTCCAGCACCACGTCGTCGCCCATGGCCATGGAGATTCGCGAATAGTAAAAGTCGCGCGCATCGACCACAACTGGACGGCCGCGCTTCTTGGCCTCAAAAGAGCGCAGCGCGTTCACCAGGTCGTCGACCGAACTGTAACCTTTCAGCAGATGCATGTCGGCAATGCCGCCGAACCTGCGCTCCAAGGTCGCGGATAGGATAATGATCGGGACCTGAGGACGCTTGCGGCGCAAAGTCTCGGCCACATCCGTGCCGAACTTGCCGGCCCCCAGGTGATAGTCGAGAACGGCGATGTCGATGGCGGCGAGTTTGGACTCGGCCTCCTCAATGGAACTGGAGGTCACAACGCGGTAGCCTTTCTGCCGCAGAATTGCCGAACGCAAGATGAGGTTCTCCTCGCGATCGTCGAGAAGCAAAACGCGGATCGGGCTCGGCGGCACCGCTTGAGGCCCAAGAGCCGTCTGGAGCCCAGTGTTGGAGACATCTTCGCTCATCATCTAGTTAGAAGCAGCTTGGGTTGCCTAGGTCACATGATTTGAATACGGACGCAAACATTTCCTGGTCTGGTGTCGAAAACCCTTATGGCTTTCCCGCCGGAGTCTTCTCCCCTGCCGGCGGTTCGGTCGACAAGTTTCGGAGAGCCTTTGCCAACTCTGGCAGCCTATTGAAGATGCCGACGGCGCGCAACCACTGTTTATGATCAAAAGCGGGCGAGCCGCTAACCGTGGATCCTGGTGGAATGTCGCCATGGGTTCCGCTCTGTGCCGTTACCACCACGCCATCGCCGACCGTACAGTGCCCGGCAACGCCCACCTGGCCGGCCAGAATGACGTTCTTGCCGACGACGGTCGACCCTGCGAGCCCCACCTGCGCGCAGAGCAGCGTTCCTTCGCCCACCGACGATCCATGTCCTACCTGCACCAGGTTGTCAATCTTTACGCCGCGCGCGACGTGCGTCTCTCCCACGCTGGCGCGATCGATGCACGAATTCGCTTGCACCTCGACTCCGTCTTCCAGCACTGCCGGTCCCGACTGCGTGATCTTCTCCCAGTGGTGGTCGATGTGTTCGCCATCGCGCGCGAAGCCAAAGCCATCGCTGCCAACGATGGCACCATTCTGCAGGATGACGTCGTCGCCCAAGCGGCAATACTCGCGCACGACCGCGTGAGCGTGAGCAAAGAATCGATTGCCGATCCTGCATCCGCGATAGATAACTACATGGGGCAGAAGAACGGCATCGTCGCCGATTTCAACGTCCTCATCGATCACCACGTACGCGGCGATGTGGGCATGGGCGCCAATCTTGGCTGTGGATGCAATCACAGCGGTTGGATGCACCATGGCTTCGTATCGTGGTGGCTTGTAGAAAAGATTAATCGCCCGCGCAAAAGCGAGATATGGGTTCTGACTGCGCAACATGCCGGTCGGAATTACAGGGAACGAACGGGAGACAATAACCGCTGCCGCAGAGGTGTTTTTAGCCGCAGCCGCGTACTTTGGGTTGGCGACGAAGGTGATCTGACCGGCACCAGCCTCCTCGATTCCAGCAACTCCCGTGATCTCGGTGTTGGGATCGGCGTTTTCGAGCGTAGCATCCAAGGCGGAGGCGATTTCCGAAAGTTTCATGGTGGCTGAAGCCGCTAAGGCTTGCAGATATCGAGTAAACCGCTAATTGAACATGGGCACCTGGAGCGTATCCTCGGGACGCCGTCCGCGCCGGCCAGCTTTCTTTTCCCCAATCACCGCCAAGACGGTTATATTGGCCAGCGCGGACCGCGGTACGAAAATCCGCTGGGTATTGCCGCCCGGATCTGGAGGCAGGATAGAAAATCCATCGCTGCCTTCCTGCAAAAGATCATTGGGCATCATGCCCTCAATCACTTCATTGTCACGGAAGCGTAGGCGCACCCACAATCCCTCGATCCGAGGCCGCGATGGGAATGTTTTGCGGGTTAGCGACTCCGAATCGCCAAACTCGCGTACGAAATAAACGCCTTTCACGTCGCGCAGGTCAATGGTCACAACATTGCCGGACGTATTCATCAGTTCGATTTTTCCCTCAGAGATGAAAGTGGCCTTTACGTAGCCGTTTACACTATCGCGATCCATCTTGCGAATAACGACCTTTTTGTGCGTTGTGGCCATGGCTAAGCTGGTTAGTTCTGACGATAGCCTAAATTGTCGCACTTTTGCCCTGAAATGTGGTGTTGCAAGCTACTATGTAGCCAAAATGCCAACCATGTGCTATTGTTCGCTTTGCAGCGTCCGATGTGCAGTCAAAATGTAAGTGACTGTTCCGTATAGGCTTGCAGTTTTTCTAAAATTGGTTTCTTGATTTGAATACGAACATCGCCCGCACTCCAGAAGAAGGGTAGCAGGCCAAGTCAAGCGGTCAGGCAAGCACCCTCACGCTGGTCGGGCTCCTTCATTTCGTCTTTAGAGTCATACATTTAGATGGCAGACTACATCTATAGCATGGAGACCCGGCTCACACCGGATCAGCAGAGTGGTGTGAACCTGGTTCAGGAAATAGCCCGAAACGCCGGGTTGAACCTTTACCTTACCGGCGGTACCATCCGCGATCTGGTAACTGGCTTTCCCATCCGTGATATTGACCTCAGCATCCAGGGCAATCCGCTCAAGCTTCAGAAAGAGCTGGAGAAGGTCGGTATTTCGATCCAGGGGGTCGACGAAGACCTGCGCACCCTCCAACTTCTAATGCCCGGTAACGTCCGTGCTGAGCTGAACATGACGCGCGCGGAAGCCTACGACAAGGCTGGCCAGCCTCCCACCATTACTCCTGCCACCATTAACGAGGATCTGCGGCGCCGCGATTTTACCGTTAATGCCATGGCGCTGTCGCTGAACCCCGGCTCCCGCGGCTTGCTGCTGGATCCATTCAACGGCGTCGCTGATATCGAAGCCAAGGTACTGCGCGTTCTCCACAATTACGCTTTCCTGGAGGAGCCGGTTCGATTGATCCGCGCCACGCGGCTCAGCGCGCGCTTTCACTGGCCTCTGGAGGAGCGCACGCAGGCGCGATACGACTCGGCGAAAGAGAACAATTACATCGAGTACGTCACCCGTCGCATGATCGGATACGAGGTCGAGCAGTTGGCCCACGAAGACGATCCGCTGAATATCATGCGTGCCCTGGAAAAAGAAGGCTGGCTTAAGATCTTGCACCCCCACTGGACGATGTCCAAGATCGACGCCGGTGACTTGAGTCAGGTTGTAAAGACTCGTCAGATGATGAATGGGCTGGGCTATTCCGTGGAGACCGGTCCAATCGCGATGTACTTCCTGACCCGCAAAATGAACGATAAGGATACGTCAGAGATTCAGCGGATGATTCCGCGTCGCGATTTTGTTGACAAGTGGAAGCACCTGGAGAGCAATGCTCATGATCTGGCCAAGAAGTTGAGCAGCAAGGACGCAAGCATGCCATCGGGCGCGTGGAAGATTCTGTCGCAGGCCACCCCGGAAAATATTCTCTTCCTGAGCCTGACGACGAGGCAGCAGACCATCGACCAGAAGCTCAAGAACTTCTTCGGCAAGTGGCGACAGGTGAAGGAGAAGTTGCCCTTCCCGGAGATGGCGGAACTCCGTATCACGGCGCAGTTGCCGGAATATCAGCAGATCACGGACAAGGCGTTTCTGCTGCTGATGGATGGCAAGCTGAGGTCGCATTCGGAGATCATGAATTTTCTGCGGCCGTACGAACCACCCCCTCCGCCACCCCCTCCAGCGCCTAAGCGTGGCCGTGGAAAAGCGGGAACTCCGAGCCCTCGAGAGCAAACAATTCCAGGCAAGCGTGGGCGCAAGCCGAAGGGCGCTTCTGCCGCGGCTCCACTGCCGGCAACTCAGCCTGCCGCGCGTCTAGTCGTCCAGGAAGCCAGCCCTGTGGCAGCTCCGAAACCATCTGCAAAGGAAGCAGCCGCCAAGAAAACCGTTGCTCCGGCGGCCTCAGGCAAGAAGGTTGCGCCTGCCAAGAAAAAAGTAGTGGTGAAGAAGGCGCCGCCGCTCAAGAAAGCATCAGCCAAAAAGTCCGTGAAGAAGCGGCGTTAGGCGAGGCGCAACAACCAGCCAAAGAGGGAAATAACTTGCTATAAGTCATAAACTTACATATCCCTGCGCCCCCTCTGTCATTACTTCGCCAAGTGCATTTTTCTTTTGCGCCGCAGGCATCTTTTCTCCGGATTCATGAAACCAATCACCTAGTCCGAGGTGTGGCTTTGCCTCGGTAAGGGTGCCCCATGAAAGCGATTCTGTTTGTGGACGACCATGAAGTTCTGGCCCGCCTGAGTTGCGAGATCCTCGAGACCCAGGGTTATCGCGCCGTTAGCGCCTACAGCGCGCACGATGCACTGGAAAAATTTCAGCGCGAAAAGTTCGACATTCTGGTTACCGATTTCCGAATGGAAGGCATGAACGGTCTGGAATTGGCGCGCAAGATTCACAGCAGCCATCCCGACGTTCCCGTCATCATCGTTACCGGTTATGGACACATCGACGGTGGCAAAGACGTCAATGCCTGTCTTCCCAAAGAGCAGATGTTTCCAGCGCTGCTGGAGAAAATCAAGACCTACCTGGGTGAGGGCGAGGGTCCGCGAACGGCTCTGAAGAGTGCGTAGCGCCCACGTCGTGATGACTTTGGGACGCGCAGCTTCGCTCTTCACATCACCACGCTTGCTACACTGAAGCCGTGCGGCGGTTGATCATCAATGCTGACGACTTTGGTCTGACGGCGGGAGTCAATCGAGCCATTTTCGATGCGCATGAGCGCGGCGTGGTTACCTCAACGACGCTTATGGCGAATTCACGCGCGTTCGACGACGCGACGGATAAGGCGTTTTCGTCGGCCCGCGCAGACGGTCGTCTTAGCGTCGGTTGTCATGTTGTGTTGGTCGACGGCGAGCCGTTGCTGCCGCCAGATCGGGTCGCGACATTGCTGCAGCGAACTACTCCCAATGGCCGCCCGCGATTTCGCGACAGCTTGAACGACTTCGTAGTTGCCTCATTCCGTCACAAACTGAATCCCTCGGAAATTGAGGCAGAAGCTGCGGCCCAGATCGAGCGCATCCAGGGAGCGGGTATCGCGCTTTCACACTTCGATACTCATAAGCACGCGCACATGTTCCCGGCGGTGCTGCGGCCACTGCTGCGGGCCGCCAGCGCGCGGAAGGTTCGAGCCGTCCGCAATCCATTTGGCCAGGTGTGGCCGCTGCCCTGGAGCAGCGTATTGCGTACGCGTCGTCTCTGGAAACGCTTCGCCCAGTTGCATGTGCTGCGCCGTTTTGCCGCAAACTTTCGGCGCGAAGTCGAGGCGCACGGACTTCGCACTACCGATGGATCGCTGGGGGTGCTGGTCACTGGTGTCCTCGATCTGACTCTATTCACCGCAATTCTCGAGAGCATGCCGGAAGGAACGTGGGAGTTCGTTTGTCATCCCGGCTACAACGACGCGGATCTCGACCGGGTGCACACCCGTTTGCGGCAGTCGCGAGAGCGGGAACTGGAAGTACTGACGTCGAACGAAACGAAAGAGCTACTGCGCCAGCAGAAGATTGAGCTGATCAGCTATCACGATCTGTAGCCTGAGCCAAATGCTCCAGCTGGCGTGCCGATGTGGACGCATTGGCCCTAAACGCGAAGCCATCTCACAAAGGCGTTTTGTATGAGGGCACGTCTTTAGACGTGCGGCGAAGCCTTAACCGAGATTCGGGTTTTCGGCCCGACTGAAAGTCGCGCCCTGTGACACGAACCCTGGCCGGACGAGTTCTCGTTAATCTGTGGTTTACTGCTTTACGTTATCCTGTAAAGAAAGATTGTTTGCGACGATCTCTTTCAAGCAATAGACTTGGTCGCACGTGCTGCGCCACAAGGCATTAATTCAGGGGCCGAATCGTAGGATGCCGTCGTTTTCACAATTCACCTCCGAGTTGCGCGAAGATGAGATCCTCGCAACCGCACCTTGCCGCGCCGATCTTGCCGGCGGCACGATTGATATCTGGCCACTATACCTGTTTCATCCGGGAGCGGTCAGCGTCAACATCGCGCTCGGAATTTTGACGGGTTGCAAGATTACGCCGCACGCCGGGCGCGAGATCGTTCTCATATCGCACGATATGGAGCGTCAGGAGAGCTTCACGTGCCTGGAGGATCTGCTGGAAGCTCAATCATATGCTCACCCGCTGGCCGCGTACCTGATTCGTTTCTTCCAGCCGAAAGGCGGATTCACGCTGGAGACGCACTCCGAATCTCCGGCCGGGGCCGGCATTTCGGGTTCGTCGGCGCTGATGATTGCCACCAGTGCCGCATTGGCCCGGTTGACAGGACGCGAGATCGACATCGAACAAATCCGCGTGATCGCACAGAATGTCGAAGCCCAGCTGATTCGCGTTCCCACCGGCTGTCAGGACTACTATCCTGCAATGTACGGCGGCGTTAGCGCTGTGCACCTCGAAGTCGATGGTGTGCGGCATGAAAGGATACCGGTAGGCTTCGACGAGACAGATCAGCGTTTCGTACTGTTCTACACAGGAGCGCCGCGACAGTCCGGCATCAACAACTGGGAAGTTTTCAAGCAGCACATGAACGGAGATGAGCAGGTCCTCCGCAATTTTGCTGAGATCACTACGATCGCGCAGGCCATGCGCTCCGCGCTGGTCCGGGAGTGCTGGGATGACGTCGATCGGCTCATCGCGGAAGAGTGGAAGCTGCGGCGCATGAATGCGTCTGGGATTTCCACCCCTCTGATTGATATGCTGATCGAGGTGGCTCAACGCAATGGAGCCGGCGCGGCTAAAGTCTGCGGCGCGGGCGGCGGAGGCTGCGTGATCGCCTTGATCGAAAAGGGTACGCGCCAGCGCGTTGAGACTGCCATTCGTGAGCACGGTGGCCAGCCGCTCGAATTTCGGGTTGCGCGTGATGGATTGCGGTTTCCCGCGGTAACCAAGCGGCAAGCAGCCAGGGTGTAAGCATGTTTACTGACGGCAAAGGAAAGCTAAAACCCGGCTGGGCGTTCCTGTTCTCGATATTTCTCGGAGCCCTCGCCTTTCTCGTTGCAGGCAATATCGCCTCCGAAGCAGCCGGTGACCACCCCTTTCGCCGCGAACTGATCTTCCGCGGGCTCTGGGCGGTGCTCTTGCTCGGCATCTTCATTTGGTTGCTGACCGTGGGCGACCACATCGAGGAGCGCCGGATCGCAGCACAAGGTCTGCCTCGCGTAAAGGGCTGGCTAAAGCAGTTTGTCATAGGCACTGTCCTGGGCTTGATACTGGTAGCCTTGGCCATCGCTCCCATCTACATCTGGGGGCATTTCCGGTACAAAATTCTCTGGACGTGGCACTTCCTGCCGAATCTGGTGGCCGTGCTTCTGACCTTGCTGGTCGGTGCACTGGCGGAAGAGCTGATGTTTCGCGGCTTTCCCTTTCAGCATCTGGAAAAAGGAATCGGTACGGTGCCGGCCGTCGTGGTCCTCTCGGTGATCTATGCCGTGTTGCACCTGGTGAATCCCGCGGCCAACGCCTGGGGCATTGCCAACAGCTTCCTCATCGGAGTCCTGCTGACGGTGGCTTATCTTCGAACCAAAGCGTTATGGCTGCCCTGGGGAATTCACTTCGGCTGGAACGCAACTCTGGGTCTGTTGTTCGGCTTGCAGGTCAGCGGCATTCGTTCCTTCGATTTGTGGATCTATACCCAAGCTTACGGTCCGAAATGGCTTACCGGCGATCTTTACGGCATCGAGGCTGCCGCCACTGGAACCGTGGCCATCCTTATTGGGTTTCTCCTCGTCGCGGCGCTCCCGGTTGCCAAACTGCCCCAGCCAATCCCTCAAACCTCTGCCGAGCCCGCCCTGGAGAACGTCTCCAGCATCAAATCCTAGTCGAGAACTCTTGATCCCCGGCGGCATTCGGAACTGCGAGGCAGGAGAATATAATTGCCGTAATCGGGGTCTCCCATGAACCGCGCTTGTTTGTGTCTCCTCGCGACGGCCATTTTGCTGTTACCGCTCACCATTACCGCCGATGATTCGAAGAAGCCACCCGACTCCTCCGATCGGATGACGCCGCAAACCAAGCTGCTGGTGATGCGCGACCTGCAGGCGGAACGTGTATTTGTGCGAACGCCATTCCCGATGGGAGAGAAGGGATTGGAGATCAAAGATGGCAAGGTGAGCCCCGACAAGCAACAGGTGGCGCAACTGGCAATGCTTCATGGATTTGCCGCCAAGCCTGGCGACCGCGTGGTCATCACCAATGTAGTTATCCGGGAGAAGTCGATCCTGATCGAGATCAACGGCGGCGGCAAGAAGCACGAGAAGTGGTATCAGCATGTTTCTCTGGGCGCCAATGGAGCCACGACGCCGGTCGGGGGCGCTCCCAAGAGCCTGGAGGCCAAGGGCTCGAGCGTTACCTTGGAGTTCGACAAATATGTCCCCGAACTGACCGGCGGACAAGTTCGCGCAATGTTGGCTCTGGTCTTCGATTTCAAGGCGCTCAACCAGGCTGAGGCTTACGAGAAAACTCTACCGCCAAAGGTTCAGGCGGCAATCAAGAACCACCAGGTTTTGGTTGGCATGGACCGCGACATGGTGATCTATGCCAAAGGTCGGCCGCCGAGAAAGATTCGCGACAAGGATGATAAGGGCGTCGATTATGAGGAGTGGATTTACGGCGATCCGCCGCAAGAAGTGGATTTTGTGCGCTTCCAGGGACAGTTTGTGACCCGGCTGGAGATCATGACCGTCGACGGCCAGAAGATTGTTCGCACCCAGAAAGAAGTGGATTTGCAGTCGGAAGAGACCGAGTTAGCCGCCAAGAAGACGGAGGAGGAGAAGCCGGCGAGTGCTCCCAGCCTGCTTCGGCCGGGTGAGCAGGCAGACGACTCGCAAGACAGTCAAAGGACAGCACAGCCGACGGATACGCCTACCACTACGAATCCCGGAGGGACATCGCCGCATTGGCAAGCCGCCGGTTTGTATCAATGACGCGATAAGACTAAGGCTGCTGCGGACGTGGTCCCACGCTGAGCAACTAGGACGAGATGGCGCGCAACATCTCGGACGGTTAGACTAATAGCGTGAGGATCGCACTCGGCCAGATCAACACCACGGTTGGCGATTTTTCTGGCAATTCCGAAAAAATCATAGAGTACGCGCGACGGGCGCGCGCCGGGGGGCTGGATCTCATCCTCTTTCCCGAGCTGTCAGTCTGCGGATATCCCCCGCGCGATCTGGTAGAGCGGCCATCGTTCGTCGAGCGAAATCGGCAGGCTGCTGAAGCAATCGCGCGAGAAACCCAAGGCATCGCCGTCATCTGCGGCCTGGTTACGCCAGCCAGCTCCTCGACCGGCAAGTCCGTCTTAAACTCCGCCGCATTGCTGCGCGACGGCAAGGTCGCCTTTGTCCAGTCAAAGCGGTTGCTGCCCACCTACGATGTCTTCGACGAAATGCGCAACTTCGCTCCGGCCGACGGTCAACGACTCTTCAACCTCCAGAGCCAGCAGTTGGCGCTGACGATTTGCGAGGATGCCTGGAACGACAAGCACTTCTGGGATCGCCAGCTCTATGGGGTCGATCCGGTGGAAGATCTGATCGGCGCGGGTGGAAAAGTATTGCTGAACATCTCAGCGTCGCCGTTCTACCTGCGAAAGCGGGAGCTGCGGCATGACATGCTGGCCGCAATCGCAACCCACTATCGCCTGCCGGTCGTCATGGTCAACCAGATCGGGGGCAACGATAGCTTGGTCTTTGATGGCTCCAGCATTGTTCTTGGTCCGGACGGCAGCATTATTGCGCAGGCCAAGTCGTTCGAAGAAGACCTGATCTGCTTCGACACCGAGACATTAACGGGCGATGTGCATGTTCGCGATGAGGGGCTAGAAGCGAGTGCCTACGCCGCTCTTGTCCTTGGCACACGTGACTACGTGCATAAATGCGGCTTCCGCCAGGTCGTACTGGGGTTGAGCGGTGGAATCGATTCGGCGCTCACGGCCTGCATCGCAGTCGATGCGCTGGGTCGCGAGAACGTGCTGGGCATCGGAATGCCGGGACCGTATTCCTCTCAGGGGAGCATCGACGACGCAGCCAAGCTGGCGCGAAATCTGGGCATCCGATTTGAGCTGCTTCCCATCGGTGACATCTTCACTGCCTATCGAAAGTCGCTCGCCCCTGTCTTTGCCGGCCGTCAGCCTGATGTCACCGAGGAGAACATCCAGGCGCGAATTC
>Ga0335074_10010838_pt1 | contig 12746 bp, 10 predicted proteins | sample Lox_Sample_23_FD_206715 | JGI IMG/M metagenome (GOLD analysis project Ga0335074, IMG submission 206715) | Soil microbial communities from Loxahatchee National Wildlife Refuge, Florida, United States - Lox_Sample_2.3 | ecosystem: Environmental > Terrestrial > Soil > Wetlands | place: USA...
TGTGCCGCCGCTGCGTGCAAAGAAAGCAGAGCCAGTGTCAAAAGCCAAGCAATGTCGGTCTTCCTCATTTCGCCTCCTCAATGATCCGCCCCGTCTTCTATGCGTCCTCCGCGTCTCGGCGGTGAATCTTCTCTCTCTTATGCTTCTCGGCTTCTCCGTGCGCTCTGTGGCAGTTCTCGGTGGCCTCTGTGTTGAGTTTTCCGCGCGGACGGCACCATCCCGCCATCCGTCACAAGACCTCGACATCGAGTTCCGCCGCCCGCCCGTCGCGAATCGAAAACGCCCGCACCGGCTTCGCGGCATCCGCGAGGGGCGAAACAATGAAATAAATCGCTTCGGAATAATACGCAAGCTCGATGTCGCGCGCCGAGGGTTCGTTCTTGCCGTTGGGATGCGAGTGGTAGATGCCCAGAAATTCGAGCTTCTGCTCCCGAAATTCCCGCAGCAGCCGAACAGTCTCGCGCGGGTCGATTTCGTAGTTCTTCGCCGGATCGGGCGCAGCGTTCGCCGCCGGGAAGACATGCGTGATCACGCCCTCGCACCCCGCCAGCAGCCCGCAGCATTCGGCGATGGGCTCGCGCCGCGCTTGTTCCACCAACTTTGCGCACACATCGCCTGAGACTTTGATGAACGCGTTCACACCCAGAAGTCTATATCGACAAAGCCGGAACCGATAATTCGAGGTTTTGGTGGTTTGTAGGGGCGCCTGCTTGCTGCGCCCCTTTTCAATGTTAGGAAGCGAAGCCTACGCCTTCTGGGCCTGCCGCCGCAGGAACGTCGGCACGTCGAGATCGTCCGCGGGCATTTCGGGCACAACTTCCGCGACGTTGCGCGCCACCTGCTGGACCACGTTGGTCTGCGGCGGCGCCACGCTCGCGGCAACCGGCTCTTCCGCCTCGCGCCCCGCCTTCCACGTCTTCGGCAGATACGATGGCCGCGTGTGCGTCTTCTTGTTGGCCACTTCGCGGAAGCCCGCCGCGATCACGGTGATCTTCACCGACTCCTTCATCGCATCGTCCTGCACCGCGCCGAAAATGATGTTGGCGTTCTCGTGCGCGGCTTTCTGGATGATCGACGACGCCTCGTGAATCTCGTGCAGCGAGAGGCTGGACGAGCCGGTCACGTTGATCAGGATGCCCTGCGCGCCGTTGATGCAGTTGTCTTCGAGAAGCGGGCTGTTGATCGCGCGGTTGGCCGCGTCCACGGCGCGGTTCGAGCCGTTCGCGACCGCCGTGCCCATCACCGCGTAGCCCTGCCCGGACATGATCGTTTTCACGTCCGCGAAGTCGCGGTTGATGATGCCGGGAATCGTGATGATGTCCGAAATGCCCTGCACGGCCTGCCGCAAAATATCGTCCGCGATCCGGAACGCCTCGAAAAAGCTCGTGCCCGGCTCGACGCACTCCATCAGCCGCTCGTTGGGAATCACGATCACGGTATCGACGCAGCCGATCAGCTCGGCCAGCGCCTGCTCGGCCTGCTGCATGCGCCGCTTGCCTTCGAAGTTGAAGGGCTTGGTGACCACGGCGACGGTGAGCGCGCCGAGTTCGCTCGCGAGATTCGCCACCACCGGCGCCGCGCCGCTGCCCGTGCCTCCGCCCAGCCCCGACGTGACGAACACCATGTCCGCGCCGTCGAGCGCTTCAAGAATTTTTTCCGTGTCCTCGAGCGCCGCTTTGCGGCCCACCTCGGGGTTCGCGCCCGCGCCCAATCCTTTCGTCAGCTTCGCGCCCAGCTGTAGCTTCACCGGCGCCTGCGACAACTTCAGCGCCTGCAAGTCCGTGTTCGCCGCGATGAAGTCGACGCCCTCCACCTTGGCGCGGATCATGCGGTTGACGGCGTTCGATCCGCCGCCCCCCACACCGATCACTTTGATCTTCGCGCCGTCGTGCGGCTCTTCCGTAAACGAAACTCGAATGCTCGATTCTTTCGGCGACATGCTCCCTCCCTCAGTTCCGGTTCCTTCCACTGCTCCTGCCCTGCCCCCTCGAATCTTTGTCGCGAACTGCATCACGTACTGGCCGCGGGCCGCGCTGCGCTCCGCGTCCCCGTGCGCCACGCCGGATTCGCTCCTCTGCCTCATGCCCCTGCGAACATGCTCTTCAGCTTGCCCATGAATCCCGTGGGACGCGCTCCTAGAAGGCGCCTCGTGCGCGCGCCGTACAGGACCAAGCCCACGGCCGTCGAGTACTCGGGCTGGGAAACCTCTTCGCTCATGTGCGCGAGCCCGCGCGGCGCAGCCACGCGCACGGGCAGATTGAACACGCGCTCGGCGAGCTCCGGCAATCCCCGGAGATGAGCGCCACCGCCGGTGAACACGATCCCGGCGGGAATCTGCGATTCGAGTCCGCCGCGCCGCAATTCGTCGCGGATCAGCATCAGGAATTCCTGGGCGCGCGGCTCGACGATGTCCGTGAGCATGCGCGCGAAAACCGTGCGCGGCGGGCGGTCGCCCACGCTGGCGATCTCGATCGCCAGATCCTCCGTCACCATCTCGCGAAACGCGCAAGCATGCTCGCGCTTGATCTTTTCGGCTTCCGGAATCGGCGTGCGCAGGCCGACCGCGAGGTCGTTGGTGAAGTGATCGCCGCCGACGGGCACTGCAGCCGTGTGCCGCACCACGCCTCCGGCGTAGCCGATGAGCTCGGTGGTGCCGCCGCCGATGTCCAGCAGACAGATGCCCAGCTCGCGTTCGTCCTGCGTAAGGCACGCTTCGGCCGACGCGAAAGGCTCGAGCACCGTGTCGTCCACGCGCACGCCCGCGCGGTTCACCGCCGTCACGATGTTCTGCGTGGCCATGCTCGACGCCGTCACGATGTGGACGTTCGCTTCGAGCCGCTGCCCCACCATGCCGATGGCGTCGCGAATGTTGTCCTGCTTATCGAGAAAGAATTCCTGCGGCAGCACGTGCAGCACTTCGCGGTCTTCCGGCAGCGTTACGCCTCGCGCCGCCTCGATCGCCCGCCGAACGTCCTCTCGCTGCACGTCGCGCGGCCGCGACCCGAGCGTGATCCCGCCCTGGCTGTTGACGCCGCGCACGTGCGAGCCGGCGACGCCGATCATCGCCGATTCCACCGGCACCCCGACGATCGTTTCCGCCTCTTCCACCGCGCGGCGAATCGAGCTGACCGCGAGGTCAAGGTTCACGATCTGCCCCTTGCGCCAGCCTTTCGATTCGGCCGCGCCGAGCGCCGAAAATTTTACGCTGCCGTCGTCGTCCTGCTCGCCGACCAGCGCGCAGGTCTTCGTGCTGCCGATGTCCAGCGCCACAATGTGCCGTTCTTTCCTGGTCAAAGCCGCCGCTCCCCTTTGTTCCCTAGCCTGTCCCCTTACCTGTTGCCGACCTTGCTGCCCCGCCCCCTGCCCTCGCCCTACCGCAAATGTTTCGCCGCGCGCGCCTTGGACGGCTTTGCCGCGTGCTGCTGCGCCACCAGCTTCGACTGGGCCGCGGTGTCGGGGTTCACCACCGCCTCGCCGCCGAAGCGCAAGTCGATCGATTCCACGCGTCCTGTCGTCGCGCGCCACTGCCCGATATCCTCGATCAGCGTCTGATACTTCGACGCGAAGTCGCTGTCGCCGAAATGAACCACCACCGGCGCGTCTGCTTGCCCCCATCCTCCTGTATCGTCCGGGGACGTGCCGGGGTTAACTCCAATGGGCTGCAACCCGCTCAGGGTCGCTCGCACGTCATGCGCGTCCGAAAGGTCGACTTCGCTGACCTGTTCGGATGCGCCGGGGTGGGTCGCGTCGATCTGCTGGATGAACCCCGAGAAAAGCTGCATGCGCTGCTCGCGATCGTCCTGCGGCATGTCCGCGCCGATTCCGGTCACCACCGGGAAATGGAAGTTGCCCTCGATCGGCCGCTCGAGAATCACCCCGTGGACGTCTACCAGCGCCATGCCGCTGCCGTCGCGTAGAAATGCGATGGGGGTGCGTTCGATCACGTCGACGTCGATCCGGTTGGGCAGCACGCGCCGCACGCTGGCGTGCTCGACCCACGCAATCGACTCGATTTCGGCTCGGCGCCGGTCGAGCGGAATCCGCAGGACGCTCTTGCCGCGGTCCTCTGCGAAAATCTCCAGCACGCTCGCGCGCGCCACGTAGTGGTTGCCGGCGAGCGCCACCTGCTCGGGATGGATCAGCGCCATCTCCGGCGACGCCAGCAGGAAATGCCCGAAGTCGTAAGCGATCCACGCCCCGGCGAGGCCCACCGCCGCCCACATCGTCGCCCGCAGATACTTCTGCCAGGCTTTCCGGCCGAACTTCCGCCGCCTGATCTCGAGCGGCTTCTGCCGCCGGAGATACTTCGGCTCCTCGTCCGCGAGCACTTCCTGCGGATACGCTTCCGCGTCGATGGCCTTTAGTTTCGCCAGACGATCACCTCGTTCTCAAGTTCCACGCCATACGCGCTACGCACGCGCTCGCGCACGTCCTCGATCAGCTTCAGCATGTCCGCGCAGCTCGCCTTGCCCGTGTTGACGAAAAAATTCGCGTGCCGGTCGCTCACCATCGCGTCGCCCACGCGATGGCCCTTGAGCCCCAGCTCGTCGATCATGCGCCCCGCCGAGCCGCCCGGCGGATTCTTGAAGATGCAGCCCGCGCTCTTCTGGTTGAGCGGCTGGCTCGACCGGCGCTTTTCGTTGCACACTTTGATGCCCGCCAGAATCTCCTTGAACGGCTTCGACGGCAGCTCCAGCTTCACGCGCAGCATCACGTCGTCCGGCGCGAACGACGTGTGCCGGTAATCGAAGCGGATCTGGTCGCCGCGCAGCGTCTCGATCTTCCCGGTCGCCGCCCGATATAGCTCGACCTCGCGCACGTGCGGCCCGATCTGCGTGCCGTACGCGCCCGCGTTCATCCGCAGCGCGCCGCCCACGCTTCCCGGCACTCCGATCAGCCCTTCCATGCCGCCCAGATCGTGCTTGGCGCAAAAGGTGACCATGCCGCCCAGATCGGCGGAAGCGTCGACATACGCCGCGTTGCCCTCGACCCGCATTCCCGGATGCGCCGTCGGCAAATGCAAAATCACGTAGGGCAGGTCGCCGTCCGCGATCAGTACGTTCGTGCCTCCACCCAAGAAACGGTGCGGAATGTGCTCGTCCGCCAGCAGCCGCATCACTTCTGGGATCGACTCGTAATTCCGCAGCAGCAGTTCGTCCGTCGTCCCGCCGATGCCCAGCGAAGTCTCGTCCGCAAGCGCGACGCCCTGTTTCAACTCGACCCCGAGTTCTCTGAGCCGCGCCGCAGCCGTGTCCTTAATCCGCATGTGGAGCCGTGATCCCCGTGATTCTTGAGTCGAGCAGCAGCGCCAGTTCGTCTGTCGCGCGGCCCACGCTGCCCGCGCCGATCGTCAGCACTGCATCGCCCGGCCGCGCCTCGCGCAGCATGAACTCGATCCCGCCCTGCAGCGTGCTCGAATAGACGACGTTCTTGTGCCCCGCCGAGCTGATCGCTTCGGCCAATTTCTCGCCGCTGACGCCTTCGATCGGTTGCTCGCCCGCCGCATAGATGTCCGTCATCACCAAAATGTCCGCGTCGTTGAACGACCGCAGGAAATCGTCCCACAGGTGCTTCGTTCGCGTGTACCGGTGCGGCTGGAAGAGCACCAGCAGCCGCTTATAGCCGCAGCCGCGCGCCGCTTCGAGCGTCGCCCGGATTTCCGCCGGATGGTGCCCGTAGTCGTCGATGAGCGCCACGCCCGAAAAATTGCCTTTGATCTCGAATCGCCGCCCCACGCCGGAGAAATGTGTCAGCCCCTCGCGAATCAGGTCCGCGGGAACGTTCAGCGCCAGCGCCACCGCGGCAGCTGCCGCGGCGTTGCGCACGTTGTGCATTCCCGGAGGCGACGCCAGCTTGAATACGCCGAGATCGTCGCCGCGATAGGTGAGGCGAAATTCGCTCGACAGCCCCCTCAGCTTCACGTCGCTGATGATCAGGTCCGCCTGGCTCGACACGCCGTAGGTGATGAGCGGCCGCTTCACGCGCGGGACGATCGCTTGCACGTTCGGCTCGTCGAGGCACAGCACCACCTCGCCATAGAAAGGCACGCGGTTCACGAATTGCAGAAACGTATCCTGAATCTCTTCAAGCGACGCGTACTGGTCGAGATGCTCGCGGTCGATCGTAGTGACCACCGCGATCACCGGCGCCAGCAGCAGAAACGACCGGTCGCTTTCGTCCGCCTCGACCACCATGTATTCGCCGCGGCCCACCTGCGCGTTCGAGCCCGCGTGATTCACGCGCCCGCCCACCACGAACGTCGGATCGAGATCGGCCGCCGCCAGGATCGCCGCGATCATCGAGGTCGTGGTCGTCTTTCCGTGCGCGCCGGCTACCGCGATGCCGACCTTCAGCCGCATCAGCTCGGCCAGCATTTCCGCTCGCGGAATCACCGGAATCTTCAGCTTGTGCGCCTCGAGAGTCTCGGGGTTGTCCGCCGGCACCGCCGTCGAAACAACCACCACGTGCGCCCCTTGGACATTCTGGGCCTGATGCCCTTCGTGAATCTTCGCGCCCAGCCGCCGCAACCGTTCCGTAACCGGCGTCGACTTCGCGTCCGAGCCGGAAACCGCGTAGCCCGTCGACAGCAGCACCTCGGCGATGCCGCTCATGCCGCTGCCGCCGATTCCGACCAAATGAATGCGCTGGAAATTGCGGAATGTGACGTTCATGGCCGCCCCACGCTCTCCAGAAGGTCGACGATATCCTCGATGGCTCGCGGCTTTGCGAGCGATCGCGCTCGATCTTCCATTTCCTCGATTCTCCGGGGCTGGTCCAGGAGAGAAAAAATTTCGTTTGTCAGGCGCTCGGGCGTCAGCTCGTCTTGCGGCAAGAGCCGCGCGGCCCCGGCTTCCTGCATGGCTGCGGCATTGCGCGTTTGGTGGGCATCGGTCGAAGCCCCGAAAGGGATGAAGATGGCGGCGCGTCCGGAGGCGGATACCTCCGCAACGGTGATTGCGCCCGACCGGCAGACGATCAGGTCCGCCTGGGCAAACCTCTCCGCCATGTTCTCGATGAAGGGTAAGACCTCCGCATGAAATTCGCGGCGCGCATAGGCCACTCGAACGGCATTATAGTCACGTTCTCCGGTTTGATGCACGATGAAAAGCTGATTTTTTCGCGCTGCCAGCCGGTCGAGCGAGTCGACCACCGCGCGATTGATCGGCAAAGCTCCGCGGCTGCCGCCGGTGATCAATACATGAAAGGGCGCGCGATGCTCCTTCTTGCCGATGGCAAAAAATTCGGCGCGCACCGGGCAGCCCGTCACCACGGCCTTGCCCCCGAATCGCTCCGCAGTTTCCGAGTGCGCCACCGCCACGCGCGTCGCTATCCGCACCAGCACGCGGTTCGTGAATCCCGGCTCGACGTTCGGCTCGAACACCACGTTCGGAATCCGGTGCAGCGCCGCCAGCAGCATCATCGGACCCGACGCGTAACCGCCGACGCCCAGCGCTGCGTTCACCCGGTGACGGTGCAGAATCCGCTCCGAATCCAGCAGCCCTGCCGGCAGCATCGCCGCATTGCGAAAAAATTTCGCGCCGCCGATTCCTTTTAGCCCGGCCACGCGGATCGTCTCCAGCGGCAAACCCGCCTGCGGGATCAGCCGCGCTTCGATTCCGCGCTCGGTTCCGACAAACAAAACGCGCCTCTCCTGCCCTTCACTGCCCCGCCGCAACCACTCTCGGCCCACCGCCAGCGCCGGAAAGACGTGCCCTCCGGTGCCACCGCCCGCAATCAGCAAAGTCTTCGCGCCTGCGGTAGCATTCATCGCCGAGCCAGGCGAGCCGGGCGTCGCGTCGGGACTCACGCCTCGTCCGCGTGCTGGCTGATATTCAACAGCACTCCCGTTGCCAATAGCATGATCATCAGGCTCGACCCGCCGTAGCTCACGAACGGCAGCGGAATTCCCTTCGTGGGCATGAGTCCTACCACCACGCTCAGGTTGATCAGCGCCTGCCCCACCACCATGGCCGTGATTCCCACGCCGAGCAGCCGCCCGAATTCATCCGGCGCCTTCATCGCCGCCACGAACCCGCGCCATCCGAAAAACGCGAAAAGCCCCAGGACGATCGCCGCTCCGATAAACCCGAACTCCTCGCAAATCACCGAAAAGATGAAGTCGGTATGCGCCTCGGGCAAGAAGAACAGCTTCTGGTGGCTCTCCATCAGTCCCACGCCGCTGAACCCGCCCGATCCCACCGCGATCAGCGACTGCAAAAGCTGAAACCCGTGCCCCTGCGGATCCGAGCCCGGCGAGAAGAACGTCTTCACCCGCTCGAGGCGGTACGGCGTGCTCAAAATCGCGATCGCGATCACCGGCACCGCGACCGCTGCCGCGGCCGCGATGTAGCGAATCGAAAGCCCGGCGATGAACAGCATCACGGCCGCGCTGAAGAAAATCATGCACGCGGTGCCGAGGTCCGGCTCCTTGTAGACCATCGCCACCATCAGCAGCACCGTGCCCAGCGCCGGCAGCAGCGTGCGCGTCAGGTTGTTCACTCCCTCGCCGCGTGGCTCGCGCCGCAATTCGAGAAACCACGCCAGGTAGAAAATCACCGCGAGCTTGGCGAACTCCGATGGCTGCAAATTCAGAGGGCCGATCCGGATCCAGCGGTGCACGCCGTGCGCGCGATCCAGAAAGAACACCGCAAACAGCAGCAGGAACGTCACTCCCAGCGCCGTGAAGATCACGCGCGGCTGCCGCAGCTTCCGGTAATCCGTGTTCATCAGCCAGAACATCCCGGCGATGCCCAGCACGATCCACAGCACCTGCCGCAGCAGAAAATAGTAGGCGTTGCCGTGAATGTCGCGTGCCGTTACTGCCGAGGCGCTGAACACCATTACCGCGCCGATCAGGCACAGCGTCACCGTCACGCCGAATAGCTTCCGGTCAGGCTGCAGACTGCGTGGCATCGCCCGTCCTTTCTCCCTGCGGTCCCGGCCCCGAGCGCCCTCGAAGCTGCGCGACCAGCGATTTGAACGTCCGCCCGCGCTCTTCGTAGTTCTCGAATTGATCGAAGCTCGAACAGGCCGGCGCGAGCAGCACCACGTCGCCTGGCCGCGCGCGCTCGCTCGCCATCTGCACAGCCCCATCGAGCGTGCCGGTGTGCGCCGTTTCGACAGCGCCCGCAAGATCGACGGCAATTTTTTCGGCGGCCGCGCCGATCAGGACCACGAGCCGCGCGCGTTCGCGCAGTGGCTCGGCCAGCGGCGTGTAAGGACTTCCCTTGTCCTTCCCGCCCAGGATTACGATCAACGGCTCGGAAAACGCCTCGATCGCTTTCAGCGCCGCATCGACGTTCGTGGCTTTCGAGTCGTTGTAGAACTTCACGCCGCCGACTTCCGCGACGAATTCGAGCCGGTGCTCGACTGCCTGAAAGCTTTTCACGCCCGCCGCAATTCCCGCCGGCGTCGCCCCAGCGAGATATGCGGCCGCGCACGCCGCCAGCACGTTCTCGACGTTGTGCTCGCCGCGCAGCGCGATGTCGTCGCGCCGGGCGAGCGCCGTCTCCGAACCGTCGTGCCGGAAAATAATCTGCCCGTCGCGCAAGAAAGTCCCCGCCGCCACCCGCTTCTCCCGGCTGAACCAGAACACCTGTTGCCGCGACGGCATCCTTCGCGTCACTTCCGGGTCGTCCGCATTCAGCACCGCGCAGTCGCGGTCGAGTTGGTTTTCGAACATGCGCATCTTCGCCGCCGCGTACTCCTCGAACGACGCGTGCCGGTCGAGATGATCCGGCGTCAGGTTGAGCAGCACGCCGATTTCAGGACGGAACGCTTCGATCGCCTCGAGCTGGAAGCTGCTGATCTCCGCTACCGTGACGCTCGAATCCGCCGACGATTCGACCAGCGAAAGCAGCGGCACGCCGATGTTGCCGCCGACGAACGTCTCGATGTTCGCGGTCTTCAGGATGTGCGCCACGAGCGACGTGGTCGTCGTTTTCCCGTTCGATCCCGTGATCGCCACGAGCTTGCCGCGCAAAAATCTCCACGCGAGCTCGATCTCGCTCCACACCGTCATGCCGCGGCTGCGCGCCAGCGCCACCGGCCCCAGATTCAACGGGACGCCCGGGCTCAGCACGATCAGGTCCTGCTCGAGAAAGGTCGCGTCCGAATGCCGCCCGAGTTCGAGCTTCACGCCCGCCGCGCGCAGACGCTCCGCCGCGTCGCCCAGCTCGCTCTCGCTTTTTTCGTCCGTGGCCGTCACCACCGCCCCGTATCCCGCAGCAAAAAGCGCTGTCACGATTCCCGTCCGCGCGAGCCCCGCGACCAGCACGCGCTTTCCCGCAAAATCGAACCCCGGTCTCACCTGGCCCTCATCTCTATTGCGCTACCGCAATTCCCCTTACCTCAGCTTCAAAGTCGTCAACGAAAACAGCGCGAACACCAGCGCCAGAATCCAGAACCGCACGATCACCTTCGACTCGCTCCAGCCCATCAGTTCGAAATGGTGGTGCAGCGGCGCCATGCGGAAAATCCGCTTGCCGGTCAGTTTGAACGACGCCACCTGCAGGATCACCGAAAGCAACTCGAGCAGAAAAATTCCACCGATCGAAACCAGCAGAATTTCCTGCTTCAAAATGACGGCCACCGTCCCGATCGCCCCGCCCAGCGCCAGCGATCCCACGTCGCCCATGAACATTTCCGCCGGATGCGCGTTGTACCAGAGGAATCCCAGCGACGCGCCCACCAGCGACCCGCAGAAAATCGTCAGCTCGGCCGCATCCGGAATCCGCTGGATCTCGAGGTACTCGGCCCAGCGCGCGTTGCTCGAAAGATACGTAATCACCGTCAGCGCCACCGACGAAATCAGTACGCATCCGATCGCGAGCCCGTCGAGCCCGTCCGTCAGGTTCACGCCGTTCGAAAATCCCGCGATCACGAACACCAGGAACAGCACGAACGGCACGTACGCCAGCGGCCATACGAACCGGTGCTGCAGCAGCGAATCGATCACCATGTCCGGGTGCAGCCGCTTCAGGAACGGCACGCTCAGCTGCGTCGAATACACGCCTTTCACCTGCAAGCCCAGCAGCACCGCGCCCACGAATACGCAGGTCAGCACCTGAAGGAAAAATTTCCGTTTCGCGGTGAGCCCCAGATTCCGGCGGCGCACCACTTTGTTGTAGTCGTCGACGAAGCCGATCGCGCCAAAGCACAGCGTCGCGGCCACGGCCAGCGGCACGTACGGGTTGCGCAGGTCCGCCCACAGCAGCGTCGAAATGGTAAACGCCGCGACGATCAGCAAGCCGCCCATCGTCGGAGTGCCCGCTTTTTTCTGGTGCCCTTTCGGCCCCTCCTCGCGGATGTACTGCTTCACTTGCAGCGCGCGCAGCCGTTCGATCGTCCACGGCCCGAAGACCAGCGCCAGCGTCAGCGACGTCAGCGTCGCCAGCGCCGTGCGCACCGTGATGTAGCGAAAAACGTTCAGCGCGCTGAAATGCGGCCGGAGCGCGGCGAACAGATAAAACAGCATCTCAGCGGCGCCCTTTCGAGCCCGCTTCGATCGCTTCCGGAGCCGCTTTCTGCATTCGCCGGTGCTTCGCGTCGATCGCTTCGAGCACCTTTTCCATGCGCACCCCGCGCGAGCCCTTCAGCAGCAGCAAATCGCCCGCGTCGATGAATCCCTCGATGAATTTCCCGGCTTCCTGCGAGTTGTCGAAGAATTGCGCGCAGTCCGGCGGCAGCCCCGCCTCGATCGCTCCCTGCACCAGATCTTCCGCGCAGCCCTGCACGCCGAAAATCCAGTCGATCTTTCCGCTGCGTGCCGCCAGGCGCCCGCATTCGCGATGCAGCTCCGGAGAAGACGCGCCCAGCTCCAGCATTTCGCCCGCGGCCAGTATCCGCCGCTGGTATCCCGGCGTTTTCGCCAGCAGTTCGACCAGCGCATTCAGCGCCGTGGGGCTCGAGTTGTAGGTGTCGTTGATCACCGAAAAGCCGCCTTCGAACCGCACCACTTCGCCACGCTTGTCCGCAGGCTTGAGCGATGGGAACACGCGCTTCGCTTCTTCCGCGCCGATTCCCCAGACGCTCGCCGCCGCCAGCGCCGCCACGGCGTTCATCACGTTGTGCCGCCCGATCAGCGGCAACTCGAGCCGCGCGCGTCCCGCGGGCGAGACGAAATCGAATGCCGATCCGTCGATCCCGCGCTCTTCGATGCGCTCGGCGCGAAATTCCGCCGGGGGCTTCTCGCCGAAACGCACCACGCGCCCGCGCGCTGCTTTCGCAAATCCGGCGACGTGCGGATCGTCCGCGTTCAGCACCGCGACGGCGCTCGCCGGCAAATTCTCGATCAGTTCGCGCTCGGCCGCCGCGATCTCCTCGATCGACGCGAAAAATTCCAGGTGCTCGATCGCCACGCGCGTCACCACGCCCGCATCGGGCTGCGCGATCCGCGTCAGGTGCGCGAGTTCGCCCGTGTGCGACATTCCCAGCTCGATCACGGCCGCGCCGTGTTCTTCCTCGAGCTTCAACAGCGTCAGCGGCAATCCGAATTCGTTGTTCAGGTTCCCTTGCGTCTTCAGCACGCGGAACCGCGCGCCCACGAGCGCCGCCAGAATCTCTTTCGTGGTTGTCTTTCCGACCGATCCGGCCACCGCGCCGACAAGCCGCCCCGGCTTCGCGCGCCGCCATATTTCGCAAGCCCGCGCTCCAAGCGTTTGCAGTGCGGCGAGCGTGTCGTCCACCGCGAAGAGCTTGTCGCGGATTCCGGCGTCGAATTCGCCGAGCCGCTCGCGCGCCACCAC
>Ga0335074_10010839_pt1 | contig 12746 bp, 7 predicted proteins | sample Lox_Sample_23_FD_206715 | JGI IMG/M metagenome (GOLD analysis project Ga0335074, IMG submission 206715) | Soil microbial communities from Loxahatchee National Wildlife Refuge, Florida, United States - Lox_Sample_2.3 | ecosystem: Environmental > Terrestrial > Soil > Wetlands | place: USA: Florida...
GCATCCAGCAGCAAGCGGCGCGCGCAGAGCAGCTTCACGAAACGCAGGACGTCCGCGTGCTTGGCGGCGAGGGTCCAGTCCAGCCAACTGATCTCGTCATCCTGGCAGTAGGCGTTGTTGTTCCCCAACTGGGTGCGGCGCACTTCGTCGCCCATCAGGATCATAGGCAGCCCCAGGGACAGCAAGGTGACGGTGAGGAAGTTTTTCACCTGCCGGTTGCGCAGCTTTTCGATTTCCGGATTGGTGGTGGGCCCTTCGACGCCCCAGTTACAACTGCGATTGTCGTTGGAGCCGTCGCGGTTCTGCTCGCCATTGGCCTCATTGTGCTTGCCGTTGTAGGAAACCAGGTCGTTGAGAGTGAACCCATCGTGGCAGGTTACGAAATTCACGCTGGCCTCGGCTTCGCGTTCCTTGTGGCCGTAAATCTGGGGGCTGCCGAGCAGGCGGTCGGCCAGCGCCGCCACGGACCCGTTGTCGCCGCGGAAAAAGCTGCGGACATCGTCGCGGAATCGTCCGTTCCATTCCCGCCAACTGTCCCCCATAAAGCTGCCTACTTCATAGAGTCCGGCGGCATCCCAGGCCTCGGCAATCAACTTCGTGGAGGCGAGGTCGGGATCGGAGTCGATGTCCCACAGGACCGGCGGCTTGGGCATGGGCGCGCCGGACTCATCGCGCTCCAGAATGGAGGCCAGGTCGAAGCGGAAGCCATCCACGTGCATGTTCTTCACCCAATACCGGAGGCTGTCGAGAATCATACGGCGGACGATGGGATTGTTCCCGTTTAGGGTGTTTCCGGTGCCGCTGTAATCGGCGTAAAGCGCGCGGTCTTTCTGCAGGATGTAGTAGATGGCGTTGTCGAGACCGCGGAAGCTCAAGGTGGGTCCCAGTTGGTTGCCTTCGGCGGTGTGATTGAAGACCACGTCGAGAATCACTTCGATGCCGGCGCGATGCAGGGCTTTCACCATGTCGCGGAATTCATCGACGGGGCCGAGCGGGTCCTGGCGGGAACTATAGGCCTGGTGCGGGGCGAAAAACGAGATCGGCGCGTAGCCCCAGTAATTGACCTGGCCCAGCGGGGCATCCTGGGGGTCGAATTGAAACACCGGCAGGAGTTCCACGGCGGTGATGCCGAGGTGCTGGAGGTAGGGAATTTTTTCCACCAGGCCGGCATAGGTGCCGCGGGTCTTTTCGGAAAGCCCCGAGCTGCAATGGCGCGTGAACCCGCGCACGTGCATCTCGTAGATGATGGTTCGGGAGGCCGGCCGGCACAGGGGCGCGTCGCCTTCCCAATCGTAGGCGCTGCAATCGACCACCACGCTCTTGAGGGCCGTGGCGGCGTTATCGCCCTTGCAGCGCGCCGCCTCGCGGCTGTAATTTTTGGGCACCACCACGGCGCGGCCATAGGGGTCCAGCAGGACCTTGTCGGGGTCGAACCACATTCCGTCCGAAGGATCGTAGGGTCCCTGGACGCGATAGCCATAAAGCTGGCCGGGTTTTACGTGCGGGGCGAAGGCGTGCCAGTAATGGCCGGTGCGGTTCAAGAGCGGGTCCAGGGGAATGGTGCGGTCCGGCAGACCGTCATCTTCGCGGTCGAAGAAAATTAAATCCACGCCGGTAGCGCTGCGCGAGTAGAGGCTGAAATTTACCCCTCCGGAAAGAACCGTGGCGCCGAGCGGAGAGCTTCGCCCCGCAAACTCCGCCTCCTTCATGACCGGTGCAACAGCTCTTTGGCCACGCTGACAATGCACTCCGGCTCGAAACCGAACTTCTTCTGGAGTTCCTTGAGGGGGGCGGAGGCGCCGAAGGTTCTCATTCCGATGATGCGGCCGGAAGGACCGGTATAGCGCTCCCAGCCAAACGTGGAAGCCTGCTCGATGGCGATGCGCGCGGTGACGGCGGGCGGCAGGACACTGGCGCGATAGCCGGCGTCCTGGTGCTCGAAGATGTCCCAGGAAGGCATGGAGACCACCCGCGAGCGGATTCCTTGGGCAACCAGGGATTCATGCGCATTCAGGGCCAGGCTGACTTCGCTGCCGGTGGCGATCAGGATCAATTCGGGTTTTCCGTCCGGGGAGTCGGTCAGGACATAAGCGCCGCGCGCCAGGCCCGAGGCGGGCGCGTATTTGGTGCGGTCGAAGGTGGGCAAGGGCTGGCGCGACAACACCAGCGCGGCGGGCTCGTGACGCAGTTGCAGGATGTAGCGATAGGCTTCGACGACTTCGTTGGCATCGGCGGGCCGCAGCAGGACCAGGCCGGGGACGGCGCGCATGGAGGCGAGCTGCTCGACCGGCTGGTGGCTGGGGCCGTCTTCGCCGTCGCCCATGGCGTCATGGGTGAAGACAAAAACGGTGGGCAGCTCCATGAGGGCGGAGAGGCGGATGGCGGGCCGCGCGTAGTCGCTGAAGATGAAAAATGTGGCGCCGAACGGGCGAAGCTTGGAAAGCGACATGCCGTTCACGATGGCCGCCATGGCGTGCTCGCGGATGCCGAAGTGCATCGTCTTGCCGGTGGGGGTATCGGGCTGGAAATCGCCGGCGCCCGGGTAGGTAAACAGGGTCCGGTTGGACGGCCCCAGGTCGGCTGAGCCGCCCAGGAACCAGGGGATATTCTGCGCCAGGACGTTGAGCACCTTGCCTGAGGCGTCGCGTCCGGCCATGCCTTTTGCGTCCGCCGGGAAAACCGGCAGATTGCGATCCCAGCCGGCGGGCAATTCGCGGCGCTGCATCTGGTCGATTTCGCGGGCGAGGTCCGGGTATGCCTTGCGATAGCCATCGAAGAGCCGGATCCACTGGCTGCGAGCGGCGGCGCCGCGTTCGCCGATGCCCTGCGCGAAGTGCTCATAAACGCCATCGGGCACGAGAAACTTGGCATCCTCGGGCCATCCATAGTTGCGTTTGGTCAGGCGGACTTCTTCTTCGCCCAGCGGCTCGCCGTGGGCCTCGGCGCTATCGTGCTTGTGCGGCGAACCATAGCCGATGTGGCTGTCCAGAATGATCAAGGTGGGGCGGCCTTTGGTTTCGCGGAAGGTGGCGAGCGCCCGCTCGATGCGGCCGGTATCGTTGGCATCGCCGACCCGCAGGACGTTCCATCCGTAACCCAGAAATCGCGCCGCTACGTCTTCGGTGAAGGTGATGCGGGTGTTGCCTTCGATGGTGATGTGGTTGTTGTCGTAGATCCAGCAAAGGTCGTCGAGTTCCAGATGCCCGGCCAGCGACGCGGCTTCGGAGCCGATGCCTTCCATCAGGCACCCATCGCCGCAGACCGTGTAAATGTTGTAATCGAAGATCGGGAAATCGGGTTTGTTGTATCGCGCGCCGAGCCATTTCCGGGCGATGGCCATTCCGACGCTGGTGGCGATTCCCTGGCCCAAAGGGCCGGTAGTGGACTCAACGCCGGAAGTCAGGTGATACTCGGGGTGGCCGGGCGCTTTGCTATTGAGCTGGCGAAAATGCTTGATGTCGTCGAGGGTCACCGAGGGCCGGCCGAGGATTTCGTAATCGGCGTTGACAGCCTGCGTCCTGGTGAGGTGCAGCACCGACCACAGCAGCATGGAGGCGTGGCCGTTGGACAGCACAAACCGGTCGCGGGCAGGCCAGATGGGATCCTGCGGATCGAAGTTCATGACGCGGTTCCAGATGGTGTACACCAGGGGAGCCAGGGCCATGGGAGTGCCGGGATGTCCCGAATTGGCCTGCTGCACCGCGTCTATTGAAAGTGTGCGGATCGTGTTGATACACAGTTGATCGATTTGGGCGCCCGCGAAAACCGGCGACGCTTGCATGGTACTCATAATTGGACTCCTCCCGCTCCGCGCTTGCTTTCCGCCTGCCGGCCCGCGGCGGCGCGGTCGGCCAGCACCACGGCTTGCTCGCGATTGACGCGTCCGGCGGGAATGGACGAATCGCCATCCAGCAGGCGCTGAAACATGGGGACCTTCTCCGCCCCGGTGACCACCCAAAGCACGCGCCGGGCGCGATTGAGCGTGGGGTAGGTTAACGTCATGCGCCGGCGGCCCTGGTAGACTCCGGTCATGGCCACGTCGGCATCCATCACCTGGAGCACCGGGTCTCCCGGCACCAGCGAGGCGGTATGGCCGTCGGGGCCCATACCCAGGTGAACCAGATCCAGCACGGGGGGCGACCCGAGAACCTGCTGGAGGGTCGCGGCATATAAGGCGGGTGCATGTTCCAGATCGGGCGATTCCACCGGCATGGCGTGCACCTGTTGCGGGGGAATCGGCGCGTTCGCCAGCAGGCTTTCGCGCAAATGGGTAAGGTTGCGATCGGGGTGCCCATCCGGGGCGACCCGCTCATCCACCTGAAAGATGTGAACGTTGGCCCACGGAAGATCTTCGCCGGCCAAAGCGCGCAGCATGATCCACGGGGTGTGGCCGCCGCTTACGGCAAAGGCGAACCGGCCGCGGGCGGCAATGGCCGAACGGGCGTCGGCCGCAATCATCGCCGCGCCTTTTCGCGCGACGGAATCGGCATTGTCAAGAACTTCCAGTTTCATAGACATTCTCATTTCTGAACGGCTTGGCCGGCCACGCGAAAATCTTCCCGCTCGGTGGCTGCCGGTTGGTGCCAGCCGCCGGGAGGCGAAACTCTCTCGTCCACTTCAGCGGGTCCCCAGGTGCCCTTTTCGTAAGGGTAGACCAGCAGGCCGGCTTTGAGGATGGGGTCCACGATGCGCCACGCCTCTTCCACGTAATCTTCGCGCGCGAAGATGCCGGGGTCGCCGGCCATGGCGTCGCCCAGCACGCGCTCATAGGCATCCATCTCTTCCGGGCAGGGATGCTGGCTGGCAATGATTTCCACGGACTCGTCCTTCCCCGTCTCTTCCGGACCCATCACTGTGGCGCCGACGGCAATTGTCATCTCCGGGCTGATGCGGAACCGGAAGTAATTGCCGGAGGGACTGCCATCCGGCAGCACGCTGGGAGGCTTGCGGAAGCGCGCCACGGCTTCCGTGGCGGTTACCGGCAGGTTTTTACCGGCGCGAATGTAGAACGGCACGCCCTTCCATCGCCACGAATCGATTTCGAGTTGCAGGGCGGCGAAGGTTTCAACGTTGGAATTGGGCGCGACGCCTTTTTCTTCGCGGTAGCCGCGGAACTGGCCGCGGACCAGATTGTTTTCCTGGAGCGCCGGGATGCCCTTGAGCACTTTCACTTTTTCGTCGCGAAGGGATTCGCTGTCGGTGCGGACCGGAGGCTCCATGGCGAGGTTGCTGAGTACCTGGAAGAGATGGTTCTGGATCACGTCGCGAATGGCGCCGGTCTGGTCGTAGAAAGCCCCGCGGCCTTCCACGCCGAAGGACTCGGCCATGGTGATCTGCACGCTTTCAACGTAGTTTCGATTCCAGAAGGGTTCCATGAATGCGTTGGCGAATCGAAACACCACCACATTGTTCACCGGCCGCTTGCCCAGATAGTGATCGATGCGGAAGATGGCGGACTCGGCGAAAAAGCGGTGCAAAACGCTGTTCAATTCCCGCGCCGAGGCCAAGTCGTGCCCGAACGGCTTTTCGACAATCACGCGGGCGCCTTTATCACAGCCGGACTTGGCCAGTTGTTCCACCACTTTTTCGAACAGCATCGGAGGGATGGCGAGATAGAAGGCGGGCCTCTGGACGCCCTGGAGTTCCTTCTTGAGAGCCTGAAAGGTGGCCGTGTCCCCGTAATCGCCGTTAACAAAACGCAGCAGGCCGCTGAGTTTTTCGAAGGCCGCGGGGTCTACGCCACCGTGGTGCTGCAGGCTGTCGTGCGCGCGTGCCCGAAGCCCGTCCAGGTTGAGCGTGCTTTTAGCCACTCCGATGACGGGCACGTTCAGATGGCCCCGTTTGACCATGGCCTGCAGCGCCGGGAAGATCATTTTGTAGGCCAAGTCGCCGGTCGCCCCGAAGAAGACCAGGGCATCGGAATGAGAATCGCTGGGCGGACTGGAGGTTCCTTGGGGCATGGTTTACTCCTTGAGTTTGCGGTAACGGCGAATCAGGTTGTTGGTGGAGCTGTCATGCGCGAGCGGCGGCTCGGCCTGGCTTTCCAGCTCCGGTACGATGCGCTGGGCCAGAGCCTTGCCGAGTTCGACGCCCCACTGATCGAAAGAATTGATGTCCCAGATGGCGCCTTGCGTAAAGACGCTGTGCTCGTAAAGCGCGACCAGCTTGCCGAGATTGGCGGGCGTAAGCTGGTCGGCGAGGATGGTATTGGAGGGCCGGTTGCCTTCGAAGACACGGTGGGGCACCAGCCAATCCGGCGTGCCCTCGGCCTTCACCTGTTCCGGCGTCTTCCCAAAAGCCAGCGCTTCGGTTTGGGCGAAAACATTGGCCAGCAGCAGGTCATGATGGCGGCCGATCGGGTTCAGCGGCTTCCCGAAGGCGATGAAGTCGCAGGGGATCAGCCGGGTGCCCTGGTGGATCAATTGGTAGAACGAGTGTTGGCCGTTGGTGCCCGGTTCGCCCCAGTAAACCGGCCCGGTGGCGTAGTCGACGGGGGCGCCCTCCAGGGTGACGTGTTTCCCGTTGCTCTCCATGGTCAACTGCTGGAGGTACGCCGGAAAGCGTTTGAGATACTGCTCGTAGGGCAAAACGGCCACCGTCTGGGCGCCGAAGAAGTCGTTGTACCAGAGGGCCAGAAGCCCCATCAGGACCGGCAGGTTGCGATCCAGCGGGGCGGTGCGGAAATGTTCGTCGATCTGGTGAAAGCCGGCCAGCATAGCTTGGAAATTATCGGGTCCGATGGCCAGCATGGTGGAGAGACCGATGGCCGAATCCATGGAGTAGCGGCCGCCGACCCAATCCCAGAAGCCGAACATGTTGGCGGTATCGATGCCGAACTTGGCCACCTCGGCGCCGTTGGTGGAGACGGCCACGAAGTGCTTGGCGATGGCCTTTTCGTCGCCCAGCGCGGCCAGAGACCAGTCGCGCGCCGAATGCGCGTTGGTCATGGTTTCGAGCGTGGTGAAGGTCTTCGAGGAAATGATGAAGAGCGTCTCGGAGGGATCGAGATCGCGCACGGCTTCCGCGAAATCCGTGCCATCCACGTTGGACACGAACCGAAAATTCATCTCGCGGTTACTGTAGTGTTTCAGGGCTTCATAGGCCATCACCGGCCCCAGGTCGGAGCCGCCGATACCCACGTTGATGACGCTGCGAATGGGTTTGCCGGTATGGCCGGTCCATTGTCCGGTGCGGACGCGCTGGCAGAAATCGGCCATCTTATCGAGCACGGCGTGCACCTGGGGCACGACATTCTCGCCGTCCACCACGATGGAGGCGTCGCGCGGCGCCCGCAGGGCTACGTGCAGAACCGCGCGCTTCTCGGTGACGTTGATTTTGTCGCCGCGAAACATCGCATCGATTTTTGGGCGCAGGCCCGATTCCTCGGCCAACTTGATGAGAAGCTGCACGGTTTCGTCGGTGACGCGGTTCTTGGAGTAGTCGAGAAAAAGGCCTTCGGCCTCCACGGTCATGCGCTCGCCACGCTGCGGATCGTCGGTGAACAGCTTCCGCAGGTGGACGTCGCCGATCTTCTTGTAATGCGTCTGGAGCTTTTTCCAGGCTCCCCGTTTGGTGAGCGGGCCGGGGACGGAACTGGTTTGCGCGCGTGGTGTCATGTAGGAACGTTCCTCGCTATTAACTGGCCTTTTTGAGCGCTGCGCTCTTGGAATCGATGACCGCCATGAGATCGGTCCACGATTTGACGAAGGAGGCCGCGCCCTCGTCCTGGAGCCGGGCGGCCAGCGCATCGACGTCGATTCCGGCCTTGGCGAAACGGGCCAGAACCTCTTCGCAATCGCCGCCATCGACAGGCAGCATGTCAGGGGCGGAGCCGTGGTCGGCAAGCGCCTTCAAGGTGGTGTCGGGCATGGTGTTCACGGTGAAGGGCGCAGCCAAAGCCTTGACGTAAAGCACGTCCGACGCCTTGGGATCCTTGGTTCCGGTGCTGGCCCATAGCAGGCGTTGCGGACGCGCGCCAGAGTTGAAGGCCCGCTGCCAGGCCGGTGAGGCAAGCACCTCACGGTAGGCTTTGTAGGTCCGCTTGGCGATGGCGATGCCGAGCTGGTCGCGCAGCGGTTCGGGCGTCTTGCCCGTCACCGCAACGTCCCAACGGCTGATGAACAGCGACGCCACCGAGGCCACCACCGGGTTAAGCCCGCGTTCGATGCGGCGCTCCACACCGCGGAGGAATGCGCCGGCGGCGGCCAGGTACTGCTCGCGGGAGAAGAGCAGAGTGACGTTGACCGGGATGCCCGCAAAGATGGCTTCTTCGATTGCGGGGATGCCTTCCTTCGTGCCGGGAATCTTGATGAACAGGTTCGGTTGTCCGGCACGCGTGTGCAGGTCTTTGGCCGCCGCCAGGCTGCTGGCGGTGTCGTGCGCCAGCAGGGGCGAAACTTCCAGGGAAACCCACCCATCGACGCCATCGGTGCGGTCGTGGATGGCGCGGAACAGACCGGCGGCGCGCGTGAGGTCTTCGAGGGCCAATTCGAAGAACAGCCCCTCGCCCGATTTTCCTTTGCTCAGCCGTTCGCTGATGGCGGAGTCATACGCGGTGCTTTTGCTGATGGCATGATCGAAAATGGTCGGATTCGAGGTAAGGCCCGTCACCGAATATTCATCGATATAGCGTTTCAGCGTGCCGGTGTTCAGCATGTCGCGGGTGATATTGTCGAGCCAGATACTTTGGCCCAGCTTGTGGAGCGCTTCGGTCGACTTCATCGTCAAACAACCTCCAGAAATCTCTTTGTTGTCTTGGAGTCTTCCTCACACCCAAACGGTTCGCGGATTTTGTAAACCTGCGCACCGGTTGGGTGGCCGGATGGAACCTGATGTCGTGCTTGCACCGCCCGAAAGTTCATCCCGTGGCGCATCATGCCGGCCCCTTCGACGCCAGGGCGCTGTGCACGATCACCTCGGCTTCGGCCAGAATCGCATCAAGATGCGCCTGGCCCTGGAAGCTTTCGGCGTAGACTTTGTAGATGTTCTCGGTGCCGGACGGCCGGGCCGCGAACCAGCCGCCGGCGGTCACGACTTTCAAACCACCGATCGGAGCATCATCACCAGGCGCGCGGGTCAGTTTGGCGATGATGGGCTGGCCGGCTAAGGTGGAGGCGGAAACCGCCTCGGGGGTCAAGTCGCGCAAACGGGCTTTCTGCTCGGGCGTCGCGGGCGCATCGACGCGCGTATAGAGCGGTGCGCCGAACTGTGCGGTCAGCTCGCGATAATGCTCGCCCGGATCTTTGCCGGTTCGGGCGGTGATCTCGGACGCCAGCAGGTCCATAATCAAGCCGTCTTTATCGGTGGTCCAGACGCCGCCATCGTGGCGGAGGAAACTGGCTCCGGCGCTCTCCTCGCCGCCGAAACAGCACCAGCCGGCCAGCAGGCCGGGAACAAACCATTTGAACCCGACGGGGACTTCATACAGTTTGCGGTTCCGGCTTTCCACCACTTTGTCGATCATGCTGCTGCTGACCAGGGTCTTTCCGACTGCGACACTCGGCAGCCAAAGGGTCCGATGGGTGAGCAGGTAGCGGATCGCCACGGCAAGATAGTGGTTGGGGTTCATCAGACCCGCCGACGGCGTGACGATGCCGTGACGATCGGAATCCGGATCGTTTCCGAAGGCCACGGTGTACTTGTCTTTCAGCCCCACGAGCCTCGCCATGGCGTAGGGGCTGGAGCAATCCATGCGGATGACACCATCGTGATCGACCGTCATGAAGGAGAAAGTAGGGTCGATGGTCCGGTTCACCACCGCGATGTCCAGATGATACTCCGCATTGATGGGATCCCAGTATGGCTCGGAAGCGCCGCCCAGCGGATCGACGGCCAGCTTGAGGCCCGCGGCGCGAATGGCATCCATATCCACGACGTTGCGCAGATCGCGGACGTAGGGCAGCACGAAATCCTGCTGGTGGGTGGTAGATGCCGCCATGGCGGTGGCCAAAGGCAATCGCTTCACGCCGGAGTTCTTCGCGCGCAGCAGTTCGTTGGCGCGGTTCTCCACCCATGTGGTGACATCGACGTCCGCCGGTCCGCCGGTGGGCGGATTGTACTTGAATCCTCCGTCCTGCGGCGGGTTATGTGAGGGAGTGATGGCGATTCCGTCCGCGAGGTGCTGCTTGCGGCCGCGATTGTAGGCCAGGATCGCACGCGAAATCACCGGCACCGGGGTGACGCCGTTGTCCTGTTGAATGACCGTATCGACGCCGTTGGCGGCCAGAACCTCTAACGCCGTCCGCTGCGCCGGATCGGAAACTGCGTGCGTGTCCTTGCCCAGATACAACGGGCCATCGGTGCCCTTGGCGCGGCGGTACTCGCAAATGGCTTGTGTGATGGCGAGAATGTGCGCTTCGGTGAAAGTGCCATCGAGCGAGGTGCCCCGATGGCCGCTTGTACCGAAGCTCACCATCTGGTTCGGATCACTTACATCGGGCCGCCGCTCGAAATACTCGCGTTCGAGCCGCGCCACATCGATTAACATCTCTTTTGGCGCGGGTTTACCGGCCAATGGCGAGACACGTGGTATAGACGATATTTCTACGACAGGATGCATGGCCTTGACCCGATTATGAAGCATCGAAGCAATGAAGGTCGAGCCCAAAGTTAGTTTCGCGTAACTTTGGCGTAAGTACGGTCACGCGGCCGGGTTCGCGAACAGCCGCAATCGTGCACTGACTACCGCTTCGATGGATGTTACGGCCGCGGGCAGGATCTTGTAAGGTACGATTTCATCCTTTCTGGCGGCCAAACCCTGCTCCAAGCCGCGCCTCCAGGCAAGCCGCAGCTCGGTGTTGATGTGCACAATGTTGATCCCGGCGCGAATGGCGGCCTTAAGATCATCGTCCGAGGTTCCGGAGCCGCCGTGCAGGGTCAGCGGAACACCCGCCGCTCGTTTAATCTCACGAATCCGGTCGATTTGCAGATGCTTCTTCTCTTGTCCGCTCACCATGCTCTTACGCATGCCGTGAGAATTTCCGACCGCGGGCGCGAGGACATCGACGCGTGTCTCGGCGACGAACTGGCGCGCCTCGGATGCGGTGGTGAGAGGCGCGGCCGGGCGTGGCGCATCCTCATGAATCTCCGATCCGGTTCCGATGTCGCCGATTTCTCCCTCCACCAAAACCGCTGGGTTGATGGCCTTCAGCGCTTCCACCGCGGCTTTGGTTTGCCGCGCGTTTTCTTCGATCGGCAACGACGAAAGATCGAAGACCACGGCATCGAATCCGGCCTTCACCGCTTCCACGGCTTTGGCCAGCGAGTGGGTGTGATCGGCGTTGAGAAACAGCGGGTAATCGAATTCCTCGCGCAGGCTCTCCACGAGGGCGGCGAGTTGTCGCGTTCCCGCGAAAGCCCGCTCGCCCTCGGAAGCCCCCACCAACGCCGGAGCGTGCAACTCAAGCGCCGCCTCGAAGACTGCTTTCAGCAAGACCAGATCGGCAACGTTAAAGTGGCCGAGGGCCGCGCCCTCATTCTGTACCTGTTGTAGGACTTCGCTGAGTTTTCGCATGGCTGGTTGCATTCATGCACTTCAACTGCCGCACGCATTGCCCATGAATGGATTGGCCTTCAGTGGCAGGTTTTCCAATGGCAGGCCGGCGCTGGTGTCCGCCTTTCGACATTTGACACTGACCGGCGTGTCAGAAGCCGAAATGATGCGGGTTCCGGCCGATCAGCATGGCCGCAAACACCTTCGGCACGAACTCGCGGGTTTCGAGCGGCAGCGCCTTCACGCGATAGAGGTACCAGAAATTGCGCTGCTCGATGGGGTCGCGCACGGTCTTCATGACCGCCTGCTTCACTTTCGTGGCGCCGCTGTTGTACGCCGCCAGGGCCAGCATTACGGAGCTGCCGGTTCCGAAATCGAGGATCAGGTCGCGGAGGTACGTGCAGCTCGCGCGCGTCGATTTGATCAGGTTCCTGCGCTCGTCCACCTGGCCATCCACCCGTAGGCCAAGCGCCCTGGCGGAGGCCACCGTGAATTGCCAGGGTCCCACCGCACCGGCGCTGCTGGCGGCGCCGTCTTCGAGCGCGCTTTCCACGATCGGGATGTAGGCGAGGTCCACCGGCAGTTGCTCTTCTTTGAGCATCTGGCGAATGGTTTGAATCTGGCCGTTGGCCTGGCCAAGAGCACGAGCGATGTTGGGGCGGTCGGGACCCTGGTCCTGCTCGATGTAGTGGTTCACGCGATCCACGAAATCGGGCGGAATGCTGTACACTTCGGCGCCGAATTCGGCCATCAGCGAGTGGAGTTCGCGGGTGACAAAGCTGCCCTGCGAATCGGTCCCGCCCAAACGGTAAAGCAGGCTGCGCTGCAGAGATTCAGCCTGGTCCTGGTAATCGCTGAGCCGCGAAAGCAGGCGGTCGGTCTCCCCGTTGTCGTTGGATTTCTGCAACTCGGCTTCGAGCTGCTGGATGTGGGCATCGATGGCGTGCTTCTCGCGCTTCATCGCGGTGATCTTCCAGACGCCCAGCGAAGTCACCGTCACCAGCGCCAGCAGCAGCGAATAGCCGATGATGCGAAAACGGCGGCGGCTGTGCTGAAGGGCCTGCTCGATGACACCCCGCATGATGGTCATCGTCTGCCCGCCGGCGCCAAAGGCGCGCATGTGGCGGGCGCGGCTTACGGCGATGGCGAGGAGGTTCTCATGGGTCGAGAGTAGCGGTTCCGCGGCGGCGTTGGTGTGCACGATCGAGGCCGCCGGAGCCATCGCAGTCATGGAGATTTCGATGGTGCTATCCAG
>Ga0335074_10010840_pt1 | contig 12746 bp, 10 predicted proteins | sample Lox_Sample_23_FD_206715 | JGI IMG/M metagenome (GOLD analysis project Ga0335074, IMG submission 206715) | Soil microbial communities from Loxahatchee National Wildlife Refuge, Florida, United States - Lox_Sample_2.3 | ecosystem: Environmental > Terrestrial > Soil > Wetlands | place: USA...
CAGGAAGTTGTTCCAATGGAAGCTCACCAGCACCAGCCCATAGGCGATATAGGTTGGCCGCGCCAGCGGCACATAGACCCGCCACAACCGGCCCAGCAGTCCCAGGCCGGCAAGCCGTGCTGCGTCGTCCAGGTCCTGCGGCACCGTGCGGAAGGTCTGGCGGAGCAGAAAGATGCCGAACGCCGAGCCCAGATACGGCAACGCGATCCCGAGCAGTGAATCGACCAGCCCGATCTCGCCGATCGTTCGATAGTTCTCCACCATCAGCACATCCGGCGTGATCATGAGCTGCAGCAGCACCGCCGCGAACAGAATATCCCGGCCGGGGAAGCGCAATCGAGCGAACGCGAACGCAGCGGGCGTGCAGAGCACGAACTGCGCCGCCAGCACCATGCTCACCAGCAGCACGGTATTGACCATGTAGTGCCCGAACGGTGCCATGCTCCAGGCCGCCGCGAAGTTGTGCAGCGTCACGGGCGCCGTCAGGTCGAAGCCGGCAACTGTCGAGGCGGGATGGATCGCGCTCCAGCATGCCCAAAGCAGCGGCAGGACCCATAAGAGGCCGAGCATCCACGCGCCCAACAGCTCCAGCCGCAGCGTAGGCATCCGCAGCCGCGCGCCAGGTGCGGTGAGCGTGCCCACGCTCATCGGTAATGCACCCGGCGCGCCAGCAGGCCGAATTGCAACGCGGCCACTGCGGAGAGCAGCAGCAGCAGGACCACGGTCAGAGCGGCGGCATAGTTCGTGTCCCAGTACTGGAATCCAACCTGATAGATATAATACAGCAGCAACGCGGTGGCGTTGTCCGGGCCCCCCCGGGTCAGCACCACGATCTGGTCGACCAGGCGGAACGCGTCGATCACCGCGTTGACGAAGACGAACAGCGTGGTGGGCATCAACAGCGGCCAGACGACGCGGCGGAAGAATGTCCAGCGGGATGCGCCCTCGAGGTCCGACGCCTCGCCAAGCTCGCGTGGCAGCGACTGCAAGGCGGCGAGATAGAAGATCATGTAGAACCCGGCCATCTTCCAGATGGCGATGATGATCATGGCTGGCAGCGCAGTCGAGGCAGACCCCAGCCAGTTCCAGTCACCGAATCCGAACGGTGACAGGACGCGATCGATCAGACCATAGCCCGGAGTAAAGAAAAACAACCATATATTCGCCACCGCAATCATCGGCAGGATGGTCGGCGTGAAATAGGCCAGCCGCAGCAACGCGCGCCCGGGGAATTGCCGATTCACTGCCAGCGCCATCACCAACGACAGTGCCATCGTGGCCGGGATGGTGCATGCGGCGTACACCGCGTTGTTGTGTAGCACCTGCCAGAACACCGGGTCCTGCGCCATGGCGGCGAAATTCGCTGCCGGGTCCAGCCGCGACGGATGATGCGGCACCGCCGTCGAATGCACGCTTGCCCAGATCGTTTCAACGGCAGGCCAGTGGGTGAACAGCGCCAGCAGTGCGACGGCGGGCAGGACCAGCAGCCAACCTTGCACTGATTCCCCTCCCCTTGCGGGAGGGGTTAGGGGAGGGGGCGGCGCGAGTTGGAGCCCGGCGTGTCCCGCCCCCTCCCGCAAGGAGAGGGGAAAAGTTTGCGCTTTCATGTCTTTCGGAACGGCCGCAACAGGCGGTCGGCGTTAGCTTGTGCTTCAGCCAACGCCGCCTTGGCCGTCTTCGTACCGGCGAGTGCCGCCTGCAAGGCGCTGTTCAGCGGCAACGTCACCTGCTGGTTGTCGTGCGTCGAGAGCTCCGGCACCGCATAGGGAAGCTGGTCGCGCGCCACCGCGGCCTGCGGGAAGCCGGCAACGTATTGCTTCATCTTCGCCGTCTCCCACGCATCCGGTCGCGTCGCCACGTACCCGGTGTCGATGCCCCATTGTGCAGCGCGCTCCGGCGAGGTCACCCACTTGATGAACAGCATCGAGGCCTGACGCTCGGCTGTCGTCGCGGTGCTGAAGATGTGGAAATTCGCACCGCCGGTCGCCGTGCCACGTTGCTTGTCCGCCGGCAGCATGGCGACGCCGAACGGGAACTTGGCGTTGTTGCGCACGAAAGTAAGATTGCCGGTGGTGGTCCACATGATCGCGGTGCGGCCGGCAACGAAATCATTGGGCGTCGTGCCCCAGTCCAGCACGCCCGGCGCCTGTACGCCCTCCTTGCCCAGCGCCACCCAGTAGTCCAGTGCCTCGATCGCGCCGGGCGAGTCAAAATAAGTCTGATCGCCGGCCTGGTTCATCAGCCTCTGGCCGGTCTCCGCGGCGAGCGCCTGATAGAGCCAATAGGTGCCGCCGGTCGCCGGGATCTGCACCCCCCAGCGGGTGACGGTGCTGCCGGACTTGGTCACCAGCTTGTGGCCCATCTCGGTCTGCTCGGTCCAGTTCGACGGTGGCTTTTCCGGATCAAGCCCGGCTTCCTTGAACGCATTCTTGTTCCAGTATAGCACCGAGGTGGAACGCTGGAACGGCACGCTCCAGACGTGCCCATCGACGTCGCCGTTGGCCATGAAGGCCGGAAAGAATCCGCCGATCCAGGCCTTGTCCTCGGGCGAGTTCGCCAGTTGGTCGATCGGCACAATGGCGTCGAGGTCGATCAGGCTGAACACCTGGATCGCACCGAGCATCGCCAGCGGCGGCGCGTGGCCACCCTTGAAGGCGGTGATCGCCTTGGCGATCGTGTCGTCGTAGCTGCCGGCATAGACCGGCTTGATGCGGATATCCTGATGCACCTTTTCGAAATCTTGCGCATAGCCGTCGATGATCCTGGTGATCGGGCCGGCCACGGCGATCGGGAAGAAGAACTGGATCTCGAGCGGTGCGTTCTGTGCCCGAACGATCGCCGGTACGGCAAGCGCGGCGGTGCCGGCAAGCGCAGCGCGGCGGGAGATGCTCGGCATTCGGTTTCCTCCGTAACAGCCGTTGTCAGACAAACGCAGGCTCGCGGGCCCGGCGCAAGCCCGTTGCGGCATCGAACAAATGCACCGAGGCGGCCGGAAAGGCCAGCCGAATGAGATCGCCGGCGGCGCAGTCATGGCGGCCCGCCAGCCGCGCCTGCAGGCGATGCGCGGTTCGAACCACGCAGCCAGTCAACACCGTATCGGCACCAAGATACTCGCTGTGCTCGACCACCAGCATCAGCACCGGGTCGAACGTGCCGGGCCGGGCAAGCGCCAGCGTCTCCGGACGGATGCCGGCGATCAGCTCCGACCCATCGAGCGGGGCGAGTACGGGATCGTCGGTACCGCTGATCACCATGCCCCGGCCGCTCCGGGTCAGCGGCAGCAGGTTCATCGGCGGCGAGCCGATGAACCCGGCGACATAGGTGGTGGCCGGCCAGTCGTAGACCTCGGCCGGTGGCGCCGCCTGTTCCAATCGTCCGGCGCGCAGGAGCACGACCTGATCGGCCATACTCATCGCCTCGACCTGGTCGTGGGTGACGTAGATCATCGTCAGGCCGAGGCGGCGCTGCAGGGCGACGATTTCCCGCCGCATCTCGGCGCGGAGCTGGGCGTCGAGGTTCGACAACGGCTCGTCCATCAGGCAAACCGGTGCCTGCGCCACGATGGCGCGGCCGAGCGCCACACGCTGTTGCTGGCCGCCGGAGATCTGGCCCGGCTTGCGCGCGAGCAATGGGCGGATGCCAAGCAGATCGACCGCATGGGCGAGCCGGCGATCGCACTCGGCGCGCGGCACGCCGCGGGCCTTGAGGCCGAACAGGATATTCTCGGCGACGTTCAGATGCGGGAACAGCGCGTAGGACTGGAACACCATGGCCACACCACGCGCGGACGGCGGTAGCGGGGTCACGTCGCGCGCGCCGATGCGGATGCGTCCAGCCGAGGGCTGTTCGAGGCCGGCAATCAACCGCAGGCAGGTGGTCTTGCCGCAGCCGGAGCCGCCCAGCAGCACGGTGAAGCGGCCGCCTGGAACAGTGATGCTGAGGTCGTCCAGCACCGCGGCCTGTCCGAATGACTTGGTCAGGCGCTCGAGATCGAGCGCCGGGCCGGACGGGGCAGGGGGGCGGGACTCCAGCATGGCGGGGAGAAACCTCAGGGTCGGGCGGCGCAGTGTGAAAGTGCGGTGAACAATACGCCGTCGTGCCGAGCGGAGCGAGCGGGTTGACCGGGCTCGTGCCGGTGCCTAACAAGAGCAGCCCGGGATGGGTGCGTAGCTCAGCGGGAGAGCACCGTCTTCACACGGCGGGGGTCACAGGTTCAATCCCTGTCGCACCCACCATGATTTCAAAGACTTACGGTGCGCCCACTGGCCGCCATGGCCAAGCTCCGGGAGACCATCGCCGCCAGTGAACGCTGAAGCGGCTCGACTATTGCCGTTCCGTTGTGATATTCCGATTAAACGGCTCTAAGCTGCGCTCTTGACGTCTCGCCCATGGGGGGCAAGCTTTCCTGTTTCCTTGAACGAACACAGATGAGTCAAACAACGGTTCGGCCCAGACCCTCAAGCAATCGGTACCGCGCGAGCGCCGAACCGGCGCCGGATCCGTACGTTCTGTTCCACTACGCTGAGAGCCAAGCACGTGCACGGCGGGAGACGAGGATGACAATCCTTCACAACCTGCGGATAGCTGCTTCGTTCGCTCTTGCAGGAGTGGTAGCGGCTTCCCTGCTTCTCGGCTGGCACAGCGCGGCGGACACAATCCGCGCCGGGGGCGCCGCGCTTGGGCTGTTGCTTTGGGGCACAGCGAAGGCATCTCGCGCGATCTAAAGCAAGTACGAATGACTGACGCCTATGGGGTGTTCAGGCAGTACATAGACGGAAACTGGATCGATATTGGAGCCGTCCTGGTCGGGCTTGTTTTGGCTTGGTATCGCTGGGCGAGGCAAAATCCCCGGCCTAAGTTCGTGTCGGTGAAGGTAGGACTAGATATCGTCAACCTTCTTGCGGTTTTCCCACTTTTCATCCTCGCCTTTGCATTCCTTTCCCGGCCGCTGGTGCTCCAGCTTATGGAGGCGAGCCGCATCACTTTATCGATTGCTGGTTGTGTTGCACTGTTCGCAGTACTCGAAAACTAGTCGCGCCGGCGGCCCTCCAGATGGGTCCGGGCTGGCAGTGAGGTGGCACGAATGCCCAATCGCAGAGCGGTGCTGGCGGCGTGCCTCGCAACTTTTGTCCCTCCGTTGCGCATCGCCGCAGCGCAGCCTCCACCGGGTCCTCAGCCGGAACCCAGGCCGCCATTCCCGCCCCGGAACCGGCCGCCGATGCCGCCGCCAAGGGCTGAGACGCGACCACCACCACCGCGCGGCTGGACGCAACCTCACTGGGTGGCGGGACGTTGGCTCTGGAAAGGGCGCGGCTGGGTTTGGGTAAACGGATACTGGAGCCGCCGGTAGGCGGCGGCTGGCGCGCATCATCGACCACGGCGCGCCTGACATCCCGGACGACGAACACCACGAGCGCGGCGAGGCGGCCGATCGGCTGTGGCAGGAGATCAAGCGAGCGGTGACGAAGCAGCGGTAGCCCGTCGGGGAACCCTCGGCAACAGCCACCCGTTCGCGGTGGATGGAGTCAGATCGGAGCCCGCAGCCCAAAGGCAAAGAGCGATTAAAGCGGATTGCCGCCGTGGCGGCGATGGTAGCCCTGATCAGTGCGCTTTACGCCCTGGTAGGGCTGGCCGCCTGGGCCATTTGGGACGCTCGGCACTTGATCCTGGGGTGACCGAAAAAAGCCCCGCGTGGTGGTGCGGGGCTGAGTTTTGGCTTCTATCGAGACCGGATTTCGCCAGTCGCGCGAGTGTCGCCCGCTTGGGTTGCAGCGTCCAGCACTTTTTGTCGTATGGCAAGACGAAAGGGCCGCCACTCCCGCGGGGACGGCCCAGGGCGACAGAGTTTGCGATTGTCGCGCTTGGCGGAGAGGGTTGCGCTGAACTCCACCAAGGTCGGCCCGCCCTCTCCCGAGCGGCTGGCCCAGAGACGGTGCGCCGGGGTTACGCACCCGTCAAGGAGCACATGAAAAGGGCCGCCCCAGCAGAGCGGCCCGAGTAGGGAGATAGATAGAAACGCGGGCAGTTGTAGCCCGCTCGCGCTTGGGTTGCAAGGCTCAGGCGGTAGGCGGCGGCCGGCGCGCATCGTGGACCACGGCGCGCCCGACATGCCGGACAAAGAAAAAGCCCCGCGGCCGGTTAGGGAGCGGGGCTTGAGGCTTATACATCATGATGCCGGCGGGGTCCGCCGACGCGTACATTTCGCATCCCTCGCCGGCGAATGGCAAGCAAAAGGGCTCGTCCCGCTGCGGCTGTTCATGACGCAGCGCGCGTGGCCATATCCAGGTGGTGACCAGTCCGGCGAAGAAGCCCCTGCCATCGGACTATTGCACCCGGTGCGGTGGCGCGAGCTGGGGCATCATGGGCGTCATAGCAATGTGCCGGAAGCCGATCGGCGAGCGCGCCTGCGGTGGCAGGTTCCGATGGGCAGGATACACGTCCGACTGGAGAGAGTGCGAGAACTGTGGTGCCACTGGCTTCGCGAGCGGTGCCCCATGCGATCGGTATCGAGGCGATGGCTGGATTCTGACCAGAGCGTTCCCCTAGGAGGCACCGCGGTGAGGCGGCGGCGCGTGGCCGAGCGGCGCTAGCTGGCCGTCTGCTTGGCCCGGAGCGCCTGCAACTCGTGTGCGATGTGCGCCAATCGCTCTTGCAGCGACGCTAATTCGTCCCCGGAAAGCTCATCCGCCCGGTCCTCCAGATAGAGGCTGAATTCGCCCATAAGGTAGAGGGCGTAGTCGAACGGCTTCGCGTCTCCGGCCATGGCGGCGATAGTGGCACGCGCGGCGCTATGCCGACGGTAACGAAGCGCAACGCTCGGGGCACGTATGAGTGATTGGCTCGCCAGCTGATCGCAAGCGCATTCTGCAAAAAGAATTTGCTGTGATTCGCAATGACGCGATCGCCGAGCCGCCCCGAAACCGCCGCCGAACTACGCACGCGAGCGGCCCATGTGCGCCAACTCGCCGGAGAGCTGCACCAACTTGAGGATAGACAGCGGCTACTGGATTTTGCTCAAGAGTTGGAAGCCAGAGCCGCCACGGCAGCCACGAAGACGGATCCGGACGGCGCGGCGGCCTGAGGCTCCTGGAACAGGAAAAGAGCCGCCCCTCGCGGCGCGGCCCAAGGTGGGAAGAGCGCCTGACTTACCAAGGCCGCGCTCGGTGGCCAAGCCCGGCGGGATCAGGCGGCCGGCGGTTTCGGCTTTGTCGGCTGCTCAGGCCAGCCGTGCTGGCGTAGCTCCTCGATGGCCTGGAGCCCCCACTGGCACGGCTCCGGGCAAGGGCAGGGACCCGGCTTGGTGCAGATGGGGTCGAGCGGCTGCTCGGCGATTGCCTGAGCGGTTTTGTGCGTTGCGGCGATCAGTTCTGCTGTGGCTTGCCGGTCATGTGGCCTTTCGCCCCGGAAGCGGGCGGCCAGCTCCGCCAGAAGGCTAACCCCCTCCCGGACAGAGTCCTCCAGGGCGCTCATGGCCCATCACCCCAAAGGACCGCCTCCACGGGCACAACCGGCGGATCGATTTCGCCGGCAGCGACGAGACAGGCCCACAGCAGCCGCGCGATCCGCCGCTCTGCCTCCAGGTCGGCCTTGGGCGCGTCGGCAGGGCGCCGGTCGGCGCTCATGGCTCATCTCCCGGCTCTGGCACGCCGCCGTGGAGCCCGCAGCGACAGCTCCTCGGCCCTGTCCCGCGCCTTCCGCGCGACGCTTTGGGCGGCGTCGAGGTGGTGTTCGTTTACCTCGATGCCGTCGCGCCTGACCGCGCGTAGGCCGGCGATCGCCAGCTCGGTCGCCCTGATGTCGATCAGGAGGTCGTACGCCATATCCGCGGCCTGCATCAGGTCCAGCGCGTCGGTGTTGCTCATTGGCACACCTCCGCCAGCCGCCAACGCGACCAGCCGAGGACAAAGACGGCCTCCCAGCACAAGAGCGCCATCGGCAGCATCAGCGGCGCACAGGCACGCAGATGAAGATCGCTTTGAGCGTGTTTACAAATGAGGCTCGCTCTCTTCGGCTGATGGGCGCTCAACGACCCTAACAAGAGCGGCCCGGGATGGGTGCGTAGCTCAGCGGGAGAGCACCGTCTTCACACGGCGGGGGTCACAGGTTCAATCCCTGTCGCACCCACCATCTTCCGAATGTTTTCCCTTTGTCAGGCCGGCTCGATGCCTCGGCGACGTCGATGCATCTTAGCGGCGACCATTTCCTCCGGAAGCTTCACGCTTACGTAAGCTACGGGCGGACACGAAAATTGCTTCTCTGGATCGAGGAGCGCGGCTGCCGCGAGTGAACCGATGGCGACTTATGACGCCGAAGCGAACGCGACAAGATTGCCCGTCTGCAAGCGCGCAGCTGGCGCGACTGGCGGTACTCAGGGATCGGATCATGCGATACGTCCGCATGGCGGCGGATGGAGATGAAGGCGCAACAGCAGCTTCCGCTGAAACGGTTGACCCGAAATCGCCCCTGGTTTCATATTTGCCACGACCAACGCGCATGCGTTGACAGGGACGGCAAATACGGAGGGGGACGTGAAAACACGCCTGAACATCAATGGCCGCATCTGGGCGGCGATATTGGGGGCTTTGACGCTGGTGCTGGCGGCGCCGTTCGCCCGCGCGGCGACGGTGGGGCCGGTGACTGATCCAATCGGGGTGATCCGGATCCAGAAAGGCGCCCCGATCATAATAGGCGCGTATTGGGTGCTGTCCGGACCGGACACAGCGCTCGGCGTGGACGAGAAGCGCGGCGCTGAGATCGCGATCAAGAACATCGGCGGCAAGCTGCTCGGTCATCCGGTCGTGTTGGACGCCGAGGACGACACCTGCAATGCCGAGGGTGGGCAGACCGCGGCAACGAAGCTCGCATCGACCCCCAACGTAGTGATCGTGATCGGGCCGGCCTGTTCGTCGGCCGCGACTCCCGGCGCGCCAATCCTCTGGCAGGCCGGCATCGTTAATATCGGCACCGCCTGCACCGCGCCGTCGCTGACCGCGTCCGATCGCAAGCCGGAGTACGATGGCTTCGTCCGCACGATCTTCAGCGACATCTCGCAGGGCGCCTCGGATGCCGATTACCTTTACAAGGTCGCGGGCTATAAGACTGTCGTCACGGTCCATGACGGCAGCCCGTACGCTCAGCAGCTCGCCACCGTAATGGGCAACGATTTCGAGAAGCTCGGCGGGAAAGTGTTGTCGCATGAGGCGGTGGCGCCGACCGACGTGGACATGCACCCGCTGCTGACGCGCATCGCCAGCGAGAAACCCGATGTCGTCTACTTCCCGATCTTCACCGCTGCTGCTGCGCAGATTCTTCGCCAGTCCAAGGAGGTGCCCGGGCTTGAGCACACGGCATTCTTTGGTGGCGGGTCGCTGCTGTCATCGGACTTCATCGAGGCTGCCGGCCCTGCTGTGGTCGGGTTCCGCATCGGCTATCCCGATCTGTCGCCGTCGGCGATGGGCAAGGGTTATCCGAAATTCGTCGACGAGTACAAGAAGGATTATGGCGAAGGGCCGATTTCCGGCTTCCATGCCAACGCTTACGACGCCGCCGAGCTTGCCTTCAAGGCGATCACGAAAGCCGCGAAGACCGACAAGGCCGGCAATCTTTACATCGGCAAGAAGGCGCTGCGCGACGCAGTATTCGCCACCAAGTTCGACGGCATCAGCGGTCCGATCGCCTGCGATGCGTATGGCGAGTGCTCGCAGTTCCACGGCTCAGTGCTGCAGTTCACCTCCGCTGATCCGAAGACGTTTGGACTTGGCAAGAACCCGATCAAAGTCTGGCCAAAGTAAGTGAAGCGAAACTAGAAGATGGAATTAATTCCGCCCTACGCAGACATCTTCGCGTAGGGCGGAATTCTATTCCGCCGCTCTGTGAGCGATAAGCGGCGGAGTCTCCCCCTCGCCCAGATCCCACCATAGCCCGGCCATCGCCGCCATGCCCTCGCGCGCCGGTGCGATCAGCAGGTGCTCGTCCGGGCCGTGTTGCTTGCAGCCGTTGTAGCTGTGCGGGATCCACACCAGCGGCGTCCCCAGGTGGTCAGCGAATACATCGCCGGGCAGCCCACCGGAGGAATTCGGGATGACCTGCACGGGCCGACCGAGCGAGGTCTGCATGCTGGCGGCCACGAAGCGCACCCAGGGATGCGCTGGATCGGTGCGGCTCGCCGGCATCCTGATCGCGGCATTTTCGATGCGCACCACGCCGAAACCTGCCGCATCCAGGTGTAGGCGCAGCGCTGGCGCGAATCCAGCCGGATCGGAATCGACGGTGTATCGAATCTGGCAATGCGCCCGCGCGTTCGGTGCCACGGCATTCACCGGGTTCTCCGGCTGGCCGGAGACCATGGCCAGCACGATGAAGCTGGCCCAGCCGTAAATTTTCTCGGCCGGAGTCAGTCCCGGCTCGCCCCAGCCAGGATCGATCTGCGGTGCCCCGTCGCCGCCCTCGACGGGACACCCGTCCAGGACTTTCCGCATCTGCGGCGTCAGGCCGTTCCTCGGCAGCCAGTCGCGGACCAGCATGCGGCCACTGCGGTCGATAATGGTGCCGATCGCATGCGCCAGAATCACGGCCGGATCCACAGCCAAGCCGCCCCAGTGCCCTGAATGCACCCCACCCGGCCGGAGATCGACGGCAAGATCGAAATGGAACGTGCCACGCGTGCCCGTGGCGATCGTCGGGACCATGGGCGCCACGCGCGGGCCGTCGCTGCCGATCAGCACGTCGGCGGCAAGCTGGTCGCGGTTGGCCGCGACGAATTCGCGCAGCCCGATGGAGCCGCGCTCCTCGCAGGTCTCCAACACCAGCTTCAGGTTGAACCCAAGCCGGCCGCCGCGCTCGGTCAGCACGGAGTCCAGCGCGGTCAGGTTGAGCGCGTGCTGGCCCTTGTTGTCGGCGGTGCCGCGCCCGTACCAGCGATTGCCGTCCTGATGAAGACGCCACGGATTGAGGTCGGGCCGCCACTGGTTCTCCAGCCCGCGGACGGTGTCGCCGTGGCCATAGGTGAGAATGGTCGGGCGCGACGGGCCTTCCATGCGTTCGGCGGTCAGGATCGGGCCGAAGCCTTGTTCCGGATTCGGATGAATCGTGACCGTGAATCCCATCTGCTCCAGCCACGGGCGGATGCCGTTCTCCAAGTAACGGCGCACGTCCGCTTGATGGTCGGGATCCTGCGAGGTGCTGGGGATCGCGACCAGCGCAGCCAGACGGTCGTGGAAGCCGCCGTCGTCGAATGCGGCGAGCGCACGCGCAACTGCCCTCTCCCGTGTGGCCATGACCGGCTCCTGAAGCAGCCGTGCAGGGTTGCCGGTTTGCTGCCGATATTCAAGTCGCGCTGGCGACAGCTCGACAGGCGAATTCGCGATCTCAACAATGGCATCTGTTACGACCTGCTTACCCTCCGATGAGCTGAAAGTTGGGATCCAGAAAGCGGGCCGGAAGTGCCGTCTATCACGAGGATGTAATGTCAGCGTGCATTGACATTGCCCTGAGGCTGGCTTTGTGCAACGGTCAATAGTAGCACGAATCATAAAGGGAGCGTCTTCATGAACTCCGGCTTGTTCGGCGCGGAACCGCTGTCGCCAACTGCCCGCCGGGTGCTGGCGGCTGGCTGCATCGGCTTCGCCGTTGACTTCTTCGACATCTATCTGCCGATCCTGGCGCTCGCGCCGGTCACCAAAATTTTTCAACCACCTGGGCTGAGCTCGGCGGCGACCACGACGATCTATTTCTTCGTCTTTGCCGCCACCTTGCTCGGGCGGCCCTGCGGAGCAATTATTTTCGGCCATTGGGCCGATCGTATCGGGCGTCGGCGTACCACGATGATCAGCATCATCGGCTTCGGCGTGTTCACCTTTCTGATCGCCTGCCTGCCAGGCTATGCGACGATCGGCCTCGCATCCCTGGTGCTGCTGATTCTGCTGCGCTTCATCGGCGGAGTGTTCATGGGTGGCGAGTACACGTCGAACAATACGCTGGCACTCGAGATGGTACCGAAAGAGCGGCGCGGATTCGTGGGCGGCGTGCTGCAGGGCGCCTATCCGATCGGATTCTTCTTCGTCTCGGTGGTAACCAGCATACTGCTGAGCGTAACCACGCCGCCTCAGTATCTTCTGTGGGGTTGGCGCATCGCCTTCGTGGTCGGCGCAGTCCTCGCCTTCCTGTTCCTGATCTTCTACCTCAGCGTGCCGGAATCGTCGCTGTGGATGGAGAGCGAGAAGAGCCGTGCGCCGTTGAAAGACGTAGTATCGGGACAGCATCTGAAGAATCTGGTGCAGATCTTCATCATGATGCTGGGTTTCTGGTTCGGTGCGCAGTCCCTGATCGGGGTCATGCCGGGGGTGCTGATCCACCAGTTGCATGTGCCGAGCAAGCTGATGACGAACGGGCTGCTGATCACCAGCTTCATCCAGTTCTTTGCGTTCGTCGGCTTCGGGTTGTTGGGCCAGATGATTGGCCGGCGGTTGGCTATCGTGCTCAGCGGCATTGCCATCCTGATCGGCGGCACCGGCCTGTATGTGGCGACGATCGCGCACGGCCTTGCCGGCGGCGGGTTGGTCGCCACGACATTCCTTGCCTGCCTCTGCTATATGCTCGTGATTTCTCCCTGGGGCATCGTGACGACCTATATCTGCGAGCGGTTTCCGACGCATGTTCGTGCCTCGGGCTATGGCATCGGATACAGCCTGGCAGTGGTTATTCCGGCGTTCAGCGGAGCGTATATGTTGTTGCTGCAAGGGATCATG
>Ga0335074_10010841_pt1 | contig 12746 bp, 11 predicted proteins | sample Lox_Sample_23_FD_206715 | JGI IMG/M metagenome (GOLD analysis project Ga0335074, IMG submission 206715) | Soil microbial communities from Loxahatchee National Wildlife Refuge, Florida, United States - Lox_Sample_2.3 | ecosystem: Environmental > Terrestrial > Soil > Wetlands | place: USA...
CATCCCCCGCGTCGGTCGCATAGCCGCCAGCCTCGCGCACCAGCAGCAAACCCGCGGCAATGTCCCAGCGCTTCACGCCCAGCTCCCAATAGCCGTCGAAGCGCCCCGCCGCGACCCAGGCCAAGTCCAGCGCCGCGGCGCCGAACCGGCGGACACCTGCCACCTGCGGCATCAGCAGCGCCAGCGTGCGAGAGAATGCCGTGCGCCGCGCCGGCGCCACGGCCGCGAACGGGATGCCGGTCGCGAACACGGCGTCCTTCATTTCCCGCCGCGCGGAAACCCGCAGCCGGCGCTCGTTGACGAACGCGCCGGCGCCCTTCTCGGCCCAGAACATCTCGTCGGTCGGTGGCGCATAGACCAGCCCGGCCGCCAGCTCGGAGCCGCCATCCGCCAGCCGCCGTTCCAGCCCGATGCTGATGCACCAGTGCGGCATGCCGTGAAGGAAATTGGTGGTGCCATCCAGCGGGTCCACCACCCAGCGCCACGCCCAGTTCTGCGAACCGGAGCTGCCCGACTCCTCCATGATGAAGGCATAGCCGGGACGCGCCTTGTTCAGCTCTTCCTTGAGCGTTTGCTCGGCACGCAAATCCGCCTGCGAGACGAAATCGGAAGGTCCTTTTACGCTGACCTGCAATTGCTCCACCTCGGCGAAGTCGCGCAACAGGCGGCGTGCCGCCTTGTGCGCGGCGTTGGCCATTACGGTCATGTGCGGGGAGAGGCGCAGCGCCATGAAGGCGGCCCAGGTCGCAGCGCCGGATCAGCCCTTGGCCCGTTCCACGTAGCTGCCGTCTTCGGTGCGGACCACCACCCGTTCGCCGGTTTCGATGAAGGGCGGTACCGATGTCTTCACGCCATTGGACAGCCGGGCCGGCTTGTAGGAACTGGCTGCCGTCTGGCCTTTCACCACCGGATCGGCTTCCACCACTTCCAATACGACGGTGGGCGGCAGGTGAATCCCGACCGGATCGCCCTCCACAAGGTCCACCTTAACCGTCATCTGGTCCTGCAAGAACGGCTTGGCGTCACCAAGCAAGTCGGTGGGGATATGGGTTTCCTCGTAGGTTTCCGGGTCCATCAGCACCAGGTTGGAACCGTCGGTATAGGAATAGGTGTACTCCTTCTCCTCCGTCATCAGACGTTCGACCGTGTCCGCGGTGCGCCAGCGCTCGTTGGTCTTGTTGCCGGAGCGGAGGTCCCGCATCTCCACCTGGATGAACGCGCCGCCCTTGCCTGGCGTGATGATCTGCTGCTTCAGCACCGTCCAGCGGCGGCCGTCATGCTCGATCACCTGGCCGGCGCGAATCAGGTTCGCCTGCTGTTTCATTGCCTACTCTCGTTGATGTACGGGATTTGGGCCGCGCTTCTAGACCGCGGAGAAACCAGGGGCAAGGCGTGGCGGGCGGCGGAAGGCGTGGCGGTGGAGGCGACCGGGCCGCCGGCCGTCACGCGTGAACAGCCGCTGGCCCGGACCGATCACGCCGCAAATTCTCGCACCGCCGGATGTGATCCATGTCACAGCGAAAGCATCGCACCAGTAATATTTTTGCAGCAACGAAGAACCATCGCGGAACCGCGCATCGTTCCGGGGAGCAACGCCGCCATGTTCAACAGTACTGTCCTCGAAGTGGCCGTCGGACTGGTGTTCACGTTTCTGGCCGTCAGCCTCGCAACCGGTGCGATTGTGGAGGCGTTGGCCTCGCTCATCGACCTGCGCGCGAACACGCTTCTCTCCGGCGTCAAGCAACTGGTCAACGACCCGAATTTCGCCGGCCTGGCGAAGACGCTCTATGAGCATGCGCTGATCAATCCGCGCGGCCCGGGGGCGGGAGCGCCGCTGCAGCACAAGCCGGCGTATATCGCGCCGGCCCAGTTCGCAAACGCGATGATGGACGCATCGGGGCTCTCCAAGGCCATCAGCCAGGCGGTCGCGACGGTTCCGGGCAAGGCCCTGGCGACCGAATTGCAGACTGCGATCAGTGCGGCGCTGCCGCCGGAGCGGAATCCGCAACTGAACGCAATGCTGCAAGGCATCATCCAACGCGCGGCTGGCGAACCGGCAAAAATCCACAAGGAACTCGCCGACTGGTTCGACAATGCGATGGATCGCGTCAGTGGCACCTACAAACGGTATACCCAGTTGATCGGGTGCATCATCGCGCTGTTGCTCTGCATTGCTTGCAATATCGATGCACTTCACATTGCGCGGACCGTGTACGCGCATCCGTTCCCCGATCAACTGGCCGAATATTCGCAACAGCCGGATGCCACCCTTGCCATGAACATCCTGGAAAACAACTTCCCAGTCGGCTGGCCGGACGGTCAAGTGTTCCACAAGATCGGCGCCAAAGGCACGCCGGTCGATTTCGAGCCGGCGGATTACACCCAGGCCGTTGCCGGTTGGCTTATCACCACGCTGGCAACCCTGTTCGGCGCGCCATTCTGGTTCGACCTGCTTCAGAGCTTCGTACGCCTGAAAGGCAGCGGTCCGAGCCCGGCCGAAAAGACCAGCGGACAGGCCGCGGCGGGCTGACCGGCTGCCGCTGTCACGCGGCCGGCGGGTGGACTTCGTGCCGCCTGCCGTCCGGACCGCGCACGGCGCCGGGGTCGTCCAGGTAATTCGGCCCGATCGGCACCTTTCCGTAGCCGCCCGGAATGTCCAGAACATAGGTCGGCCACGCCAGACCGGTCACCCGTCCCCGCAGCTTCTCGAGCAAGTGCCGGCCTTCCTCGATCGGTACATGAAAACGCGCCGTTCCGGGGGCAGGATCGAGCTGATGCAGGTAATAGGGCTTCACCCGCGCGGCGAGCATCGCGCGGAACAGCGCCTCCAGCGCCTCGGCGCTGTCGTTAACCCCGCGCAACAAAACCGACTGGCCGAGCAAGGGGATGCCACGTGCGAAGACGCGTGTCAGCGCCCCACGCGCGGCGGGCGTGAACTCGCGTGCGTGGTTGGCGTGCACCGCCAGCCATAACGGTTTATCTGCCTGCATGGCGTCGGCGAGCGCGTCCGTGACCAACGCCGGATCGGCGACCGGCACGCGGGTGTGTACCCGCAGCAGCTCGATATGCGGGATCGCTGCCAGCGCCGCGACGATTGCGCCGAGCCGGCGCGGCGACAGCATCAGCGGATCGCCGCCGGTCAGGATCACCTCGCGGATTTTGGTATGGGCGGCAAACCAATCGTATGCGGCCTGCAGTTCCGCTTCGGTCAGAAGCCCGCCGCCAGGGCCGACATGCTCGCGCCGAAAGCAAAAGCGGCAATAGATCGGGCAAATGAGCAGCGGCTTGAGCAAGGCCCGGTCCGGGTAGCGATGGACCACGCCCTTGATGGGTGAAAGCGCGTCATCGGCGATCGGGTCAGCGGACTCGTGCGGTTCCGTGATCAGTTCGGCCGGGTCGGGAACGACCTGGCGGCCGATCGGATCGTGAGAGTCCTGGATCAGCGCACGGACCGCAGGAGTGATCGCGATCGCATAGCGGCGCTCGACCGCGGCAATGGCCTCGCGGCGATTTGGCGCGATCAGGCCCTGGGCGAGCAGAGCGTTGGCGGTGCGAAGCGTGGAGGCGGACGGCATGGTGCGGGGCGTTAGCGCGCTGCGACGATCGTGAACAGAGCGGCCACTGCTGACGTGGCGCCAGCGGGCCGCGGCGCACAATAGGCGTGACGTGCGATTGCACGATTCTCGTGTTCTGGCCTTAGCGCTTCGATCGCAATGACATGGGGGCGTGGAAACCAAGCGCCAGGGTCGGGAACACTCTCCCGCGGGTTCGGCGTGCGTTGCTAAAATTACATCACTCGCTGCAACGGCAGGGACGCGTCCGCCAGCTTCGCTTCCTCCACTACCTTGCCCGACTTGATCAGCGCCTGGCCAGCACGGATCTCGCGCGGGTTGTTCGCCGCGGTGACGCCTATCACGCTGCCGTCCTCCGCCAGGTGCACCGCAACGAATGATCCCGCCGGCCCGCCTTCTCGCACGACGGTTCGCGCCGCATCGGCGGGCAGCCCGGCAACCTGAAGGTTCACCTTGTATTGGTCGGTCCAGAACCACGGCACGTCGTCATAGGGCGTCATGTCGCCGCACATTGCCTTGCCCACCGCGATGCCATGGTTCTGCGCGTGCCGCCAGGATTCCAGCCGCAGACGGCGCCCGAACAATGGGTGGAAGAATGCGGTCACGTCGCCCGCGGCGTAAATGTCGGGATCGCTGCTGCGGCCGAATTCGTCGACGATGATACCACCTTCCAGCGACAGGCCTGCCGCCTCGGCCAGGCCCAGATTGCGCCGCATGCCAACGCCCGCCACCACAAGGTCGGCAGAAAAGCGGCGCCCGTCGCGGCATGTCACGACAATGATGCTGCCCTCGCGATCGAGGCGGTCGACGATCACATTGAAATGCAGCGTTACGCCGGCGCCGCGATGCAGCGATTCGATATAGGATGCTCCTTCCGCCGATACTGCGCGGCCCATCGCGCGGGGCAGCGCTTCGAGCACTGTCACGTCGCAGCCGCGCGCGCGCGCCGAGGACGCAATTTCCAGCCCGATTACCCCGGCACCAATACAAACAACGCGCGGCCGGCCGGCAAGACGGGTGCGGATGGCGCGGGAATCTTCGAGGGTACGCAGGTACAACGCGAGATCGCCGCCATGCACCGGCAGATGGCGCGCCTGGCCGCCGACCGTCAGCAGCAGCTTGTTATAGTCGAACCCGCGTCCGTCCGACAGCAGGACGCGACGCGCCTTCGGGTCCAGGGCGGATACCGCGGTGCCGAGCAATAGCTCGATGTCGAGCTCCGCGTAGCGTTGCTCGGTGTGGAAATGCAGAATGGGCGGCTCGGGATCCTCCGTGAGCACCTGCTTGGAGAGCGGCGGGCGCTGATAGGGTCGCCAGGCCTCGTCGCCGATCAGCAGGATCCGGCCGGTGAACCCCGCCTGTCGCATGGACACCGCCGCCCAGGCGCCGGCCTGGCCGGCGCCGACGATGACGTGGGTGGCGGACATATCGCGCAGCTACCGCGCCGCCGTTTCGCCGGGTGGCGGATTCGCGGGCAGCCAGGCGTCTGTCCAGCCGGTCTCGCCGTTGCTCGTGATCTGTACCTCGGTTGCGCCTGGACCCGAGCGATCAAGGATCTTGATGGCGGTTCGCTGGGTGATCGGCTGGCAATCAGGCGGGGCTGCTTGCTCGCCGCGCATCAGGGCGGCACGGCGCTCGAGATCCTGCTGGCTGCGGCAGATGACGGAACCAGGATCAAGCCGAGGCCAGGCGCTGGGCGGGGCAACGACCGCCGGTGGCGGCGCCTCGCTGGAGTGCTTCTGGTTCAGCAAGCCCTGGTAGGTAATATTGCTGTCGCTGGGCGGCTTCACCTGCGCTGATGCCAGCATCGTTACGCAAACCAGCGGCGCAGCCAGGACGCCAATCCGCACGAATGTTGTTATCCGCATTTCCCCCTCTCAGGCCCGGAAAGCAGCCACATCTATGAAGCGGCGGGCGTCGGCACGCAACCGGGTCGCGCAACCCGCCCCACATGTTGATGTGTTCCACCGCTGTCGCCTCAACTCCCGGCTGGCGGTTCCTTCATCTCCTCCCAGCGCCGCGCCAGTTCGGCCCGGCAGGCCGCCACATCCGCGGTACAACCGCCGGTAAGCCACCAGGATCGCACCGCACGCAACAGCGCTCCCACGTTGGGACCGGGCTCCAGCCCGAGCGCCAGCACGTCACGGCCTTCGAGCGGGAAAACGGGTTGCGGCATGGCCCCCAGTCGCATGCGCAGTGCGTTCCAATCCGGCCCGGTCTCGCCCTGCAGCCAGGTGACATCTCGCAGCAATGCCGGATCGGTGTCGGCAAGCAGGCGGCGGAGGGTGGCGTCATCCATCTCCGGCCGCACCGGCGGAGCCCGCCGCAGGGCGATCAATCGCTCACGGTCGTCAGCCGACAGGCGCAGCCGCTCGGCGAAGGATCCGGCATTGCCGGTCAGCAGGGCGGCGAGGCGCAGCAGCGGATCGGCAGGTGCGCCTGCGGCAACGATCCGATCAAGCCGGCGCAGATCGGTTCCTTCCGGGATCACCGCCCCCAGCACGCCCAGGTTCGCCATCAGCGCCAGGGCTTCACGTGGATCGGGCGCGGCAAGGATTCGGGCCAGTTCGCTCCAGACCCGCTCGGCGGACAGGCGCGCGAGCCCCGCCACGCCGGCGCGAATAGCTTCCATCGCCGCCGCGTCCGGGGGGCCGGTCCCGTAGCGCGCATGGAAACGGAAAAAGCGCAAAATGCGGAGATAGTCCTCGGCGATTCGCGTTGCGGGGTCCCCGACGAAACGGACGATGCCACGCCGCAGATCTGCGATGCCGCCGAAATAGTCGAACACAGCGCCGTCCCGGGTCATTGACAGCGCATTGATGGTGAAATCGCGGCGGGCGGCATCGGCACGCCAGTCCTCGGTGAAGGCCACCAGGGCGTGGCGGCCGTCTGTCTCTACGTCGCGGCGTAACGTGGTTATTTCGAAGCCACGCCCGCCGGCGACGGCAGTGACGGTGCCGTGGGCAATGCCCGTGGGCACCGCCCGGATGCCCGACTTGCCTAGCGTTGCGAGCACGTCGTCCGGGCGGCGCGGCGTTGCCAGGTCAATGTCGGCGACCGGGCGGCCAGCCAGTGTGTCGCGCACCGCGCCGCCGGCGACCCGTGCTTCGGGGAGCACCGCGAGCACTGATGACAGCGCTGGATCGGAGAGGAAGCCGGGCGGAGGGATTTTCAAGGCGGGTTGATCGATCATGGCGGTGCGCCATGTCCCTGTATGACGCGGCCGCCATGCAGCGTGGCCGGCACGTAGGTGGAGCCAGACGGCAACGCGCCTTCGCGCTGGAACCACAACAGGGCGCCGAGCAGTACCCCAAGTAAGACGATGGATGCGGCAACGATGCGCGGCGACGGTCCACGTGCGGTCGCGCTGATCCGCCACGCGGCGAAGAAGATGAACGGGGCCAAGAACAGAAGTATTTCAATGAGGCGAAGCATCGGCCTGATAATAACCTTTCCGATGCCTGGCGCGGGAGAGGTCAGTTGGGTCGCGGAGCGAACCAGCCGATGCCGGGGCGAGGGCGGCTGGGTCGGTACGCCGTTGGTGCGTCGTGGCCCGATTGCCCTCATCAGGGCCTTACGTGCCGGTCTCTCTCGCCATCGGTGGGAGAGGTCCGCCGAGGGCCCTGAGCTTCTGTGCCAAATGTACAAGAATGGCGGCGGTGGCGCCCCAGATGAAATGCTGCGGGTGCGGCCAGACCCAATATTCGCGCAGGTTACCGCGCGATTCGTGGCGCTGGCGCTGCGGGGCGAGCGGATCGAGCAACAGCGCCAATGGCATCTCAAACACGCATTCGACTTCCGCCGGAGCCGGACGCAAAGCCAGGCCCGGCGGCAGCAAACCCAGGACCGGCGTAATCCGGTACCCTGTACCGGTGATGTAATCGTCGAGGCGGCCCAGTATTTCAACGTCATGCGGCGAGAGGCTGACCTCCTCTTCGGCCTCGCGCAGGGCTGCTTGTTCAGCGGTCTCGTCCGCATCGATTCGCCCGCCGGGGAAACTCACCTGGCCGGCATGCTTGCTCAGATGCACGTTGCGCTTCGTCAACAGAATGCCGGGGCTTGCCCCGAGCACGACGGGCACCAGCACGGCCGCAGGGATCGGCGGCGCATCGAGCACCTGCAGCACTTCATCGCCGTACGCCGCCGAACCCCTGTGCGGCGCGGCAACCACCGCCGCCAGGCGGGCGCGCAGTTCCTCGCTGGTCACTCTTCGCCGCGCGGCATCTCGCCGAGCGCGAAGAACTTGCCCCCGCTCCACACGCCAAGCATGCGGCGGCAGCCGACCCATTCAGGTACCGCCAACGCGACCAGCTCGTAGTAGACCGGGCGGCTGATCCGCGCCTCGATGCCGAACACGCCCGCGCCGGGGCGAACAAACAGATAAGGGGTGGGTTCGCAGGTGAGGAGGTCGTGCGAGACCCGGATCGGGTTGTCGGGGCCGGCGGCGATCACTTGATCGACATTGGTACGGAATGACAGCACCTGCTGCCGCCCATCTCCGCTCCAATCCAGTTCCACCGCCACGAACGGGGCATCTTCCACTTCGATTCGGCCCCGCTCGGCGGGCGTCTGCAACCAGAAAGAACCATCCTCCTCGCGCCGCAACACGCTGGAAAACAGGCAAACCAGCTCTTTGCGATTAATCGGCGAGCCCCGGTAAAGCCAGGTTCCGTCACGCCGGATGAGGAACGGCAAATCCCCGCACTCGACCGGTGTTCGCCGGGGCCGGCGCGGTGTCGCGTCGGCAAAGGCCAAAGCACCTGCTATCGGGCCCGAATCTGCACGTCCGCGCGCAAGCGCGGGGGCCGGGATGCTCGCCCTGGCGTGGTTCACGTCTCCGTCTCCAGTGCCGTGATTTCTGTGTAACGCGCGATATAGGTAGCATCCCCCCGTCCAAAAAAGAGCCTATATGGCGGCAACGGAGCAAAACGGTGAAGGCGAGCGCTGAATGTCGTCAGGTATGGCTGCCGCGCCACTGGGGGCGGCGAGTGCAGGGAGTTTCTCCCCGAGCGATCAGGGCGCCGTTGTCGCCGACGTTGAGGCGCTCGGTGCGCGCGTTGCCAAAGTGCGTACCGCGATCGGGCAGGTCATTTTCGGCCAGGATGACGTGATCGATCAGGTCTTGATAACGCTGCTTTCGGGCGGCCACGCATTGCTGGTCGGCGTGCCCGGGCTTGGAAAGAGCCGGCTCGTCGAGACCCTGGGGGTTGTGCTGGGGCTCGCCACAAAACGTGTACAGTTTACGCCTGACCTAATGCCCGCTGACATCATTGGCTCGGAAGTATTGGATGAATCAGAGGGTAGACGCAACTTCCGGTTCGTGCCCGGTCCGGTCTTCTGCCAGTTGCTGATGGCCGACGAGATCAACCGCGCCAGTCCCCGCACGCAATCGGCGCTGCTGCAGTCCATGCAGGAGCAACGGGTCGCCATAAGCGGCCTGGAACACCGGCTACCGCAACCTTTCCATGTTCTGGCGACGCAAAACCCGATTGAGCAGGAAGGGACGTACCCGCTGCCGGAAGCGCAGCTCGACCGGTTTCTGTTGGAGGTGATCGTCGGTTACCCGGACCTGGCGGCGGAGCGCACCATGCTGCTGGCGACGACGGGGGTGATGAACGTCCCGCCGAGCCAGGCCATGACAGCAGAGGAACTGGTCGCGGCACAGACGCTGATCAGGCGAGTACCGGTGGGGGAGAAGATCGTGGACGCGATTCTGTCTCTGGTGCGTGGCGGTCGGCCTGAAACGGCCGACGACGACACGGTGCGCCGCCATGTCGCCTGGGGACCGGGGCCGCGGGCAGCTCAGGCGCTCATGCTGGCGTGCCGCGCGCGCGCACTGCTGGCGGGGCGGCTCTCGCCCAGCGTCGACGACGTGGTGGCGCTCGCCCATCCGGTGTTGCGGCACCGGATGGCCTTGAGCTTCTCGGCACGCGCCGATGGCGTTGTGTTGGGGAACGTGATCGATCGTTTAGTGGCGAGGGTGGCGTGACATCCCCCCGACCCGGCCACTCTCGCCGCTGGCGATCCCGGCCTGATCGATTGCCCACCCATTCGACCTCTCCGGCCCCGCGCAGAAGATGATGACGGCGATCAGCGCGCGCCGGGCCGAGGCGGTTGGCGCGCGGCTGCCGCCACTGCTGGTCGCGGCGGAGCGGGTTGCAGCGACGGTCGCTCAAGGGGTGCATGGGCGTCGGCGCGTCGGCCAGGGCGACAGTTTCTGGCAGTTCCGGCGCTTCGTTGCTGGGGACGCGTTCGCCCGGATCGACTGGCGGCAGTCCGCCAAATCCGGGCGGCCGGTGCCTGAGGGCTGGTTCATCCGCGAAACCGAGTGGGAAGCCGCCCAAACCGTCTGCCTGTGGCGCGACGCGTCCCCGTCGATGCGCTGGCATTCCCGCGGCATGGCCATCGAGAAGCGGGAACGCGCCGACTTGCTGCTGCTCGCGCTGGCTTCCCTGCTGCTCCGCGGCGGCGAGCGAGTCTTGCTGATGCGGGAAGGGGCGCGCCCTGTTTCCGGTCGTGGCGGACTGGACCGCCTCGCGCAGGACGTTGCGGGATCGCCGGTCAATGATGCGGGCCTACCGCCGCAAATGCCGATGCCGCGCCACGCGAGCGTGGTCCTGTTCGGCGACTTCCTGTCGCCGTTGCCTGAAATTCAGTCGGTCGTTGGCCGGTTCTCGGCGGTTCCCGTTACCGGATACCTGTTGCAGATTCTCGACCCGGCCGAGGCGCTACTGCCCTATGCCGGCCGCATCCGTTTCCGCGGGCTGGAGCGCGAGGGCGATACACTCATCCCCCGCGTGGAAACGGTGCGCGACGAATATGCCCGTCGCTTGAAGGCACAGCAGGACAGCCTGACGGCCATCTGCTCCGCGGCTGGTTTCGGCTTTGGGGTCCACCGCACCGATCATCCACCTGAATCCGCATTGTTGACGCTCTACACAGCTTTGGGCGTGCGGTAGCCGGAATGCTGGGCTAGAATTGCTAGAATGATCTTCGCCTCTCCGTGGATCCTGCTGGCTTTGGCGGGATTGCCGCTATTGTGGTGGCTGCTGCGCGTCACCCCTCCGGCTCCGCGCAGCGAAACGTTTCCCGCGATCCGGCTGCTGCTTGGATTGCACGCGACGGAAGAGACACCGGCGCGGACCCCATGGTGGCTGCTGGCTTTGCGTTTGTTCGCTGCGTCACTGGTGATTGTCGGGTTGGCCGGCCCGATCCTCGATGCAGGGTCGCAGTTCGCGGGCAGGGGACCGGTGTTGCTGATTGTGGACAATGGCTGGGCGTCAGCCCCGGACTGGCCGAAGCGCATGGAGGCGGCGAGCACCATGCTGGACCGCGCGGCACGCGCCGGGCGCCAGGCCGCATTGCTCGCAACCGCATCCGATGAAAACGGGACTCCGCCTCGCATCACGGCGGTTATGCCAGTTCCTGATTTGCGTGCCCGGCTTGCGGCGCTGCATCCGCAACCGTGGCCAGCGGATCGTGCCGCGGCGGCCGAAGCCTTGACGGACTGGAAACAATCAGACGGCGCCGTGGTGTACGTCGCGGATGGGCTGACCGACGGTCCTGATTTTCATCGGTTTGCTGCCGCGCTTCGCGCTGCCGGGCCGGTTACGGAAATCTGCTGCGACACCACGCCAGCCCGCCTGCTTCTGCCACCGGAGAGCCTGGCGGATCGCCTGGTTGCGCGGTTGGCTCAGGCGCCGCAGGCTCTCGCTACCAAAGCCGTCGTGTTGGCGCAGACCGGGGACGGGCGCTCGCTCGCGCGCACCACGATCGAGATCCCCGCGGGGGCCAAGACCGGCGCATCCGGAATCGTGTTGCCGCCCGAACTACGCAATCAATTGGCCCGACTGGTGGTCGAGGGGCCGCCTTCCGCCGGTTCAACAGTATTGCTGGATGAGCGTTGGCGGCGACGCCCGGTCGGCCTGGCTGCCGGTAACGACGCCAATGCAAATATCCCGTTCTCGGGTCCCTTGTTCTTTCTGCGCCGCGCGCTTGCGCCCTATACCGAACTGCGCGAGGGGCCGATCGCCACGCTGCTGCAGCGCGACCTTTCCGTTCTGGTATTGGCGGACGATCCTTTGCCCGCTGGTCCGAACCGTGACGCGGTGACGCATTGGGTGGAAAAAGGCGGGCTTTTGATTCGGTTCGCGGGGCCGCGGACCGCGGAGCAACCGATCGGAGAGACCGATCCGCTGATGCCGGTGAAGTTGCTGGGGGGTGACAGGCAATTGGGCGGCGCGATGTCCTGGAGCAAACCCGCCGGTCTGGCTCCATTTCCGTCCAACTCGCCATTCGCCGGGCTGCCAGTGCCCAAAGAGGTGACGGTGACCCGACAGGTCCTGGCCGAACCCAGCGTGGACCTTTCCGCCCATACCTGGGCCACTTTGGCTGACGGCACGCCGCTGGTAACGGAGGCGACCAAGGGTGCCGGCCGTATTGTATTGTTCCACGTCACTGCCAATCCCGACTGGTCCAGCCTGCCGCTTTCCGGACTTTACGTGGACATGTTGCGCCGATTGGTTGCGCTTTCCGCGGGCGTGGCCACACCCGCAGGACATGCCGTCCTGGCCCCGACGGAGACACTGGACGGTTTCGGCTTGCTGGGCACGCCGCCGCCGGCGGCAGCGGGACTTGCGGCCGACGCTTTCGACGACACGCCGGCTTCACCGCATCATCCGCCCGGCCTGTATGGGCCTGAAAGTGAGCGCCGTGCGTTGAACCTCGGCGCTGACACGCCTGCGCCAGAGGCAGCGCCGATGGTGCCCGGCGCACGGATTGAACAATTGGCGACGACGGTCCCGGAGCGGGCGTTGGGTCCGCCTCTGCTCGCGCTGGCTGTTTTTCTGCTGACCGTGGACTTGCTGATTGCTTTGGGACTGCGCGGGCTGCTGACATGGCGCATGGCCGGAGCGGCGGCCCTGGTGGTTGCAACGCTTGGGGTAGGCAACGCGCAGGCGCAGCCGCTGGAGAAGGGAATTTTTCCGGCCCTTGCAACGCGGCTTGGCTATATCGTCACCGGCGATCCGCAGGTGGACGCAATCTCCAAAGCCGGCCTGGAGGGGCTGTCGGAATACGTCAACAGCCGCACGGCTGCGACGCTGGTGGAACCCGATCCGGTCGTACCGGGCAAGACCGACCTGAGCTTCTATCCCCTGCTATATTGGCCGATCA
>Ga0335074_10010842_pt1 | contig 12745 bp, 6 predicted proteins | sample Lox_Sample_23_FD_206715 | JGI IMG/M metagenome (GOLD analysis project Ga0335074, IMG submission 206715) | Soil microbial communities from Loxahatchee National Wildlife Refuge, Florida, United States - Lox_Sample_2.3 | ecosystem: Environmental > Terrestrial > Soil > Wetlands | place: USA: Florida...
CAGCTTCGGTAGCTGCCATTGATGTCGACATAACCGTGCGTCAGATCGCAGGTCCACACCGTGGCCTTGCCCGACCCAAGGCCGATATCGACCGCGATGTGGATTTCCAGACCCTTCATATGCTCGGCGACCGGACCTTCGTTGTAGCCGGGCACCGGCCCGCCATCCGCGGTAATCTGGTGGCCGCCCACCGCGATCCCGAGCGTATTGCGGTCGGACTTCTCGCCCGCTTTGCCGACCGCCATGACGATGCGACCCCAATTGGCGTCGCCAGCGGCAAGCGCGGTCTTGACCAGCGGCGAATTGCCGATCGAAAGACCGATCGCCCGCGCCGCGCGGTCGCTCTCGGCCCCGGTCACATCGATGGTGATGAATTTGCTCGCGCCCTCGCCGTCGCGCGCGATCTGCTTGGCAAGCTCGACCATGACCTCGCGGAGCGCAGCGCGGAACGCTGCGAGGCGCGGGTCGCCGGCATCGGCGACCGCGGCGTGCTTCGCCAGCCCGGTCGCGCAGAGCAAGACCGTGTCGCTGGTCGAGGTGTCGCCGTCGACGGTCATGCAGTTGAACGATGCGTCGGTCGTTTCGTGGAGCAGCGTCTGCAGCACCGGCGCCGGCAGCGCCGCGTCGGTGAACACATAGCCGAGCATGGTCGCCATGTTGGGCGCGATCATCCCCGAGCCTTTGCAAAACCCGTTGATCCGCACCTCCGTCCCGTCGATCGCTGCTGTCGCCGTGGCGCCCTTGGGGAAGGTGTCGGTGGTCATGATCGCCCGCGCCCCCTTCTCCCAAGCGGCGGCATCGAGCAGCGGTACGATGTCGGGCAGCGCAGCGCTGATCCGGTCAGCGGGCGGCGGTTCGCCGATGACCCCGGTCGACGACAAATAGATGTCGCGCGGATCGCAGCCGAAAAGCCGGGCCGCGGTCGCCGCGGTGCTCTCGCAAACCTGCCACCCGGCCCGGCCGGTAAAGACATTGGCGTTGCCGGAATTGACGACGATCGCCCGCACCGTGCCGCGCGGCAGGATTTGCTGGCACCAGATCACCGGCTGCCCCGGCATCGTCGATTGGGTGAAGACGCCGGCGACCGTGCTGCCGGGCGTCAGCTCCGCCAGCATCACGTCGTCGCGGCCCTGGTAACGGATGCCCGCCGCGTACGACGCGAGGCGCACCCCGGCGATCGGCGACATCTGCGGAAAGGCAACGGCGTTCGGCGAAACGGTGGGCATGTTCTGGCCTCCGGGCTGCGCCGCCATGTTGCACATCGAGGCGGCAGGGACAAGGCGGCGGGAACGCTCGCCGCGACACCGTGGTTTAATTGACACCCCGGCCGTGCGGACCTATCTACGGAACCAGTCGCCGTGCGCTACGCAATCGCCCATTTCCCGCCATCGAGGTCCTCATGCTAGGCGCCCTAGCCCGGCGGCTGTTCGGCTCAGCCAACGATCGCTACATCAAGAGCCTGTCGTCGCTGGTCGCGCAGATCAACGAGCTCGAGCCCGAGCTCGAAAAGCTGTCGCCCGACGAGCTTCGCGGCAAGACCGGCGAGTTCCGCAAGCGCCTCGACGAGGGTGAAGAGCTCGACGACCTGCTGGTCGAGGCCTTCGCCACGGTGCGCGAAGCCGCGAAGCGCACGCTCGGCCAGCGCCATTTCGACGTCCAGCTGATGGGCGGCATCGTGCTGCACCGCGGCATGATCGCCGAGATGAAGACCGGCGAGGGCAAGACGCTGGTCTCGACCCTGCCGGTCTATCTCAACGCGCTGACCGGCGGCGGCGTCCACGTCGTCACCGTCAACGACTACCTCGCCCGCCGCGACGCCGAATGGATGGGGCAGATCTACAATTATCTCGGGATGACCGTCGGCTGTATCGTCCACGAGCTCGACGATCCCGCCCGCCGCCAGCAATACCTTTGCGACATCACCTACGGCACCAACAACGAGCTGGGCTTCGACTATCTGCGCGACAACATGAAGTTCCGGCTGGAGGACATGGTCCAGCGGCCGTTCAGCTACGCGATCGTCGACGAGGTGGATTCGATCCTGATCGACGAGGCGCGCACGCCACTCATCATCTCCGGGCCGACCGAAGACAATTCCGAGCTCTACAACCGCATCGACAAGCTGATCCCGCCGCTCGCCGAAGAGGATTACGAGAAAGACGAGAAACAGCGCACGGTCGCGCTCACCGAAGAGGGCGTCGAGAAGATCGAGGAGTTGCTGCAATCGAACGGGCTGATGGAAGCCGGTTCGCTCTACGACATCCACAATGTCTCGCTGATCCACCACGTCAACTCGGCGCTGCGGGCGCACAAGCTTTTCGCGCGCGACACCGACTACATCGTCAAGGACGACAAGATCGTCATCATCGACGAGTTCACCGGCCGCATGATGGAGGGAAGGCGCTATTCCGAGGGCCTGCACCAGGCACTGGAGGCAAAGGAGGGCGTCACCGTCCAGAACGAGAACCAGACGCTCGCCTCGATCACCTTCCAGAACTATTTCCGCATGTACCCGAAGCTCGCGGGCATGACCGGCACGGCAATGACCGAGGCCGAGGAATTCGGCGACATCTATAAGCTCGAAGTCATCGAGGTCCCGACCAACGTCGCGGTGCAGCGCGCCGACAACGACGACGAGGTCTACCGCTCGACGCGCGAGAAATACGACGCGATCGTCGAGCAGGTCCTAGAATGCCGCAAGCGCCAGCAGCCGGTGCTGGTTGGCACGGTCAGCATCGAGAAGTCGGAGGCGCTCAGCGAGGTCTTCAAAAAGCATAAGCTGCCGCACAGCGTGCTCAACGCCCGCTACCACGAGCAGGAGGCGTTGATCATCGCCCAGGCCGGCGTGCCGGGCGCGGTGACCATTGCCACCAATATGGCCGGCCGCGGCACCGACATCCAATTGGGCGGCAATCTTGAGATGCGGCTCAAAAGCGAGCTGCAATCGATCGAGGACGAGGTTGAGCGGGAAAAGCGCGCCGCCGCGATCCGCGAGGAGATCGCGCGGGACAGGGAGATCGTCGTTGCCGGCGGCGGGCTCTTTGTCGTCGGCAGCGAGCGCCATGAAAGCCGGCGCATCGACAACCAGCTGCGCGGCCGTTCCGGCCGTCAGGGCGACCCCGGCGCGTCGAAGTTCTTTGTCTCGCTCGAAGACGATCTGATGCGCATCTTCGGCTCGGAACGCATGGATTCGGTGCTGTCGCGATTGGGTCTAAAGGAGGGCGAGGCGGTCATCCACCCTTGGGTCAACAAGGCGCTCGCCAAGGCCCAGGAAAAGGTCGAGGCGCGCAACTACGACATCCGCAAACAGCTCCTCAAATACGACGACGTGATGAACGACCAGCGCAAGGTCATCTACGATCAGCGCAAGGAAATCATGAGCGCGTCGGATGTCGCGGCGACCATCGGCGACATGCGCGCCGAGGCGATCAGCGCCGCCGTGGCAATGGCGATCCCGGAAAATTCACTGCCCGAGCAATGGAACATCCAGGCGCTCCATTCGGAATGCCACCGTCTCGTCGCGCTCGACCTGCCGCTCGAGGACTGGTCCAAGGAAGAAGGCGTCGACTCGGAAGAGATCGAAGAGCGGATCATCGCGGCGTCGGACCGCAAGATGGCGGAAAAGAGCGCCAATTACGGCGCCGACATGATGCGCATGGCCGAAAAGAGCCTGCTCCTACAGATCCTCGATCAGACCTGGAAGGACCACCTCCTCTCGCTCGACCATTTGCGCCAGGGCATCAACCTGCGCGCCTACGGCCAGCGCGACCCGCTCAACGAATACAAGCGCGAGGCGTTCGAGCTGTTCGAGGGCATGCTGGTGCAGTTGCGCGACCAGGTCACCTCGGTCCTGAGCCATGTCGAGCTGCGCTTCGACATTCCGCAACCGCCGCCTCCGCCGCTGCAGATGGTCGAGCACCGCGAGCCCGAACCGGCGATGGCCGACGCCGGCTACCCGTTTATCGGCGCACCGCCGCCCCCGCCGCCGGGCACCGCCCGCCACGGCGACAATGGCGCGGCGCAAGCCCGGGCCGGCGGAGCCCCCGCCGGACCGCGCGCGCCGTGGGCCGGCACCGGGCGCAACGCCCCCTGCCCCTGCGGCTCGGGCAAGAAGTTCAAGCACTGCCACGGGCGCGTCTGAGCGATCCGTCGACCGCGCTACATCACCGGACGTCTGCCGACGCGCCGGCGGCGTCTGAAAATGGGGGGACTGCCGATGTCGCGTCTGACCTTGACCCTGGCGCTGACTGTGCTCGCGCTCCTGAGGCTTGGCTCGGCCGCCTCGGCTCAGGCGGTTGTCCAGGATATCGGCGGAACGCAGGTGCTTTACGCCGGCCCGGCGAATCCGCGCGCGGTCGTCTTCATGTTCGCCGGCGGCGACGGCGATGTCGGCTTCAACATCGCCGGGCAGATCACGCGGCTGAATGGCAATTTCCTGATGCGCACCGAGCCGCTATGGCTGGCGCAGGGTCTCGGGTTTGCGACGCTTGCCTCATCCTCGTCGCTCATGGGACAGCGGCACACGTCCGCCTATGCGGCGACGATCGCACGCGGCGTCGATTTCGTGCGGAGCCGCACCCAGGCGCCGATCTGGCTGGTCGGCACCAGCATGGGTTCGATCGCCGCCGCCAACGGCGCGGCCCACCTCCCCGGTCGGATGGCGGGCGTGGTGCTGACCTCGTCGGTCGCCGGGCCAAACCGCAACGGCGAGACGGTGTTTGACAGTGATCTCGGCGCCATCGCCATCCCGGCGCTGGTCGTCTCCAACCGCGGCGACAGCTGCCCCATCGCGGGCCCGGGCTTCGCGCCGCAAATCCTCGCCGCGCTGGCCCGCTCGCCGCGCAAGGACCTTATCTATGTCGAGAGCCACCAGCTGCAGTCCGATCCCTGCGAGGCGATGTCGCCGCACGGCTATCTCGGCATCGAGGCGGATGTCGTGCAGCGCATTTCCGCATGGATTCGCTAACCCTTGAGGCTGAGCCGAGGGGTTTGACAAGGCCGGGCTTCCTCCTATATTGCCCGCCGCCCAATTTCCCGTGGGCGCGCCTGGTGGGTGCATAGCTCAGTTGGTAGAGCAGCTGACTCTTAATCAGCGGGTCCAAGGTTCGAGTCCTTGTGCACCCACCAATTCGCGAAGAAACCGCTGGAATGGTCGGTGGCCTCGGCGCCGCCGGTGCGAGGCGCGATACGGATGGGTGGCCGAGCGGTTGAAGGCACCGGTCTTGAAAACCGGCAGGGGTGCAAGCTCCTCGTGGGTTCGAATCCCACCCCATCCGCCAAATACTCACTGTTAATAATGGATTATAGATCAATATATCAACAAATCCATCAAACGTTCCATCAATAGACTCTAAGAACGGATTGGGGAGGCAGCGCAAGGCAACCGGGTCAGGTCCGTCTCTATCGGTTCAGGGCCGTCTCAACATAAGGCAGGAGACGGGCGGAGTGCCCGACAGCATTTGCGGGAATGATATAATCCACGATACCGCTTCTGATCGGAGAGCGGCGATGAGCGACACCCGGCCTGGCATATCGTCGGCGAGCGGTTCGACAATAGCCGCTGCGCGGTTCCCTGCCCTTGCATCGTCGCACAGGCGCCCGATAACGGCTTTTGCGAGTCAGTGTTGTTTCAGCATGACCCCGGAGGAAATTACGGGCACGTCAGGCTCGACAAACTGAACTTAGTCCGCGTCGGCCCGCTGGGAGGGAGACGTCTGGGCAAGGCAGGCGACCGGAGTCGGCGGCATGTATATCGACGACCACGGCGATGACGAGCAGATGGCGGCGCTGCCAACGGAGATTGATCGCTTTCGGCACTTGCCGCAGGGCACGACCCAAGTCCCCTTAACCGCTCGGATAAACCGTTCCTGGAGATCGCGCGAATATGATCGTACCTCGCGGACTCAGGCTGGATCCCCTCCCCGCGGTGCTGTTAGCCGGCGCTGCGCGTTGCGTTGAGGAGGCGGTGGAGGATTTGGGGGTCGCTTAATCCGGTGAGGACGATCTCGTCCAAGCCGACGCGGCGATAGCGGGCCAGCGCATCCGTCACCTCGGCGACTGTCCCGCTCGCCGCGTGCCGATTGACCACATCGTCGCTGACCATCTTGTCCACCTCGGCCCAATCCTCCCGGGCGAATGCGGCGGCGAGCGCTGCCTGGTCCAGTTCCGTGCCGGCCAGCGCCAGATTGCGCGCATGGTGAGCGCCGCGCAGGACAAAACCAAGCGTGCGCCGAAGCTCGTCGTTGGCAGCCCGGGGATTCTCGCCGACCGCCGCCTGAACGAGGCCGATCGCCCTGACGTGACGGCCACCGGCAGCCTCGCCGCGCCGCACCTGCGCCAGCGACCAGGCGACGAATTCGGCGGAACTGGCAGCGCTGATCAGAACGCCATCGGCGACCCTTCCCGCCAACTCCAACATCCGCGGCCCCGCCGCGGCGAGGATGATCGGGATTTGCCGCAACCCATGATCGAGCCGGCGACCGGAAACCTGAAAGCGCTCTCCACGAAAGGCGATCGTCTCTCCGCTGAGCAGCGCCCGGGCGATCTCAATCGTCTCGCCGAGGACCGAGAGTGGGTGCGGCGCGGCAATGCCGGCGGCAGCCAGGTCGCGCGGCGCACCGACCCCAAAGCAGAGCCGGACCCGACCGGGGAACTGTTCCTCGAGCGTCGCCGCCGCCATCGTCGCGTAGACGGGATGCATGACGTAAGGGCTCATCGCCATCAGCACGACGCCGAGGCGGCGGGTCGCGGCAAGCGCGACCGCCGCCAGCGCAATCGGTTCCCGGCGAAAGAGATGCGAGGCGATCCACAACGTGGAAGCCCCGGTATCCTCGGCGGCTTGCACCAGTCCGCGCAAGGCCTCCGGCGTCTCGGTGCCGAGCAACGCCAACCCGGTCGCGCCTTCGGTTTGCTCGGCGGCCATCATGCCAGCCTAGCGATCAGGTGGTCGAGCGACCGGGCGTCGAATGCCGGCGGGTCGTCCCCGGCGCACGGCAACTCCTTGAGCCCGGTCGAGGTCAGGATCGCGACGACCGGCGCCGCGAACATCTCACCGCCCTGGCAAGCCTCGCGCAATGCGGCGATCCCGGCGGCACCCGAATATTCCTGCCACAGCCCTTCCTGTGACAAGCGGTCAGCGGCCGCGGTGACCGCCGCCTCCGAGAACAGCAGGGCGTCTCCGTCGCTCTCGCGCAAGGCCACGGTGCCGCGATAGCCGCCGACCGCTGTCGCGATCCCGGCGGCAAGCGAGGCCGGGCCGTCGACCTCGATCGCGGCGGCCTGGCTCCGTCGAGCGCGATGGAGCGGCCCGCGCCCGGCGGGCTCGGCCGAGCACAGCCGCGGCACCCGGTCGGCGAGACCGAAGCGGACGAGCTCGCGAAAACCCTTGCTCAATCCATACAGCAGTTCGCCGTATCCGGTCGGGGCGACTACGGTGCCGGGCATGCGCCGACCGAGCTGTGCGAAAATCTCGTAGGCGATGGTCTTGTAGCCTTCGGGGCCAAACGGGTGGCCGGTGTGAAAGCGCGTCAGATTGCTGGCCGGCATAAAACCGGTCGCGGCAACGAGGCGGTTTAGCACCGGCCAGCGCTCCTCCGTCGCGGCAAGCACGACATAGGCGCCGAGCGCTCGCAGAAACCGGCGAAACGCTGGCTGCGCGGCGGGGCTGGTGACGACGACGCAGGGAAGCCCGGCGCGCGACGCGTAGGCTGCGGCGGCGACACCATGATTGCCGCTCGACGCGACCGCGACGCCCGGCGCGCCGACCGCCAGCGCCGCGCTGACGATGCAATAATTGAGACGGTCCTTGTGGCTCCAGGTCGGGTTGCGGCTCTCATCCTTGAGCCAGAGCGAGCCGCTGAAACCGGCCCATTCGGCGATTCCGGGCGCCTCGATCAGCGACGTTCCGCCCTCGCCGAGAGAAAGGCCCGGTGCAAGGGGCGGCAACAGCGGCGCCCAGCGCCCGATCCCGGGCAGCGGCGGCTGGTCGAACAGATCCGGCGCGACGCGCGCATAGTCGTAATCGACCTCGAGCGGGTATTGCATCGCGGCGGTACTCGTGGCTGGGCACCCCGCCACGAGCGGTGGCCACAACGGAAACGACCGTGCCGGATCGCCGAGCGAGCGCTGCGCGACCGCGGTCGATGGGCTCGCCGCGAGCCAATCGGATGACGCCACGCTCATCGGCAAATCTTCGGCATGACCTCTTCGGCGAAAAGCTGCATCTGATCCATCAGCTCGGCCACGGTGTCGACCGCGAAATAAAGTCCGAGCAGATGGGTGACCCCAGCCTCACGGAGCCGCAAGGCCTTCTCGACGACGACGTCGACGCCGCCGATGAGGTTGAGGTCCTCCATCGGCGCGGTCTGCTGCTTCAACGTCGATTGTCTCAGCGACATCAGGTGCTTGTACATCTGAGTCTGGTGGAAGCGCGCGATCGCAGCTTCCTGGGTCCGCCCGACATGCACGACGAATTGCGGCGCCACCGCGATACGGTCGGGATCGCGGCCGGCTTGCCGGGTCAAATCCGTGAGCTGCGCCAAGAGCCGGCGCAGCCGATCGGGTTCCATCGCCGCGGGGATCCAGCCGTCAGCGCATTCGGCGACCCGGCGCAGGTGCCTGTCGCTGTTGCCGCCGAAATAGATCGGCAGATGCTCCTGTGCCGGCTTCGGGAACAACTCGACCTCGCGGAACCGGTAATAGCGGCCGTCGAACGAGCTGACGCGGTTGTAAAACAGCGATTGCAACGCGTGGACGCCTTCCTCGACCATATCGCCGCGATGCGCGTCGCTGTCGGGCGCGAGCGCCTCGAACTCCTCGCGATAGGCGCCGACCCCGACCCCGATCTCAAGCCGGCCGCCGCTGAAATGGTCGAGCGTCGCAATCTGCTTTGCGAGCACGACGATGTCGCGCCGCATCGGCAGCACCAAGACGCCAGTGCCGAGCCGCAGCGTTGTCGTGTTGGCGGCGATGAACGCGTAGGTGACCAGCGGTTCCCAAAAACGCGGCGGCACCGGGAATTCGGCGCGCACATAGCGCTGGGTGGTCATGTGGTCGTTGCCCCAGACCGAGTGGTAGCCGAGCCGCTCGGCGTGCTGGGCGATCCGGATCACCGCTTCGGGGTCGCTGAACGGGATCGGGTAACTGAGCCCCTCCATGCAGGTCGGCAGACCGGCGCTGACGATAAGCCCCTCTGCCGGCGCCATCGCTCAGCGCTCCCGTCGCGCGGCTTCGGTCGCGGACCAGTCGATCGACAGATCGGAGTCGACGACCACGCCGTAGGTCTCGGCGGCCGCGTCGCGCGAAACGAGGCCGAGCCGGACATCGTCGAGCACGCGTTCCGGGGCACGCCGCATCGGCTCGCCGAGCCCGCCGCCGCCGGGCATCTCGATGATCAGCGCCTCGCCCTTGGGCACCGTCTGCTGTCCCTTCGCGCGCAGATGATGCCCCGAGCCCAGCCGCAACGCCCCCGCCATTCCATCATGTCCGCCGTCACGCCCGCGCGGCGGGAACTGTACCCGGTCGTAATTAGCGCTCGTTCCGAACGGCGCGGGGTCGAGGCTTACCACCTCCATGACTTGACCCAGCCCGCCGCGGAATTCGCCGGCGCCGCCGGAATCGGTCCGGTACTCCTTGCGCCGGATCAAGAGCGGCGAGAGCGCCTCGGTAACCTCGACCGGGACATTGCGCACGCCGCTCGGGAAAGCGGTCGCGGACAACCCATCCTTGCCGGGACGCGCGCCGGTTCCGCCGGAATGAAACGACATGATGTCGAAAGCCGCGGCGTCGGCGAGGTCGGCGGGGTCGCCGTCAACTCGCCCGGGACCGCCCATCGCCATCAGGTTCCACAGGCACGAGGTGCCTTCTGCCGGCACCCGCCCGCGCAGGGCCGGATGGAGGCAGCCGATCATCAGATCGGGCAGCATCTGCCCGGTGACATGGCGGGTCGAGACCGGCAGTGGATGTTTGGCATTGAGGATGCAGTTGTCGGGCGCGCTGATCGTCATCACCGACAACGAGCCCTCGTTGTTCGGCACCGTCGGCGCCACGACGCATTTGATGCCAAAGGCCGAATAAGCCTCGGTATAGCAGATCGGCACATTGATGCCGAAAGCCGAGGGCGGCGAGGTTCCGGCAAAATCGACGTGGATCTTGCCATCGCCGATCGTCATCGCCGCGACGAGCTCGATCGGCTTGTCGTAGCCGTCGATGCGCATCCGGTTGTGGTACGTGCCCTCGGGCAATTTGCGGATCGCGTCGCTCATCGCCGCCCGCGAGGTCTCGATGATGTAGTCGCCAAGCGCATCGAGGCTTTCGGTCGCGAATTCGTCCATCATCTGCGACAAGCGGCGGCTGCCGACATCGTTGCATGCGGCAAGCGAATAGAGGTCGCCGATGACCTGAATCGGCTCCCGCACATTCGAGCGGATGATCTCGACCAGCGTCTCGTCGACGCCCGCGGCCGTTGCGAACCGCATCAACGGGATATAGATGCCCTCCTCGTAGACCTGCCGCGCGTCCGGCCCGATGCCGCGACCGCCGATATCGACGACGTGGCAGGTTGAGGCGAACAGCGCGACGAGGCGGGTCTGGCGAAACACCGGCGTCACGACCGTAAAATCGTGCAGGTGGCCGGTGCCTTTCCACGGGTCGTTGGTGATAAAGACGTCGCCCGCGCGCATGGTCTGAGTCGGGAACTTGTCGATAAAATGATAGACCGCACGGGCCATCGAGTTGATGTGCCCGGGAGTGCCGGTCACCGCCTGGGCCAGCATGCGGCCCGAAACATCGAAGACCCCGGCCGAAAGGTCGCCGGCTTCGCGCGTCGACGTGCTGAAGCCGGTGCGGACCAGTGTCTGCGCCTGCTCCTCGACGACGGCGATCAGCCGATCCCACATGATCTGTCGGCCCAGAAACGACAGGGCGCTGCTCTCGGTCATGGCGACCTCCGTGTCAGGACAATATGGCCGAGTCCGTTGATATGCGCATCAAATCGACTCGTCACCAAAGTCGTGGTCTCGGTCTCGGCGATCAAAGCGGGACCGGCGACCGCATCGCCCGGCGCGAGCCCGGCCCGATCATAGACCGGGACTTCGATCGGTGCGCCGCCGAGCGCCTCGACGACCCGGGTGCGCGCGCTCGGCAACGCGGGTCGCTGGTGGGGTGTCGGCGGGCAGGGCCCGACGGGCGCGCCGGCGGCGGCCACCCGCAAGGTCCAGCTCATCACTTCGGCCTCAAGGCCGGGAATGACGCGGCCGAACTGCAGCGCGTATTGCGCCTCGAACAGGCGCATCAGCTCGGCGCCGCCGCCGGCATCCAACGGCTGCGACAAAAGCTCGACGGTCACGTCGTGACCCTGGCCGCGGTAACGGATTTCGGCGGTCCACGTTTCGACGAGCGTCCCGTCCGGTGCGCCGCTGCGGACGACCGCCTCGGCTTCCTGTCGCATCTCCTCGCGGAATGCCTCGATCGCCGCCGCATCGAAATCGGCGCCAAGGCGAACATAACGCGTCCGTGCGACCTCGAAGGCGACCGGCGCGATCAGAAAACCGAGGGCGGAACCGACGCCGGCCGCGGTCGGCACGATCACCGTTGCGATGTCGAGCTTTTCGGCGAGCCGCGCCGCATGAAGGGGCGCCGCGCCGCCGAACGCGATCAGCGTGCGTCCGGCCGCGTCCTTGCCGCGCTCGACCGCGTGCACCCGCGCGGCGTTCGCCATGTTCTCCTCGACGACCTCGGAGATGGCGAGCGCGGACGCGTCTTCTCCGAGACCAAGCGGGGTTCCGACCGCGCTCGCGATCGCGGCGCGCGACGCCTCCAACGACAGCCGGATCGTGCCGCCGGCAAAGCGATCAGCGAGAATGCGGCCGAGCAGAAAATCGGCGTCGGTCACCGTCGCGCCGGAGCCACCTCGCCCATAGCAGGCAGGTCCCGGCTCAGAGCCGGCGCTTTCCGGACCCACCTGGATGCGGCCAAGCGGGTCGATCGCTGCGATCGAGCCGCCGCCGGCGCCAATCTCGACCATGTCGACGGTGGGGGTGCGGATCGGCAATCCGCTGCCCTTGAGGAACCGGTATTGGCGGGCGACCTCGAATATCCGGGTAAATTGCGGCTGCCCGTCGTCGATCAGGCAGAGCTTGGCCGTGGTTCCGCCCATATCGAATGACATGACCTGACCGTACCCGCACTGCTCGGCCAGCCGCGCAGCCAGGATCGCGCCGCCAGCCGGCCCCGATTCGACGAGCCGCACCGGGAATTGCCGGGCGATCTCGACGGTAGTCAGCCCTCCCGCCGACGTCATCAGGAACAAAGGGCATACGAGGCCGCACCTCCGCAGCCCGTCGTCGAGCCGCGCCAGATAGCCGTCCATCAGCGGCCGCACGTAGGCATTGGCGCAGGCGGTGGACCAGCGCTCGTATTCGCGCATTTCGGGGCACACTTCGCTCGACAGCGTGACCACCAGCTCCGCTGCCAATGCACGCAGCACCTCCCGCGTTCTGATCTCGTGCACTGGGTTGGCATAGGAATGGAGGAATCCGACGGCGACGCTAATGACCCCGGCCGCGCGCAGCCGCGGGACGAGCGCGGCCACCGCTGCCTCGTTCAGTTCCTCGATCACCTGGCCGTGCGCGCCGATGCGTTCCGGAACCCCCAGCCGCAAGTCTCGCGGAACCAGAGGCGGGGGTTTGTCCATGAAGATGTCGTATTGCTCGAACCGGTTCTCGTAGGCCATCTCGATCGAGTCGCG
>Ga0335074_10010844_pt1 | contig 12744 bp, 13 predicted proteins | sample Lox_Sample_23_FD_206715 | JGI IMG/M metagenome (GOLD analysis project Ga0335074, IMG submission 206715) | Soil microbial communities from Loxahatchee National Wildlife Refuge, Florida, United States - Lox_Sample_2.3 | ecosystem: Environmental > Terrestrial > Soil > Wetlands | place: USA...
CTCTCCCGCCGGGACCGCCGCCGGTAGTGACGAGCTCAGGCGGGCAGAAAACGGGTCGAGGTGACCGAGGTCGGGTGCTGCGCTCGCTGGCTCCAGGCCGCTAGTGGAGGCCATCGATACCCTGGGCGTCCTCCTCGCGGAGGCCGCCGACCCGGGCATGTGGGCGCGGCCCATTGGTGACGGCAAGAGCGACGAGAAGTTCGTCGGCACGCGGGGCATCGCCGACCCGGAACTCGACAGCGTCGAAATGTGACCGGACGAGCATGGCTCGCTTGTGGTGAACGGGGATGTCGAGGGTCGACCCGACACCGCCCAGCTTCTTGACGCTCGGGAGGATCGACACGCCGCCCGCAAGCCGCCGCGTCGGTGCCCCGAACTTCGGGTGCAGTACGGCGGCAACGTGCTCGAGCTCGCCGTGTTCCCCTGCGATGCCGCCCTTGCCGTACGCTTCGACAGGCGAGCCGAGGAGCTTCTGAGCCCTCACCGTGAACTCCTCGGCCAGCACCTCCCCCGCGTCCACGAGCGCGTCGAGGGACTCCGACCACTTGCCGGCGTAGGGATTTGAGATCACTGCGGCCACGACGACTTTCCGCAGAGGTCGCTCGTTGGGTCGCCCGCCATCGACGAGGATCTCCTCAACCTGGTAAACCCACTTACGTACGGTGACCCCCGAGGGGAGTTCCCTGCAGCTCTCGGCCGCCGTCGTGGTCTCGGTGTCGGTAGGCACGTCTCCCCTAAGCAGCTCTCGGGCTACCGAACGTCTCGATCAGCATCCTCACGAATTTCTTTTCGTCTGCGTCGAGGGCTACCCAGACATTGGGCTCCTTGCCACTCCGGCGGTGCGTATCGACCACGGTCCGGCCGACGGTCAACGGCCCCTCCGTTTCGACATCGACGTAGTACTTGTCGATGGGGATCACGGACGGGTCTACGAGAAAGGCGATACAGAGGGCGTCATGGACGGGTGCCGCCCCCAAACGGCCCATCGGCTGCGACTCGTCGTAAGCGTGGATCCTCCGCTCGACGAAGGTAGCCGTTGCCTCGCCGGCGGGGGTCCCGAGCCCGCGCAGCTCCTCGCAGTCGTCGAGAGACACAAGAGCCTTGTGGGTTGCGTCGAGGGGGACCAGTACGATCTCGTCGATGCCGCTCGTCAGCACGACTCTCGCCCCTTCGGGGTCACCCCAGATATTGAACTCCGCAGACGGCGTAACGTTGGGCACCTCGTGGCCTCCGCCCATGATCACGAGCTTGGAGACATTGCGCTTGAAGTTCGGGTCGAGCTTCAGGGCGAGGGCGACATTGGTGAGAGGGCCAACCGCCACCAGGGTGAGCTGCTCTCCACTGGCAGCTGCTTTCGCGAACTCGCGTACCAGGTAGTTGGCTGCCGTCTCCTGCTGCTTCTTGGACCGTGCGGGAGGTATGTCCAGGTACTCGCCATGCACCTTGCTCGTACCCCGTTGAGCCCGGGGCAACGGGAAATCGGGGCGCGCGATCGGCTCGGACGCCCCCTCGTACACCGGCACCTCGCTCCGGGAGATGTGGTCGAGCACACGCAACGAGTTCTCGGTGCAGTTGGTGACTGGCACGTTCCCGTTGACAGTCGTCACTCCTACCAAGTCGAGATCGGGGTGCAACGCTGCAAGCATGATCGCTACCGCGTCATCCGTGCCGGTGTCGCAATCCAGGACTAGCCGATGTGCCATGGGTGGTACAACCTCCTTATGGTTTGGTAACAAAGTGTGGACAACAAATATAAAGCAACCCGTCAGCCTTTGAGGCCGCTCATCACAAAACCCCGGATGAAATATCTCTGGACGAATAGGAACAGCACAAGCACGGGTAGTACGGCGATCACCGCCCCGGCGAACACGGGCCCCCAGTTAGGCAACTCGCCGGGGACCGTATTGATCGCGATCGCCACCTGGATCAACTCGCGCGAAGGCGACTGGATAACGATCAGCGGCCACAAGAACGCGTTCCACGAAAACAGGAACGTCATCAACGAAAGTGTTGCCAAAGCGGGCTTCACGTTGGGGAGGATGACACTTGTCATTATGCGGACATGCCCCGCGCCGTCTATGAGCGCCGCCTCATCGAGTTCCCTCGGGATATCCCGGAAAGCCTGCCGCAGAAGGAACAAGGCGAAGGGGCTCGCAATGAAAGGGAGGAAGACCCCGGGCAAACTGTTCGCGACATGGAGCTTCGACGCTATTTGGAACAGCGGGAGTATCAGCACCTCGGCTGGGACCATGAACGTTATGAAGATAAGTGTGAAGAGCACCCCGCGACCCCGGAACCGGAGACGGGTGAGGGCGTAAGCGGCCGGCACCGCAAGCACGATGGTCAAGGCCACTTGCGAACACGAGACTATGGCCGAATTGATCAGCCCAGTACCGACGTTTTCTGTACTGAAGGCGGAACTGTAGTTGGTCAGGGATGCACCTGTCGGCAGGAACGTACGCCAGCTGAGGGGCTCAACGTCACTGAATATGTACGCCTGCGGCTTGAACGACGAGCTGACGATCCACACGAACGGGGCCAGGAACGCAAAGAACAAGAGCAGAGTCAATAACCAGTACAGCGCGGTTGCAGCAGCCCGCCGGCTGCGCCGTCTTTGGACTTGGACACCGATATTTTGGCGCCCTACGATGGTTGTTAGCCCGGCACTCATTGTACGCGGAGCACCTCCCTTATGGACGAGGCAGCGTGGCTCACGGTACTCACTCTTGCAACCGCCCTCGCAGGGCCCTCATTTGTGCGGTCGTAATAATGAGCACGATAACGAGCATGACGACAGATATTGCCGAGGCGTAGCCCGGGTCACCGAGGTCGAAGGCTTCTGTATAAATGTTGTAGACAAGGAACTGCGTGGAGTAATCGGGCCCGCCTTGGGTCATGATGTAGGCCTGAGCGAAAGCCTGGATCGCGAAAATCGTACTGACGACAACGACCAGTACGGTCGTGCGGTTCAATAGGGGAAGGGTCACGCGCCAAAAGCGTTGCCAGGGGTTCGCACCATCTACGGCCGCTGCTTCTTCGAATTCAACCGGGATGGACTGGAGGCCCGCGAGGAACAGCATCATGCTGAAGCCGACTTCCTCCCACAGGGTCATCAGGATCATGGCGGGCAACGCCTCGTGGTCCGAGGTCGCCCACAAAAGCGACGGCAGGTGGACGAAATGCAGGAGGCTGTTGGCCAGGCCGTCCGATGGAGCATAAATAAATGTCCACATCGTCGTGACGACTACTACTGACGTGACTACGGGGAGGAACACCACGCTGCGGAGCAGCTGGACGCCACGCCGGCGAATGTTGAGGAATATGGCGAGAGCCAACCCGAGCGGCACCTGTGTGGCTACGATGCCGAGAGCAAACAGTAACGTAACCTCGATCGACTGGATCGCCACCGGGTCGTGGATCATTACCCGGTAATTCGTCAGGCCGGAAAACTTGCCTTCCGCCGGGTTGAGAAGGGAGTACGTGTAGAAGCTATTGCGGATCATGAGCCCTATCGCGAAGTACTGGAACAAGGCCAGCAAAGCGATGAAGGGCAAGAGAAAGAAGCCGGCCGCTACGAGTTCACGCCTCGCGCCTACTCGCCTGACGCGCCGAGGTGGACGGAGCATCGTGCCGGCAACCCGGCGGCCCGGTGGCGCTTTCGTTATGGCGTCAACGGCCATTCTTATGGACCTTACTCAGTGCGGTCCGCCACACGGAGGAGCCAAAGTCCCCTGCCAGCCCCAACTGGACCGGGACCGGTGTGCAAGGCATTACCAAGCCCACCGGTCCCAAGTCGCTTGTTCATCTCAAAAGGATTGGCAGTTCGTTTAGCAGCCGAGTGGGTTTATAGGGCCCCTGCCGGCTGAGCCAATAGCGGGTCGAGCTGTGCGACTGCCTCGTCCAAGCGGGATTTGGGGTTGGCGCCGTCGGCTATGTCACGCATCGCGTTGGTGAACACCGTGCTGAACTGCAGATAGTGAGGTGTAACCGGGCGAGGTTGCCCCCAGTGGTCGAGCTCCTGTGCGAAAATGCTCCAGGGCGGCGAGCTGAGTACCGGCATCGTCTTGTAGAGGGACGATATTACGGGCAGGTAGCCTGTCTCGGCGACCTCTTCACGCTGGATGGTGGGGCTCGAAATGAACTTGACGAAGTCGAGCGCTTGAGCGACGTGCTTGGTCTTGGCACCGATCGCAATCTCAACACTCCCGTTGTGGACGATAGGTGTCACAAAATAGGGCCACGGGGTTACGCCCCAGGAAAAGTGGACATGGGCTGCGTCGATCGTGTCGATGTCGTTGCTCGTGTTCATGTCGAAGCAGGCTTTGCCATCGATGAAGGCGTTCGGGATGCCCGTGGTGGGGCTCACCTTGTACTTCGTGAACAGGTCCCCGTAAAACGTGGCGCCGGCTATCGCTTGAGGCGTGTTTATGTAACCGTTGACGGTGGAACCGTTGGGGGCGATCGCCTCGTAAGTGTCACGTGCTGCAGAGCCTTGAGGCGCAGTTGCGCTGCCCTCCGAGCGGAGGAAAAGCGCCGATATGTAGTCGAAGCCCGGCGTCCCGTCACCAAATGTCGTAGGTGCGAGACCCCACACACCGGGATTGGCGGCTTGGCACTTCTCGAACGCCGTCAATGCCTCCGGCCACGTCCAGGCCGATGTCAACGTGGAGGGTGGGTGTATCCCGAGCTTGTCGAGAAGTGTCTTGTTGTAAAACAGTGCCAGCGCGGTGTCGATCGGGCCAGCCGAATAAATCTGGCCGTTATAGGTGTAATCCGCCCGCGCAGCCGGTGTGATCGAGTTGATGTACGACGCCGGCAATAGATGGGTAAGCGGCATCAGGACGTCGCCGGCTGCCAAGTTTGCCATCGTCGGGTCATCCACGGCGTAAATGTCGGGAGGCGAGCTCGAACTCGCCAGCACCGCCGTCTTGGTGTAGAACTCGCCGAACGGTACCTGCTCGATGTTGAGTTTTATCGTCGGGTAGGCCTTTTCGAACGCGGACACCTCCCAGGGGAACGGCGTGCACGTCTCGCACTGGAAAAGGGTCAGCGTTACGGTAGACGCGGCCGGGCTCTTCGTGGACGCGTAGGCGGCCGGCTGCGTGGCCGACACCGCCGGAGCGACCATGACCAGGGCTGTCACCAGGGCTGCACATGTACGAATGGGACGAAATCGCATAATTCAATAGCTCCTTTGGTTTAAACCAAACAGATAGCAATCTCGGAGCAAGGCCCTGGCGGGGCTGGGGTGAGGCCCTGCCACGGGTCTGGCCAGAGACTTGGGGAGAAGCTGCAGGGGCACAAAAATCTGAAGGGGATAGTTGGGCGAATCGCTCGGTCTCGTTGCTCAGCCACTATGCCTCCCCCTCTCCGTTGGCATTGCTGGTCCAAGGATATTCACCACGACATTGATGTCAAGTCGTCCACGTCGCGCCGCGGCAGTCTCGATTTCCTCGCGCCTAAGTGCTAGGACGCGTCATACTTTTTGCAGCCAGCGCTGCCGGTCATCGGGGCGAGCGGGAGTCTGCGCGGTTGAGCCGGCGACTACTGCGACCCTTACCTTTGGCGACCGGGCCGTCGCGGAACTTGGCCCCGGGACGGCTCATCTTGTGAATTGCTATGGCGTTTTTTGGCTGATTGGCTGCCCTCCCTCCGCCAGGGACAAAAAGCTTTCGACGTGCCCTGCGACCGTCTCGGGTACTTCGACGTGCAAGTAATGCTTGAGCCCCGGTACAACCTGAACAGTCGAGCCCGGCAACCGCGCCGCCAAAGACTTGGACATACGCGGGGTCGACCCCGTATCGTGCTCGCCGGTGACGAGCAGGACCGGCCTCGTCACCTGGGAGACTTCGTCCACTGGGTCGGTGGTGGCCAGCACTTCGTAAGCGGCTTTGTACATCTCACCATCGGTTGCGCTTACGATGGCGACTTCCTTCTCGACCTCCTCGGGATGGCTTGCGAGAAAATCGCCGGTAAACCACCGAGTTGTGCTCTCCCGGGCGAGGCTCGCCGGGCTCGACGCTCGCACGCGCGCCACCCGGCCGGCGACCCGGGCGCGGTCTTCTTCTTGCCGGTCGCCCGCGCAGTTGAGCAGCACCAGCCTGTCGACCGCGTCCGGGGTCTTGATCGTGACCCCGACCGCGATCAGGGCGCCGAGGGAAAAGCCTACGAGGTGGTAGCGGCCGACCCCGATCTCCTCCATCAACTGGACGTGGTCCGAGACGAAGTCTTGGATCGACCACGGGGGCGTCTTTTTCGCCGACCTCCCGTGGCCCCGCAAGTCGTAGGACACGAGCCGGTAGCGATGGTCCAAATAGCCGCTCAACCGCCACCAGGTGCCCATCGCGCTCCCAACACCATGGACAAGCACGATCGTCTCGAGGCCGTCACCCTCGACCCTGTAGGCCGTCCCCTGCCGCGACAGTAGCGTGCGCTCCTCGGCGGCGGGCGTCCCTTTCCTACCATGTTGCATGGCAACACCGGACGCTACACCGGGCGCAGGGGACTGTCAAACATCGTCAGTAGCCGCCCCACGTACGCCGCGCCGCCGGCTGATGACGGAAGCCTGGGAGGGCAAATGCCATGCCTGCCGCCACCACTTTTGCCAGGGCGGGGCGCCACCGCAACATTGACGGGCATGGCCGGTGCGACTATCCTTCTACCATGCAAGGGGGCATCCAGACGGCCAGTATTCAGGCCCAGGTCATCAAGAGGGTCCGTGACATGATCCTCGACGGGGTGCTCCCTCCCGGCGCGAGCGTCTCTGAGACCTCCCTGGCTGAGGAGTTCGGTGTCAGCAGGACGCCGATCCGCGAGGCTCTCAAGCAGCTCGAGACCGAGGGACTGCTCGAAGTACGGCCGCGGGTGGGCACCTTCGTGCCCGTGCTGTCCCGCCGCGACCTGACGGAACTGTTCCAGCTGAAAGAAATACTCGAGGGGGCGGCCGCGCGCCTCATGGCGTTCCGCGGCCGGGTCCCCGAGCTGACAGCGCTCGAACGCAACGTCGCCGAGTCGGCGACCGCCGTTGCCAACGGGCACACGGAATCCTATGTACAGCTGGTGCAGGAGTTCCACCTGTTGATCGTGAAGGGGGCCGACAACCTCAAGCTGGAGGCTCACTACCGTGTGCTGATGAACCAGCTTGTCTACGACCGCCTGGTACGGACATCGTTGGCGCTGCCGGGGCGCATACTGGAATCCGAGGCTGAGCACGAGCACATTGTCACGCTCATCGCTGCCAAGGACGCCTACAACGCGGAGCGGTTCACACGTGAGCACGTCCGGGCCAGCCATCAAGCGTTGATGGCCGAGATGCTCGAGAGCCACTCGCCCTCCTCGCCCCCGAGCTGAGCTCCCGGCACCCGGAGCGAGCGATGCTGAGGAAGGTCCTGACGATCACCGAAAACCTCTTTACCGAGCTCGGTGTGCCGGTGAACCGGCCTGTCCGCAAGGTGGCCGTCGTCGCGGTGGTAGCTAACCCCTGGGCTGGCAAGGGTTACGTGGAGGACCTCCAAGTTTCCGCACGGCCGCTGGCTGTCCTTGTCGCCAATACGATCGGTGACGCTTTGCTCGCCGAGTTCGGTACGCCGTCGAGGATCGAAGCTTTCGGCAAGGGTGTGATCGTTGGTGAAGATGGTGAGCTCGAGCACGGGTCGGCTCTTGTACACACGCCATTTTTCGCCGATGTGCTGCGGGCCTGCGTCGAGGGGACTGCGGTTATGCCCTCGGCGGAGCACAGAGGCCCCGCCGGCAGCCGCCTCGTGGTGCCCATGGGCCACAAAGGTGCCTTCGCCACGCGATCGCATTACACGGGGTCCGAGATCTCTGTGGCGGACGCTCCCCGGCCTGACGAGATCGTTGTGGTTGGGGCGGCTGCTTCGGGGCCGCGGCCCAATGCCCGCGTCGGCGACCGCACCACGGACCCTCCGGTCGACGTGGCAACGCTCAGGTCTGCAAGGAGGACAGCATGAACGCCCGTAAAAGTCTCACTATCGTGGAGGACATCTACCTGGAAGGGGGCGCTCCTGTGGCGCCGCCGGCGCGGACGGCTGTCGCCCTGGTGGTCATCGAAAACCCATGGGCCGGCATGGGTTTTGTCGAGGACCTGGGACCCGTGATAGACGACGTGGCGCCCGAGATCGGAGCGTTGCTGGCGGAAAACGTAATGAGCGCTCTCGGCCGGCCGGTCGAGGCCTACGGCAAAGCTGCCATCGTCGGGTTGGACGGGGAAATCGAGCACGCGTCCGGCTTGATCCACACGCTCCGGTTCGGCGACGCCTTCAGATCGGTCACGGGCGCGAAAACGCTGCTGCCCGCAGTAGAAAAACGTGCCCCTGCCGGGTCGTCGTTCGATATCCCGCTCAAGCACGTAATTGACCAAACTGTTCGCTCCCACCATCAGTCGGTCGAAGTGAGGGTTGCGGACGCGCCTCGCGCCGATGAGATCGTCATCGGTCTCGCTGCCGCCGCACAAGGCCGCCCTCTCGCACGGCTGAGGCCGATGTCTGCGGAGAGAGGCTAGTGGCGAGGCCGCGACGCTCGCCGCAGCGACAAGCTCGCCTGCAGTGCTTGGGCCTCAACCGGGCAACGTAGTGGCCCGGCAACAGCACGCAGGCCTGTTCAGGCTGGACGGGCAGGTTGCCGTCATCACGGGGGCTTCGTCGGGGATCGGTGCCGCCACCGCCCGGGTTTTTGCCGAAGCGGGCGCCGACCTAGTGCTGGCGACATACCCGAAAGACCCTCACGATGCCGGTCCTGTCGCGGCTTACGCCCGGAGCATTGGCCGGACGGCAGTGGTCGTGGAAGTCGATGTGCGTTCGGACGAACAGGTCACGCGACTTGTCCTCGCCGCCGTCGGTCAATTTGGGCACCTGGACATCGTGGTGGCCAACGCAGCCATCGCGAGGCGGGTCGCCTTTGCGAGCATGATGGAGGCGGACTGGGAGGACTTGGTCAATGTCGACTTGGCCGGAGTGTGGCGGACTTTCCGTGCGGCTGTCCCGCACATGCTCGAGGCCGGGCGAGGCAGGCTGCTCGCGACGGCCTCGACTGCCGGGACGCTCGAAGCTTGGGAAGAGCATGCCCATTATTGTGCGGCGAAAGCGGGCATCACGGGCCTCGTGCGCGGGCTCGCCGGCGAGCTGGGCCCCCGCGGCATCACGGTCAATGCGATCGCGCCTGGCATCATCGAGACTCCGCAGACCCTGGACGAGGTCAATTCGCTAGGCGCCTCAGGCATCGCAGCCACGGCCATGAGCCAACCTGTGCGGAGGGCAGGCCGCCCGGAGGATATTGCCTACGCCTTCGCCTATCTCGCCAGTGACGAGGCGTCCTTCGTAACGGGGCAGGTGGTCGTCGTGGACGGAGGCCGCACCCTTACCCGGTGACACCCCTAGCACGGGCGGTCAGCCTCAGTAGGCGGTCCAGCCGCCGTCGACGAGGAGGTTGTGGCCCGATATGAACGTACAGTCGTCCGATGCCAGGAAAAGGACTGCCCCGGCAACATCCTCCGGTCGCCCGAGCCTGGGGAACGGCGTCCGGCTGAGGGAAAATGCGATCCCCGGGTCGACCAACCCCCTCTCCAGGTAGTCCCGCTCGCCGGCAAACGTACCCGTGATGATCCGGCCCGGGGCAACGGCGTTGACAATTATCCCCTCCCGCGCGTAATCCACCGCCAGCTGCCTTGTGAGCTGAGCGATGCCGGCCTTGCTGACGGCGTATGCGCACCTCCCCGGTGGTGCCGTGAACGCCAACTGGGAAGATATGTTGACGACCCGCCCCCGCACTCCGTCTCTCGGCTCTTGGCGGAGCATCCTGCGGACCGCACCACGGCACACGAGGAACTGCGACTTGAGGTTGACAGCCATGTAACTGTCCCATTCCTCCTCAGTTGTATCGACGGCACTGGAAGACCCGAAGACGCCGGCATTGCTGACGACGATGTCGAGCCTGCCGCTCGGTGCCGCCGCTTCCTCGATAGCGCGTTCTACGTCGTCAGCACCAGTTACGTCGGCCTGAACGAATGCGGCCGCCCCATGCGCACGCCGGATCACCTCGTCAGTCGGGCCGCCACCGTCGGGGGCCCAGTCGGGGCGGCGGCGGATGTCGGCGATGGTGACGTGGGCGCCTTCGGAAGCCAACCTGATCGCTATCGCCCGTCCAATTCCGGACGAACCCCCCGTGACTAAAGCGGTCCTGTTCGGCAGGCGCATGGTACACCCTTTCGCCTTGACCTCGGTAGAGGGACGTCGCTACCATACAACATGTAAGCTTCCAGGTGAAGACAAGGTGACGGCTATGCCGAAAGATATCCGGGTCTCCTTTGGGGTCGACGTCGACGCCGTGGCCGGTTGGCTGGGCTCCTACGGAGGGCAGGACAGCCCGCAAGACATCCAGCGGGGGATGTTCGCCGGTGAGGTTGGTATCCCGCGGCTCTTGAAGCTCTTCGACAGGTACGACGCGAAAGCAACCTTTTTCACTCCCGGCCATTCGATCGAAACGTTCCCCCACCGGGTAGAACAAATTGTCGCTCACGGTCACGAAGTCGGCGCCCACGGCTACAGTCACGAAAACCCCAAGGACATGTCGCCTCAACAGGAGGAGGCGGTCCTCCAAAAATCCATAGCTCTCATCGAGAAATACACTGGGCGCCGACCGAAGGGTTATATAGCCCCTTGGGGGGAGCTGTCAATGGTCTCGACAGACCTGTTGTTGGCCAACGGCTTTGAGTATGACCGTACGCAGGTGTTCCACGATTTCCAGCCATTTTACGCCCGCACCGGGGATTCGTGGACAAAGATCGACTACTCCAAAAATGCCCAAGACTGGATGCACCCGCTTGTACGGGGCCATGAGATAGATCTCGTCATCCTCCCGTTCAACTGGTACCTCGACGACCTGCCTCCGATGATGTTCATCAAAAGCAGCCCCAACAGCTACGGTTTCACCAACCCGCGCGACATCGAGCAGTTGTGGAGAGACCAGTTTGACTGGGTCTACCGGGAGTACGACTACGCGATCTTCCCGGTTTGCCTTCATCCTGACGTTGCCGGCCGTCCGCAAGTGTTGTTGATGCTCGAGCGCCTGATCGAACATTTTTTGGGCTGCCCCGGCGTCGTGATCGGGACTTGCGAGTCGGTGGTGGACGATTTCCGCTCCCGGTACCCGTTCCCCGGATATAGCAAGTTCCCTTTCGAGCGCGAATTCCCCTGAGCCCGGCACGCTTTTGCCATAATCACGAAAGAGGCCATGGCAACGGCCAGAGCACCGGCCGGGCCACTCAGCCGGCGGGACGCGTTTAGCGTGGCTCCTGAAATCGCTCTTTTCTCTCTCGGTGGCACTATCGCAACGTCTTGGCAGCCGACCGGGGGGTCGTCCCCGGTTGCGGCGACAGCCGAGGGGTTATTGCGCTCCCTGGACGGGATCTTGGACATCAAGGTCCGCCCGCACGACTTCAGGCTGGTGCCTTCGGGCGACCTCACGACCGGCGACGTCATCGAGCTGTCGAGGGCGGTGGCACGAGCCATCGAGGCGGGTGCGTCGGGCGCAGTCGTCACCCAAGGGACCAATACGCTCGAGGAAACTGCGTTCTTGCTCGACCATCTCATCCCCGCAGAAGCTCCGGTCGTCGTCACCGGGGCGATGCGCAGTGCCGGTGCGCCCGGGGCGGACGGCGACGCCAACCTGCTTGCTGCCTTACGTGTTGCTGCGAGCCCCCTCGCCCGCGGGATCGGCACCTTGGTCGCGTTCAATGACGAGGTACATGCCGCGCGCTTTGTTGCCAAAACGCACAGCACCTCGACCGGGGCCTTCCGCTCGCCCAACGCTGGGCCATTGGGCTGGGTGACCGAGGGGCGTGTGCGTATCCCGCTCGTGCCGAGACGGCGGTCGCGGGTCGTGGACCTGCCGCCGGGCGTCACGGAATTGCCGGCGGTTGGGCTCGTGCGGCTGAGCCTCGGCGATGATGGTGCCCTTTTGCGGTCGCTTGCGCAAACGGGCTTTTCCGGCCTGGTGGTCGAAGTTTTTGGGGCGGGCCACGCCTCGGGCCGAACATTGGCTCCCTTAGCCGACCTGGCATCTGCAATGCCGGTGGTCTTCGCGTCGCGGACTGGAGCCGGAGAGCTTTACAGGTCGAGCTCTCAGTTCCGTGGCTCCGAGCGGGATCTCCTCGCTGCGGGCCTCATTTCTGCGGCTTCCCTTGACGGGCTCAAGGCGCGCCTGCTGCTCGGTCTGCTACTGGCCGAGGGGGCAGGGACAGCCGTGATAGCCGAAAGATTTGCCGAAGAAACCAGCTGAACACCCTCTTTCTCCGGTAGCTGGTCACAATCTTCTCGCTTCTCTCAGGACCTTGCCGGGAACAATGGCCGGCCCGCACGGCGGGCCGGCCACGAAGACCTCGCGGGGCCGCCTTCTAGCCCACCAAGGTCGTCTTCTCCTTGACGGTCTTCCCGCCGGTGACAGTGACGACCGCCGTGACCGCAAGGGTATGGTGCTTGGCCCGGGAGATGAGTTTCTGGCCGGACTTGACGATCTTCACGGCGACGACCCCCGTTTTGCCTGCCTTGATGCTGAAGCTCGACTTACCGAAGACGACCTTCCCGCTTTCGAGCGTCACGGTGCCTTTGCAGGCGGCGGAAGCGCAGCGGAGCTTCAGGTCAACCGTCTCCTTTACAACGGTCGCTTTGCTGGTCAAGTCCGTAACGGTCGCATGCGGGCTCTTAGAAACTTTCGCCGGCACCGTAGTCG
>Ga0335074_10010845_pt1 | contig 12743 bp, 8 predicted proteins | sample Lox_Sample_23_FD_206715 | JGI IMG/M metagenome (GOLD analysis project Ga0335074, IMG submission 206715) | Soil microbial communities from Loxahatchee National Wildlife Refuge, Florida, United States - Lox_Sample_2.3 | ecosystem: Environmental > Terrestrial > Soil > Wetlands | place: USA: Florida...
GAGAGAACCGTATCAACCGTTGAGAGCAGCGGCTGCGTGAGATTGGAAAGAATGAGCGGGACGGCGAGCAGAAAAACCCGCCGGTACCAGTTGGCCATTGAGAAGATTGTACGTGGAAGGAACTGTATCCGGGTCTCACCGGATCTTCGGAAATGAAAGCTCCGGCACCGGCTGCCCGGCGTCGAGCGCGCTCAACCACGCGCGAACGCACTGCCGGATTGCATCGACGTCGAGCCCGCCGAATGCGGCAGGATACAACTCCAATTTGCGAAGCGAAGCCCGCAGCAGCGATGCGGCGCCGACGCAGTTCTTGCGCTCGAAATGATGAAATGCCGCCGCAATCTGGATCAGAGCTTGCAGAAACGTCTTCTCCGGCTCCGTTGCGCGCAGCCACACGCCTTCCCAGTGCTCATGAGCATCAAAGAATTTACGGTTTCGATAACACCTGAGCCCCTCGGCCAGCGCTCCCTGCTCCCAATCCAACGGCATCGTGAGCTATCTCGGCGCAGCTTCGGAATAGAAGGTGTAAGTGGCAGCGTAAGGAACCTGCACAGTTTTGCCGGAGTCTTGGGCGCCTTTGCAGCCGGATGCGGGTGCGGCTCCGCCGTGAGTTTCAGTACGCCGAATATAAGCGACATTGGCTAGTGCGCCCGAGGCGGTTCCGGCCTTGGCGCGCAGCAATAGCCACGCAACGGAGCCGGCTTCAGGTGCGGGCTTGTTGGCGAGCAGTTCTCCCTGAACCTGGCTTCCGTCATTCAGTTTCCAGGTGGGTCCGGCGAAGTGGGCTCCGATTGACTTGCCGGACGCATCCAGCAACTTCGCATCGGGAGCCTTCAGGACCCACTTGGCTCCGCCCGGTGTGCTGGTGCAGGTGTAAATCTGGACTCCGTCGCCTTTGGCCTGGAGCACGACCCGGACACCCGCCGGGAGATCGATTGACGCGCCGGTCTGCTGGGCATGCAGGGCGGGGAAAGACACTGAAGCCACCATCAGCGACACGGCCAGAATTCGCATTGAGCGAGTGTACCAAAACTTCATGAAAGGCGGGCTATCCACGAGGCCGCATGGATAGCCCGAAATGCTTGCGCTCATCGAGACAGACAGCGCTTATCGCGGACCAGCCGGGATGTTGTCCTCAAAATAGCGCATGAGGAGCACCTGGCGATGGAAGAGTGTGCCCTGACCTTCAACCAATGCGTGAGTGCGATTGGGGTAATCCATAAAATCGAAGGGCTTGCCCAACGCGATGAGCTTGTTGACCAGGCGCTCGGTTCCCTGGAAGTGGACATTGTCGTCGCCGGAGCCGTGAATGATGAGCAGGTGGCCCTGAAGGCCGTCAGCAAAGCTGATGGGCGAGCCGTCGTGATAGCCTTTCGCGTTTTCCTGCGGCAGGCCCATGTAGCGCTCCTGGTAGATAGAGTCGTAGAGCGCCTCGTCGGCGACAGGCGCGAGGGCGACAGCCGCGACAAGTTGGCCGGGATGCCGGAACATCTCGTTCAGGGTCATGGAGCCGCCGCCGGAGTGTCCCCACATGCCCATGCGCGTGGTGTCGATGTACGAGTGCGTTTGGGCAAAGGAGTCGATGGCCTCGGATTGCTGCTCGGACGAGAGGACGCCGATGGCGCCGTAGATGGATTTGCGCCACTCGCGGCCCCGAGGCTGCGGAGTGCCCGCGTTGTCGAAGCTGACGATAACGTAGCCCTCGCGTGCGATGACTTTGTACTGTTGAAAGCCCCAGCGGTCTTTGACGGTTACGGCGGCAGGCTCGCCGTAGACGAAGACGAGCATCGGGTATTTCTTCGCAGGATCGAATTTCGGCGGCTTGACCACAAAGGTGCTCAGCTTGACGCCGCTACCGACGGTGGTTTCAGTAAATTCGACGGGCTCAGGATCGATGGCGTTTTCCTTTGCGACAAGGTCATCGTTGGTGACGAGACTGCGAAGCACCTTATGCGACTGGATCTCGACCAATTCGAATCGAGGAGGGTGCGACGCGCTTGAAAACGAGTGGATCGCCCAGCGGCCGTTGGGAGAGACATTGTAAAAGTGCATGCCGGTTTGATCGGCGGGAGTGACGCGCTCAGGCGTGCCGGTGCCGTCGAGACGCGAGCGGTAGAGGTACTGGCGGATCAGGTCATCGGGCGAGGCGAGAAAGTAGAACCAGCCGTTGGTTGAGTCGAGCAGGACGGGCTCGATGACGTCGGCGGCGAATTTGGTGATGAGCCGCGGCTGGCCGGTGGCGCGCGAGACGAGATACGCGTGACGCCAGCCGTCGCGTTCGCTCAGCCAGAGAAGGTCATCGTTGCGGCCATCCTTGCCGGCGAGCCAATCAAACTCCGGCATCGCTTCGACCCAGGCTTTGTCGATGTCTTCAAACAGCAGGTGCGCCTGGCCGGTAGAGGCGTCGGCGAGTATCACCTTGTCGTCGTTCTGCAGGCGATTCAGATATTGAAGGATGATCTGGTTGGAGTCGCCCACCCAGTCCATGCGCGGGATGTAGCTGTTGCGCGGATCGCCGTCGAGCTTGATCCACGTGGTCGGGCCGCCTGAGGCAGAGATGACGCCGACGCGTACCGCAGCGTTGGTGCCGCCGGGATGCGGGTATTTGTACTTGAACACCCGTGGATACTCTGAGTCGGTGTCGTTGATGAGCGTGAACTCTCCAACGCCTGACTGATCGAATTGCCAGTAGGCGATGGATTTTGAGTCGGGACTCCAGCGGAATGCGTCGCGCAAGTCGAATTCTTCTTCAGTGACCCAGTCGGTGGTGCCGTTGATGATGTCGACGGAGCCGTCGGAGGTGAGCTGAAGGATGGATAGATCGGCAAGCAACTGCACGTAGATGTTGTTGGCGCGGACGTAAGCCACCTGCTTGCCGTCGGGCGAGAACTTGGCGAACATCATGGTGGCCGGCGGGCCGTCGCCGCCGAGTTTGGTGAGCTTGCCGCCAGAGATGTCGAGGACCCAATAGTCTCCGCGAGTGCGCAAGCGCCACACGCGCTGTGCATTGGTAAAGATCAGGAGCTGGGCTCCGTTGGCCGACCAGGTGTAGTCGTCGATGACAAGGGGCGAGCTGGAGCCGGAGGGAATGAGTTTGCTGGCCGGAACCAAAATAGTTCGCGTGCCGGTCGCCGTGTCGTAGGCGACGAGATCCTGGGCCTTCGGGTAGGAGGCGGAGGGCTCAAGCACGGTGTAGCGGTTTCCGCCGTCGAGCCAGCGACTTTCAGCAGGCGATTTGACGCGCGCGCCGGCTGCGGAACGAAGGTCGTCTTGGTATTGCTGCGAAGGATGCGGGAATGCAGGCGAAGACTGGGCGCGAGCGTAAGAGAACGGCAGCACTGCCACCGCGAGCAGAAGCATTCTGCCGATGCGAGATGGAGCATTCAACGGAAAGTCGATCATGGATTTGTGAGCCCTCTTCAGAAAGGAGATGACGGAGCGCATAGAACGGAGCCGCGGAGGAAAAGCGTCTATAAGACTTTATCTGATTGGTGTTGTGAAGGGCTATGGGTGCGGCAGCTCGACCGCATGAAAATGAGGTCGCAAGAGACATTTCACCGGATGGCCCAGCTTTGGTTAGTGGATCAGCCAATTTGGAAAGGTCTTTTCCACAACGGCGAGGAGGACTTGCGCTAAGACGATGACGGCGATCATCCACAAAACGAAACGAACAACTTCCCATACAAAAAAGTAGTGAAGTTTGACCTTGAAAAAGAACTTCAGTTTCTTGAGGGTTCGTGGCAGATGAATGGCACGGGCTCGGTCGAGTCTTGAGCTGGCGCGAGCACCGTCAACGTTCAGCGAAATCGATTCGAGTGCGGCAGATGCGACGTTCGGAAATCGCAGGATCCCGCGGACCAGGTGATCGGTATCAATCTCAGCGTCCCAATCGGCATCCGCTTCCAACGCAGTGTATGCCAACACCTTCTTCGCATCGTCATCGAGTCCGACGTCGTGTTTTTGAAGATAGGGTGTTTCGGTGGTTGGATGATGTGGGATCCCCGTTAGTGCGCGCAGCGCGACCGCATGTTCTTTGAGGGAATAAATGCGAGCGGACGTCCTATCTGACTCCCAATCGAGCCCGGCCAGAAGATGGGCAGGAGTGATAAACTCCGCTCGCTGATGAATGGCCTCGACGCGCGCAAAGAATATCGCACGGCGCGCCTCGTGCGTGTATCGCCAGAAGACACGCGCTCTTGCCAATGCCCTTATTGCCTCGCGGTTACGGTGCCCGTGATTTCCGTTGCCGGCGGCGGCACGGTTGCCAGCACCTCGGTCTCAGCAGGCGCCGCAGTCGGCAGCGGGCCTTCGAGCGCCAGCGCCAATACCTCGTCCATCGTGTCCACAAAGTGCAGCTTCATCGCGTTCTTGATGTTGTCGGGCAGCTCTGACACATCCTTCTCGTTACCCTTGGGCAGAATGGCCTCAAAGATGCCGGCGCGCAAAGCGGCCAGCAGCTTTTCTTTCAGGCCGCCGATGGGCAACACCTTGCCGCGCAGCGTGATCTCGCCGGTCATGGCGATGTCGCGCCGAACGGGTATTTTGGCCAGCGCGCTGGCGAGCGCCGTAGCCATGGTGATGCCCGCCGATGGACCGTCCTTGGGTATCGCGCCCTCGGGCACGTGCAGATGGAGATCGACGTTGCGGTAGAACTCGCGGCTGAGGCCGAGCGCCTGCGCGCGCCCGCGAATGTAGCTGAGCGCGGCCTGCGCCGACTCCTGCATTACGTCGCCAAGCTGGCCGGTGATGGTGAGCTTGCCCTTGCCGTCGAGCACCTGCACTTCGGTTGACAGAATGCTGCCGCCCACCTCGGTCCAGGCCAGGCCGGTGACCAGGCCCACTTCGCTCTTCTCGTGCACCTCGCTGTCGCGGAACCTGGGAACGCCCAGGTACTCGTTCACGTTGGCTGCGGAGACCTCTTCCTTGTGCTTGTTACCGCCTTTGACCACCTTGCGCGCCACCTTGCGGCACACGTTGCCGATCTCGCGTTCCAGGTTGCGCACGCCCGCTTCGCGCGTGTAGTAGCGGATGATTTCGAGAATGGCGTCGTCTTTGAATGAGATGTTCTTGTCGCTCAGGCCGGTCTGCTCGCGTTGCTTCTTGATGAGGTACTGTTTGGCGATTTCCAGCTTCTCCTGCTCGGTGTAGCCCTGCAGGCGGAGAATCTCCATGCGGTCCTGCAGCGCCGGCGGAATGGTGTGCAGCACGTTGGCCGTGGCAACGAACAAAACTTGCGAAAGGTCGTAATCGACGTCGAGGTAGTGATCCTGGAAGGTCGTGTTCTGCTCGGGGTCGAGCACCTCAAGCAGCGCCGACGCGGGGTCGCCGCGGAAATCGGACGAGATCTTATCGACCTCGTCGAGCAGGAAGACGGGGTTCTTGGTGCCGGCGCGCTTCATGTGCTGGATGATCTGACCGGGCATGGCGCCAATGTACGTCCGCCTGTGCCCGCGAATCTCAGCCTCGTCCCTCACGCCGCCCAGCGAGAGGCGCACAAATTTGCGCCCGGTCGATTTTGCAATCGACATTCCCAGCGAGGTTTTGCCCACCCCCGGAGGTCCGACAAAGCAAAGAATCGAGCCCTTGGGGTTCTTGACGAGTTGGCGCACGGCGAGGAATTCGAGGATGCGCTCCTTGATTTTTTCCAGGCCGTAGTGGTCGGTGTTCAGCACCTTCTCGGCGTAATCGATGGAGCGCGTCTCTTTGGATTTTTTCTTCCAAGGTACGGCCAGCAGCCAGTCGATGTAGTTGCGGCTCACCGTGGACTCGGCGCTCATGGGCGGCATGGCCTCAAGTTTTTTCAGCTCCTGGATGGCCTTTTCGAGCACTTCCTTGGACATGCCGGCGGCTTCAATCTTTTTGCGCAGCTCGTCGAACTCGCTCTTTTCGCCGCGGCCCAGCTCCTTTTGGATGGCCTTGATCTTCTCGTTGAGGTAGTACTCTTTTTGCGCCCGCTCCATTTGCCGCTTCACGCGACTCTGGATGTTGCGGTCGAGATCGAGCTTTTCAATCTCTATATCCAAAACGTCGGCAATGCGGGCCAGGCGCGCGGCGGGATCGAAGATAGCCAGCAGCTCCTGCTTTTCTTCAATGCCGATCTGCAGATTCTGAGCGATGGTGTCAGAGAGCTTGGCGGCCTCATCCATGCGAACCGTCGCGATGATGGTCTCGTAGTTGAGCGACTGCTGCAGCTTGACGTATTGCTCAAAAAGGCCGGTGACGCGTTGCATGATCTGCTCCACTGCGGGCGTCATTTCAAAATTGGATTTGCCGGTGCGCACGGTGGCGACAAAGAAACCGTCGCGGTCGTTGACTTCAACGCTCTTGGCGCGCTCCACGCCTTCGACCAGTACCTTGATGTTTCCGTCGGGCATTTTGACGCTCTGCACGATATTGCAGATGGTGCCGACCTGGTAAATGTCTTTGGCCTTGGGTTCGTCGATGGACGCATCGTGCTGGGTCGCTAGAAATATTTTACGGTCGCCGGTGAGAGCCTCTTCGAGGGCGCGCACGCTCGACTCTCGCCCCACCACAAACGGAGTCATCATGTAGGGAAAGATGACCATATCGCGGATGGGCATCATGGGCAGCTTGCGCAGCTCGGATTTTTCTCGGGGAGTCGTCATAGGGCACCTTAACCTTAGACGCCGTCCGCTCGCTGGCGACTCACGAGCTTTGCGGGGTCATAGGTGGATTGTACAGCGGATGAGGCCCAGGCACATTGTTGAAGATGCAGATTCCGGAATTCGATTTCGCACCGCTTCAGTCTTTTTGGCGGGATAATGAACCATCCGCGCAACTGAGGTGAGGCATGGACTTAGACCGCAGCATCCCTTCCGCCGGGGCGCTGAATCAATCAGGTTTGGGCGGGTCCAAAATCTTTCTAATCATTGCGTTTCTGGTCTCCCTTGACGCGCTGTACGCCATCCTTCAAGAGATTTCGCGCTTCGGCTTTCATCCCGGTTCGATCGTCTTCATCGTGGTTACGCGCGGAGTTGCGGTGGTGCTGCTTCTGGCCATCAGTCCCGCCCCCGGCCTCATGGGCCCGATTGAGCGGGTCGAAGTCACTTCGCCCGAATTCACCGACCGCGTTCGCAGGCACTACGGCGCGCAGGCGGCGCAGCTTAAGATTTTCGGCTTTGAGCCGCTGTTCTACTTCGGCGAGGCCTTTTCCATCGTCCGCGTGCTTCTGGTGGCTCCCGGCGTGATGCTTTACAAGATGTGGAACGAGGGGATTCCGATCATGCGTTACCGCGGCAACAAGGTTCTGATTGCCAACCCTGTCTTTGGCGCCGAAGACCAGAGAGCGTATGCGCGCACCACCCGGCAAGGTGTCAGTTTTCACAGCGCATTTCGCGATGGCACGATCCTTGTAACGCGCAATTACGGGGTCAGCACCAGCCATCCTCAAAGAGTCGTGGTTCACGCGCTGAACGCCAATGCCGGCGAACTGTGGAGCGCGCATTTGAAGGGCATCGAGTCCATCGAAACCGATGCGAATCCCGTGGCCTGCCAGAACAGCTTCGAGTTCTATGCGGACCTGGTGAACAAGGAAGCGAATGTCGAAGGGTAGATGTGTTTTGGCGGGAAGATTGTGAACAGGATTGAGCTAACGAAATGCGCAGCTTCGAATTCCGGCTACTCAAGCCGTTTCCGATGCATACTGGTCTGATCCCCAGAAAGGTCCGTCATGAGCGGTGAAGGAAATCCTCGTACTTCCACGGCCAAATCGACCGGCAAGAATTCTTTATCGGGCGCCTTACCGGTGCTTGCGCTTATCTACGTCCTTGGTTCGTTCATGATCAGGCATTACCAATCGATGCCTGTTTACCTCCGCTTCATCTTTGTTGTGATCATTGCGTTGGGAGCGGGGTGGGTGCTTCTGCTGGGTCTGTTTGCAATCGGTTTGCGCAAAATATACGGCACAGTCGCACACGTCCAAATCCAGTCGCCGGCTTTCACTCGGATCATGCAAAAGCGATTCAACCCTGAAATCCGCCAGCTTGAAACGCTGGGGTTTCAAACGGCGTTTTATTTCGGCGAATCCGTCTCAGCGTTTCGTCTTTTTCTTTTTCTCCCGGCTGTTGTGTACATCAAAATGTGGATCAAAGGTGAGCCTTTGGCCCTTTACGGAGGCTTCAGAATTGTCAACGGGAATCCCGTTTTGGTGGCCAAAGACCGATCGGCATACGTACACCCGAGTGGGCTTGGAGTCACTTTCCACACCGGTTTTCGCGATGGCACGATCCTGATGACGCGCAGCTACGAGTCCGGCGGCCAGTACGCCCAGAAGGTGATCATGCGCTGCCTGAAAGCGCCGCTCGCGGAGATGTGGGCCGCGCACCAAAGGGAGATTGAATCGATTGCGACAGGGCTCAATCCCGTTGACCGCCAGAGCAGCTTCGAGTTCTACTCGGCGATGGATCGCAAGGCGACGCCGACGGATATTTGAACGGGCAGTGCCAGTCGGGCCGGCAACAGTTGACCTGTTGCGCGCTACTGCGGCGCCGCACTGGTGTTGACTGCATACAGCGAGTGGTGGCTGAGGATATAGAGCGTGCGGCGATCAGCGCCGCCGAAGACCAGATCGATGGGCCGCTCAGGCACGTCGATTTTGCCCAACAGCTTTGCGTCTCCGGAATAGACCAGCACCTGGCCGGCAGCGATGTACACGCGGCCGTCGGGGCCGGCGGCAACACTTTCTCCGCCAGCTTCAGTGAACAGCATGAGGTTGTCGATGGAGCCCGAAGGCCCGACGGTTCCTTTGAAGGTCTGCAGCGCATTCTCAGCCGTGACGTAAAAGGTGTCGCCGGACTTGGCGGCGGCCAGGCCAAAGCTGCGCAGCAGGTCGGCCATTTTTGTTCCCCACTCCATGCGGCCGGCCACGAAATCTTCGCCTGCGGCAATGTACGCGCTGCCGTCGGGAGACACGTACTGCTCAGGACGCGCACTCGAGAAATCGTGCATATCGAAAACGCTGGTGGGCAGATAGATATCCGCGCTGCTGCGTGCGATTGCCGGCTGGGGCTCGATGAGGTTGATTTGCGACTCAGGCACGCCAGGTGCGAATGAATACGCCTGACCCTTGCCACTGCGCGAAATCACCAGCAGATTACCGCTTTTGTCGAAGGCCAGGTTCTCAGGTTCAAGCGCGTTGCTGCTGACTAAAACAGCCTCGTTGTTCGCTGCGTTCCATTTGTAGATTCGCTGCCAGTGCGTGTCGACAAAATAGAGCGTGCCCGATGGGTCGACTGCAGCGCCGGAGATGGAGTAGAAGCCATCTGCAAGCCTCTTGACAGCAGCCGCGGGCGCCAACTGAGCGGGCTCGGCGGACGAAGTTGCTGTCGGAGTGCCCGGCACGTCGAGCGAGGCAAACTCACGGGCGCGCACTTCGGCGTGGCCGGTGGCGTCGAAGACCGAGTTATCGAACGAGACCTTGCTGTTGCTGTCGACATGCAGGTTGCGGAAACGGATTCCCTTCGACTCGGAGACGCGCACCGCGTAGGGGAACGGCTCGTACATGCTGATCACGCGATAGCCGTGGTAGTTGGCGACGGTAATGTTGTGCGAGCGGGCAATCTCCAGCGGCAGGGCGCTGCCGCTCTCGCCACGCTCTTCTTCGGTTTGCAGCGCGTCGAGCTCCCAGTTTTCGACTCCGTCAAGGCGAATCTCATTACGCACGTGGTGCTCGCACGAGAGTTCGTAGACGAAGCCGGGCGTGGAGGTGTTGGAGATGAGCAGCCCTGCCTGCGCAAAGGTGCTGGGAGTCCAGATGTCGGCAAAGGTGCCGCCGCCATTGGCGATCCACAGGCTGGGGTACTGCGCGTCCCAGCGGTAACGGGGATTGGGGTCTGCCGAGTGATTGCTGTTGTAGGGATTCATGCGCGTTCCGTCGGCGGCGTTGGTGCCGTGGCCGCCCAGAAAGCGCACGTCATCCATCAGCGAGTCGGCGCCGGCCATCCACAGCGCGCCCACCGCGCGGTCGTTGATGCCGCCGGTAAACAGGCCGATGCCGGTGACGATGTTGTGGCCGCCCTGGGGCGTTTCAAGCAGCGGTACAGGAGCGCCGACGCCCGCAAAGCCCGGACTCTCATCCCTGAGATCGAATTGCGTCATGCTGGGGTGCAGGCCAATGAGCACGGTGTCGGGGCCTAGGTGAATGGTGCCGGTGACGAGGTAGCGGCCCATGGGGACGTAGAGCACCGGATGCTCGTCGATGGCCTTCTGGATGGCGGCAGTATCGTCGGTAACGCCGTCGCCCTTGACGCCGAGCGAGAGCAGGTTGACCCACTCGGAGGCCGGCGGCAGGGCGCGAATGGCATTTGGCGGCGGCGCAGGGAGCTGACTTACCGCATGCGCGTCAAAGGTTGTCTCGATACGGCCCCAGTCAGCGGCGCTTTTGAGCGTTAGCCCGTGCGAAAACGACTTGACCACGTAGCTTTCACCGGGCGCCGCGAAGGTGCGGCCACTTTCGCGAAGCTGCGCAAACAGCTTTACGCCGCGGCAGGCGATGTCTTCAAGATTGATCTGGGTGCGCGGGTTGTTTTCGTTGCCGAACTCGATTGCCGGGCCGGAGATCTGCTCGAAGCGCGAGCGCGCGACCCAGAGCTCTTCGGAATATCCCGGATCGATTGAGATGGCCTGGGGCACGTTGCGAAAGCTGTCGTTGATGAGGGTGAGACCTGCCTCGTGCTCCGCGATGGCGGCCTTCGATTGGCCTTCAAAGCTGGAATCGAGAAGCGTGAACTGCCAGCCCGGCGACGGGCGCACGGTCACGATGCCGTACTGGCCGCCGTGAAAGTGAAGGTCCTCGGCCTCGTTGCCAATGTCTTTGAGCGCGGCCAGTCCGGAACCGATAAAGAAATCCATGTGGGCGAGATAGCAGTGCTGCGCAACGTGGAAGCGGATTGCCACCGCGCCGGGATTGCCCTGACCGATCTCAAAGTCCACATTGCTCATTGCGGAGTAGAAGGTGCCGGGATTAGCGTCGGGCACGTTGGCATTGGGAGGCACGGTGCCCTCAATGGGCTGGGCGGGGCGGCCGGTTTGAAAATCGATTCTGGGCGCGGGCCGCATGTGGCCGCCGGCGAAGAGAAACATGTATCCGAGCTGCTGATAGCCGGGCGTGTTGTCGGCGAGCACAAAAACGGGCCGCGAGGCGCCATAGCCAATCACTCTGACCGAGGGCCACACGTAAATGGTGTGCGTAATTCTGTAGCGGCCCGAGGGGATGAAGAGGATGCCTTCTCCATGCGCCGCAGCGCGGTCAATCGCCGCCTGAATTGCATCGCTGTCGTCGGCCTTGCCGTCGGCGTGTACCGGAAAGCTCTCCGGCGTAAGGTAAACGGCCTTGGGATCGTCGAGGCGTTGCGGATAGTAGGACGCAGCCCACAAGGGCAGCCCGACACAGCAAAGAATCAGTGCGAGTGACGCGGTCTTTTTCATGGCTTCCTCTTCATTCGCCGCGACGGCGCAAAGCGAAAGCCGGCCAGAGATCCGGTTCAGCGCGGGCTTGAGCGCCGTCGCGCGGCACTCAACATTCAGCCAGACGGGAGGGCAGGGCGTCAAGAAAAAACTCAATAAACAAACGGTTGTCTATGTCATCTATGCCATGGAACGCTGCGGCCGAAGCCAAGGGCGCGGACCGTGGCGTTCTGCCTGTCGGCATCGGCCCGGAGGCTTCAGCGATAATGAATCAGCTTGTATTGATGGAGAGACGACCATGACAGAACCTGCAATTGCGCAAAAGGGACCGTATCCCGTTGATGTCGAAGCCGGAAAGACCTACTTGTGGTGCGCCTGCGGCCACAGCTCAACCCAGCCCTTCTGCGACGGCAGTCATGCCGGAACGGGATTTACGCCCATCAAGTTTGAGGCGAAGGATTCAGAGACGGTGTGGCTGTGCGGCTGCAAAAGGAGCGGCGACAAGCCGTTCTGCGACGGGACGCACGAAGGGCTGTAGAGTCGCGGTTCAACCTGTCAACCGCAAAGGCCCACCAGCATTTCTCGACTCCACACAAACGGCGCGAAGGGCATATCCCCACGCCCCCATATCCGATACCCCCGCCCCCTGCCAAAAGTCTCAAAATCTATTGTTTTCATTGCGATAGAGGGTAGACTTGGCGGCCAAGTCTATTGTTTTCAGGCGGTTAGGATCTGGTGGTCTGCCGAACTTCGGCCCGAAGAACCGCTGTCTGCATTCAGAATAGAACGGGCGGGGGAATTAAACGGCAAAAGGAGAGGCAATTTAAGTCATTTTGAATGAGTACGATAGAGGAGGAAGGCGGCAGCCTGGCAGTTGACCGCGAGTACACTTAGAGCGGCATGTGAGATATGCGGGCTGGAGTCGCGGTTCAACCTGTCAACCGCAAAGGCTTGGACCTGCAGGGCAATCGCATTTCAAGATGCGGGAAGATTATGTTTTGAAAGGGCACCACCGGCTTCGCCGACCCGCAACGGATGAAACGGGCGAAGCGCATCGAGTAGAGTGAGGTCGTGAGTTTCTTTGTAGATGCGGGAAGATTATGTTTTGAAAGGGCACCACCGGCTTCGCCGACCCGCAATGGATGAAACGGGCGAAGCGCATCGAGTAGAGTGAGGTCGTGAGTTTCTTTGTAGGGCACGGCTTTAGCCGTGCCGAATCAGGCGCAAGAGGAAGATTCTGGCTTCAGCCACGGAGGGGTGGTTTCAGAGTGCAGCGTAATGCGTCCCCCAGGGGCTGATATGGAGTGACCTTGTCAACC
>Ga0335074_10010846_pt1 | contig 12743 bp, 15 predicted proteins | sample Lox_Sample_23_FD_206715 | JGI IMG/M metagenome (GOLD analysis project Ga0335074, IMG submission 206715) | Soil microbial communities from Loxahatchee National Wildlife Refuge, Florida, United States - Lox_Sample_2.3 | ecosystem: Environmental > Terrestrial > Soil > Wetlands | place: USA...
CCTACGTTGCCAAGTACGGCGACGGCATGGCCCGGCTGAGCGGCAGCATGGACAAGTTCGGCAAGAGGTTCTCGGTGCCGCTGCGTATCGAGATCACCCGGGTACGAGGCCGCTGAAGAGGCAGCTCACGTCAAACGGTACGGGGCGCGGGTGTTTTCACCTCAATCCGGTAACATCAGGCCGCCCGGATCGAGACGGGACTGGGGTGCGCCCCGCCGATCTATTGAACGCGCCGTAATTACCCCCCGCCTTGGCTTACGTTCGCCGCGGGTTGGCTCAGGCCCGCTCGGAGCGTGTGCCGCGCGCTGCTCGCGCTTGCTCTGCCCAATGGCAGGAGCGCTACCCAAGGACCTTGCGGCGGAACAGGTACACGGCCGTCGGTGCGAAGACGGCGATCAGCCCAGCCGACCAGAGCAAGGTCGCGAGCTCTGGGTGCTGCATCGGCCACGCTTGCACGGTCACCGCTGGGTTGGGGTTGCCGAAGAGCTGGCGGCACGAGGCCGCCACGGCGCTGAGCGGGTTCCAATTGGCGAAGTCCCGCAACCAGCCGGGCATGCCTTGGGTGGGCACGAAGGCGTTCGAGACGAACGACAACGGCAAGAAGACTATGAACCCGAGCGCCTGGGCGGCCTCAGCGTTCTTGAGCAGCATGCCCGCGCACGCCCCGGCCCAGGTCATGGCGAAAGCGATAAGCAGGGCCAAGCCGATGGCAGCGAGCGCATCGGCGGCGCCCTTGTGCATCCCCCAACCGACTGCCAGCCCCGTGACCATCAGCGCACCGACGCCCAGGACCTGGGTGGCCAGGTCCGTGATCGTTCGCCCCGCCAAGACGACCGAGCGAGAGATGGGCAAAGAGCGGAAACGGTCGATGACGCCGCTCCCCATGTCCGTGGATATGCCTACCGCGGTGCCTGGCGCGGTGCCCGCCATGGCCATGCCGAACATGCCACCTACCAGGTAAGCGTGATAGTTGCCACCACCCGGCAGGCGGATCGCCGAGCCGAAGACGTAAGTGAACAGCAGGACGAAGATGACCGGCTGGACGGTGACGTCGAGCAGCTGTTGGGGCTCCCTGATAATTCTCTCTAGTCCCCGCCGGATGAGCACGAGGGTGTCCTTGGCAGCCCACAAGGCGCGGCTGAGCCGCCTTTCCTTCTCTAGCGTCGACCGCTCGTAAGACGAGATGGTGGTCATGGGAACGCCAGCTCCTTTAGCGAAGAGGCGGTTGCCTCGGTCGAGGGCCCGTGGCCGGTGAGTGCCAAAAAGACGTCGTCGAGAGAGGCACGGCGGACCTCGAGGCCGTCCAAGGCGATCCCCGCCGAGGCGAGGTCGGCGATGATCCCAGGCAAGCGCCTGGGCGCGTCCTGCACGCTGGCCGCCACCTTGCGCCCGGCGGTGTCGGTCCCGGGCTCCCCGGCGGCGTAGCGGCCGAGCACGGCGACGGCCTCCGAAAGCTCCGAACTGCCCGCCACAGTGAGCTCGACGCTCTCGGTCCCAAAGCGCGCTTTGAGCTCGGCCGGGGTGCCCTCGGCAACGGCCCGGCCGTGGTCGACCACGGCCACCCGGTCGGCCAGCTGGTCGGCTTCGTCCAGGTACTGGGTGGTGAGCAAGACCGTGGTGCCGTCCGCCACCAAAGTGCGCACAACCTCCCACATAACGAGGCGGCTACGTGGGTCGAGCCCCGTCGTCGGCTCGTCCAAGAACAGCACTTCGGGCCTTCCCACCAGCCCGGCTGCCAGGTCCAAGCGCCGGCGCATGCCACCTGAGTAGGTCTTCACCCCCCGGTCGGCCGCCTCTGTCAGGTCGAACCGTTCGAGCAGCTCCTCGGCTCGCCGGCGTGCCTGGCGGGCAGGTTGGTGGTTGAGCCGGCCGACCATAACGAGGTTCGCCCTCCCGGTGAGGCACTCGTCGAGGGCAGCCGTCTGGCCGGTGAGGCCGATCCGGCGGCGGACTTCGGGCGCTTCGGCTACCACGTCGTAGCCCGCCACCCGAGCACGGCCCCGGTCGGGGCGGAGCAAGGTCGTGAGGGCCCTCACTGCGGTCGTCTTGCCCGCGCCGTTAGGGCCTAGCAGGGCGAACACGCTCCCTGCGGCGACAGCCAGGTCCAAGCCGGCGAGGGCCCGAGTCTCGCCATAGGACTTTTCGAGCCCCAAGGCCTCTATGGCCAGCCTGTCCTTCGTACGTCGTATGTCACTCATACACTGTACTATAACGTACGATGTACCTGATGTCCAACGGCCGAGCGTTACAGGCGACCGACCTGAGCGAACTATGGCTCTCCCTCGAGGCCACTAGCCCCCGGAAGCCCCTCCGAAGGCGCGCCCGGCGGGCGCGGGAGTCCCCCTTGTCGGTGGACGAGATCGTCCGTGCAGCTATCGGCGTGGCCGACGCCGAGGGAGCGGAGGCGCTCAACATGCGCCGCATCGCCCAGGAGCTCGGCGCAGGGACCATGTCGCTCTACTGGCACGTGGCAGACAAGGACCAGCTCTTGGACCTCATGCTCGACACCATCTACTGCGAAGACCTGCCCGTCGAGGTGACAGGCGACTGGCGCGCCGACCTCGGCCGAGTGGCCCATCGGGTGAGGGAGAACCTCTGGCGCCACCGGTGGGCTATCGACTTCATAGGCGGCAGGCCACCGCACGGCCCCAACACCCTGCTCCTAGTGGAGCAGAGCCTCGCAACCCTGGACGCTGCTCAGGTCGACGCGCTCGAAGCGCTGTACATCTTGACCTCGGTCAACACCTACGTGCTCGGGGCCGTCCTGCGGGAGATGCAGGAGCTGCGAGGAGAACGAGAAGAACAAAGCTCCGGCCTCTCGCCCGAACAAGTGGAGGCCCAGGTGGCGGAGTGGCGCTCGCGCCTAGAGGGCTCAGGGCTGTTCCCGAGATTGGTTGGCCTCCTCGGGCAAGGCATCGACCCCGACGCGGCCGAGACGAGGGACGAGCGCTTCGAGTTCGGTCTCACGTGCGTGCTCGACGGGGTCGCTGCGAGGGTCGAGAGCTCTCGAGGCAACCGGCCGGACCGAAGCTAGCGAGCATAACCAGAAAGTCGTTGTCAGGGGGTGACGCCTGGGCCTGAGCGAACCGGTCATCGCCACATTGAGCCACGCGCCACCCGCCCAGATCCGCCATTCCCGCTTGCCCGGGTCAACCCCGAATATAGCGCCCAGTGCCGCCCTGATCGACGGGTCAGGCGCCGCCCGGCGCGCCGACGGCTGCCTCTCAGGGACGGCAGATTGTCGCTTATGCCGTACCAGGTTCCGTTTGGGCTGACGGGACCGACGAGAGGAGCGGACCGTGGGGGAGCAGGCATCGATCGTGAGCAGGAGGGCGCTCCTAGCGGGGACGTCCCTCGCCGCCCTAAGCGCGCTTGTCCGCCCAGCGATGGCTCGGACCGTCGCGGACGGCCGGGCGGGACTTGATGCTGGTCGGCGCCAAGGTCGACCTGGTGGTCTGTGGGCTGTCCATCGGGATGTTATGGCGGGCAGAAGGGCTGAAGGTCGAGCGGCGTTAGTCCCCGAACTCGCGGCCGTCGGGCCTGGCTACCACTTCAGGCGCCCGTTTCCCACGGCTACGTAAGCTGCCTACGTGGTCGCTCCCGATGCCGAAAGGTTCGACCGACTGGCGCCGACTTATGACCAGGTTGTCCCTTTTTTTGCTGAAGCCGCCGGACACCTCGTGGAGTGGGCGGGTGCCACGCCAGGACAGCGGGTGTTGGATCTGGGCTCCGGGCGGGGCGCGGTGAGCATCGCACTTGCCGGAGCGTCCGGGATGGATCTGGAAATCGTGGCCGGCGACGTTTCGGAGCAGATGCTGTCGCGATTGCGTGCGCTTAGGCTGCCCAGAGTTGACGTCAAGTACATAGACGCCACCGCGATCGACGAGCCTGACAGTTCCTTCGACCTTGTTTTCTGTGCCTTCGTGCTCCACTTCCTGACAGGGAAAGCACAAGCCCTGGCGGAGGTGGCACGTGTGCTACGAGCAGGTGGGGCCTTGGCAATGTCGGTCCCAGGGCCTGGAATGCAGGAAGGTTGGTGGGCGAAGTACAACTCGGTCGTCGACGACTTTCGTTCCAAGGCCAATCTGCCGGACCGTGCTGTCGTCCCAGGCGGCTCGTGGGACGAACTGGCTGCCGCTGCCAGCCTTCGGGTGGTGCAACGAGAGACGGTACCCATTGCGTTACCGCTCACCGGCCCAAGCCAGCATTGGGAGTGGCTGCTGGCCCACTCGCACCGGGGCCTCTACGACGCCCTTGACGAAGCGGCTCGGGAGAACTTCCGCGATACCGTTCTGCGCTCGCTGGAGGAGGAGCACCCGTCAGCTGGCTGCGAACTCTTGGCCGAAGCCGAGTTTTACAGGATGGCCACAGCCGCGGGCTAGGGCGGTAGCCCAAGGTGGGGTTCTCCTTCGCCAAGCGGAGGACGAGAGCGGTGGTTCCGTTCGCGATCGCCGGTAGACCGGGCCGGCCGTGTGGGTAGGTCAAGCGTCTGGCTACAAGGTCCCGGTGCCACGGGAGGAGGGTCTCGGGCTGGACGAAGAGGTGCCTGAGATGCTGGCGAGATGCCGTCCGATATTTCCTTTTATGTTGCGCTACGGGTGCGGAAAGAGGACGGGAAAGCCAGGAGGCGAAGGGCTCGCCTGAGTACGGCCGTGTCCCCTTCTGAGAGCGGCTCGAGAAAGGACTTCTCTGCTTGCTCGGACAGCGCGGCGCCTTGTCGAGTGGTCTTGCGGCCTTGACTGGTGAGGACTACGACGTTGCGCCTGCGGTCGCTCGGGTCGGGAAAGCGTTCGACAACTCCTTTGCGCTCAAGGTCGTCGATCAGGGTGACCATAGTGGTGCGGTCCAGTCCCATGCGCGTCGCAATACCCAGCTGCGAACCCGAAGGCTCCTCGGCGATAACCAAGAGCACCGCGAGTTGCCTGCCACTGACCCCGAGGGGAGCCAGAGCCGCTGACGTCAGATCAGACAGCCGCGAGTGTGCGTGCTTGAAGAGGTACCCGAGGCGGTCCGCCAGCTCGGGCACTGGGACTAGGCGCTCGGGAGAGTTGTCCGGCATGCCACGAGTTTACAAGCTCGCTGATCGTCAGTTAGCATGACGATCAGCAGAGGGACTGGAGAATTGGAGTACGGCATATGACCCCACACCGAGCGCGGGTCAGCTTCGGCGTGAAGACCAGCCAGATGGGCCTCTCCTATGAGGACATCCTCGGCACCTGGCGCCGAGCCGATGGCATTGAGGTGTTCGAGCACGCTTGGCTATGGGACCACATGGTGCCTCTGCGCGGCGACGGTAGGGCCGCCGCGTTGGAGGCGTGGACCCTGCTGGCGGCCCTTGCCGCCCAGACCAGCCGGCTACGGCTCGGTGTCGTGGTCACGAGCAACCGTCTCCGCCTGCCAACGCTGCTGGCCAAGATGGCCGCCACGGTAGACATCGTGGCCGCCGGACGGCTCGTCTTCGGCATCGGCGCCGGCGGCAGCCGGGTCCTGGGTGACAACACGGCCGTCCGAGAGTTCGAGGCGTACGGTGTGCCGCTGGTCTCACCAGGCGAGGCGCTCCGCGACCTCGACCAGTCCCTTCGGGTCATCCGTCGGATGTGGACCGAGACCGAGCCGTTTGACTTCGATGGCCCCTCGATCCAGCTTCTCGGTGCGCTGTGCGAGCCCAAGCCGGTACAAAGGCCGCACCCGCCGATCATGGTCGGCGCCTGGGGGGAGCGAGCCATGCGCGTCGTCGCTGAACATGCTGACATCTGGAACTGCCCGTGGGCATCGGTCGAGGGTTTCGCTCAGAGGAACGCCTATCTCGACCGGTGCTGCGAGGCGATCGGGCGGCAGGCAAGCGAGATCGTGCGGTCGGTCCAGCTCATCATCCGCGCGGACGACCCAGGCGAGCCCGCTGCCAGCCGCTCCTTGCTCACCGGGCTGATCGACGCCGGGGCCACCCACTTCGTCCTGGCCCCGGTCCTTGGAGGTCGTCCCCTGGACTGGCTTGCTGAAGTGTTGGTCGAGCCCCTCCTCGCGTCGGCGAATGCTTGACTCCGGCCACCGCGGTACGCCCGCCCGACAGGTCAACTCCGGCCCAGAGTCATGCCGAACGTCGTCCGTGCTGTCCTATTATCGCCGAGTCCTCAAGCCGGCTCGACCCGGTACTGCTGGGTGGTCCACCCTCGCTTCCGGTGGAACCAGGGGATCAACCGACCGTGCATGAGAGGGTGCTTGTCACCGAGCCGTCGCGCGGCCTGTTCGGACGCTTCGCCTTCCAACAGGACTGCCTTGGCCCGAATCGGGGCTCCTCGACTGCGGCCCCGAAAGTTGCATGGCGCGATTTCGACCGAGGACGTATTCCGGAGTCGCTTCGCCTTGCCTGAAACGTCCCAGGTCCGGAAGAAGACGACGTTGGGCTCGGCAACGAGGTGGACGGGGGTGCTCACCGCCCGCCCATCTCGGCGGAACGTGGTCAGGAGCATGTACTTGCTGTGTGAGAGCGGGGCGAACTTCCCGCTCGGTTCGTCGTTGCGCGAATTCGTCATGGAAGTCTCCTGACTGACACGTCCGCTCGTCGTTCGGTGACCTGACAAGACCACTGCGGGAGCGAGCCGTATTCTTGATTGTCGCGGGAGCCCTCTCAACGCTGAACAGGCGGGAACCCCCGCGGCGCCCACCGAGGTGGGTTGGTGAGTTACGGACAAATGGTCGGGATGGCTTGCAAGAGCTGGAGCGGTGGATCATCGGCCAGTTAGCGATTCCGCAACGCGTCGAATGCCGCACCAATCGCCAGGCCAACAGCACCGCCGATAACCAATCCAAAGCTAACTGCCGATGCGCCGATTGCCGCGCCAACCGCCACTCCCATGCCTGCTCCGCCGGCGACCCCGAACAGCATCCACCGCGGAGGGGGTCGCCTTCCGCGGGACGGCCGTTGCAAAGGGACCATCGTTATCATATTAGCGAACGTCACTATTGTCGTCAACGTTGCTAGCCTGGACGTTCGTGCCTATTGGCGACTTGCTGCTCCATCCAGTGCGCCTCCGCGTCCTTAAGGCCTTCCTCGGGGACCGGGCACTCACGACGTCACAGCTCGCCGAGGAACTGGCTGACGTCCCGACCGGAAGCCTCTATCGGCACGTGGCCAGGTTGGCGCGCGCCGGGATCTTGCAGGTCGTCGCCGAGCGCCGAGTGCACGGCATCGTTGAGCGCACGTACACGCTCCGCGCTCACACGGCGCGTATCGGTGTCGCCGAGGCCGAGGCGATGAGCGCCGAAGAGCACGATAGAGCCTTCACGGCTTACGTAGCCGGGCTACTTGCGGATGCCGGGCGCTACATCAACGGCCTTTCACCCGACTTCACTCACGACGGCTTCAACTATCAAACAGCAGCCATGTGGCTTACCGACGCGGAGTACCGCGAGCTCGTCCATGACCTCGTGAAGGATCTCCAGCCCCGTCTTGCGAACGGTCCGAAGAGGGGGCGAAAGCGCCGAATTCTTTACAGCGTCTTCCTCCCCGGCCCCGAGGAGCAGATCAAAGAGAGCAATACGCGGACGCAGGAGCGCCGCTGAAGCCGAGTGGCGCTCTCGTTGAGCAGAACGCACGCGCCGAACAACTTCCAGACGCGCACCTCCGAGAGCGCCGAACGACGGGGTTGCGGAGCTTTGGAAGACCCGGTTGGCTGTTATCAATCGGTGGGGGTTGAGATAGCGCGCCGACCCGATAGTTCACGACTTCTCGAATCACCTCAGGGGCAACCGTCAGCCGCGGGCAAGTAGCTCGTCGAGATCCGCTCTTCTTCTACGGCGTAGCGGTAGAAGCCGGCCACTGTGCAAAGACGCCTGCTGACGGTGGCACGGGCACGGCCTCTTTCTTTGAGGTACCGCTCCTGGATCTCTGAGCAGCCGGGGCGCGGGAAGCCGTCGCGGCGCAAGCGGCTCCCACTCTGGGGGGCTCAAGGTTCGGCCGCTTGACTTCCTATCATCAATAGGTAATACTCCTATTAGTGATAGGCAGGAGCTGGACAATGGGAGGAGTGGGGTATGCACAGCTGCTACGTGCTCGAAGCGCCGGCTGCTGACCGCCGGCAGACGCTCCTGCGAAACGCGCACTGCCATTGTCTCACCCCAGGGCTGCGGCCGCCGCGGGCGGCGAAGTTGCCCAACCGGTGGGCGGCGTTGCGGCTCTCGGGACGGCTCTGCGGCGATGCGACGGTGGTGGCTTCTCTGACCGTCGCCACCAGATAGGTCATTGTCGAGCGATGGCGGACAAGGTGACGAGCAGGCGAGAGGTGAAGACGGCCTCGATCATCGCCCAGGCTTGGGAGCTGGCCCGGGAACACGGGGTCGGCGGGGTCTCGTTGCATGGTCTGGCGCGCGCCGTGGGGATGCGCCAGCCGTCCTTGTACGAGTACTTCGGCTCGAAGCACGCTCTCTACGACGCAATGTTCGCCGACGGCAACCGCCAGCTGCTGGCGCGGTTGGCAGCAGTGAGGTTCCCAGCCGATCCCCGCGCCGCGGTCAAGAAGTACCTGGCCACGGTCGTCACCTTTTCCGTCGAGGACCAGGCACGGTACGAGCTTCTCTTCCAGCGTCACCTCCCAGGCTTTACGCCCTCACCTGAGACGTACGCACTGGCCGAGGAAATGCTCGGCCAGCTGGTCAAACTGCTGCACGATGCGGGCGTCACCCACCAAAGCGACATCGACTGTGTCGTCGCCGTAACCGCAGGCCTCATGGAAGCCCAGATGAGCAACGACCCCGGCGGCAACCGCTGGACCCGTCACCTCAACCGGCTCGTCGACCTCTACATCGACGACGCGATCGAAAGGAACAAACGCTGATGATGCCAACCAGGATCAGTCGTCCCGAGGCAAGGGTGCTGGCCGAAGAGGAGTTCCGCCTCTTCGCGGAACTGGTCGCTTCCCTAGCTCCGGAGGAGTGGGCGGCACCCACAGACTGCACAAGATGGGACGTCCGCAAGGTCGCTCTGCACGTATTGGGGTCGGCTGAAGCGCAGGCATCAGTCAGGCAGTTCGCCCACCAGTTACGACGAGGGGTGCCCCTCAACAAGGAGATCGGCTCGCAGCACTGGGTCGACGGCCTTAACGAACTACAGATCCGCGAACGCCACCACCTGTCCAACGCAGAACTGGTCGCCCAGCTCGCAGTCGTGGGCCCCAAGGCGGTCAAGGGCCGCTGGGGTACCCCGCCCCCAGCTCGCTACCTGCCCCTCCCGTTCGGGGCGCCCATCGGTTGGGCACCGCTCAAATACCTGCTCGACGTCGGCTTTACCCGCGACGTCTGGGCTCACCGCATCGACATCCACACCGCCATCAACCGACCGATGCACCTCAGCGCCGACCACGACGGCCGCCTCGTCGCCGACATCGTCGCCGAATGGGCCAGCACCCACCGCCAACCGTTCGAGCTCGTCCTCGACGGCCCCGCTGGTGGCAAGTACGGCCAGGGCGTCGACGGCGAACGAGTAGAGATTGACGCCCTCGACTTCATCCGCACCCTCGCCGGTCGCCTGCCCGGCACCGGTGTCCTGTCCAACCCGCTACCGCTCTAAGAGGAGACCTCAATGGAAACTTGCGTTGACGAAATCGCCGACCGCATCTACCGTCTGTCTACGTTCGTGCCTGACATCGGGCCGACCGGCTTCACCTTCAACCAGTTCCTCATAGACGCCGACGACCCGGCCATCTTCCACACCGGGCCGCGCGCCATGTTCCCTGTTGTCTCAGAAGCCGTCGCTTCGCTGCTACCGCTGGATCGCCTGCGCTGGGTCATGTTCGGCCATCTTGAAGCCGACGAGTGCGGCGCCATGAACCTCTTCCTCGCAGCGGCACCGAGAGCGCAGGTTGCTCACACTGCCATCGGGTGCATGGTGTCGATCAACGACCTTGCTGACCGTACACCAGAGCCGATCGCCAACAATGGCACCATCGACCTCGGTGGCCGGCGCATCCGCAGCATCGACACCCCGCACGTCCCCCACGGTTGGGACGCCCACGTCATCTACGAGGAAACTACCGGGACACTGTTCTGTGGTGACCTCCTCACCCAAGTGGGCAACGGGCCCGCCCTCACCGCCGGCGACCTGATCGGCCCAGCGGGGCAGGCCGAGGACATGTTCGGCGCGACCTGTCTCACACCGCAGACCGCGCCCACGATCCGGCGCCTTGCCGACCTCAACGCGACCACCCTCGCCATCATGCACGGATCGTCATACAACGGCGACGCTGGCGAAGCCCTGCACGCGATGGCCGACGACTACGAGGACCGGCTGGGCCGGTCTAGCTGACGACTGGGGGACGTGGCCGCGTACCCCCGTATCGAAAGCCAGGTCTCCGGACCGTTAGAGCCGGGGTTGCGACTATCCGCGGCAGCGCGACCCGGACCTGTGAGAACCTCGTAGGTCTTTTCGCCTTGCAGCACAACGACTTCTAGCTCGCTCTGGAGCAGGTTCCACAGGCGTCCCGCGCGATTTTCACGGTCGGCCGGCAACGCTCCTGGTCAGGGCCTTGTGGCCGCGTATCTTCTAGTCCGCGCACCCAGGTGTTTGTAAGTGCAGTAACACCTTGCGGACATAGGCACAGGCCTCAGAGCGGGCGCCTCCGCGCGGCCCACCGAGGTCGAGGTATCGATTCGTCATCGTCGTCGACGACCACCCGGGTGGTGAACGGTGCGTCGCCCGACCGGGGCCCGGGCCCCGCGCCCGGGACGTGGGACGCTCGTAATCTGGAGGGTCGGGGAAAACCCTTAGAGCATAATGAAAATTACATGAGAGTTCATTGAGCGCTCGTCCTTCCCGAGCCGGGCGCGGCAACTTCATAACGAGGTTTCAAAGATTTCTCAGCCTTTGCGGTCATAACTGACCATGCAGCCCCGTCTCGGGGTGCGCGAAGAACAAAGAGAGGAGGTCACGGCCCCGGTTAGCCCTTCAGCGATGGCCCGGGGCTCGTCCCAGGACAAGGAGGCGAGCATGAAGCTCCTTCGACGTAGTTGGCCTGAACTTGCCCCCGATATTCACCAAGGCCCTTCGCCGTTAATGCTGTTACGGGCGCTACGGCTGCGGGCTGTATTGCTTTTCAGCGTTCTGGCTGTCGCCGGAGCCTTAGCAGCGTTTTTCGGCTTAGCTCCCACGCAGGCGACCGCGACGTCTAAGGCGGAGACCTCGAGCGCGCCTGGCGGCTTCGCCACGATAGACACGGCCGCGGTGGCGGCCAAAGTCGAGCCCGCGGTCGTCGACATCAACACCGTCGTAGACCCTTTGGAGGGCGGCGGCACCGCTGCGGGCACGGGGATGGTCCTCAGCCCCTCAGGTGAGGTCGTCACCAACAACCATGTCGTCGAGGGCGCCGACTCGGTCAGCGTCAGCGTCCCCGGCCACGGCACCCGCACTGCTGCCCTGGTGGGAACCGACCCCTCCGCCGACATCGCCGTGCTCAGGGTCTCAGGCTTGAGCGACTTGCCGACGGTACATTTCGGCAACTCGGCGAGCGTGGCAGTCGGTGACCCAGTTGTCGCCATCGGCAACGCCCTTGGCCTTGGGGGCGCCCCGACGGTGACCGAGGGGATCATCTCTGCGACAGGGCGCACTATCACCGCCCAAGACGAGACCGGCTCCAACGAAGAGGTGCTCCACGGGCTCTTGCAGACAGATGCCCCCATCTCGCCCGGCAATTCGGGCGGCCCCCTCGTCGGCGCCGGCGGCGGAGTGGTCGGGATGGACACCGCGGCCGCCTCCGCCGGGACGGTCGGGGCGAGCCTCGGCTTTGCGATCCCCTCCAACACGGTGCGTGTGGTCGCAGACGAGATAGCTGCGCACAAGGACCTGGCCGGCTTTGTCTACGGGCGGGCGGCGTTCTTGGGGATCGAAGTCGTCGACAGCTCCGCCCTCGGTGGCTTCGGCTTCGGTTTGGGCCCGATCGGTACGACGCCCAATGGCACCCCAGGCGTGGTTGTTACTGCTGTCGACCCAGGCAGCCCTGCCGCCAATGCCGGCATCGGCTCGGGCGACGTCATCACCGCCATCGACGGCCATGCAACTTCGACTACGTCTGCTCTGTCCAAGCTGGTGCAGGCAGAGCACCCCGGCCAGACGGTGAGCCTGACAATCTACGCCGAGGCCGGTCCCGAGACCCTGCGGGTACGCCTAGGCCAAGCGCCGATCGCCTAAATACCTACGCAAACCCGTTCCTTCGTCACGTCCCGACGAGTTACCCGAGGAACCAAACCCAGGTAACCCAAAGAAAAGACATCAAGAAAGGAGCGGAGAGATAATGAACTTGAAGTCGGCCAGATCGCTTGAGCCTGCTCTACTGGCCCTTAGCGTCACCGTCGGCGGCGTGGGTCTTGGAGGAAGTGCGGCACTGGCATCACCAAAGGCGAGTGCCTCTACAAAGGCGGGGAGCGCCTGTCCCAAAGCGTGAACTCGGCAAGACGGCTAAGAGCGGCATGACTGCATTGGTGTGCAGGAAGATTGGCAAGAACTACAAGTTGGAAAAGGAGAACAAACAAAGGCCGGCTCTAAGAGAGCCAGGGGGTGCAATTCCCCCCGGCCACTCGCCCCGACGTCGCCTGTGCTCACGCGGCACGGCCGGTCTGCCATTATGAACGGCTCAGCGCGAGCGGTGGTCTTGGTCGGGGTGCTGCACCGGTCGAAGGTCGAGTCCCTCGATACCAGAGAAGTCGCCGGGGTTGATTGTGAAGAGAGGAAGCTCGTGGGCTACGGCGACTGCTGC
>Ga0335074_10010847_pt1 | contig 12742 bp, 12 predicted proteins | sample Lox_Sample_23_FD_206715 | JGI IMG/M metagenome (GOLD analysis project Ga0335074, IMG submission 206715) | Soil microbial communities from Loxahatchee National Wildlife Refuge, Florida, United States - Lox_Sample_2.3 | ecosystem: Environmental > Terrestrial > Soil > Wetlands | place: USA...
GAGGCCGACGAGCTGGCCGATCACGTGGTGGTGATCGACCATGGCCGCACCGTCGCCTCGGGCACCATCGGCGATCTCAAGGCCAGCGTTGGCCGCGACGTCATCGAGGCGGTCGTGACCGACCGTGCCCGGCTCGACGAGGCCGGCCAGGTCCTCGGCCGCGTCACGTCCAACCCACCCCGGCTGGATCGCGGCAGCCGCCGGGCCACGGCGCCCGCCGCGGGTGGCGCCGGCGAGCTCGCCGCCGTGATCCGCGGACTCGACGACGCTGGGATCGGCGTCGACGAGATCGGCCTGCGGCGGCCCACGCTCGACGAGGTCTTCCTGGCCCTGACCAGCGATCACGCCGGCCCAGTTACCGGCACCGCCAACGTCACCAACGGGAGCTCACGATGACGACCCAATCTGCCGCCCACCCCGCCCGGCCCGCCCTTCCGGCCGGCATCACCCGCCCCACAGCCCCGCCGAGGGCGGCCCGGGCCAGTCTCGAGGTCGCCCGCCGGGCCCTGCGCAAGTACTACCGGACTCCCGGCCTGTGGGCCATGGGCGTGGTCCAGTCGGTGCTTTTCCTGTTCGCGTTCCGGTACGTGTTCGGCGGCTACATTACGGGTGGCCCATCGAGGTACGCGGACTTCTTCGTGCCGGGCTACGTGGCCACCATCGTGCTGTTCACCGGGGGCGGCATCGCGGTGGCGGTGGCCGAGGACCGCACGGGCGGGTTCACCGGGCGGCTGCTGTCCCTTCCCGTGCCGCGGCTATCCATCGTCGCTGGCCGCGCCGCCGCCGACTTCATGACGAACGCGTGGTCGATCCTGGTCACGGCCGCCTTCGGCTTCCTGTTCGGCTTCCGCCTGGGCGGGACCGTCACCGACGGCCTGGCCGCGTTCGGGCTGTGCCTGGTCTACGGCCTGGTGTTCACTGTGGTCTTCATGGTCCTCGGCCTGGCCGCACCGAACAGCCAGGCCGCCCAGGGCATGTCGATGATCGCGTTTGTCTTCGCGTTCATCTCCAGCACCTACGTCCCGGCTGCCACCATGCCCGGCTGGCTGCAGCCCTTCGCCAAGTACCAGCCGATCACGCCCATGGTGGATGCGGTCCGCTCTCTGATCATCGGGTCGAGCAGTGACCTCGGCCTGGCTCTGGCCTGGTCGGCCGCGCTGCTCGTGATCTTCACCCCACTCGCCGTGCTCGGCTACCGCCGCGGCTGACGGCCAATCGCTCAGTAGGCGAGCGCGGGTGTGTCCCGCAGCCACGTGTTCTCGGTGAGCGTGGCGGCGATGAAGTGCGCGACGTCGGCCCGGGCGATCGTGCGGCCGCCCGGCGGCGGGTAGTCCGGCCTGACCCGGTACCGCCCGGTGCCGGGCCGGTTGACCAGCCGGGTCGCCCGGACCAGCGTCCAGTCGAGATCGGATGTCCTGATCACGTTCTCCATCTGGCGCACGTCCGCGAACTGCTTGGCCAGCGCGTGCACCGGGTAGCCGGCCTCCAGCGCCCAGCTGAGCAGGTGGCCGCCGATCCTCCCGGTGGCGCCCAGGATCGCGATCTGCATGCCGGTTCCTCCGCTCGCCTGCTTACCAGCGGCTGACCTTGGCGTACCGCGGCTTCCACGCCACCCGGTACACCAGCCGCAGCGGCAGCGGCATCGTGCCCAGCACCTCGGCGGTCTGGGCATCGGTCGCGCCGTCGAGTATCCAGGCGAAGAACTCGGCGCTGCCCGACAGTCCGTTCTCAAAACCGAGCCGCCGCCCGACGCCGCGCCACTCGGCCGCCGTCAGCGCGGTCCCGATCAGCGGCAGCGCGTCCCGTTCCTCGTGTGCAAGGTGGGTGTGCAGGTTGGTGGCGAGCTCGCCGACGGTATCGGCCAGCCGGCCGCCGGCCGGATCGGCGAACGCGGTCTCGACCGCGTCGAGCAGCGGGTCTACCTGGGAGTGCTCCTCCTCCATGGCCTGCAGGGTGGACATGGCGCTCTCGCTGTGGGCCAGGCGTTCACCCAGCCGGGGCCAGATGTGCCGGTCCTCGCCGGTGTGGTGGAAGTGCAGCTGGCGCTTGAACACCTCCCAGCCGCGGCCCACCCGCTCACGCCGGGCCGGGTCGGCCCGTTCCGCGGCGGCCGCGGCCCGGGCCAGGCTGGTCAGGTCGCGCCGGAACGCATCGTGTGCCGCGATCATGACGGTGAGGTCGGCGTCCCCGGCCCCGTGCCGGGCAGCCTCGCTGCCCGGGAGTCGCTGTGTGGTCATCGTGCTTCTCCATCCTGTCCATCCTGGTCGGCGGGCTGCGTCTGGTGCGCCCGTCCGGTCATCGCTTGCCGGGTCTGGGTTCGGTCATGAGGTCACGGCCCCTTCGTGCCGTCCGGTCTGGCCGGCCGGCAGCGGAGCAGTCCGCCGGCTATCCGTGGTGACCTCGGCCGTCCGGCGGCCCGCTCCTCGCGGCAGGGCCAGCACGAGCAGGAAGCTGAGCAGGAACACGCCGACCTGGAACCAGAGCGTGCGCTGCAGCGAGGCGGCGAAGTCGTCGCGCACCGCGCTGCCGCCCGCGCCCGCGATGGCCTGGTGGGCGGCGGCGGGAAGCGCCTGCTCCGCGGCACTCGGCCGGCAGGACGGCGGCGTCACCGTCGGATCGGCGGCGACCAGCCGGTCGTGCAGGCAGCTGCGGAACTGGGTCTCGATCCGCCCGGTGTACTGGGCCGGGACGCCGGCCGCCACCAGGCCGGTGCGCAGCTGGGGCGCGACCGTAGCGGCCGCGGGCCCGGCTTGGGTGCCGAGCAGGCCGAAGAAGATCACCCCGATAACCGCGATGCCGATCGAGTTGCCGACCTGCAGGCCGGTGTTGAACACTCCCGACGCCGAGCCCGCGTCCTGCCTGGGCACCCGGTCCAGCACGATGTCGGCCAGCGGCGCGATCACCGTGCCCAGGCCGAGGCCCGCGGCCAGCAGGCCGGGGGTGAGCTCCCAGGTGGTCACGGCGGCCCCGTAGTGGTGCACGAGCACGATCAGCCCGGCCATGCCGGCCGCGATGATCAGTGCCCCGGCCATGGTGACGCCTCGGCCGAACCGCGGCGCCAGCCGCGCGGCCGCGCCCGATGACAGCAGCACGCCGACCGAGAACGGCAGGAACGTCAGCCCCGCGTGCAGCGGTGTGAAGCCCAGACCGAGCTGCAGGAACAGCGTTAGCACCAGCCCGAACGAGGCGATCCCGAGGAAGAACGCGATCGTGATGGCCATGCCGGTGCTGAATCCGCGGTCGCGGAACAGGCTCAGCGGCACCAGCGGGGAGCCGTCGCGGCGGCCCTTGACTCGCTCGTAGCCGACGAACGCGGCCAGCACGGGCGCGGCCACCGCCATCGAGACGAACGTCCAGGCCGGCCAGCCCAGCTGGCGCCCCTCGACCAGCGGGTACAGCAGGAGCAGCAGCGCGGCGCTGATCAGGCCGACACCGACCGGGTCCAGCTTTGGCGGGCGCGGCGCCCGCGACTCGCGGACCAGCACCGCGGACGCGACCACGGCGATGATCCCGACTGGCACGTTGATCAGGAAGATCGGCCGCCAGCCCAGACCGAATAGGTTGTGCTGGATGAGCAGCCCGCCGAGCAGCGGGCCGCTGACCGTGCCGAGGCCTGCCGTGACCCCGAAACCGGCCAGCGCCTTGATCCGCTCCTTGGGCGGGAAGGTGACCTGGATGACGGCCAGCACCTGGGGGACCATGATCGCGCCCATCGCGCCCTGCACGACCCGGCAGGCGATGAGCACGCCGGGGCTCTGGGCGGCCCCGCACAGCGCCGACATGATCGTGAAGCCGGTCACGCCGATCAGGAACAGCCGTTTCCGCCCGAACGTGTCGCCGAGCCGGCCACCGGTGATCAGCACCAGCGCGTAGGCCAGGGTGTACCCGGCGAGGGCCCACTGCACGTCGGCGTAGCTGGCGTGCAGGTCGCGCTGAATGGACGGGATGGCGATGTTGACGATGGAGACATCGAGGAGGTTCATGAACGCGGCCAGCAGCAGGATGATCAAAGTCAGCCAGCGCCGCGGGTCAACGCCATCGTCCCCAGCGTCTGGAGGTGCCAGGATCTGAGCGTCGGATGTCATGTCGATCTCCGCTTCCGAGGAGGTAATCACCCTTACACTCTTGGCAACTTAGCATCTTGGCACGCTATTGTCTAGGTAGCTTAACAAATAGGGAGATTAAGCATGTCCGAGGAGTCGCCGGAGCCGCCGGCCGCGCAGAGGGGCAGCCAGCACGACTGGGACATGCCGTGGATCGAGGCCATTGGCACCGCCCCGGCGGAGCGCAAACAGCTGGCGGCCGCGTTCGGAGAAGGGTTCCGGAAGACAGGCGCCCTGATGCAGCTCATGGGCCAGGCCGCCGCCGACCGGATCGGCCTCAACGCGACCGACCTGAACTGCCTGAACATCCTGAGCTTCAGCGGTGAGCTGACAGCCGGGGAACTGGCCAGGGAAACGGGGCTCACCACGGCGTCGATCACCGGGGTGGCCGACCGGCTGGAGGAGGCCGGCTACGTGCGCCGGGAACGTGACCCGCGCGATCGCCGCCGGGTCGTGATCCGCCTGGTGCTCGAGTCAGCGTTGCGCGACGTCGCCCCGGTGTTCCTCCCGCTGATCCTGGGCTGGCAGGGGGTGGTGACCCGGTACACCGACGACGAACTTCGGCTGATCGTGGAGTTCTACGGCCAGATGGAGCAGGTCATCCGCGCCCACCTGGCCCGTCTGCGCGCCCCGGCCAACCCGGCGGGCCCGGCCGGCTGAGGGACCGCCCGCCGCCTGCGGTGCGCGCCCGGCTCAGGACCGGATCTGCTCGCGGACGGCGGCGGTGATCTGCCCGGCCCGGGCGATGATGTCGTCCGCCTTGTCGGCGTCGGCGATCATCTCCAGGCTGGACTCCTCGTCGGTGATGCCGGCCAGGTTGATCTCAACGTTGACCCGGGCGGTGGCCGCCGCGGCGCGGGCCGCCTCGGCGGCGGCGGCGACGTCGCTGATGACGTTGCGGTTGCCGATCGTTACCAGCGCCCCGGCTAGGTCGATGACCAGGCCGGCGACGCCGATGAGCTTGGCCGGCGGCCAGGTCGCGTTGGCCAGCGCCCCGGCGATGGCCACGGAACGATCGGCCTTCTCGGCATCGGTGGACCGGGGGAGCTTATAGGCGTCGGCGACGCCGGCGAACGCCTCGGCGTCGGCCTCGCCGAGCCGGAGCGCGATCGCGCGCAGTTCGTCGGCCTCGGTGATGATCCGGCCGATGGCGGCCTGATGCTCGGCGTACTTCTCGCCGATGGTGTACCGGGCGACCATCCCCAGCAGTGCCGCGCCCTGGGCCACCTGCAGGGCAGCCGAAGCACCTCCGCCCGGGGCCGGAACGCGGTCGGCGAGCCGGTCAAGGAACTCGCCGATGGTCTCGTCACGCATGAGCACTCGTCCTCAGGATCTGCTGCGGCCCCGGCCGGTGCGGATCGCCGCACGCGCGAAGATCCTCCCACAACTCCCGCCCCTGTTCTCCCCGTGCCCACGCCGGGACGTGGTCAAAAGGGGCCGCCTGATGCGGCACTAATTCCGGCGGCCCGGTGTGAAGTACTGGCTGACCGTAAGCCTGCGCGGCCGCCGTGAGCGCTGAGCCGAGCCCGCTGTCCGGCCGGACTCCGTCGTCTGGGATCTGCCAGCCCTGGGCGTTCATCGCGGCCAGCACGTCATGCTGCACCAGCGTGGCCAGCCGCAGATTCTCCGCAGCCGGCCGCCACTCCCGCAGCGAGGACGAGCCTGAATGTCAGCCGCATAAGCGCTGCTCCCCGGGCTGGCCGTCCAGGGCGGACTGGCCGTAAGCGTGCGGGTAAATGGTCATACCGTGCGCAGCGCTTCGGTCGGCGAGAGGCGGGCGGCTCGCATGGCCGGGTACAGGCCGGCGATGGCGCCGATGGCCAGGGCGGCACCGATTCCGCCGTACAGGGCCAGGGCCGGGATCTGCACCGACCAGTGCTGGGTACGGGCGTAGATGGCGGTGGCTACCACGCCGATGATGGTGCCGGCCAGGCCACCCAGGACGGCCAGGAGCACGGCTTCGGCGAGGAATTGCTCGGCGACATGGCGGCGGGTGGCGCCCAGGGCGCGGCGCAGGCCGATCTCGGAACGGCGTTCCAGGACGGAGATGACCATGACGTTGGCGATGCCGACGCCGCCGACCAGCAGGGCGATGGCGCCCAGGCCCAGGAACAGGGTGCTGTAGGCGCCCTTGGCCAGCACCTCGGCCTGCAGGATGGTGGACACCTCGCTGATCTGCACGTCGGAGGGGCTGGCCGGGTTGACGGTGTCTTGCAGCACGTTGTACACCGCGTTGACCTGGCCGGGGTTGGCGCGGACGTACAGTTCGGTGGGGTGGCCGTCGAAGGCGAAGTACTGCTCGGCGATGGGGAAGCCGATGAAGGCCATGCTGTCCATCTGGCTGCCCAGCACGCTGGCGGCCTGGATGGGCCCGAGGATGCCGGTCACCGTGAACCAGTGCCCGCCGATCCACACCTGGGTGGGATTCGCCAGGCTGGTGATGCCGAGCAGGCTAGCCGCCTCGGCGCCCAGCACAACCGCCGGGTAGCGGACCGTGGCGGCGTTGAGCCACCTGCCGTGGGTCACGCTGATGCCCAGGGTGCTTTGCAGGGCCGGGTCGGCCGCGGTCAGCGCGATGCCGCTGGTCTCGATGGCCGGGATGAACGGGGTGCGGTACACGTAGGTACTGGAGAGGCTGGCGACGCTGGCCACACCGGTGACCGGCCCGATGCGCGACACCATGCCCTCCGCGGTGACCGGCAGCTCGGCCTGCTGCCCAGTAGCGGAGGGGTTGGATTGCACGGTCAGCAGGTTGCCGAGCTGGTTCAGCTCGCTGAGCAGGCCGGACTCGGCGGACTCGGAGATGCCGAGCACGCCGACGATGGCGGCGATGCCGATGCTGATGCCCAGCGCCGACAGCAGCGCCCGGACCCGCCGGCTGCGCAGCCCCAGGCTGCCGACTCGCAGCAGGTCCCGGCGGGTCAGCCGGGAGGCACCGGGGTCACGAAGCCGCCGTGTCACGGAGGATCCTTCCGTCGCGGATCTCGATGCGCCGGTTGGTGGCCGCGGCAACGTCGGCGTCGTGGGTGATGACCACGATGGTGGTGCCGTCGGCGTGCAGTTCGCGCAGCAGGTCCAGGATCGCCTGGCCGGTCGCGGTGTCCAGGTTGCCGGTCGGCTCGTCGGCCATGACCAGGGCCGGCCGGCCAGCCAGCGCCCGGGCGATCGCGGTGCGCTGCCGCTCACCGCCGGACAGCTGGCTGGGCCGGTGACGCAGCCGGTGGCCCAGCCCGACCCGCTCGATCGCTTCGGCGGCCAGGGCCCGGCGGTCGGCCGCCCGCCCGCCCCGGTACAGCAGCCCGTCGGCCACGTTGTCCAGCACGGACAGCCCGTCGAGCAGGAAGAATTGCTGGAACACAAACCCCAGCCGCCGCGCCCGCAGCCCCGACAGCTGGCTGTCCGACATCGCTGAGGTATCTTCCCCGGCGACCCGGACCACCCCGGCCGTCGGCCGCTCCAGGGTCCCCATCACGTGCAGCAACGTGCTCTTTCCCGACCCCGACGGGCCGACGATCGCGGCCAGCTCACCTTCGCCGATGCGCAGGTCCACCCCGGCCAGCGCGGTCACCGGCGGGTCACCGGGATACTGCTTGACCACCCCGGCCAGCTCCAGCACCGGTGGCGCCCCAGCGGCCTGCCGGGCCGGGAACGCGATCGTCTGGGTCACTGCGACGGCACCTCCACCCGCATCCCGGCGGCCAGGCCCGTCCCGCTGACCTGGACCAGGGTGCTGGAGTACATGCCGGTGGTCACGCCGACCAGGTGGCTGCTGTCTGCCGTCACCACCTGCACCCCGAACCCGCCGCCGGCCAGGGCCAGCAGCGCGTTCACCGGCACGGCCAGGACGTTGTCGACCGTCTGCGCGGTGATGTTGACGTTTACCGGCGCCTGATCCAGGGTGGCCCCGGCCGGGGTGCTGTCCAGCGTGATGGTGACGGTCACCGTCGGGGAGGAGTTGCTGCCGGCGCCGCCGTTGCTGCCCGCCGCCGCACACGGCGACTGGCCGCCCGAGCCGCTGCCCGGGCTGCCGCCGGTCCCGGTGCCGCCGGTGCCGGTGCCGCCGCCGCTCGAGCAGATGGCCACGGTGCCGACGCTCTCCACGTGTCCGCCCACCGTGGTGGTGCCATCGGGCAGCACCACCGACACCGCGTCGCCCGGCTTGACCAGGTACTCCTGGTCCACGCCCAGGTCCACGGTGACCACCGGGGTGTTGCCGGTGGCCGTCAGCACGGTCCCGCCCCCGCCCGAGCCCCCACCTCCCGCCGCGCCCCCGCCGCCGACGGACGTGCCGACCGAGGGTGTAACCGAGGTGACCCGGATCGAGCCGGGCTCGAATACCACCCCGCCCAGCAGGATCTCGCCGGTCACCGGCAGGCCAAGCGCCTTCTGCCAGCGCGCCACCGCCACGGCCGTAGCCGACGAGTAATGGTCGCTTTGCGCCAGGCCGTCGCCATAACCCAGGGTGATCAGGTCGCGGGTCAGCTCCCCCACGTCGCCACCGTCGGACATGCCCACGTAGAACGCCCGGTAGGCGGCGATCGACCCGTACAGCAGCGGCACTGGCTCGTCGCTGACCGAGTAGACCGGCTGGTCCTGCTTGATGACCTGGCCCACGGCCGGCAGCCAGGTATAGGTCGTACCCGGGTTGGTCGCGGTGACCTGGTCCGTGGTCAGGGTGGACTGATCACCGGCCAGCATGACCTGGTCGGCCCCGACCTTGCCCTGATCCTGGTCGTGGTCGGTCTTCGCCGACGCCTGAGCGGCGGCCAGCTGCTGCTGGGCCTGGGTCAGCGTGGTCTGGTCCTGGCTGACCTTCTGGGTGCCGGTGCTGCACGCCGTCGATGACGCTCCCGCCCCGGCGCAGGCCTTTTTCTCCGCCGCGTGGTCCGAGCTGAGGGCCGACTGGTCGGTGCCGACGTTGGCCTGGTCCGCCGCGATCTGCTGGTTGCCGGCGGCCGCGGCGTCGGATTCGGCCTGCTCATCCGCGGAAAGGGCCTGCTGGTCCTTGGCCACGGCCTGCTGCTCCAGGCTGAGCGTCGAGGCGCTGGTCCCTGACGGGGCGGCGATCGTGTACGAGCCGTTGTAGCCGATCGAGCCACCCTCCTGCACCGTGGTGGTCAGGTTCGTCCGCACCACCGGGGCGGTGGCGACCAAGCCGCCGCCGCCCGCCGGTGAGGTCGGGCCGCCGCCGCTGGACGCCACGGCCACCCCGCCCGCCACCGCCCCCCCGATCACGGCCACAACGCCGATCACCATCACCCGCCTGGACAGGAACTCAGCCACTGGCACCCGGCCCGCCGCTGACCGGGACCGCGCCGCTCGGAGCCGGGCCCGCTCCGCCGCCGGGCGGCGCTCCGTTGATGCTTCGCACTTGGACGACTCCGGCCGGCGCCGGGTCGCTGGAAGATATCTCGCCGGTCTTCTTGGAGCACAGCTTGTCGGCGTTCACGAAGACTGCGCCGGCCGGGTCCAGGTTGCCGATGTACGGGCCTTCAGTGCTGCCGTTGGGGTCGGGGTAATTCGGGACCCCGTGGGCCCGCATGCACTCGGCGTACTTCAGCTGGCTGGCCAGGCTCGGCACCTTCGGGGCCGGCCTGCCGGCCCGCAGTGCGGTGGAAGCCGCGTTCAGGTAGTGGCCGCACGGACCGGTGCTATCGTGCGCCTCCGCGGACATCTCCGCCGTGACGTTCGTCATGCTGATCTCGATATCCCCGTCGGAGTCGATCGTCGGGTCGACCTGGTTGGGATCGCCATGACCGTGCATGCAGGTGGCCCAGTCGTCCACCAGCTGGGTCGCGTTGCCCGACCCGGTGGCCGCGGAGTTCCCGCTGCCGTTGCCGCTGCCCGCCGAGTTCCCGCCGCCGTCGCTGCTGTTCCCCAAGCTGGCGACCTGCGGGGTGCTGGACCCGCCGCTGCACGCCGCCGTCAGCAGGGCGGCCCCGGCCACGATGGCCAGCAGCACCGCCCGCGGCCACCACATCCGCCGCCTCCGGCGGACCCCGGCATCGTCGTTCACCTTGTATTCCTCCCAATCACGCCGGCAGTCCGGCCGGCTGCCATCCAGGTCTCATCCCGAACTCGCCAACCAAGCACGAAGAACCGGGCGCGACCGTTCCAGCCGACGGCAGAATTGCCGCCGTTGCTGGGGCCGGGTGGTCCGCTTAGTGAGGGGTGGGACCGCCGTGGCGGCGCATGCAGGCCGCCCACTCGTCCAGCAGCCCCGGACGCGTCATGGCTGGCCTTCTGGCGCCAGGCCGGCGCCATAAGCGGCGGACACCCGCTGGCACGTGCTGCCAGCCGGTGCCGGAAGACAGAGCGTCTTGGGCTCCTGCTTGCCCGGGAGCTGCTGCACGATCGGGATGACGGCGTTGATGAGCTGGACCCGGCGGAATCCGGTGGGGACGGGCACGGTCAGCTTGGCCAGGTTCGGCGCGGTCGGCAGGAGCCAGGTGATGTTCGCTGTCAGCCGGACGCCAGTGCCCGAGCTGACGACCACCCGCACCGGCAGGTACGTACCCGGGCTGACCCACACGGTCTCAGAGATCAGGCTGCCCGGTCGGCTGGTCAGCTCGGTGGCCTCGGTCCCGTCGACGCGCTGCCGCCCAGCCACGGCCAGACTTCCGCAGGAGACAGCGGTACGCAGGGCCCTGGCGACGGTCGCAGGCGGCGAACTGGCAGAGAATCCGATGCCTGGCAGCCCGGGCTGGAACAGCGACGGGACGGAACGGCCCTTGGCCTGGCCCGGGAGCGGCCTCGGGGCGAGGCTGCCGGCGGGGCCCGGGATACCGGCCAGCAAAGGCTTGCAGCTGCTAGCACCGAACGCCGGTGCAGCCGGCCGGCCCAGTCCTGGCTGGCGTGCCCATGTCCGTGTCTGGTAGTTGACCAGGGTATAGACCGACGCGGGGCCGGAGCCCTCGTCGTAGAGCGGATGCCCGTCCAGCGAGTTCGCGACCGAGCGCCACTGGTCACCGTAGGACCACTCCTCGGCGGTGGTCGTCACCGCCGGGCCGCCGAATGCCGAAACGCTGCGGGTAGTGACCGCCATCTGCGCGATATCGCCGGGCTCGGCCGCGTTCAGCGCGTTGTCGACACGCTTCACCACCGCAGCGGATGCGACCGCCGATCCCCCGCTGCCCGCACCAGGCACCTCGACCGCCACCAGGGCCACGGCCGCCGCGGCCAGCGCCGTCGCCGCCCCGGCCACCGAGCGCAGCGCCAGTCGCCGGTGCCGCCGCTGCTCGGCCCGGCCGGTCATCCCGGCGGGCGCCCGGAGATCTGCGGTGAACCGCTCCATGCCCTCGCGGAGCAGGTCCTCGATTTCCTTCATGATTGCTTTCCCTCCCCGCCGCACATGGCCGCCGTGTCGCTCCAGTCGCTGGCCAGCTCGCGCATCCGGGCCAGGCCGCGCGAGCCGGCGGACTTCACCGTGCCCTCGGCGCAGCCCAGGATCGCCGCCGTCTCGGCGTCGGTCAGCTGCTCCCAGTACCGCAGCACGAGCACGGCGCGCTGCCGCACCGGCAGCTGCAACAGCAGCCGGACCAGGGCGTCGCGCAGGTCCACGTCCCCGGTCATGTCCTGTGCGGGCCGCACGCCCGTTCGCAGCAGACGCTCCTTCTGCCGCCACCGGCCCGCCCGCCGGTAGCCGTCGGTCGCCAGGTTGCACAGCGTCCGGCGCAGGTAGCCCTCGGGATCCCCGTCGAACCGGCGCCACCGCCGCAGCAGTCGCTCAACCGCCGTCTGCAGCAGGTCCTCGCCGGCTTCTTTGCTGCCGGTGAGCAGCACGGCCGTGCGCAGCAGGTGATCGGCGCGCTCGGCCAGGAAGCGCTCGAGGTCTGCCGTGCTCCGGTCGGCTGCCATCTGGGTCCTCCTCCCAGGTCCGCAACCCAAGCACGAAGAACCCGGCCCGAACGTTCCAGTCGGCAGCAAATCGCAGGCCATCTTGAACGTGACGCCGCCGCGTCACCGTGGTGCGCCGCCGTTACCCGCCCGGGCAGACGCGCCGGTCACTGCTGGCGCGTGCGGCCCAGGTCGGCGAGCGCGGTCCGGGCCGCCCAGGAACCGCACATCCCGTGGACCCCGCCGCCGGGGGGTGTGGACGCCGAGCACAGGTAGACGCCCGGCAGCCCGGTCCGGTACGGATTCCACCGCGGCGTGGGCCGGAAGATCGTCTGACGCAGGGTTGCGGCGCCGCCGGTGATGTCGCCACCGACGTAGTTGGGGTTGTGCTGCTCCATCTCGGCGGCGGTGCGGACCGACCGGGCCAGGATCAGGTCGCGGAACCCGGGCGCGAACCGCTCGATCTGCGCCTCGATCCGGCCGGTCATGTCCACCGCCGAGCCGGACGGCACGTGGCAGTAACCCCACAGCGTCTGCTTGCCGTCCGGCGCGCGGCCGGGGTCGACCACGCCAGGCTGGGCCACCAGGCAGAACGGGCGCTCCGGGTGCCGGCCCGCGGCCACGTCCGACTCGCTGCGCAAGACCTCGGCGAAGGTGCCGCACACGTGCACCGTGCCCGCCTGCTCGCAGGCCGGGGCCTGCCACGGGACCGGCCCGCTGAGCGCCCAGTCGACCTTGCAGACCCCGGGCCCGTACCGGAAGCGCTCGAGCGCCCGGCGCTGCCTGGCCGCGAGCCGGCCGCC
>Ga0335074_10010849_pt1 | contig 12740 bp, 12 predicted proteins | sample Lox_Sample_23_FD_206715 | JGI IMG/M metagenome (GOLD analysis project Ga0335074, IMG submission 206715) | Soil microbial communities from Loxahatchee National Wildlife Refuge, Florida, United States - Lox_Sample_2.3 | ecosystem: Environmental > Terrestrial > Soil > Wetlands | place: USA...
CCCACCGAGTCATACACCACGTCCACACCCTGCCCGCCGGTCAGCCGCCGCGTATCCGCCTCAAAGTCCGCTTCCGTGTAGCGAATCACCTGCTCCGCACCCGCCTCGCGCGCCAGTTCTTCCTTTTCTTTCGTCGAAACCGTCCCGATCACCCGCGCGCCCGCCTGCGCCGCCATCTGCGTCAGCAGCAGACCCACGCCGCCCGCCGCCGCATGCACCAGCGCCGTGTCGCCCGTCTTCAGCTTGTACGTTGAGTGCGCCAGATAATGCGCCGTCATGCCCTGCAGCATCACCGCTGCGGCCACGCGCAAATCCAGCTCCTTCGGGACCTTCACCAGCGACTCCGCCGGGACCGCCACATACTCCGCGTAGCTGCCCAGCACGCCGCACCACGCCACCGGATCGCCCGCCTTGAACTCCGTCACGCCGCGGCCAACCTCGGCCACCACGCCGGCCCCCTCCTGCCCGTCAATAAGAGGCAAAGGGGCCTGATAGCGGCCTTCCCTCAAATAAATGTCGATGAAATTTACGCCCGATGCCCCGACCCGCACCAACACTTCGCCCGGCTTAGGCTCCGGGGTGGGAACCTCTTCCATGGCCATCACCTCCGGCCCGCCGGTCTGTCGTATCAGGATGGCCTTCATAAAATTCTTAAGATGTTAAAGAAGAATTCTAGTCCTGCAGCAGGCTCGCTTCGCCCGAGGCCCGCAGCCTCACCAGTCGGTCAATCGTGTACGGAGCCCTCTGCTGCGACGTGTGATAGTGCCGCACCTGCAACTCGCCCAGCAGCCCGATCGCCAGCAGTTGAATCCCGCCCAGAATCAGCACGCCCGCAATCACAAACAGCGGCCCGTGCTGGTCCATCACATGCTGCTGCGTGAAGACCTTCAGCGCCGCAAGGAATACCGAAACCGCTCCGCCGCCCAGAATCCCCAGCGCGCCGAACAGCCCGAAGAAGTGCAGCGGCCGCGTCATGTACTTCAGTAGGAACCGTATCGTCAGGAGGTCAAAGAACACCCGGAACGTCCGCCCGATACCGTAGTGCGACTTCCCGCGCTCGCGGTTCACATTCTTGATCGGAATCTCGCAGATGCTCGCCCCGTACCACGCCGCCAGTGCCGGAATAAACCGGTGCATCTCGCCGTACAGCGGAATGTTGTGGATCACCTCGCGCCGGTACGCCTTGAACGTCGTGCCGAAGTCGTGAATGTCCACGCCAGAGAGCTTGGCCATTAGCCAGTTCGCGCACCGCGATGGGATCCGCCGCATCACAAAGTTGTCGATGCGCTCCTTCCGCCACCCGCTCACCACGTCGTAGCCTTCCTCCAGCTTTTCCAGAAAGTTCGGAATCTCATTCGGATCGTGCTGCAGGTCGCCGTCCATAGCCAGAATGTAGTCACCCTGCGAGTGGTCAAACCCGGCCGCCAGCGCCGAGGTCTGCCCGAAGTTCCGTCGAAGTTTCACCACCAGCACACGGCTGTCCACCGCCGCGATCTCTTCCAGCAGCTTGTACGTGCGGTCGTTCGAGCCGTCGTCCACCAGCACCAGTTCGAAGCTCTCGCCAACCTGCTCCATGACCGCCTTCAGGCGGTCATACATCACGGTCACGTTCTCTTCTTCGTTATGGAAAGGGACAACAATCGAGTATTGAGGCATAAGTCTTTATTATAGATGCCCGGCTAATGAAAATGGTTCCGTCTTCAGATCAGAACCTCATCCGCAAACATAATGGCCGCCCCGCGGGAAGGCCGCCGCTTCTATAGTGGTAGATCACATTGGTTGAACCGATTTTCGCCCGTCCCACATCCAAGAACCATGAATAGTACTACCCTTAGCGAGGAGAGCATCGCGATGCTCGTTCACCGGTTTTACGCCTGCGTCCGCGACGACGCGCTCCTCGGCCCCGTCTTCAACGCAGCCATCGGCGACCACTGGCCCGAGCACCTCGCGACCCTCACCAATTTCTGGACCTCGGTTCTGCTCGCCTCCGGACGCTACAAGGGCAACCCCATGATGGCCCACCTCGCCATCCCGCAAATGGATCACCAGCACTTCAGCCGCTGGATCGAGCTTTGGCGTCAGACCACAACCGAGATATTCGGCGCAGAAATCTCCGCCGCCCTCGTCACCAAAGCCTCATCCATGGGCGAGCGCCTCATCAAAGCCTCCACTCTCGTTCGCGAAGCGCAGCCAGCATCCTGAACGTCATAAAAACAACGGCCCTCCCGCAGGAGGGCCATCGCATATTTGATCGGACGTTCTAATCCCCCGCAGGCGCGTTCTCCGCCTTCACCGCCAGCTGCTTCTGCACCGTGCTGTGCGTCCGGCTGTAGGTGAAGTAGATAATCAGCCCCGCAATCAGCCACGATCCAAACCCAATCCACGCCGGAGCATCCAGTGACACCATCAGGGCCACGGAAACGACCATCCCTCCAATCGGCACCAGAGGCACCAGCGGCGTGCGGAATGGACGCTTCACGTCCGGCTGCCTCACACGCATCACCCACACGCCCAGGCACACAATCGTGAACGCCAGCAGCGTGCCCAGGCTCACCAGCTCTCCCAGGAACCCGATCGGGAAAAACGCCGCCAGGAACGCCGCGAACGTCCCCATCACAATCGTAGTAATGTAAGGCGTGCGGAAGCGCGGATGAATCTTGCCCGCCCACTTCCAGATCAGCCCGTCGTGCGACATCGTGTACAGCACGCGCGACTGCCCCAGCAGCATCACCAGCATCACCGATGCCAGCCCCGCAATCGCGCCCACGTCGATCAGCACAATCGCCCACGTCATGCCGATAGCCGCCGCGCCGTCCGCCACCGGGGCCGGAACATTCAGCGTCGTGTACGGCTTCAGCCCAGTCAGCAGACCGGACACAAAAATGTACAGCACTGTGCAGATGATCAGCGACCCAAGAATCCCGATCGGCATGTCCTTCTGCGGATTCCGCGCCTCCTGCGCTGCCGTCGATACCGCGTCAAATCCGATGTACGCAAAAAACACCACGCCCGCGCCGCGCATAATGCCCGACCATCCGAAGTGCCCGAAGTGCCCCGTGTTCTTGGGAATGAACGGATGCCAGTTCACCATCATCTGGTTCCAGTGCCCGAACGCAAACGCCAGCGCAATGCCGATAAACATCAGCACCACTGAAACCTTGATCATCACCGCGCCGCTGGTAAAGTTCGCTGACTCGCGCACGCCAACCACCAGGATCGTGGTGATCACCACAATCGCCGTCAGCGCAAAGATGTCCACACGCGCGCCCAACGTATGCCCAAACAGGTGAAACGTGATCCCCGGCGTCGGATTGAACGGTATCTTTATCCCGAAATACCCCAGTAGGCTGGTCACATAGCCGCTCCATCCCACCGCTACCATCGCCGCGCCAAAGGCATACTCCAGCACCAGTGCCCAGCCGATAATCCACGCCACCAGCTCGCCCATCGTCGCGTAACCGTAGGTGTAGGCGCTGCCCGCAATCGGAATCATCGACGCGAACTCCGCGTAGCACAACCCCGCAAACACGCATCCGATGCCGGCAATGATGAACGACAGCACAATCGCCGGTCCGGCAAACTGGGCCGCCGCTGTTCCCGTCAGCACAAAAATGCCCGCTCCAATAATCGCGCCGATACCCAGTGTCGTCAGGTTCACCGGCCCCAGGCAGCGCTTCAGCGTGTGCTCATGTTCTTCGGCTGCTTCCGCCAGAATCGTGCCCAGCGGCTTTGTCGCAAAAAGCTTGGCCATTCCTTTTTCCTTCTCTCCCTTTCAATCGCTTCAGACGCCTTCTCTTAGGGCGCACCCCTCACAAAATTTACTGCTCCGCAGTTTGTCTCCCCTGCCGCCGCCACAGCGCGTAAACGGGTACGCCTAGCAGCACCAGAAACAACCCCGGCCAGGTGTACTGCGGCTTGTAGCGCAAAAGAACGATACAGATCCACGCCGCCATCAGAATATATACGGCTGGCAGTACCGGATATCCTATCGCCTTATAGGGACGTTGTGCATCCGGTTCTTTCACCCGCAGCACGAAAAGCCCGCCGATCGTCAGAATATAGAACACCAGCGCCGCAAACATCGTGTAGTCCAGCAGTTGCCCGTACGACCCCGAGACGCACAGTACGCACGTCCATACCGCCTGCACAATCAACGACGCCACCGGCGTGTTGTACCTCGGATGCAGCTTCCCCGCCGCCTTGAAGAACAGCCCGTCCTTGCTCATCGCGTAGTACACGCGCGCCCCGGCCAGCGTCATTCCATTCGCGCAGCCAAAGGTCGAAATCAGAATCGCGGCCGCCATCAGCTCCGCGCCGCGGGTTGAGAAGATCGCCTGCAGCACCGCCGTCGCTACGCGGTCTTCGCTCGCGTATTGAATCCCCCGTGCAAGCGCCGTCGTCCCATGCGGATCGCCGTGCATCGGCAGCACCATCAGGTAGACAAAGTTGCACAGGATGTACAGCCCCAGCACCATCCCCGCGCCCATCGCCAGCGACAGCGGCAAATTCCGCTTCGGGTTCTGAACCTCGCCCGCCGTGAACGTCACGTTGTTCCACGCATCGGCGGAAAACAGAGACCCCGTCTGCACCACCGCAACAATCGTGAACACGCCCACCATCGCAATCGGCCCGCCCACGCCCACTTGCACCGCGTGCAGCGTATGCAGCCCCGCGCCCTTCCAGAAGTTCGCGCCCCCCGCACCCATTCCGAAGTTCGCCGCAATGCCCGCATGATGCTTGAACGCCAGCACGCCCAGCACGACCAGCCCGATCAGAGACGCCACCTTCGCCGTCGTAAAGATGTTCTGGACAATCGCGCCCGACCGCAGCCCGAAGATGTTCACCACCGCCAGCAGCAGAATGATCAAAATCCCCGCCAGATTGGACGTGTTCAGGCCGAGTTCCATGTTCCCCAGCACCATCGGCCCCACCTTCCACGCCGGAACATGCCCGATATGCCACAACCAGTGCGTCGCCGAAACGCCGGGGAAAAACACCCCCAGAAACTTCCCGAACGCCACAGCCACCGCCGCCAGTGTCCCCGTCTGGATCACCAGGAACAGCGTCCATCCATAAAGAAAGCCCCACATGGGGCCAAGCGCTTCTCTCAGATACACATATTGCCCGCCGGCCTTCGGCATCATTGCCGCTAGCTCGCCGTAGCTCAGCGCGCCAATCGTTGTCATCAGCGCCGTCACCAGCCACGCAGCAATCAGCAGCGCGGGCGACCCCACACTTCGCGCAATCTCCGCCGGGACAATAAATATCCCCGACCCGATCATCGACCCGGCCACAATCGCCGTCGCGCTGAACAGTCCCAGCCCTTGGACAAGATGCGCAGATTTGCTTGGAGCTTCGCTTTGCGTGGACACTTCTAAGTCTCTTCTACCGGAAAATCCTCAGCAAAGCCATCCCTTTCTCCGCATCCTCCTGCGCGCGCCTGATCCTCTGCGCCTACTTCGCCTTCGCTTCCTTCTGCTGGGCCAGATACAGATCCACGTTGTCCTTGTCCACCAATGACGTCCCTGTATCTACAAACACAGGATAGGGCGAAAATGTGTTCACCGAGTAGTCCGTCAGAATCGGCTTCGGCGGATACTCGTGCATCAGGCCCAGCATCATCAGCCCGAAGTACGCCATCGTATACGGCTTCTGCGAAATCGTGCTGTCAATCACGCCACGCTTGATGAAGTCCAGCGTCTCCTGGTCCACATCCATCGCCACCACCAGCCGGTCCTTGATATTGTCGTTGTTCAGTACCTCGGCCACTGCCTTGCACGACGACGCCTCAAGGCAGATGAATGCGTCTATCTTGTCCGCTCCCTTCAGCAGCACCAGCCGCTGCGTCGCGTCAAACGCAACGTTCGAGTTGCCCTTGATGTTCACAATCTCCGCCGTCTTGATCCCCGGATACTTCGAGAGAATCTCCTCATATCCATTCAGCCGTTCATCCAGGTTCGGCTGTCCTGTAATCGTAAAAAACACCACGTTGCCCTTGCCGTTCAGCTTCTCTGCAACCCGCTGTCCGCCCAGGTGCCCCGCCTCCAGATTGTTCGTCCCGATAAAGTACATCCGGTGGCTGTGCGGAGCATCGGAGTCGAACGTAATCACCGGAATCCCTGCATCAATCGCCGTGTTGATCTCATCCTGCATCAGCGGCGCATCTGTGACCGAAATCAATATCCCGTCCGGCTTCGCCGCCACTGCATTCGTCAACGCCTGCAACTCCGCCTGCGAGTCAAAATTCTGCGGTCCGACCACCACGCCCTTTACTCCAATATGGCGTGCGGCCGCGTTGAACCCGGAAATTGCGGTCTGCCAGTACTGCAGCCCAACGTTGTTTGAAACAAGATAGTACCTCTCGGAATAGGAATGCCGCTGGCAGCCGCTAAGCACCAATAGGGCCAGCGGAAGGATAAGCAGGAACGCTGCTCCACTTTTGCGCATAATAAACCTCCCGCACTTAACACATCGTTGGAAATATTGCAGGCCGAAGCCAGGACCATGTAGTCATCGCAACCAACAGGACTCGGCCCTTGCGGACAAATCTTCGTCTGCGGGGTGGAGTGACCGGCGAGTTGGAACGACATGACAAAGCCATCCCATTTCTAAAAATGCCGTGGACCTAACACGAGACAACTCAATCCGCGCTCAGCACAACGGAACAACCCCTGCATTTGCCGGGCGTTCGTGTCGCCGCGAATTCTACTCCCGTCCGCTCAGGTTTGTAAGTTGGCTCCGCAAAAATCCACCCAAGTTTTTCGGGCTGTCTACTACCCCCGCCGAAGGCCCCGATTTTATCCAAAAATTATCCTTCTGGGACCATACATCCTATTTCCGTTTGCCGCCTTCTATATTCCCTACAAGAAGTAGCGAGGAAGTTCGAGTAAAAGTACCCAGATCTGCGTGACGATAGAAGTAACGACTTCTCACTGAAGTAACCGGCACGCAAAAAGCTGCAACTTATATGCAGACGAAAAATAAGAGTTCTGCGCTGTATTTCCTTCTGTTCCCGTTCCCGACCTGATCCCAAGTTTCAGCGAGCGGAGCCTCGTGCTCCGCTCGCTGAGTGCAAAAACAGGCTCAATGAGCCTCAATTCGTGGTGCGTGATCGCTGATATTTGTGCTCGCGGAGCTTTGCCGCCGAGCGTTCTTATAAATCAGGCCTCTGGCCTAAATCGAACTCCCCATCGATGCTTGCACATTTGTCTTCTGCGGCGCACTATCCTCGCTTCACTGGCGGTCGTCGCCTGCTTGCGCCCCGACACATTTGTGCGGAGGTGCCGCGGTGAATCGTCTTCCCGTTCTGCATCTGCTGCTCGATTTTAACGGTGATGAAGCTCCGGCCCTTGCCGCCATCTGGGAATTCATTCTCGACGACATGGACGTCCTGCAGACCATCCGCGAAGCGGCCGCTCACGGCAATGATGTTGTCATCCGCGCTGTCTCTGGTCCGTCCGGCCTGCTGTCCATCGGTCCCTCCTTCAGCCTCTGCCAGGCAGCCCCCTCCGAGTTCGATTCCCATTCCAACTACGTCGTCGTGCCCTCGGTTCCCAACGGAGCCGGCGAGATCCGCGTCCATCTCACCGGCCGGCACGCTGCTGCGCTGGCCATTCTTCTGCATCGCTACTGGCCGGATCATCAAAATCTCGGCCAGCGAAAGAAGATCAGCTAGGCAAACAGCGCTTCCCCATCCGCGCGCTGCTACACGCTGCGAACGTTCCTCTGGCTCGCCTGCCGCAAAAATTCCCGCGCCCGCGACGCTACATCTCCGCCAGACCCAAACACCGCCGAGATAACCGCCACCGAATCCGCGCCCGCCGCCCAGACGTCGCCCGCATTCCCAGCCGTAATCCCTCCAATCGCCACCAGCGGCTTCCGCGTCAGCCAGCGCGCCATCCGCACGCCATCCAGACCCACCACCGGGTCCGGATTCTCCTTCGTCGCCGTCGCATGCACCGGCCCAATTGCAATGTAATCCACTGGCTCTGCATCCGCCGCCAGCATTTGCACCTCACTGTGCGTCGAAACCCCAACCATCCGCTCCGGCCCCACAATTGCCCGCGCGCGTCCGGGACTGATGTCCATCTGCCCTACATGCACGCCGTCAAACCCAGCCTCGACCGCCAACCGTGGCCAGTCATTCATCACCAACCGCAGGCGCTCTCCCACCGCCACGCGCATTACCCGGGCATCCGCCAAAACCTCTGCCGCGCCGCCCTTCTTGTTCCTGTATTGCAGAATCCCCACGCCCGCATCTGCCAGCTCCCGCACCAGCCGCGCCAGAAAATCCGCGCGACCCTCCACCGGCAGATACCCCGCGTCCAATATCGGATAGAGCTTCGGGAACCCGGTCACAAATCTACCTTCAGCTCTCGTCTGCAGACGGTCCGTACATCCCTGGCAGTGCAATATCATTCAGCCGCAGATACAGCCCCAGTTGCGCTCGGTGATGGATCATGTGGCTCATCACGATGTGCCGGTACGCCATCGCTCGCGGCCCGTTGAACACCTCCCTGCCCATGAACACCAGCTTCCACGGCTCGCCCCACGCCAGGTCGCCGGTCGCAGCCAACGCCTCGCGCGCAGCCTCCACGTCCGCGTCGAACTGGCTCAGAATCATCTCCCGAGTCTTGCCCACCCACGCATCCTTGCGCTTCGCCATGTCCTCTGGCGTCACCGTCCGGACGCTCGTCGTCAGCACCCCCCTCGCCCGACCGGCCAGATCAGCAAGGTGAGACGCCAGCCGGCCCATCTCCATCGACTTCGCATGAGGTTTCCATGCCGACCGGTCATCCGGAACCAGCGCCAGAATCTTACGCGTATTGGCAAACTCCTTATCAAACTCCGGAAGCAGTGTCTCGGACATGCTCATCTTCTCTCATCTCCTATTGAGCTTCTTCCTGTCCAGAATACTGCTTCGCGCGGAACCAAGCGCGTCCACATGCGCTTGAAACCCTGGCGGGCCATCACGCTGTGCTGCAGCGCAAACGCCGCCAGCAGCCCCGCGTCGATCAGAATCGCGCTCAACCACGGCAGTGTCGGCGTCAGGCTGTCAATCTTCCACACAAACCGGATCGCGCGAAGGAAGACCGCAAGAAACACGAAGTAGCAGAGGAGCCCATAGACCAGAAACACAAAGCGTCTCATGTTCTGCCTCTTAAGCTCGAAGTTTTTCGGAACTGACAGTGGTAACAGCGATGAAGGTCCGAGACTGCGGGAACGAGCGGTGGAAAGTCCGAACAAGAGGAAGTAGCGTTCGGAAGCCCGGAACGCCGGTGAGCATACACCTGTGACGCAGGACACGCAAATGTCCCACTGACCAGCCGCCGGAGATGCCCCGCCAAAACAACAACGCGGCCCGCTGCGTCTGTAACTACCCCGGTTTCGATATCGCTATATAGCCTGGATCGTCACGCCGGCAGCACGCCGCGCTGTTCGTCGTAAAACACATCCCGCCCGACCGGCCCGGATGTGTTCGGAAATATGGCTATTCTCGTGACGAGACAGCCAGTGTCATCCACGATCCGCTCTCTAGGTTGATGTTCCGCCCCTTGCCCTCAAGCATCGCGCTCGATCCCGCGTTCGCCGAGCTCTGGAAGGTCACGCCGCGTAGATTGCCCACCGGCATCGTTGTAACATCCGCACCAGAATCCACGGCGGCATTCGTCGTCGTGTTCAACCCGCGCATGCTGGTGTCTGTCGTGGAATTCACTATGCCGCTCGTCTCCGTGCCCACATGATCCGTCGTGGTTGCGAGCCCGTTCACTGCGCCGCCTGCCAGGTTCGCGCCGCCGCCCAGCAGCCCTCCGCCGCGCGCTGCGCCACCGCGCAGCATGCCGCCTCCGGCCATCGTTCCGCCGCCCTGCACTGGACCGGCGTCCATCTGAGCGTCAGAGCCGAACCCCGAGTCCGCATCTGCACTCACAGGCCGCGGAACCGTCAGCGACCGGAGCACCGCATGGATCGGCAGCTCGCGCCCGCCGCGCAGCATCGCTTCGTTGAACGTAAACGCCAGGCTCGACGCTTTGTCCGCGTGCGACTCGCGGCTCACCTCAGTCACGTGCCCCAACAGCTTCGTGCCTTTAGGCAGCCGGGTGCCGTCAGCCAGCGTCGCCGTGCTGGTCGTCTTCGCCATCACCTCGTCGCCGACTTTCGCATGCTTGGAATCGATGTTCTTCGTCAGCTTCGCCTGAATGTCCGTTGCCTGTGCCGCGCTCATCTTGCCGGACTCCGCCGTTGCCGTATTGGCTGCGCTCAGCCCACGGCTGCTCGCCGCCACTGCCGAGTCAGTCGTCGCCTGGGTATGGTGAGGCACGGTCAATGTTGTTGTCGATGTGCTGGTCGCCGTCTGTGCTCCGGCGCTGATGGTCAACGTAGCAACTGCCAATAATGCCAGTACTTTCATACCTGCAACCCTCACTTTTTAAAATTTTTGAGTCATCGCGCAGCCCACGCCTGCACTTTGCTGAAGGAATAAACGGCAATCGCCATGCCAGAGTTGCGGTAAACCGCACAACAATCTCCTAAAGCTTTTATTTTGAAGTGATTGAAAACGCTACCGCGACGCCGCTCGGGGCCCGGCAATCGCGACGCCTTACTCTGCGGCTAACCTCTTTACCAGCCGCAAGTTGCACTTTTTACACGGCCCCCAACCTGCTCGACTATTCCAAATCGGGACACATCAGCCGCCTCTTAGCTGTTCTTCTGCCTCTCGAAGAACCGCTCCATGAACTTCGTGTCGAACTTCCCGGCGATGAACTCCTCGTCCTGGAAGATCTTCTCGTGTAGTGGAATCGACGTATGGATCCCCTGCACAATGAACATTCCCAGCGCCCGCCGCATCCGCGCCATCGCCTCGGCGCGGTCCTTGCCGTGCGTAATCAGCTTCGCAATCAGCGAGTCGTAGTACGGAGGCACCACGCCCTCGGAATACTGCGCCGTATCCACGCGCACCCCATTTCCTCCCGGAACATTAAACGCCGTGATCTTCCCTGCCGACGGCGTGAACTTCTCCGGATGTTCCGCATTGATGCGGCACTCAATCGCATGCCCGCGAATCTGCACCGGCTCCGGCACAACTGATGCGAGCTTCTCGCCGTACGCAATTCTCAACTGCGCCTTCACCAGATCGATACCTGTCACCATTTCCGTCACCGGATGCTCAACCTGAATGCGGGTGTTCATCTCGATGAAGTACAGTTTCCCGTCTTCATCCATGAGGAACTCCACCGTCCCCGCATTCTGGTAGCCCACATTTTCCAGCGACTTCTTCAGTGTCTTGCCGATCTCTTCCCGCAGCTTCGGAGTCACCTGCAGCGATGGCGCTTCTTCAATCAGCTTCTGGTGCCGCCTCTGGATGGAGCACTCGCGCTCGCCCAGCGACATAACGGTTCCGTGCTGGTCCGCCAGCACCTGAAACTCAATGTGCCGCGGCCGCTCGATAAACTTCTCCATGTACAGGTCGCCGTTGCCGAATGCGTTCAGCGCCTCGGTATGCGCCGCCTGGAACAGCGCCGGCAGCTCCTCCGCCGACCGGATCACGCGCATCCCGCGTCCGCCGCCACCCGCCGAAGCCTTCAGTATCACTGGGAACCCGACCGACTTCGCCCACTCCAGCGCCTCATCCTCTGTCGCAATCACGCCGTCCGACCCCGGCAATATCGGCACCTTTGCCTTCTTCATCGCCTGCCGGGCCTTCTCCTTTTCGCCCATCAGTCGCGTCACGTCCGGCGGAGGCCCGATGAACTTGATGTTCGACGCCCGGCACACCTCGGCAAAGTTCGCATTCTCGCTCAGCAGCCCATAGCCCGGATGGATCGCATCCACATCCGCAATCTCCGCCGCGCTGATCACCGCCGGAACATTCAGGTAGCTCTCCGCCGACCGCGGAGGCCCAATGCAGATCGCCTCGTCCGCAAACCGCACATGCAGCGAGTGCCTGTCCGCCTCGCTGTACACTGCGACCGTCCGGATTCCCATCTCTTTACACGCGCAGATCACGCGCAGCGCAATCTCGCCACGATTGGCGATCAATACTTTATGAAACATATCTGTCTACTCTACCGGGGCCGCACCGCGAACAGCGCCTGGCCGTACTCCACCGGCTGCCCGCTCTGGACAAGCCGCTTCACAACCTCGCCCGCCACGTCGCTCTCGATCTCGTTCATCAGCTTCATCGCTTCCACAATGCAAAGAATCTGCCCGTTCTCGACCTGGTCGCCGATCTTTACAAATGCTGGCGCGCCCGGCGAAGGCGACTCATAGAACGTACCCACAATCGGCGACTTCACGATGTGCAGTCCGGCATCCTCGCCCGCCTCCGCTGCCGCAGACGAGCCGGTAGCCGGAGACGCAACATGCGTGGGCGCCACATGCGCCGCAGTCGCAAACACCTCAGGCAGAACAGAGTGAGCAGCAACCGGAGCCGGTTGCGCCGCTCGCAACGCCGCCAGCAGTTGCGCCGTATCCACGCTGCCGCCTTCCTGCGCGAACTTGATGCGGACCTTCAGGTCGCCCCGCTCCAGGTCGAACTCGCCAATGTTGTTTTCCTTCAGGAACTCGATCAGTTCCTTCAGCTCTTTTGTGTCTTCCGGTGTCATCTCTTTCGCGTTCTCTTTTGTCCTCTACAGATTTCTGTCGCGCTTTACAACTCAATCAATGCCTTGGGCGAATTCGTCAACACCCTGTTCCCGCACTCTGTCACTGCAACCATATCTTCGATGCGAATTCCAAACTTC
>Ga0335074_10010851_pt1 | contig 12740 bp, 11 predicted proteins | sample Lox_Sample_23_FD_206715 | JGI IMG/M metagenome (GOLD analysis project Ga0335074, IMG submission 206715) | Soil microbial communities from Loxahatchee National Wildlife Refuge, Florida, United States - Lox_Sample_2.3 | ecosystem: Environmental > Terrestrial > Soil > Wetlands | place: USA...
AACGGCATCACCCAGGCCCTGCTGGTTGTCGGGGTGCTGCTCGCGCCCAGCTTCTACCGGGTCTCGCGGGCTGCCGCGCTCTCCGTCGCGCGCTCGCAGTACGTCGAGGCGGCGGAGGTCTCCGGGGCGTCAGCGGGGTGGATCGTCCGGCGCCACGTCTGGTCCAAGGTCCTCCCGCCGATCTCCGTCTCGCTGGCGCAAACCATCGGCGCGGGCTTCGTCGTCGTCTCGAGCCTGAGCTTCCTCGGCATCGGCGTGCAGCCGCCGGCTCCGACGTGGGGAGGCATGCTCTCCTCGGACCTGAGCTACCTCTCCTACCAGCCGTGGGCCCCGGTGGCGCCGGCGGTGCTGATCATCGCAACCGTGTGGGCGTGCAACCTGCTCGCCGACTCGATCCGCGATGTCTCCGGCGAGGCTGGCCGGGCGTTCGCCAGCGCCCGGCCGAAGCGGCGCCGGCGGCTCGCCCGCCCGGAAGTGGGTGCGTGATGGCGTCCGTCGCCGGCCGCGATCTCGAGTCGGTGACCGGGGCTCCGCCTGCTGCCCGGCCGGTCCTGTCGCTCCGCGACGTACAAATTCGCGACCAGGCGAGCGGCCGGGAAATCGTCCACGGGGTCAGCTTCGACCTGGCGGCCGGCCGGGTTGTCGGGATTGTCGGCGAATCTGGCAGCGGCAAGACCCTCACCTGCCGGGCCGCGCTCGGGATCCTGCCGGATCAGCTCGTGCTGTCGTCGGGAAGCATCACGATCGACGGGCACGACATCGCCGGCCTGAACGTCAAGCGGTGGACCGAACTGCGCGGGGCCACCATCAGCGCGGTCTTCCAGGACCCGGCGTCTTATCTCAATCCTTCGATCCAGGTCGGGCCTCAGATCGCCGAAGTGATCAGGGTCAAGAAGAGGATGCGCCGTCGCGAGGCCCGCGACCAGGTGCTGGAACTCCTCCGCTCGCTGCAGCTCCGGCGCCCCGAAAGCGTCTACAGCCAGTACCCGTTCGAGCTGTCCGGCGGCATGCTGCAGCGGGCGCTCATCGCGGCCGCCATCGCCGCGGACCCCAAGGTGCTGATCGCGGACGAGGCGACCACCGCGCTGGACGTGACCGTGCAGGCAGAGATCCTCGATCTGCTCGCCGAGCTACGCGAGCGCACCGGGCTCGCGCTGCTCGTCGTCGCGCACGACCTCGCGGTTGTCGCGCAGGTGTGCGACGAAGTGCTCGTCATGCGGCAGGGCGACGTGGTCGAGCACGGCACGACCGCGGACGTCCTCTATAGGCCACAGCACGAGTACACCAAGCTCCTCATCGCAGAGCACGAGCAGTACGGCCTGGAGCGCTTCCTCGACAGCCCGCGAAAGGAGCGCGCATGACAGCCATCGACGTCCTGACGGTGGAGGACCTCGAGGTTCACTACGGGCTTGGCCGCAGGCGCCGCCGGGTCCTTGACGGGATCTCGCTGTCGGTTTCCGAAGGCGAGGCGGTCGGCCTCATCGGCGAGACCGGGTCGGGCAAGTCGACGCTGGCGCGCGCCGTCGTCGGGCTGGCACCGTTCTCGCGGGGCCGCGTCGTCATCGACGGGCAGGACGTTTCCAAAGCCACCAAACGCCAGTGGCGCGACCTGCGGCGCCGGGGCGTGATGCAGTACGTCTTCCAGGATCCGCTGCGCAGCCTCGATCCGGATCTCACGGTCGCGCAGTCTGTCGCTGAGCCGCTCCTCATCCGGGGGATCCCGGGTGCTGAGGCGGCCAGCCGCACCCGCGCCTTCATCGACCTGATGCGTCTCGACCCGGAACTGCTCGGCCGGCTGCCCGGTGAGCTTTCTGGTGGCCAGCGACAGCGCGTCGCGGTGGCCCGAGCCCTGGTTACCGAGCCCAAATTGATCATGCTGGATGAGCCAGTGAGCGCGCTGGACTCCGCGAACCGGGTCCAGATCCTGGAAATCCTCAAGGGGTTGCGCCAGACCGGCGTGGCACTGGTGTTCATCTCACACGACCTCGGCTCCGTCGCCGGCCTGACCGACCGCATAGCCGTTCTCTACCAGGGTGAACTGGTCGAGGTTGGCCCCTCGCGCAGCATCATCAACGGTCCCCAGCACGCCTACACGCGGCTCCTCATCGACTCCGCCCCGACGCTTCGTTCCGCAGCCGCGAAGAGGTCTGAACGCGAATCGTTGCGCGCCCTGCTCAACGCCTGACCGCAAAGAGAGGAAACCCGTTGACCCGCACACTTCACCTCGCCCTCAGCGCCTACGGCGTCGGAGGTCCCGGCCAGCACGGGCTGTGGAAGGACCCACGCGTCCCGAAGGACGCCAGCATCGACATCCGCTACTACCTCAAGCAGGCAACGATCGCCGAGAGCGCGCTCTTCGACGCGTTGTTCGTCGTGGACAGCCAGTTCATCAACGCCAGCTACCCCTCGCACTACCTGAACCGGCTGGAGCCGCTCACCCTTCTTTCCGCCGTGGCGACGCACACGACGAACCTCGGCCTGATCGCCACCGCGAGCTCGACGTACAACTCCCCGTTCAACCTGGCCCGCCGGCTCGCCTCGCTCGACCAGATCAGCAACGGCCGGGCCGGGTGGAACGTCGTCACCAGCTTCGATTCGGAGGTTTCCAAGAACTTCGGGCTCGACGAGCACCTCGACTATGCCACCCGGTACGGGCGCGCCCTGGAGTTCGTCGAGGTCGCCCGAGGGCTCTGGGACTCCTACGAGGACGACGCCTTCCCGGCCGATGTTGAGCGTGGCGTCTTCCTTGATCCGGCCAAGCTGCACGCCCTCAACCACGTGGGCGAGCACTTCAAGGTCGCCGGCCCGCTCAACTTGTCGCGCTCCAAGCAGGGGCAGCCCGTGATCTTCCAGGCCGGAGTCTCCGAGGACGGCCGTAACCTCGCCGCTCACGTCGCCGAAGGCATCTACGCGCCCGGTGGCAGCTTCGATGACGCAAGGGCCTATCACGCCGACATCAAGCAGCGCGCGGCAGCGCTCGGGCGCGACCCCGATCACGTCGTCATCTTCATCGGCGCCAACCCCGTAGTCGCCGGCACCGACGAGCGTGCGCACGAGCGCTCCCGCGAGATCTACGAGGAGGACAACGACTTCGACCGGAAGCTGGGATTCCTTGGCCGCGCCTTCGGGGCCTACGACTTCACGCAGCACGACCTGGACGAGCCGTTCCCCGACCTGACGCACCTGACCGAGCGGGGCCGTCGCGGCGGTGCCGACCTGGTACGACGGGCAAGGGAGCAGGGGCTGACCCTGCGGCAGGTCGTGGAGTCCACGTCCGAGTACAAGCCGGGCCCGTTCGTCGGCGCCCCGGGGACGGTCGCCGACGCACTCCAGCACTGGTTCGAGACGGAGGCAACGGACGGCTACAACGTTCGCTTCCGCACCGTCGAGGAGCTGGAGAACTTCGCCGGCACCGTCGTCCCGATTCTGCAGGAGCGTGGTGCCTTCCGCACCGAGTACGAGTCGGACACCCTGCGCGGCAACCTCGGGCTGCCATTCCCCGTCAACCGGTACACCGCGGAGCGCGAACTCGCCCGCGTGAGCGCGTGAGAGGAAGCCGTGCCTGACTTTCAGCCCGCCGTCACTGGCGGGCGAGACGTGCACACGGTCCGATTCCCGGCCGGCAGGCCTCCTGCTGAACTGGACGTCCTGATCGTCGGCGCTGGCCCGGTCGGGCTATCATCGGCGATCGAGCTGGCCGGCCGTGGAGTCGTGGTCGCGGTCGTCGACCGCGCGCGTACCGCGACGCTGATCCGCGCCGGGGCCATGGGCCACTCGGCGCGTACCGTGGAGCACTTCCGCCGCTGGGGGGTGCTGCAGGAGATCCGCACCGAGTGGACATTTCCACCGGAGTGGGTCCACGGGATCAAGTTCATCACGTCGCTGACCGGCCACGACCTGGTGCCGAACCGCCGCCGCTTCTTCACCGACCGGGGCGCTGGCTCCGACAGGCACTCGCTGGCAGACCGGATCCGCCGGCCGCAGACCGCGCTCCAGCAGGTGTTCCTGAATCACCTCGGCAGGCACGGCGTGAGCGTGACCGGCGGCTGGCGGCTCGAGGCGCTGCACGAGCACCCGGACTGGATCGACGCCGAGGTGACCGACACCGACTCGGGCGAGCGCCGCACGATCCGGGCGCGATACGTCATCGGTGCCGACGGCGGCAGCAGCACGGTCCGGCGGCTGGCCGGCATCGGCCGGGACGGCGAGCGTGCCCCGCTGAAGCGCTTGCGGCTGATCGTCAGGACTGGTGACGAGAGCGAGCGGCTGGGCCCTGCGCCGAGCGGCGTCAACCTGGTCTTCAACGCGAAGGCGTGGGGCTTCCTCGCCGCCGTCAGCACCCGGGAATGGCGGGTGTATGCCGGACCGTATCCGCTCGACTACGAGCCGACGCACGAGGAGCTGGTCGACATCGGCCGGGCTGCGTTCGGCTTCGACCTCGACCTCGAGGTGGCGTCGGCGACCACGTACTACGACTCCAGCCGGGTCGCTCAGACGTTCCGCAAGGACCGGGTGCTGCTCGCGGGCGACGCCGCCCACGTGCGCACCCCCGGTGGCAACCTCGGCGAGGGCTTCGGCGACGTGGCCAACCTGGGCTGGAAGCTCGCCGCGGTTCTCGCTGGGCACGCCCCGGATACGCTGCTCGACAGCTACGACGCCGAGCGCCGGCGGCACAACTGGAGGATCGCCGACTACGCGCTCGAACGGGCTCGCCGCGGATACGAGCTGCGCGAGCAGATCCGCCGGGACGGCATTCCGGACGACGCCGATCTCAGTCCGCAGGCTCAGCGGCGGCGCGGCGAAATCGGCGCCCTGATCGGGCAGGGCCGGCTCGAATCGGCGGGTGTCGAGTTCGACGAGCGGTACGACGCCTCGCCGGCGATCTGGTACGAGCCTGGCCAGGCCGACACCGAAGACCCCTGGCAGCCCGATCGCTACGAAGACGACCCGCGCCCTGGCCACCGCGCGCCCGACGGCTACCTCGATCCGTGGGGCGACACGCTCTACGACCGGATCGGCAACGACTTCGCGCTGCTGGTGCTCACGGAGGACGCGGCGACGGGGCGGGCGTTCGCCGCTGACGCGGCGGCCCGCTCGCTGCCGTTCGCGGTCATCCACCTGCCCGACCCGGCGGTGCGCGAGCTGTACGGCGCCGACAACGTGCTCATCCGCCCGGATCAGCACGTCGCCTGGCGCGGCGCGCAGCTTCCCGAAGGCGCCGCCGCCGTCCTTGACCGCGTGCTCGGCGAGGCCCGGGACGGCGCAGGTGCTTCCGCACCGACGGCGAGCACGAGATCTTCCGCGAGAACCTCGGGGTTGCCTGAGCTTCATCCCGCCCGCTCCTGAAAGGCGACAGCAGATGACCGACCAGCCCAGCAAGCCACGCTTCCGGCTAGGGTTCCTCACCCATGTCCAGGGGCGGGATGAGGAGACGGCGACCTACCGGAACGCGCAGGAACTCTTCGTTGTCGCCGACGAGCTCGGCTTCGATGTGGGGTGGGTGGCGCAGCACCACGTTCCGCTCGGCGGCGGCGGACTGCCATCGCCGTGGACGTTCCTTGCCTATGCCGCCGCCCGGACCAGGCGCATCCGGCTGTCGACCGCGATCACTATCCTGCCGCTGGAGAACCCGCTCCGGCTGGCCGAGGACGTCTCGGTTGTTGACACTCTCAGCGGCGGACGGGTGGAGATCGGCGTCGGCAGCGGCGGCAGTGAGGTCGAGTACGCGGCCTTCGGCCGCGACGTCGGCCGGAAGCGCGAGCTGACCAGCGAAGGGCTGAAGGCCCTGCGCGAGGCGCTCGCGAACCGGGAGGTGGGTGCTGCCGGATTCACGATCCAGCCGCGCGCCGGCTCCTTCACCGACCGGATCTGGCAGGCCGTCTTCAGCGCGCCTGGCGCACATTACGCTGCGGCAGCAGGCTCCAACCTGCTGCTCAACCGCGCTGCGTACGGCCACAACGAGCCGACCGACCACGTCCAGCGGCCCTGGGCAGATGCGTATCTGGAGGCCTGGGACCAGCCACGGATCCCGCGCATCGGGCTGTCCCGGTTCGTGTTCCCAGCAAAGGACAAAAAGACCGCGCTGGACCAGATAGGCACGGACGTCCTCGCCGCCGCCCGGCGGTTCACGCTGCGCGGCGCGTTTCCCGAGGGCATCGACCAGCCAGAAGCGCTGCGCCGCTTCCATTCCTTTTACGGCCACCCCGACGAGATCGTCGCGGCGCTGCAGCAGGAGAAGGTGCTGCCGGTCGCCACGGACCTGATCACGCAGTTCAATCCGGCCGTGCCAGACCACGACGCGGCCATCCGTGCGCTCGAGCTCATCGCGACCGAAGTGGCTCCGGCGCTCGGGTGGCAGCCCGCACCGGCCGACTCGGCCGGGCCCACCGAATCCGCTGCCGCGCTCACGGGCGCGGCGCAGCCGGCAGGAGCGTGACATGAGCGAGGCCACCTTCGTCACCGACTACACCGGCCCGGAGGGGCTGCGCACGCGTGGCACCGTGCTGGTCGTCCCCGGCCGCGGTGAGAGTCAGGCGGCCTACCAGCGCCTGGGCAGGCGGCTGGCGGCGGACTCCTACCGGGTACGGGTGCTGCCCGCGCCGGTAATCGGCGAGGCTGACCTGGCAGGCTCGCTGGATCGGCTGGCCGCGCAGCTGGCCGACGCGGTGGCGGGGACCGGCACAGACGGGCCCGTACGCCCGCTGGTGCTGGTCGGATCGGACGCAGGCGCCGCTGCCGTCGCCGCGCTGATGGCGCGGTCGGCGACGCAGTCCGCAGGCCCGGATACCCCGTGGTGGCCCCAGGCGCTGGTGCTCGCCGCGCTACCCGGTTACGGCGCGCAGCAGCCAGGCAGCTGGGCCGAAGAGCTGGACGTGCGCACGCACTGCACCGTGCACCGCGGGGTGCTCAGCGACGATGAGTCCATACAGCGCGGGACGCTGACGGCCGCTGTTCCCAGAGCTCTGCTCGACGCCGCATACGGCAGTACCGCCGACGTGCCGCAGCTGCTGCTTGTCGGCGACGCCGACCCCCTCGCCGACCGGGATGCCCTGACCCAGGCCGCGAAGGGGCTCCCGGCTGCCCGCCTGGTCATGGTGCGCGGCGCGCACCATGACGTCCTCAACGACCTGCAGCACCGATCGGTCGCCGCCGAGATCGTCACGTTCCTCGAAGCACTGCGCAACGAACCGTCGCTGGAGCCGATCGTCGCGGTGGGATCCAGTGCGTGGTGACCGGCCGCGAGGGAACACGAGCGGCCGCAGATGACCACCACGCTCTTCGATCCGAGGTGGCTGCGGCACGTCTTCGGTGCCTTCCCATCCGGAGTCGCGGCCATCGCCGCGATCGTGGGCAGCGCTCCCGTCGGCATCGTGGCCAGCTCGTTCACGTCCGTGTCGCTGAATCCAGCGCTGGTGTCGCTGTGCATCGCGCACACGTCCACCACCTGGCCGGTGCTGCGCGAGGCGCCACGGCTCGGCGTCAGCATCCTGTCCGCCTCGCAGGAACGCGCCGGGCGGCAGCTGGCGGACCGGCGCGGCGACCGCTTCGCCGAACTGTCCTGGCGCGCGACCGCCGACGGCGCTGTGCTGCTGGACGGAGCCAGCGGGTGGCTGGAGACGAGCGTGGACCAGCAGGTACGGGCCGGAGACCACGACATCGTCGTTCTGCGCGTCCACGACCTGGACGCCGACCACGACGTCAGCCCGCTGGTGTTCCACGCCGGCCAGTTCCGTCGTCTGGAGTCGTGAACACGGGCTGCCGGCCACGTTGAGCGGCCGGGATCCCCGCAGGGTAGATCAATAAGCTATTAATCCGATCGACATACTCAACTTTTTCCATTAAGCTCTGGTTCATGCTCAGGGTCCTGGATGTCGCGCCCCTGCGCAGCTTCGTGGCTGTCGCGGACTGTGGCGGCTTTCAGCGCGCCGCTAACTCCCTGCACCTCAGCCAGGGTGCGGTGAGCCAGCATGTCCGCCGGCTGGAGGCCGCGGTCGGGCGTCCGCTCGTCGAACGACAGGGCCGTGGCTCGCGATTCACTCAGGACGGTGAGAAGCTGCTGCGCCAGGCCCGGCGCATCCTGGCCCTGCATGACGAGACGCTGCGCGACTTCAGTGTCGAGCCCGAGCAGTCACTCGTGATCGGCTCGACGGAGCACGCCGCCGCTCAGCTACTCCCGGATCTCGCCACCTCGCTCGCCGACGCGTTCCCCGACAGCCGCCTGCGGTTTCGCGTCGACCGTGGCGCCCAGTTGCGTGAGGCGCTGGCCGACGGCCGGATCGACCTCGCACTGCTGCTCGGGCCCTCGGATGACGCGCACGCCAGAACGGTCGGCAGCCTGGAACTGACCTGGTACTCGGCGCCAGACTGGAAGCCGCCGGCCGCCGGTGAGCCCGCTTCGCTCGTCGCCTTCGACGACCCCTGCGCGCTGCGCTCCCGTGCGCTGGAAACCCTGTCAGCGCATGGCATCCCGGCAGAGGTGAACTGTGAGGGGGCTCACCTGGCAGGCGTTCAGGCGGCCGTGCGGGCCGGTCTGGGCATTGGTCTCATGGCGACTCTCGGGCAGACCCCGGACGGCATGATCGCCCGTGACGACCTGCCGAGCCCGGAACCGATTTCCCTGTCGGTGTGGCCCAGGCGCGGACTGCCCCTCGACCTCACCGAGGGGGTGGCCGAGTCGTTGCGCCGCTTGCTGGCACCTTCCCGTCGGATGTGGCCTTCCGCCGAGGCCGTCCTGCTGGCAACCGGGACCTGATCCGAGCCGGTCCCGATACGTGCTCTGGGCCCCTTTCAGCGTGCCGTGCGGACCGCGGTCGCCGTGGTGACTGGGAGCCCGGCTTGGGCTGCGCGCTGATAATCATCGTCGACGGCGGTGACCTCACGCCCGGCCGCGTGCAGGATCGAGGCGGCGATCGCAGCGCGGTATCCGGCCTGGCAGTGCACCCAGATCGGGCCGGGGGGCAGGTCCGGGATACGCGCGGGCAGGTGGTGCAGGGGGACGTGCAGCGCGCCCTCGATGTGGCTCTCCGACCACTCGAGCCGACGGCGTACGTCAAGAACGGCGACCGGCTCACGACGCCAGACCGCGGCCAGGTGCTCGAAGTCGCGCACCGGATACGAGGCGAGGCTCGGCGCCCAGTTTTGCGGCGGCTCTGCTGACCCCTCGATACGGTCAATGCCGATTCTGGCCAGATCGCGCTGTGCCTCGGCCACCTGTGCGGGGCTGTCGCCGATCAGGGTCAGCGGAGTACCAGGGGGTAGCAGCCAGCCCAGGTTGGAGACGAAGCTGTCGCCGTAGCCGACGCTGAACGACCCGGGGGCGTGGCTCTCCGCGAACGCGCGCCGGTCGCGCAGATCCACAACCCATTCCCCGGCGTCGATGCGACGGATGATCTCGTTCGCGTCGGGCGCCGCTGGCGGCGTCAGGTCGGCTGGCTGCGGGCCGGCGGCGTTGGCCGGCGCCATCCGGGCGTAGTAGGCCGGGTAGTCGTCGAGGCCGGCGAGCAGATCGGCGACATAGGTGTCCTCGTCCAGGGTGAGAGCGGGGTTGACCCGCCGTTCGTCGCCGATCGTCGATCCGTCCGAGCCAGTCGGCGAGGCGGCGCAGAAGCTGCCGAAGCCGTGCGTGGGGTAGATCACGGCCTGCCCGGGGAGCATCGTGGCCAGCCGCCGGGCCGAGGCGTGCTGCGCCGCGGCGAGGGCCGGCGCGTGCTCAGCGCCGAGCAGGTCCGGGCGCCCGGTCGACCCGTGCAGCAGCGAGCCGCCGGTGAACACGGCCAGGATCGCGCCGGTGGCCGTGTCCTCCAGCGCGTAGGACAGATGGGTGAACGTGTGCCCGGGCGTGGCGATCACCCGGACCCGCATGGAATCCCCGACGTCCACCTCGTCGCCGTCGGCGACCGCAGCCCGGTCGAACGCCACTGGGTCGGCCCCGTTCACGTGATAGGCGGCGCCGGTCGCGCGGGCCAGTGCCAGGCCGCCGGTGAGGTAGTCGTTGTGAATATGCGTCTCGAACACGTCGGTCACGGTGATCCTGCGGCTGGCGGTCAGGGCCAGCACCCGGTCGATGTCCCGCTGCGGATCCACGACGAGCCCGACCGTTCCGTCGGTGACCAGATAGCTGCGGTCACCGAGCGAAGGCGTTTTGATCGTCACTATCTCGACCATTGCTACCCCCAACCGTTGCGTTACGGCGCCTTTGCCGTAACTGCCGCCAGGGCTGCCTGCCCGGCCGCCGCGAGGATCGAGTCGTCCTGCGGCGTGTGCACCCGGGCGCACAGCACATCCCTGTAATGCCGTTCTAGCGGATATTTCCTGGTCAGGCCATTGTTACCAACGAGCGCGACCGCCTGTTCCACCGCTGCGATCGCCGCCCGGGTGCCGGCCAGCTTGGCGATTCCCGCGCGCTCGGCGGCGGTGGGATCCCCGGCGTCCGCGCGCGCCGCGAGACCCGCCACCAGCTCGTCGGCTGTGGCCAGGGAGGCCTCGATCTCGCCGACCGCACTCTGGAACCTTGACAGCGTGGCGAGCGGCCTGCCCAGTGCCGTCGGGGTCCGTTCGGTCAGGAAGCCGATCAGCCAGTCGCGGGCGGCGCTCGCCACGCCGAGGTAGAGCCCGGTGAGGCCGAGCGCATTCCAGAGCATCAGCGGGCTGTGGCGCGGCGGGAGCCCCGCGGCCGGCTCGGCCAGGCCGGTCACGGCGCCGGCCGGAACCGGCGTGCCGGCGAAGATCACGTCGTCGCTCCGGCTGGCGCGCAGGCCGAGATGGTCCCAGGTCGGCTCGATGGTGATCCCGGGCGAGTCGGCCCGTACCAGGAACCCGCCAGCGCGGGCCGGGTATTCGTCGGTACTGGCCCAGACGGCCATCCAGCGCAGGCCCACCGCCCCGGTAGCGAAGATCTTCCGGCCGTGCAGGGACCAGCCGGCGGGCGCCCGGCGCGCGATGGTCGCGGGCAGGCCGCCCCGTGCGGGCGTGCCGAGCTCCGGCTCCACCCGCAGCGCGTTGATCAGCACCGGCCGCTCGGCGGACTCCTTGAGCGCCTCGGCGTAGAACTCGTCCGGCCAGGCCGGCTGCTGCGCCTGCTGGGCATGCGCGAACAAGGTCATCGCGGTGATCAAAGCGGCCGAAGGGTCGCCGCGCCCGAGCGCACGCAAGACCGCGACGGTCTGCGCAAGCCCGGCCCCCGGGCCTCCGTAGCGCTGCCCCACGGTCGCGGTCAGCAGCCCGGCCGCGTGGACGGCCGCGATCGCGTCGTCGGGGAAGGATGCCTCACGGTCGTGCCGCTCCGCGCCGGCCGCAAGCGCCGCGGTCACGGCGGGGAGGCAGCCCAGGTCGAGCCCGCTCACGCGATGCTGCCTGTCCGCCTCGGCGCCTGAAGGTCTTGCGGCTGTGTCATGCCGTGAGCGCCCCGGCCCCGGCGGCCGCTGCGCCGACCGGCGTGTCCGCCGCCCGCTCGCGCAGCAGCGGGACGAGTTCGGCGCCCCAGTCCACGACGTCGTCCAGCGGGTCGAAGCCGCGGATCAGCACGGTGTCCACGCCGACTCGGCGGTAGGCCATCAGCGCGTCGGCGACCTGGTGCGCGGTGCCGACCAGCGCCGTCGAGTTACCGCCGGGACCGGTCAGCTTCGTTATGCCGTACCACAGCCGCTCGTCGTGGACGTCGCGCTCGGCGCCCTGCTGCTGCAGCCGCTCCGACCCGACCGACGAGGACTCCCGGAAGCCGAACAGCCGGCCCCGGGCGGGCACCTGGATGCCCTGGACCTGGGCGGTGTTCGCGTGAGCGACCTGGGCGGTCGTGGCCGACCGGATGTCCTCAGCGCGCCGCCACGCCGCCCGCTCGGTCTCGGCCACGATCGGCCGGACCGACAAGCTGAACCTGATCGTGCGACCGTGGCGGGCGGCCGCGGCCCGGATCCGGGCGATCCGCTCGGCGATCTCGGCCAGCGGCTCACCCCAGAGCATGTAGACGTCCGCGTGCTCGGCGCCGACGCCAACGGCGGCGTCCGACGCGCCGCCGAAATACAGCGGGATATCTGCTGCCGTCGCCGGCCTGACCGAGCTGTAAGCGCCGCGCACCCGGTAGAACTCTCCGTCGTAGTCGAACGGCTCCGCCGCGGTCAGTTCCCGGCGGAGCAGGCCCATGAACTCTGCGGTGCGCGTGTACCGGCGGTCGTGATCCGCGAAGTCGCCGTCCCGCTTCTGGTCCAGTTCGTCGCCGCCGGTTATGTGGTGGATGGCGACCCTGCCGCCGCCGGTCAGCTGGTCCAGCGTCGCCAGCTTCCGCGCGACCAGCGTCGGCGCCACGAATCCCGGCCGGTGGGCGATCAGCACCTTGAGGCGGGACGTGCTGTAGAGCACGTGCGCGGCGACCGCGAACCCGTCCGGGCTGGTGGCGCTGTAGCCGATCAGCACCCGGTCGAAGCCCGCGCGCTCGTGCGCCTGCGCGAACCGGGTCAGGTACCCGGCGTCGACCGGAGGGCCGTCGACGGAAGGGCGAGACTCCGACACGTCCTTGGTGCCGACCATGCCGATGATCTCGATGGACATTGCCGACGCTCCTCCCGGCATTCCAGTCGCCCCGCGATCCTCGGCCCGGACGAGGCGTCCGCCACCCGCCTTCACGCCGGGCAGCGGCGCCAGCCGCAGCGACATCCCTTGCATGCAAGCACTACCAGTCGCGACTTGTCAATAAACTCGATCGAATTACTAGGATTATGTGATGAGCACCGCCGCGGCCCCCGGCA
>Ga0335074_10010853_pt1 | contig 12738 bp, 15 predicted proteins | sample Lox_Sample_23_FD_206715 | JGI IMG/M metagenome (GOLD analysis project Ga0335074, IMG submission 206715) | Soil microbial communities from Loxahatchee National Wildlife Refuge, Florida, United States - Lox_Sample_2.3 | ecosystem: Environmental > Terrestrial > Soil > Wetlands | place: USA...
GATTTCCTCCAGGCTCTGTTGGACTTACTGGGCCACAGAGGAACTGGGGAGGTATTAGTATGTCCGAGATTGTCAGCGCGGAACTTTATGATCCGTTCTCGCATGGAAGCCACAGCTATCTAGGATCGATGGATGTGGAAATAGGATTCGCGGGGAAGAAGGTCACAGACACACCATATGATCAAGACATGTTGGCCGACTATTTCATAAAGCTTTACGAGAATCAGATGTTTGCGCCTGGGCAACAGCTTGTTATGGATCATAAGAGTATCGTGCTTAGCGTAACTGTGAAGACGGTTCAGCTGGTTGATTTAAGTATGGAGAAGCCTGGGTCATCTTCAGCGCCTTCAGTCAGTTCTCCGCAGTCTCGTGGGATCTTAACACGGCATACGGCTATCACATTCTTTAAGGATCCAAAAACACCCATAAAGCTCAAGGGCTCGACAAGGCGGCCAGCAGCAAACTCCATTATTGCCCCTGACTTCAAGTTTGAAGATATGGGAATTGGCGGACTTGATGCCGAATTTAGCGCAATCTTCCGACGAGCATTTGCATCACGTATATTTCCGCCAGGGCTTATAGAAAAATTGGGTATCCAACACGTCAAGGGAATCTTACTATTTGGTCCCCCTGGAACGGGCAAGACTCTGATTGCACGGCAAATCGGAAAGATGTTGAATGCGAGAGAGCCCAAGGTCATTAATGGGCCGGAAGTCCTCAATAAGTATGTCGGTCAATCAGAAGAAAACATTCGAAAGCTCTTTGTAGACGCCGAGAAAGAATATAAGGAGAAGGGTGACGAGAGCGGACTACACATTATCATATTCGACGAACTTGATGCAGTCTGTAAGCAAAGAGGGAGCACCAACAGCGGTACTGGTGTTGGAGATAGCGTAGTTAATCAGCTTCTATCGAAGCTTGATGGTGTCGATCAGCTCAACAACATCCTACTTATTGGCATGACGAACCGTATGGATATGATTGACGATGCCCTGCTCAGACCTGGTCGACTGGAAGTGCACATGGAGATCTCCTTACCGGACGAGCATGGCCGGCAACAGATCCTCAAGATTCATACAGCAAAGATGCGTGACAATAATGTCATGGACAAGGATGTTAATATCGCAGAGTTGGCTCTTCTGACGAAAAACTTCTCAGGTGCTGAAATTGGCGGCCTAGTTAAGTCGGCTTCGTCTTTTGCTTTCAATAGACATGTTAAAGTCGGCACTGTGGCAGGTGTCAGTGATGACATTGAGAACATGAAAGTCAATCGAGATGACTTCATGAAGGCTCTTGAAGAAGTGAAGCCGGCGTTTGGTGTCTCTGAAGAAGAGCTTTCAACAGCCGTCAGAGGCGGCATTTTACGCTTCAGCCCTTATATCGAAAATATCCTTCAGGATGGTATGTTGTTTGTTAATCAGGTGCGAGAATCTGCTTCTGAACCTCTTTTGTCTGTTTTATTACACGGCCCTCCTGGATCTGGAAAAACTGCTCTAGCAGCCAAAATCGCCATGGACTCCGACTTCCCATTCATCAAGCTGGTATCCCCTGAGAATATGGTTGGTATGGGCGAGATGGCCAAGGTTCAATACCTCAATAAGGTATTCACGGACGCCTACAAGTCTCCACAGAATATTGTCGTGGTAGATAACATCGAGAGAATTATCGACTGGGTCCCAATCGGCCCTCGGTTCTCGAATTTGGTACTCCAGACACTGATGGTCCTACTAACAAAGCAACCGCCAAATGTATGTTTCCTTGAACATGCCTCCCTTATCTTTTCTAACATAAACTAGGGCCGCCGTCTCCTCATCTTAGGCACCACTACACAGCGATCAGTCATGCAACAACTTGACCTATACGCCTCGTTTGACCGCGAACTTGCCGTCCCAAATGTAAACACCCATGCTGAGCTAGCATCCGTCTTGCGAGAAGTGAGAGCTTTCAGATCCGACTCTGATATGGCTGCGTCCCTGGATGTACTAAGAGAGACGACGGGGACTAATGATGTCGGCGTGGGTATTAAGAGAGTCTTGCTTGGAATTGAGACGGCTAGACAGACGCCGGATGATATGGTGGAAAGATTTGCGGATGTTATGGCAAAGACTATGGCTTCTAGCCGGATGTAAGAGGTTTGGTGGCATCAGGCGTGGTATAGATATGCCGATATAAGGTAGAAATAGATGATCTTATGATGCTCTATATAACTTTGGTACATGTTGCGTTTACTTAGAAGAAATATTTCCTGATCTAAGGATAACACCAGAACTTGAAGAGCTACACCTCTTAGATCTTTATTCACCAAAACTTTGGTATATTCTTTCCCAGGTCCATACGTATGTCTTGCTTAGGTTCACAGATTATTGGAAGTGCAGGAATACTCTCGGGTATTCTGATTGAGTATCTGATAGGTCACACTACACAACGAGATGGTAAAAGTGTAAAGGTGATCGACAGGCATCTAGACAGCAACAGACATGCATATGACAGTAGATATAAAAAAGAAAAGAGAATTGAACGTAACAGAAAAGATCCTTCACAACCTTGCAGAGAGATGTTCTTCCCTTGCTCGAACCTCTTATATAAGGCCCTAATTTTTGTCTTCGGAACGTCTGGTTCTGACGGAAGGTTACGGCCAGCTTCGAAATTTTAGATGCCAGTGATGAACTAGCAGAAGTGTCGTTAGTTCTATCAAACTGACAATGCAGAAGAAGAGTACCAGTTTTATGTCTTATGATTAATCGGGTTTAATCTCTGTTCCATTTGCAGGCAGGATCGATACAAGATTTCTGGAATATCACCTGCATCTCCAGACACCGTGGTTAGAACTCCAAACCCCACCAGAAGCTCTCCTTTAGCGCCTTCACCATCTATAACAGTGGTAATCCCTAAAATGCATCTCATGACGCATAAAGCACTCCGATTTTCTACATATTAACACCCATCCCGAACAAACCATCAATCCCTCTTCACCTCAAAAATACTCCCCACCAACCCCTTCACAGCTTCCACATCTACCTTTTTCAGCGCCTCCTTAACCGCTGCCAGCGTACCCTCCTTCAACCCCTCCTTCCGCCGACTGTAAATATCAATGCCCGCAGGCGTAAACAGCGTCTTCGCAAAATACGTAACCACCCACTGCTCGCCGCTTTCCCCGTCCCCGTACCCTAACACCTCCCAATGACTCACCACAAAGAATAGCCACCCATTGCCCCTCCAATTCCACGCCCCCGGACCCGCAGGCGTATCCGTCCCGCTCACAGTCTTGACTTTATCCCCCGAGAGTGCTTGGTACGTAACCAGGTCGTCAATTTTCTCGCCATTGGGGTCGGAGGGTAAGGGGGAGTAAGTGATGGAGACGTTGCGGGCTTTTTTCCACATCGGGAGTGTGGAGTGTGTGACGTGCCAGGTGCCGAGGAGCCAGGGGAGGGGAGGGGGCATGAATGCTGTTATTGCGCTGGAGGGAGTGGTTGTGGAGCTTGTTGTGGGGGGGCGGAACGTGATTTGCGCTGGGAGGGTTGAGGAGGCGGGTTCGGAGGATGACATGTTGCATGCTAGAAGATGGGGGGGCCTCGTGTAAAATGGAGATGGAGGAAATGTTGGTTTTATATATTGAGATATCGATTGTGGTGAGATTATGCAGAAGCATGGTCCCTGGTAACGTCGGCAAGGCTAGCGGGCAAGGCTGAGATGGCTGCCGAGTCTGTATGTGGAATCCATTGTACATACCCAAACGGCTATTTATGTTACATGTCGAATTGCGACATGAGTCCAGGTCAATTGAGAGAGCACAATGTGTTGATTGAAGTCGGAGACATTTTTATTGGTCATTTCTATGCTTGATGACTCGATCCAGACAGTCCATCCATTACGCCACTGATATGAACATCCTATATCCAGAGCAACTGCCAGAGATGGATATGATACAAAACGCCATGCAACAAGCCCAATCATTCCTTGGTCTTCTTCTTTTTCTTCTTCTCCGACTTCTCAACCTCCTCTTCCCGCTTCCTCTTCTTTCCGATTTCCGCATCACCATTTATAGCTGCCTTGGCCTCCTCCTTCTTCTGCCTTTTGATCTCCTTCTTGCTTATTACTATTGGTGTACCATCCACACTCATTTTGATCTCCCCTCTCTCAAGCTTCCGCTTATATCGGGCAATGCTGATACCGGCAGCTCTGGCTAATTTGCCATATTTCTCCTCATCCCGCTCCTCCCTTCGCTCTACCTGCTCGGCTTTCTTGAGTCGACGTTCTTTTCGGTCCAACCGTCGCTCAATCTTTGCCTTTCTCTCAAGACGTTTCTTGGATTTCTCCTCCGACATAGCCAGTCTACGGGCATGTCGCTCGATCTTTCGGGCCTTCTTTGCCTCTTTGGTGTTGCCAACAATCGATGATTGCCAGTTTGTTTCTTGCTGGGTTGGTGAATCCGGAGAGTCTGGTGTATCCGCAGACACTGTGGATAATGTCTCTGAGTGCTCATTATCATGAATCTTTGAAGTACCATTGGCCACAAGTTTTGCCTTTGTCCCGTTGAGGTCGGGTGCTGGTAGACCAAGGCCAGCTTCAATATCAAGCATCGTCTCTGTCTCGTCCTCTTCCTCCTCCTCTTCCTCCTCCTCCTCCTCTTCCTCCTCTTCTTCTTCGTCGACCTCGTCAGCCATATCTTCATCCGAATCTTCCTTGACCTGTTCAACCTTCTTGACCCTCTCGATCTTCGCTTTCTCCTTCTTGTCTTTCTTCGACTTCTTAACTTCAGAAACTACGGCTGCAGGTTCATCACCGACAAGACCATCAGCATCTGGGTTATATTTTCGGGCCTCCTTGACCTCCCACTTTCCAGGAATTGACGCGGCCTTGCCATTAGGTCCAACGGCAACACCTCTCGGAAGCAAAGGTTTGCCTTCAAGTACCCTCAATTGACGTTCAATCTTGGCTCGTGCGGCGACACCTAAAGCTGATCGCTCCTCCTCATCAACATCATCGCCTTTGCCCTCACCTTGAGCGCTCCAATCCGAGAGAGCATCGACACGCAGGCCGATTGTCGCCTTGGCAGCCAGCATACGCGCAATTTTGCCTTTATTCCTCCCTGTAGCTTGACCAACGAGCGAAGCGTGATAGATGAGACCATACTTTGGAGTATCATGTTTTGTCTTCAAAGCGCGGAAGAGTGCCTTCTCTGCACCAAGGATCTGGATGGTACTTGCGGGACTCTTTGCAAGATTCATTAGAGATCCGGCGTGAGCAATCAGTCGTGCTCCAACAAGCTCACCAACTAGCTCAGTCAAGTTGGGAGCAATTGCTTGCATGCGCGATGAGAGGTAGCTCGATAACTGCTGTCGATATTCAGTAAAGCCGACAACTTGCTCAGCAAGTAGCTTGATGTTATCGAGGTCCTCATTTGTAATCTCCGTGCCCATACTAACTTCAGCTGCAGCTTTCACAGCAGCCTCGATCTCTTCTGGCAGGATTTCTGCAAGGTCTGCATTTGAAGCACTAGTTCTCATGCCCATCTTTAGGATAACCCTAGCATATGCCAAATTGTCGCTGACGATGCGGCCCATTTCAGGAAAATGCCACCCATACCATTCTTTTACGCGCATCGCATACGTATTCAGTTCCTTGTCTAAATCGTCAAGAAGCGCAATTGCTTGAACTATCATAGTATCAACCTTGTCGGGTGAGAACTTGAGCTTATGGCGTGAAAGAGAGTGCGAGAGACCAAGTGACATAGTAGATATGTTCTCAGGCAGAAGACCTGGAATAAGGGAGGGAAGGTGGTCGCGAATGGCTCTGTAAAGTTCGTTCGTTGAGGCATCAGAAATGGGCGTGAGACTGAGCATTGGGAGCTTGTTAATAGCCTGGCCAAGCTTTGGATCTGCGACAGCCAAAGACGCTTTCTTTTCGTCCTTAATCGAGTCCAACAGCTTTGCCAGCATAGGGGTGACCTTCCCCTCGATCAGAGCAGCTACTTCCTCGAGCGCGGTTGCCGCATTATCGAACTTTTGGAAGGTTTTGAGTTTTAACCTGCAGCGGAGATTGTCAATTAGTCTCAAAAAATACCAATTTAAAGTTCTATTTCAGGTGTGCAATCGAGAACTCTGCTGGGACGTCAATCGCACTTACATATTGCTGATCCCCTCCGCAGACTCTGCCTGCGCTGAGAGATCATCTTTTTTGAGAAGCTTTTTGTCCCTCGCTTTAAAAAGCGCATATCCCGCACTAGTCTCCGTAAGTATGAAGAGCGTCATCTTGACCATTAAAAGCACCGCGAGTGCTATCCAAGATGCAGTGTTTGCGGTGCACAAAAGCGTTGTGAGGAAAGAGCTCTCTCGATAAAGTTTCCAGAAATTTAGAGCCCGCACGAAGAAAAAGTTAGGGATTAGCCTTTACGCCTCAGGCATAAAATACTGATCTACTTCGTGATCCCTGCTTGAGCTCTAGGTTGTCAGAGTAAGCACCATCAAAGAGCATACAGGAAGAGATGGAGGGCCTTTTCTTCAATGTGAACAATGGGTAATTACTGTCTTTGGATGCTTGATTACCCGGCGCTGCTAATGAGCTTGCAGTTACATTGAAGGTATCGTGCGGGGCTATCGCAACAGTCTGTTAACAAGCCAAAACTACATCAACCTCACCCAATGCGAGACTATCGATGGTATAGTATACTCTTCCATGTTAAATTCAAAAGCCTTATTAACTCATGATAGATCTGAAGTTGCAACTGGGTCCTGCGTATGGCGACTTTCTGGCTTCCCTTCCACCCAACCCTTCCACTTCAACTCTTGCCGCCAAAACCACTGACAAGTTGATATCTGAGTTTCGGTATCTACGAGCAAATGCTGTAGGATCTCTGGCGAAGTTCATGGACTATCTGACTTATGGATACATGATCGACAATGTAGCACTCCTTATCACTGGAACATTACATGAACGAGACACTCGAGAGCTGCTTGAGCGATGCCATCCTCTTGGCTGGTTCGAGACCATGCCCGTTCTCTGCGTGGCCACCAACATTGAGGAGCTCTACAACAGTGTCCTTATTGAAACGCCTCTGGCCCCGTACTTCAAGGGTAGCTTAAGTCACCAGGATCTGGATGAGCTTAACATCGAAATCGTTCGAAATACCCTATACAAGAATTACCTCGAGGACTTCCACCACTTCGTCAATACCGATCCAGATATAGCAAACACGCCTACAAGTGAGGTCATGTCGGAAATTTTGGCCTTTGAAGCGGACCGGAGAGCCATCAATATCACCTTAAACTCCTTTGGCACAGAGTTATCGAAAGCGGATCGCAAAAGGCTCTACCCAAATTTCGGTCGCCTATATCCGGAAGGTTCGCTGATGCTCTCAAGAGCCGATGATATTGAAGGTGTGAAGCTTGCAGTAGAGGGTGTGAATGATTATAAGACCTATTTTGATGCAACTGGCATGGGACAAGGTGGTGGAATTGGGGCTGGAAATATGAGCGGCGGACCTGGTGGCGATGGCAAGAGCCTGGAAGACATGTTTTACCAAAAAGAGATGGAGATCTCGAAGGGCGCATTCACAAGACAATTTACATATGCAATTGTCTATGCTTGGGTTAAGCTAAGGGAACAGGTCGGTCCACCCATATCATCTTTGGTAAACTCTACTTACAGAAATCAGGAAATCCGAAACATTACCTGGATCGCAGAGTGTATAGCACAAAATCAGAAGGAGCGGATTGGCAATTACATAAGTGTATTCTAGGCATTAGCAAACCTGTATCTTTGGAAGGCTTATCTGCCGACAGGCAAGATTCTTCGCAGATATGTAATGTTACAGGCTGGCCGGCGCTTGGAGATTGGGGGACTTTGTAGCTGAATTAAATCAGTGAGCTACATGCTCATTCCATAATATACAAGTGCTGCTCTATATGCAACTTCATAATCTACAGGCTGATTTCGCCCTTCCAAGTTCCATCAGTCAATCCTAATGTCTCAACCACATTTTTCCAACGCTCACCACCCCGCTCCTTTCGTCTCAGATATGCCAACAGCTTCTGCCGTCTATGCACCAATACCCTCAGATTTCTCTTGTTGACTTTGTCCTTTTGACAGTGAGGTCGTTCCAGATGATTGGCAAGCGCCCTAATCTTAGCCGTCAAGATCGCAATCTGCACCTCAGAACTCCCAGTGTCGGGTCCAGCTCGCGGTGTCTTATCTGCCAAAGGCGTCTTGTCCGCAGCCCGCGGCTGATTTGAAGGCGCGCGTGGCGTGAGAAATTTGTCTGTGTTATGACGACCGAACGTCTCAATGCATCGCTGAATGTTGAACCGAGTCCGGTCTTTCTGATTTCCGTTCGCCAAGCTGAGAATGCGCGATACTGCTACAGTTGCTCGCTCATGAGCTTCAGCGTGTCGCTGGAGCTCTTCTACTTCCTGAGCTGGATCTCGAAGGTCAGGGTTCTTCGAAATTAAGGGTTGTGTCAAAACGTAGGAATGCTCTATGGCTTTTTCAAATTCTGAAGGTGTGACGAAGTGGTTTAGAGGTACTTGGGCAGCAGCTTCGGAAACTTTCGTGCTTCCTTCGTCACCTTCTGTTGACTTGATGCCAAGAGTTGCAGGTGGTATAGCCGTGTCAAATGACTCCACGAATGGTGTTGTAATCCCACGGACTGAGTCGCCTAATGCTTCTGCACGCTCCCTTTTAAGCTCCTCTTGCCTCTTTAAATTTGCTGCTTTCCTTTGCCGTGCTTGTGCTAACGCATATGGATCACGATACTTTCGCCGTTGAGCTTGTGATGAAGCATTGGCGACTGATCCTACAGGTAAAGGGCTAGGTGTATGTGGCTTCACGGCCGGACGTAGACATACTAGAATCAATTGGTTAGCCAGGATTGGAAAGGATACATTAGAAGGTTCCTACACGTCAAAGAGCCCAGCCGTGATACTAAATCTATTCGTGGAGGCATAGTCGTGTCTCTCTCGTACTCTCCTTCACCGAATTCGTTTCTTGAACGTGCAGATTCAAGGCTAGTCTAGGTATGGCTAGCGTACGCTAAGCCAAATAGGAAGCGGAATCAGTAGCTAACTTTGCCGATCCTAGGGCACACACCAAAATTGTGAGTTACTTCAATTTTGTTAAACGAAAATCAGCCTACATCTTCAGCTCCCAAAAACCTTCTGCGCCCATCAACCCACACGATTTGATTCTTGAAATCAAATCGCAAAGATGGCGCCTTCTCAGCTCCCCCCCATCTTCAATGCGACGTCTCAGGACATTGAAATGCTTCTTGCAGCTCAGTGTCACTTGGGATCTAAGAACATGCAAGTTCACATGGAATCCTACCTGTGGAAGACTAGACCTGATGGAATTAATGTGATCAATATTGGCAAGACCTGGTATATCTAAGTCTGACCATATGGGGCGTTACAAGTCTAATTACTGAACTTTACAGGGAGAAAATCGTCCTCGCTGCCCGCATCATCGCAGCTGTCGACAACCCGGCTGATATTTGTGTCATCTCCGCCCGTCCTTACGGCCAACGTGCCGTCCTCAAGTTTGCTGCTCATACTGGAGCTGTCGCTATTGCTGGTCGCTTTACGCCCGGTAACTTCACCAACTACATCACCCGCTCTTTCAAGGAGCCGCGTCTGATCGTCGTCACCGATCCCCGCACCGACGCTCAAGCCATCCGTGAAGCATCCTACGTCAATATTCCCGTCATCGCTCTCTGTGATACTGATTCACCTACCGAGTTCGTTGATGTCGCCATCCCAACCAACAACAAGGCTCGTCATGCTATTGGTCTCGTCTGGTGGATGTTGGCCCGTGAGGTCCTTCGCTTGAGAGGCAGCATTGCAAACAGAGAAACTGAATGGGATGTCATGGTCGATCTGTACTTCTATCGCGATGTTGAGGCTGCCGATGAGGAGAAGTCTGTCGATGATGCCAAGGTCCCAGGTGCAGATGAGGTCGGGCCCGCTGCTATCGAACAGGGTTTGGGAGGAGGTGACTGGGAAGTGGCCGGTGCTTCGGCTGGTGCTTTTGCGGCTGCATCTGCTACCGCAGGCGTTGGTGCCGGTGGAAACTGGGATGGTGGTGATGGTGGTGACTGGGCTGCTTCGAGTGTACCAGCTGCTGGTGGCGAATGGGGTGCCGCTGAGGGTACAAGCAAGGGTGCGGAGTGGTAAGGCTATGCAGAGCTTTGAAAACCTGTGCAGGCTATGTATTTTCTGCAAATTGCATCTTTGAGAGGAGGTTCACTTGACGGCACTAATGAGGGAAAGATACTGGGCCACTGTTCACTCCTTTCGGTGGTCGAGGGAAAGCCCTGTGTTTTCAAAAGAGCGTACTTAATCGTTGCTCTGCCTTTGATCTAGAAGCACGAGTAGCATGACGTAGCGTAGCATAGCCAGTATAGCATGCCCTAAAAAAAAAGACAAACTCAGTGTAGGCACCTAACTTTACCCCTGTCATGGTGCGTTGTCAAGGTTATGCATTGGCTTCCATACCCACATGTTAGAATCGCAATGGCCAATACAACTAAACTTACGTAGTCAAGAAACTCTCACCGTAATCCTAATACTCTTAGTCTTTCCTTGGTCTTGGATGCAAGCACGGGTCCCTGATGTTGTGCATGACCTGCATCAGGCAAGGTACGAAGCGAAAGCCATGCAGATCACGGGATCAGCCCCATGTCATGTCTCACCCCCTTGTCCACCAACCTCACACCAGACAGCAAGACGACAACGCCCTCCATCCAATCAGAAGGGTTATCTCACGCCATTCTGCAGGTGACTGGCTCATCCGGACGACATCACTGTCACATAAAATGGTCAAAAATTGACATTACAGGTCTCAATTTGGCAAATTAAACTACTTAAAGAAGCCTAAGTACGTTCCAGAAGCACCCAAAACGGGCATGAAGCCTCCCAAATTAGATAACAAGAACTCCCAAACAGGCAAGATACCTCCCAGACCTGGGAAACGTAACTGTGGACCGTTTCCGCGGCCGCGGTTGTCCAGAAGGGACCTAGCGCGCCAGCCTTAGCGCTACTGTAAGCAAATCATAAATCATCAGGGTCGTTAAACATGCGCCGGTAAAGCAGCAAGGAGAGGGCGGCGTTTAGTGATAGCCGCGAGGGCGGAGCGGGGCGGAGCGGCGGTGGCCAAGGGGTTGGCGACGACGAGGTAAGAGATGGTGGTTGAGAAAGGGGCGCAGACGTAAACATATTGCTGGATTGGGAATAGCTTAGTATTCTGGGGACGGGTACCGCTCGCGTGCCTTTCTGTACTCTGTTGGGTGCTTTTTTGAGGCTTTGGATTTCAATGACCTGAGAGAGGTTAGTTTTCGTCCACACTTTTCTACTCTCCGAGACAATGCTTTTTCCTCAGTAAACGAGAACGAGCAGCGAAAACGCCCATTGCATTTCGGTGGAGAGTATGACGATTATGAATCAGGTACTTACGAGATGTGCTTTGAAGTGTATTCCAAATCTCGTCTCACCTCCTTTGCGTCTTGCATGCCTTCAGCAAACCGAGCTTTAGCTCTTTGAGCACGAGCAGCAACCTTTGCGCGGAGCTCGTCAACCTCCCGTTGCTTAGCGTTAAGTTTTCCAGATCTGCAAATCTGTCAGTTTCGCGCTTTTTGTTGAATAAAGGGCCGTGAAAATTAAGTTTGCGAGGAAAACTCACGATTGTGCTTGAGTCACCAAACTGCGATCTAACTTAAGGGGATCAAAAGCTGTAGCGAAGCGATCCTGCATGTATTCGTGCAGATCAACGCCGTTGGCTGAGCTCGTGCTGTCATCATAACCGCTCGCGCTACCGGCATAAGAACTGGCGGAGTAGCCAGAATTCATGCCGGAGCCCGTGGTGACTGAATCAGCTACTTCTGGCGGTGAAACAGCGTAGGTATTGCGGGCATAGGCTTGGGAGTAGTGAGGTGATTTTGATGGCATTGCCATCGGGAGGGTGGTCTGGTAATATGATTGTGTGGAATAGTGAGCCATTGTGAAGGTTGTGTTTGTTAGAAGATATTGACAATGAGGAGTGAGTGATGTGGTGAGTGTGTGGGAGAGAGAAGTAGGGATGACAATGTGTTAAGGCAAAGGTCAAGTGTGAGTAGGAGTATATAGTAAGGCTGGGCTGAGGTGAGGTCTGTTTGCCAAGGCAAGGAACTTTGTTCTGTGTATGAGTGTGTTTATGGTTGAGTGTGCGAACGGATGGAAAGGAAAGAGAAAAGAAAACTCTGAAGACGGGTCCATGGCCTCCCTTTTATAGACTTTTGGACCGAGCCAAGCGAGAAGAAATGAGAGCATGAGGACGGAAGGGGGGACCAGCTTTGACCTGGAGAGCAGGACTGTCCGACGTCGTATCTACGACCCCGCTCGAGGGGGGTGAAGCAAGAGCAGAGATAGGCTGCATCGTGGTCCTCATGCCTCACTAGCCCCTTTTCTCCGCCGTGCCCGTCCGCTCCTCCGTCTATCATGATGGACCGGAAGCCCCCAAGCATGCGAGTGTTTGGCCGATGGCTAATCCCTGGAAGGTCTGGCTGACGCTACTCACGCGGATTGGGCCGTAGAGTAGTTTCTATTGCTCACAGATAGCCGTCATCCTGCTTGCAGGTGCCGCCAGCGTTGGTATTGGTGGATAAGGACGAGGGGAGGCATATAGTGGTGGCATTCCTCTTTGCCAACGTGCAAGATTCTACGCAGCTGTGAGGCGATATAGTCCGAGTCAAGCGCGCTGACGCTAACTTTACTG
>Ga0335074_10010854_pt1 | contig 12738 bp, 13 predicted proteins | sample Lox_Sample_23_FD_206715 | JGI IMG/M metagenome (GOLD analysis project Ga0335074, IMG submission 206715) | Soil microbial communities from Loxahatchee National Wildlife Refuge, Florida, United States - Lox_Sample_2.3 | ecosystem: Environmental > Terrestrial > Soil > Wetlands | place: USA...
GCCGAAAAGCATGGGCCTTTCGAACTAATAAAACAAGGCAAGCACGCTCGTAGGCAGAATGGCACTCCGTAAACCTTCGTGTTTGGGACGGAGTGCTATTGCTATGAGATCCGTTTTTCTCTTGGCGGCAGTGTTTTGCTTAAATGCCTTGCCCGCCGGCGCAGATACCGTACCTGCGTCACCATCTCCGGTCGAATCGCCCACGCCATCCTCGTCGCCGGTCGTTGAAATGGTCAAAGGTGGCACCCCGGTCGACGTTTCCGTGACGAAGGACCTGTCGTCGCGCGACGTGAGCGAAGGAACGACGGTCCCGGTCGTTGTGGTGCGTAACGTCGACCTCGACGGGATGATCGTCATTGCCAAGGGTGCAGCCGGCCAGGCGACGCTCACGAAGGTTGAGGGCGCCGGCGGAAACGGCAGCGGCGGCAAGATCGAGTTCGTCGTGAACTGGGTCTATAGCGAGGACGGCGGCAAAGTCGAACTTTCCGACAACGCCAACGCGAGCGCGAACGCCGATCGCAAAGGCGAGGCATCGACGTATGCTATTGCCGGTTACCTCACGCTCGGACTTTTGGGCTTGTTCTCGCACAACATGGCGCGCGGTAAAGACGCGGTCATTTCCAAGGACAAAGTCTTCCACGTCTTCGTCGACCACGACGTGCACGTCGCCACGAGTCAGACGGATGGCACGGCGGCCGGCTTCGACCACTAGGTCGTGCAACGTCGCAGATCTTATGATACGCTCGCGCAGTAGCTAGGCTACAGTTCCGCGATCGGAGTCATCAATGAACGACGTCGAAGTTGAACATGTTAACTATCAGATGCCGCCGCAGGTCGGGTTTACCGCCGCGCATTTTCTCACCGTCAGCAACGTCAAGCGATCGGTCGACTTCTACCAAACGGTCTTCGGCGGAAAAGTTACGCGCCGAAGCCTGCTCGGAGATAACGACCCGGCGTACGTCCAAATCGCGAACACCTGGCTCATCTTCAATCCCGGAGGCGGTCCGACGCCCGACAAACCAACGGTAACGCTCACCACGCCGCCTGATCCCGACGTCGTCAGCAGCTTCCTGAATCTTCGCGTGGCCGATATTCAGGCATGTTACGAGCTGTGGCGGAGCCGAGGCGCCACGTTTCTCACTGCGCCGATCGAGAAGTATGGCGAAACCCGCTGCTACATTCGCGATCCCGACGGGTACATTATCGAAGTTGGCCAAAGCAAGCCCGGCTTCTTCGATCAACCCTAGGCTCCACGCGCATGACACTTGCTCGCCAGACGGACCTCAAGCTCGATTACGACGCGAATATCGCGCGATATCCGCTCTATCATCAGTACCTGCGAACGCACCGCCCCTTGAAACCAACCTCGATGACCTCGCGTCCGCAATCCTGCAAATGAACGTTAACGCCTAACGGGGAGCCGTCCATGAGCGTACAAGTCGAACAAAGCAGCTATGAGATGCCCCCGCGCGAGGGTTTCACCATCACACATTTTCTTACCGTCGCCGACATCGAGCGATCGGCTCGCTATTACGAAAAGGTCTTCGGTGGACGCATTCTGAGCCTCGGCGACAGCAGGGGCGCGTCGGGGCACATCCTGATCGCGAATACGTGGCTCATCGTTAACGTCGGGGGCGCTCCCACGCCCGACAAGCCGACGGTAACGCTCAGCGTCCTCGCCGACCCCGATAAAATCAGCAGCTTTATGAATATCCGCGTTGCCGACATCCACGCGTGCTACGAACTTTGGAAGAGTCGAGGGGCCGAATTCATCACGCCGCCGATTCCCAAGTACGGCGAGATTCGCTGCTACATCCGCGACCCCGATGGTTACATCATCGAGGTCGGGCAAAGCACCGACGTTAACTAGCTTACGCCCGTCGAGCAGTACCGCTCGTTGGCCGAGGGGCGATGTTTGTCATCCCGAGCGCAGCGAAGCGTATTCGAGGGAGCAACGCAACACCTTGAGGTTGTCGAAGCGCGTCGACCCAGCGCAACCGGCGTAGCCGTTTACCCTGGTGGCGTGGATGGCTTAGGGCCGGCGCCACGCACATTGATCAGCCTATTAAGAAGGTCAAACCAAAACGGCGCACCGAGCGAAATTGCGAGAACAGTTATAAACCACCCAATAGCATGTGCAGAAAATGGCGTGTATGACAGTACGCGCTTTCGAGCCGCATCAAGCGCGTTCGCAGCGCTTTGACCTCTCAAGACGTCAGCGTCGACGGCCGCGAGCAACTCTCGCGCCCTCGGCGATGACGGGTCCACACGCTCGAGCGCGACCTGGTCGTCGTGTAGCTTATTTTTCGCAAAACGATCGTCCGCCTCGGCGACCTTCACGGCCAACCCATCGCGCGCTTCGTTCGTTTCCCGCAGCGTACTTTGCATCTTATCAAGCGGCGGGATCGCGTCGAAAAAGGGATGGAAGAACTTCCGAAAATCGTTGCTCTCAAAAACGCCCTGCGCCGCTGTAGCGGCGGCCGCCGCGCTCTGTCCTCCTGGCGCGATAGCGGCATTTAATTGGTTAGCGGCATTGGATACAATCGCGGGAGCGGTGTACAAACTTTGGGCGATCTCCAAACTGTCAAAGCCCGTCACAAATGTGATCAGCAGAGCCAACACGATGAGCACATACGCCGCCTGACGCGTATACCAGCCGGTGACCGAATCCATTTGGCGACTGAACCACGCACCGGTTACGGTAAGCAACTCATCATAATCTTGGGACTGCGCAAGCAATTGCAGTGTAGTCGCCTTCAGTCCATTTATTGGTAGCGACTCAACGACCTGACGAAGGTCCTCGAAATGCGCGGACGGCGAAAGCACGCCGGTACCCGTCGCAAGGACTGCTGCATTGCGTTGCGCCAGAAGCTCATTCGCAGCTTGCAACCGTGACTGGGTCGCCTGGTTATTATTTGCACTTACCAGCGCCCACGCTTCACTGACCGCCGATGCCGCGCGAGCCGAGGCAGGATGCAGGCCTTCGACAGCATCCGCCAGCACGTCCCAAAACGCAAGCGCGAAGCTGTGAGGATCCGCATAGGATGGCCGATTTCGAGTGCGGCTCGGTCGCTGAATTCCACCCTTGTCGTTCACGGTTGAGTCGAGAGCTGCATGGGCGAAGACCGCATTCGCAAGTGTCCGCGAATGCACGAGGTTCGCCACGCCAAGCACGAGCTTACGACCGCGAAGCTGAAAAGCCACGGCGATCTGCTCATTGCAAAATGAACAGAACGTACTGAGTCCCACGTAGAGACCGGCCAGAACGATGGCGACGTCGAGCATGTTGGTCAATTGAAACTGCATATCAGGTAACCCCAAGTGCCCCCAGCATGCTCGACAGTTGACTCGCCGCAGCGGCTGCATTTCCCGTAGCCACAGCCCCGACGAATATCGACGCTGAGATAAGAAACGACGTAGCTTCGGCTAGCTTAGACTCTCCGGCAATCTTCGATGCGGCCGTCTTAGCCCCACGATCGAATGCTCGCAAGTCCGACGACGCCCGCAAGCTATCTCGCAGCAGCGTGACAACGTCGGCGTTGTCAAGATTTGCAGCATCGGCCAACGCGCTTTTGATCCGCGCTCTGATCGCCAGGCCCTGCGCCTGCATTACGGCGTCCCCGCTGGCATTGAGCATTCCTACCAACGGTACGAGGGCCTTTGTCGCAGCCGTCAGCGAGGCGCGCGTTCGCACCAGTACTATCACTCGGGGCCTTTCGCTGCGGCGGAAAAAACCTTGGTTCTTTGCCGACTTTTCTTGTCGGCGTCCATCTGCGCTTGAAGGTTGAGCGCATCCTTATGCCCGGGACGACGCCAAGTGGGAACTTTGAGGGGCGCGAACGTCGCCATCGCTCGCCCAACGCGCTCCCTAAATCCTTGCACAGCGCTTCTCGTCCAACTGAACCCCTGGACCGCCTCGAGCGCCGCCGCGAGTAAATCGAACCACGCGTTTGGAAGCAGATCATCCGAGGGTGGTGCTAACTCCGGGATACCATAGGCACGTAGTACGTCGTAGGCATCGTCTAGGCAGTTTCGTCCAATGAGCGCGTACGGCTGCGTTCCAATCCATTTCGCGACACGGTATGCCCCGACCGGATTCGCACGCTTTAAATTGATGTACTTAAGCGATACGTACCCTTTCGCAGCCATCGTCGGAATCGGGTTTGCGACAAAGTCGTCCCAATAGCCCATCGAAGTTGCAGGCGCTGTTGGCGTACCGGCGGGATTTTCGACCGAACCCGCATTTACCGCTGCGTCGCTAAAGTCGAAGCACCAGCCGACGTGGCCGAGACCCGAAGCACCCGTGTACCGGACGAAGGCGGCAGCCCTCATCACGCCATCGCCGGGTGGCTTGTTGACCAGACCGGCGAGAAACTCCCAGAAATCCCCGAGCAGCGAGATAGCGTAATTCATTCAGGCGATCACTGAAGCGCAGCCGCCGCAGCGTTTGCGAGCGTGCCTGCGGCGGTCACCGCCGGTCCCAAAACGCCAGCTGCAAGAGCGGCTCCGAACGTAATCGCTGCGCTAAGAACGCTGATAACAGCGTTGACCTTGGCTATCTGAGCCTTCAACTGTGTCGCCGCGGCATTCGCGGCCGTCGTTGCGCGCGTCATTGCGTCGAAATCGGATTGCGCCGCATTCAACGCCGCGAGCGCACCCGCGATGGCGATCTGACGCGAAAGGTTCGTCAGCTGATTACTCAAACTTTGTAACTGCTGGACCTGAGTCTGGGTAAGGTTCAACGTCAAGTCATTAAGCATTTGCGCGACGATTGTAGCAAGGTCCGAAAGCTCTTGCGACAGCACGAGCGCCTGTGCATCGGTCATTTCTTCACCGCCTTTGCCAGTGTATCCAGATCAGTTAGCACGGGAGCCCCGGTAGTTTGAATGACGTTCAAGTAATCCGATAACGTGGCTCTGCGCTGCGATGCCTCGTAGAGCTGCTCGTGTGTCTTCAATATTTGATCGATCGCAGAGCCATAAGCAGCACTCGCCTGACGCTGATTATTGATAAATGTCAGAGCGCTGAGGACGGCCGCCTTCGTGCTTAGAAGTCGCTGCGCAATTGCTAGCCGGCGATTAATGCTCCCCTGCGAGCTGCCTTTTATCGTGTCATAGTTACGCAGCTCGGTGCGCGCGAATCCGCCGTATTGCGTCTCAATCTCGATGAACTCGTCCGCGAGTTCGATGGAATATACAGCGTCAACGTACCTAAGTGCTTCTGTAGCGCCTGGCATCGACGGGTTGACCTCTGCTAAGAAGCGGCTAATATCGCGTTCCGACGTTTGCAACGTGTAGAATTTTGCAATCGATCCCAGAATCGCCGAACTGGCTTGGATCGCGGATGACGATACGCCAATCTTTGCCAGCGGTGAAGCTAGCGGCGACGGGTTAATAGTCGGGACGGCGTCCACGTTCGCCAGGTTTCCCAGGGACTGCACGTACGCGAGGACGGTCGAATTCGCTTGGCCCCACGCCTTACTGACGTCGGCCGCGTTTTCGCAAGTCGCAGCGTTTGACATGGCCGTAGGGATCGGCGCAGGCACGTTCGGCGAAGGCGTGGGCACGCTAGAAGAAGACGCGACCGGGACAAATTGATAGCCCGGCTGCAGCACAAGGGCTGCTATTGACACGGCATCCGTAAGTTGCGCGGTCGACGGATCGCCGACGAGTATTGGCAGGGTCGGAGACGATGCGGCGTTGACGACGTAGTCGTGCGCGTCGTTGTACCTAGCGCACGACGCCTGAAAATCCGCTGCTAACGCCGAGAACGACGCTCCGGCCGCGGCCGTTGTGCTCGCATATTTTTGCACCGCCGACAGATCGACCGGAGCCGTGCAAGCACCCGCGGCCGCGACACCAATGGCGATCAGCAGAAACCTTGGAAGGCGACGGTTGACCATGCACTTACACTCCGAGAAGGTGACACGGTTCCTGACCAGGTCTTTGTTCCCTGAGTCTGCGCCGCCGCAAGCATAAAAGCAAGCAGGCCTTTTGGCCTACAGCGGTCAACAGGCTTTCGCTTCGAGGAACGCCGCGAATGATCCGAAGGTCCCCTACACCTTGTAAATTCATGTCGGCTGCCCGAAGATCAACACGTGAACTCGTCAGCGCCCTGGTGGGCAGCGCTTCTTAGCACACTCGCGAGCGCGCTCTGCGCGTTCGCAGTCGCATTGCTAAGTAAACGCAGTAGCACGTTTCTGCAAAGGCAGAAGAGTGAGCTCGACGCCAGCCTCCAAAGACAAAAAAGTGAGCTCGACGCTGGTCTGGCGCACGTTAACTCCCTCCTGGCCGGAGATCTGGCCCTCAAGCAGGCCCGCATCGACTACGTCTACGACGCTCGAAAGCGCTTGTATGTCGAGTGCGAGCCTGTGCTGTTCCTTTTGAACGAATACGGAGACTTCGCCAGCAGGCGTATCCGCGCAATGGCTCGTCTGGTTCGAAAAGGGCAGGGAAAAGACAACTTTAACACTGACGACTACTACCTTCTCTCGTCGATCTATTATATATTCCGACCGCTAGTATCATACGGGCTCCTACGCTCACGGCTAGGCGCCGTTGATCTTGCGCTGGACGACTACATCAGTGTCCAGTTTCAACTCTGCAAGCTCCTATATCGCACGTTCACCCACGGCGGCTCCATTGCTCGCCGCAAGCCAAAGCTCAAGGCCCAGATGAGGAAAAGAGCTACGCCAGAGAGACAAGACCTTTCGCTCGGGCAACTAGACATTGCGGTGCAGGCAATGGTTAGAGCTAGTGGCAGCCCCGAGAACCCCCGGGAACGATGTGTAACATTCGGCGAGTTCGAAGCAGAGGTAACTCGAAAGGGTACTGATCTGCGGTCGGCGTTTTCGGAGGTCGTACCACTTTTTCTTCGCTTTGATCCGACGACGCATCCAATATTATGGAGGATCCTCATCGCTCAAACAATGATTTATGAGCTCATTTCGCAGGAGACGCGTCAGCGCCCAACTCGCGGCAACGGTGAGCGCCCGAGCATAGCCCCCGCCAAGTTTTCCGCGGGACGGGTCGCCGGGTATCGCTGGAGTTCGGCCGCGAGCGACGAACACGCCACACCGCTCTTAGAATCGTTCACGGCGGCACACAACTACGTGCGAGATAGAGCCGCTAAGAATGCAACGCTGGCGCAATTCATCGACGAAGCTGAATGGAAGGCCGGGGCACTGCCGCCGCTCGAGCGGTTACAGAAGCGACTGCGCAGCGCAGCAGAGGAACCCGAGGCTGAATTGGACGGCGACTGACCAAAGATAGCTCGATCGGCGCGCCGCATAACCGCGTTTTGCCACGAACTCCCCTGCGAAGGAAGCCGTCCCTCCAGGCGATTTGTCCCTGCCGGCTGGAGTATCCGCGCGCTATCGAACGCCTGTTCCCAGTTGCCCTTGAGCAATCTTAGCGAATTTCTTGCCAGGTTAGGGCCGACGAGCGTCCGAACGGCCCTTCGAGAGAAGCACTCTTTCGGCTAAGATCAATGCAGATGGAACCACGCTATATTCGGATCGTTCGGATTCCCGTCGGGCAGCCAGACACCCGGCGCTGCATGCCCACGGAAATCTCTGGACCGGTTCAGGGTGGCCCGCATTACCGTAGGTTCGTCGCAGAAGAGCCGCAAAGGATGGCGTCCTCGATAGACAGCGGAATCGGGCCTACGGAATTTGGGCGTGTGTCCAACCCTGCGACAAAATATCTTCTTTAATCACGGGCTGACCTGGCATAATCATCGGCCCCATTGAAACCTGCTGCTGGACGAACTCGTACCGACGTCGTGTTCTGTATGCACTCGACAGGTGACGGCTTTCTATCATCACGTGCAGTAGATCATGCGTGACTGATGGCGAAGTAGTCGGCGACACGGCACTTCCCATCTGGGTGCCAGCCCCTAGTGCCGTTGCTGCAGCGGACGGCTGCGTAGTTGCTGGCGTAGGCGTCGCTGCTGCGGGCGCGTGAGGCGCTAGAGGCGCCGGCGGATACAACAGACTGTTGAGCTCGGCGGCCGGGTTGTACTCGATCTCGTTCTCGAAGTCAACCTCAAAGTCTTTATAAAGTTCCCACATCTTGGTCTCGATCTGTGGAGCAGGCTCTACCACTTTTAGGTTAAGGTCTTTCTTCGCTTCCTTCCGATTTATCGGATGGCCGTGAAAAAAGAGCTTTGAGGCCATATGCTCGACTATTTCGTCGATTTTGTGGGTCTCGTCTGGACCAAAGTGCGTTAGTAAGAGTTTTCTTGCGATCATCCGAGATTGCGAAATAAACCGCTCCACATTTCCAAGAGCGAGCGGATGCACCTTTTCGGCAAGAATCTCGATTGCTTTTATCACCTCTTCTTCGTGGTTGATGCCAGCCGTAGTGTTGATGAAGTTGACGTATGCCTTGACGTCCTCAACGCTTATCCCCAGGTAGTTTCCCCGCTGGTCAGTTGGGTTGAATTGGTTTGCTACAGTTGGGTCTATAGGCCCCATTTCAGCGAAAGGGTGCATCACGATCTCATCAGCCCCGAGGGCGACGAGCGTTGCCGCGCTGTATGCTCGATAAGGCAAAAGGACGTTGATGCGTTGACCGAACTCCCGGAGCAGCGCAATGAGCCGCCACGGTACGGTTGACTCCCCTCCGTTGCTGACCAAAAACAGATCAATCTGCGGAACAGGCCTCGCACCGAGCTTCTCCAGATGATCAAAAAAGACGCGAATCGCATCCCCTGAGATCTGACTGTCGACGCCTCTCCGAACGCCTGTTAGATAGCAAATAACGCTCGAGGACCGCGCAGCCTCGAGGGCTTCAAGGATAGGGGTTCTCTGCTCCACGCCCATAGCCAATCACTCCTCTGCCCAGACGAGCACATTTAGAACAAATGTGCAGTTCAAGTGGAAGGCAAGGTCATGTCTTGCTTCGCCACCCGACGAGGTAATCACGCCGAGGATCTACGGGCCTCATTGGCCTGGACTGTCCGCGCCGCCAAGCGCCGATCGTCTTAAGTAGAAATCCGACAAGCAGCTTGCCTTACCTTCTGACGACGTACCAGCGGCCGCCGTGAACGGGCCGAAGTGAAGGTCGAACTTGATCGAGGCCGCGCAGCATGTTCGCTAAATCGATTGACAGGGGGCCGCGAAACGCAACGTCGTGCTGGAAGAACGAGCCGTCACCACCGTGGTCTGTCGCGTCCACAACATCGAAGCCGTGACCCGCTGCTGCCTCCGCGGAAGCACCGACGCGCGCCGTCCAATTCCGGGGCAACGCCGAGATTTGCAGGGCCTTATCCTTTGCTGATGTATAAACCGTGCGCCGCTTGACTTTTGCGCACACCGCCGGAGCGATCTCTGCATAGACGCGTAGGTCGAGGTCCGGCGAGGCGAGCGCAAACTCTCCGATCAAGCCCGTAAGTGGCGCATTTTTTATGCCCAGCATTGCCACCAGCGACCCGAGGGAATGGGCGACCACATGAATCGTCGCGTCAGCGAATTGGCTCGCCAGCGACGAGAGCCAGAGCGCAAAATGTTCGGCCTCAATGGGCGCAAGATCTAGGTCAGAGCCGTACGCCCGCCCCGTACCACGCGTGGGCCAGCAGTAGGCGACGGTAGGACCGGGAAAGTTGGCGTTCAATGCGATGACCGCAGCCTGCGCGATCGCTCCCTCAAAGTCGACGATGGCGCCGTGCACGAACACGAGGACATTCGTTGAGTTGGCGCTCTTCATTGCGAGTTTCAGCTTTTGCCGAAACCGCGCTGGCTGGAGAATGTAATGCTCGTCTTTTTTGATTCTTGGTGTTTGCGTACGGGTGAGGCCAACGCTGTGCATCAGCGCGTAAACGAGATCGCCGGCCGGCGGTGTTATGCGGTAGTTCTTCGGAAAGACAACGTTGCACCAACCGAACCGTCGTTTAGAGCACTTTGAATCTTTCGCGTACTGTGGTGGACTCTCGCCTACCAGCTCTCGGTCAGTCGTGTAGAAGATGGGAACGTGATAGCGGTCGTCTTCGACTGTCGACGGCGGTTGCTGCGGTTTTTTCGTTGGGAAGAGATTCTTCGTGGTACCGCTGCTCGCAATTCCGCCGCCGGCTGCCGGCCGATCGCCGTGTGCGGTGCGCTGTGCGAGGATAGACAGCGTCAGGAAGAGTTCGCTGCCGTCTTTAACGGTCTTCAGGTACGCCGGGTGGCGCATGAGGTATGCAGCTGATGGTGCGATGAGGGCCAATCGGTGCCCCGACGGCCTTGCGATGACCTCGATTGCCTCCAAGCGCTGGAACAGGTCCGCCGCTATCGTAGCGATATCCAAACCCTGTGGGATATCCCTGTTATCGAATCGCTTGCGGATGGCACCTGTGACATCACTTTGCGAGCGGGGCCCTTCTGAGAGCGCCTCGACCACCGTTTGCACCGCAGCGATCGCAAATTGGGCGTCGGTAAATAGCTTATCGAGCTGGCGCTGCGCTCTAGTAGCCACTCATACCAGCTGTCACAGGTGCGACGCCCTTGAATAACTCACGAAGAATGGGATCGATAGCGTTGGTGAAAGCCAACACCAGCTCTCGCTCCAACAGGATCTGACCCCCCTGTGCAGTCGCAACGGCAACGCCGCCGTGCATAGCTTTTAGGACAGCGATCTTGCGATGGACGGCCGACGGGTAGCCTACGAACAGCGCGGTTCCAGTAGTCTCAAAGAAGCGGCTCTCTACCATCCAATAGAATTCCATGAGCAGGTTCATTCCCGCGCAGTAGGCAGAAAGCTCCTTTACGATATCATCGTGCATTTCACCGCTGTACTCTTCGATGAGCCGAAGCAGATCATCGTACGCCCAAGCGCCCAGTGTCAGCTCTGCCGCGATTGCGTCGGCGGCAAGTTCCTCGGGCCACTCAGGACCGACCTGATAAGGCTCCAAGATCGCTAGCTTTCGAGCGAAGTCCAGTTCCTCGCTTCCGTATCCTTGTGAGAGAATGACGTGTGCGACCTCATGGGCAACGGCGAGGCGAAATGCGCCTCGGAACAAGCAGCTAATAAAGTCCAGCTGTTGGTGAGAGCCTTCCTTGCTGAGGTCTGATATCCAGTGCAGGGCGATTCCCTTTGGCAGATTGCCATGGCGTGAAAAGGCATCGATCTTTGGCGCGAGCCACTCGGCGACCTCGCTCGGCTTAAGCGTTCTTTCGCTGTCCTTACCCGACGCGCCCGAAAACTTAAGGCAACGCCCGACAGCGAACGTGAGCTCAACAAGAAGATTGAGGAGCCCTTGCGACGCTTCAATAAGGACCGGCGTCCCGTCGTTAGGAAACGACGTCTTGCAAATCACTGACGCGTGTGGAACAAGGTCATACGAGATCGGCGGAAGTTTATAGCGAAGGGCCGCCTGGAAGAGCAGGGGCTCGACAATATTTTCAAAACGGCCGGCAACTTTTTCAGGAACATACCGAAGGTAGGCCTCAAGCGCTGTCGCCAAAGCCGACGGGTCCCTCCTCGGTCGCTCTGCCATGATGCTAGCGTACGGGTTCTACCAAGAAGAGGTGGCACCCTGAGACCTACGGACCAAACTCTGTATTCTGCCGGTCACGTCGAACGCACGTGTAAGTAGAAAGCTTGGTAGAAATCGCGACCAGGCAAAGAAAAAGGCGCGTAAAGTCGGGACTGAATTGTAGCGCCAATGGGAATCGAACCCGCCTCACATCAGCGTGGTCAGCACGCCGGACGCTCAGCGCAATCCGGCTTCGCAGCGGTGACCCTAAGATTTGGCCCTACTCGCGCCCCCGTTAACCCTCGGTAAGACCGCTTGACCTAGGTGCCGTAGCCCTGCTACCATTCCGGCACCATGATCTCGATGTTCGTTTCGACGACCACGACGACCACCACCACCACGACCACTGTCGTTCGGTGCAGGTTGACGTAGGCTAAAACGCGAGATCAGGACCAGCTTACGAAGCCCCGCACCGACCGGTGCGGGGCTTCTTGCATTCTGCGGGAGCCATCATGGATGTGAAGTGTAGCGACTGCGGCGCGGTCGCCGACCCCCTCGAGATCTGCCGGTGCGGCGGGTTGCCCGAGTTCGTGCTCGAGCCGCTCCGGCTCGACCCGATCGGCCTGCGCCGCGTCGTGCGTGAGCGCCGCGCGAGCTACGAGCCCCTCTTCGCCAGCGGCGTCTGGCGCTGGCGCGAGCTGCTGCCGGCGATCCCGGCCGCGGCAATCGTCTCGCTCGCCGAAGGCAACGTGCCGCTCTACGATTCCGCGGCGGGCGCGCGCTATGCCGGCGTCGATCGCCTCGCCTACCTGCACCTCGGCATGAACCCGACCGGCTCGTTCAAGGATCTCGGCATGACGGTTGCGATCTCGGCCGCCAAAGCCGGCGGCGCGCGCGGCGTGGTCTGCGCGAGCACGGGCAACACCGCTTCGTCGATGGCCGCCTATGCCGCCCGCGCCGGCCTCGATGCGTATGCGATCGTCCCGCGCGGGCGCGTCAGCGGCGCCAAGCTCGCGCAGATGCAAGAATACGGCGCGCAGTTGATCGAAGTCGACGGCTCTTTCGATGACGCCTTCGCTTCGCTGCAAAGCGTGCGCGATGCGGCGGTGGTGAACTCGGTCAACGCCTACCGTATCGAGGGCCAAAAGTGCGCGGCCTTCGCGATCCTCGAAGCGCGCGGCTGGAGCGTGCCCGACTGGGTCGTGCTGCCAGGCGGGAATCTCGGCAACATCTCGGCGATCAGCAAAGGCTTTCGCGAAGCGCTGCAACTCGGGTTGATCGACA
>Ga0335074_10010855_pt1 | contig 12737 bp, 11 predicted proteins | sample Lox_Sample_23_FD_206715 | JGI IMG/M metagenome (GOLD analysis project Ga0335074, IMG submission 206715) | Soil microbial communities from Loxahatchee National Wildlife Refuge, Florida, United States - Lox_Sample_2.3 | ecosystem: Environmental > Terrestrial > Soil > Wetlands | place: USA...
CCGAGAGCAGTAATAAGATGCACCCAGATACTGGCAGCTATCTTGGCTTTGCTACATTCCGGTACAAGAATTCGAGGGCCTCGAAGGGCGGTCGTGCAATTTCCGCCATTGAAGCCGCGAAGCGAGCTGTAAGAGGCGGAAATGGCCAAAGAATTGGTCAGAAGACAGTCCAGGTAGAGTTCGATCCAGAAGGCAATAAAAGTCGGCGCATGATGGAAAAGATCATAAATGAAGAGAGACAAGCGGAGAAAGAGGTAGTGCCTAAGCCCCCAACAGGACCAAGGGTTAAAGAAGTTGAGAAAATACCTGGGCCGCCACCCACAGCGCCAAAAGGGCCGGCTGCTTATGTCCCAAGAGTGCTGCCTCCAAGGCAATCTTCAGTGGCAGATGCGCATTTCCCAACGAAGTCTCCAGCGCAAAGATTGATCGAAGATAGGCCGATTCTGGAAACCCTTGGAACCAAGCCCTTTATATTTGTATCATGCCATGATGTTCCAGTGATTGGCCAAACTATTGCTCACATGAAGAAGCGAATACGCATGTTTCATTTCGATGATGTACGTGCCGATAGGACTGGCTACTTTATCCTTTTCGAGGACTCAATCCGGGGCCGCTGTGAGGCTGATAAGTGTCACAGAGCTGTGAACAAAACAGCTTTCTTCACATATGTCATGGAGATGCATTTACACAAAGGCGGGTATCAGAACGCGGCCAAGGATACCTCCATAAATGTGTCAGAAGTGCGCCTTGATGTGCATAAGCGACCTACAAGTCCTCAACATAGACTGGAAGAGCATCATTTGAGAGAGGAGAAAATACGGCGAAGGAGAGAAGAAGAGGCGGATCTGGAAGAAGAAAAGCGACAGAGGGCAAAGAACTTTGATCCTGCGAGGGAAGCAATCGAAGTTGTCAAACGCGAGATGAGGGAGCAGTTGATCAAGCATATTCGGACTAAAATTACGGCACCAGTTCTGTACGAGTTCTTGAACCCTGAGAATCATTTAGCCAAAAGACGCAGATTGAACATCGCAGATCCAAGAGACTCGAAGCTCCCGCCAATCCATGTCGACGAAGGCGATGAAACACCTATCGTCGGGACCCCCAATTCGCGAGCAGAGCCTTGGGAACGCCGGGCTCTGGGAGCTGGAAGACTTAATATTACTGCTCTACCCAGGATAAGGAAGGCACAGAACTCAGCGGCGAAGAAACGGAATGTTGGCTTCACCGATCCATTTGCACGTGCTCGACCTGAGATCCGGAAACAGATCGCGAGGTCACTGCATCATCGCCTGAAGAATTTCCATAGTGATGATGAAGACTCAGAGGATGATACCGAGAATCGTGATTCCGCTCGAGATACCGAGGAACCAGAATCTCGCCCTCGAAGTAGAATGAGCACAGATGACGAAGGATCAGATGATGATATTCTAACTCCACGCTCGCGGCGTATGCACTCAAAGCACACCTCCACAGCCTGGGACCTTCGAGATGACGATTCTATGACTGAAGCAAGCTTTGTCGTATCAGACACCCCCACTTCAATAAAGAAACGGAAGTTCGAACTAAAGGTCGAAGCTGCCAGGAAACGTCAGAAGAAGACTGATGAAGAACTCTTTGGTGTAAATGTAGATAATATAGACTGCGAATTCCCTCTTACTGGGGTCCCCCTAACCGGAGACGTTCTCCTGGAAGATGCGAAGCTTGGGAGCGAAACACCTGATCCAGAGTCCGAGATAGTCATCGAGACGAAGAAGAAGAGAGCACCGAAGGCACTGAAAAAGAAGAAATCCAAAAAGCAGATCTTCGAAGAGCGCGAGGCCCTAAAACAGCAGCAAGAAGAAGCCTATGTAGAAGAGTTGGAGATGCTCGAGCAAGCACCGGATGTCACAGAAATCCATCTAGATGTGGAGCTGGAGCAAGTTGTCCCTGAGGAACCTCTTATCCCCCGAACGGAAGTTGAATGGGGCATGTCAACCGACTACCCTCGCCCTGCCGTGCAAGATGACAACGAGATAATTCTTGATATAGACGGCTGGCAAAACCTGATCAAAGACGATGAAGATGAAGAAGCAGCTCGATTGGCTCTCGAGAAATATGCAGCTGCTGACATTGGAAATGTCGATACCTGGGCATGGAAGCAAATGGAAATCAAAGCTCTCAATCGCGGCGGCCACAGAGGCCTTGTGACAACGGAGACTACTGTAGAGGGCTACTACGTTCCGAACGAAACCGGATGCGCGCGCACTGAGGGTACCAAGAAGATTCTCAATTCGGAGAAGTCGATGTATCTTCCTCACAGGATCAAAGTTCAGAAAGCTAGGGAAGAGCGCGAAGCCAAAGCCAAGAGGGACGGCAAAGACCTCGCAGCAGGAGCTGTGGAAGCTGCTAAGGAAGCTGCTAAGGCTGCGGCGGAGAAGTTACTTGCGAAGGGTAACTCACGTGCCAGCCGTGTGACAAACCGCAGATTTGTTGCCGATCTTAATGACCAGAAGAAGACCCTTGGCGTAGAAGCGGATGCCTTACGTTTTAATCAGCTCAAGAAACGGAAAAAGCCTGTTAAGTTTGCTCGCTCTGCCATCCACAATTGGGGCTTATATGCGATGGAGAATATTCCGATGAACGACATGATCATCGAATATGTGGGCGAGAAAGTCCGGCAGCAGGTCGCCGATCTTCGAGAAACCCGATACCTAAAGAGTGGCATTGGTAGCAGTTATCTCTTCAGGATCGATGAAAATACTGTTATCGACGCCACAAAGAGGGGTGGTATAGCTAGATTCATCAATCACAGCTGCATGCCCAATTGCACTGCCAAGATCATCAAAGTCGAGGGGAGCAAGCGGATTGTCATATACGCGCTCCGTGATATTGAGCAAAGTAAGCCTCTCAATATGTTTGTAATATAAGTATACTAATAATGCTACAGATGAGGAACTTACATACGACTACAAATTCGAGCGTGAGATTGGTAGTACCGATCGTATTCCCTGCCTTTGTGGCACCGCGGCGTGTAAAGGATTCCTAAACTAGTATTTCTTTTTCCATTGGTGGTCCCGTCTGTAGAAAGACGTGCTGGAAGGATGATAATCATGCGATGTTTTTATGTTATGCATACAAACGCTGGTGGGAAAACATGTACTCTTCAACTGAGTTCTGGCGTTTGAAATATTTACATTCTGATTCTGGTGGCTGCTTGATATAAGAGCTCACCGCTGCAGTTATACCCTAATATGGGGTGAACTGTGTACTAATAGAGCTGAGCCGGTCTGCCAGCTGGAGTTGAGAAGCCGAGCCATATGCTTGGCGGGAGGATCTTGGGGTGTGAAATAGAATGATCCGTCCATATATTGTACCCTTCTTTGCTCCATATGGCTCATGTGATGTGACTGCACTCAACCCGTTGTCGATGCCAATGTACTCCTCAGCCTTCCCATCTGTGACATCGCCTTTGCCAGGCCTGTACATTCCACCATTGCCGCTGCCTCAACTTCCACGCAAGTGCCAATGAACATATCAACAGTTCCCTTCCCCTGTCCCCCTCCTGTAGCATATCTAAACCTTCCCCCCTTCCTGCCCACCGCAATAGTCCATAAGCATATGCGTCCTATCAGACCAAATGACTCGGCAACAAAAAATTCGCGATGCCCTCCCGAATCGCATACTCATGCCCACAGTTCCCGCACACCAGCTTCCCCTCACTGATCTGTGTCTCCATTAGCAGCGCATGTAACTCTTTCTGCATCTTCTCGTCGGCCGCGAGCTCTTCTGGTGTTGGGGGTGAGGCGGGTAGGGTTGGGAATCCGAGCTGTGAAGGCATGAAAGTTAGTATTCGTGGTTTTGCGAGCAGTGTATTTCAGAGATGAATATGAAATAGAAGGGGACGGAGATAGGAGGGGATAGGATATGAAAAGTAGAAACCTCAGAAGAAGTAACAATCAGCGCGTTCCAATCTATTCGCGGTAGGATGTTGAAGAGGAGTTTGGGGTTCAGCTCGATGGTATCTTGTACTAGTTCTGCGTCTTTGGGGTGCAGAGGGAAGGATTGGCTGGAGGATTTGCAGGCCTTTACGGCGCAGGTGAGGAAATTGAGAGTGAGGATCTTCATTTTGCTTGTGGATGTGAGGGATTGGGAGGAGGTGGTTGCGGGGTCGATGTTCGAAATATTTTCTTGATCGGAGGCGGCGGCCGCATCGAAATTGGTGGGGTTGCAGTCAGACTTTGCACAGCATTCACGACAGGAGAAATTATTCATACGCGTGTAAGTAGATTGATCCTCAATTCATCTAGTTTATACCACATTACAGATATATACAATGAGGACTTTGAAATGCGATTTACAAAATGTTCCCGAATATCATTCAACTCGGGACAATGTCTCCTCAAAAGATGCAAAACCACACTTCCTCGTGCATTGTTCCCAAATGCGATGATCTATATATACAGCTCAGAAAGGCTCACAACCGCCAGATGCTTCCAGCGCCCTTCATAAGCTCATCGTCACAGTCATAGAATTACTATGCACCAACAGACAGGGAGGACAGCCCTTACAGAGCACTTCCAAATCACTCAAATAAGACATGCTCGTCTCTTCACTCTTACTTGTCCCTGCAAGCGGACTTGGCAGCGTTGTAAACATTACCGCAGTATCTGCGCTATTCTGCCTCATCAACTCGTTCAAGATAAGATGCTGGGCTCTGCAGGGGAGATCATTGAATGATAACGGCACCGATTGAGTCGAGTAGGTAGAGCCTCGGTGAGATAGTGACGGTAGTTGAGAGTGATTGCGTTCATCTTCGGATGCTTCTGATATGTGATCGGAGAGTTCGGTTCCGCCATCGCGAGGTCGATAAGCAGAGGGCAAGCGGTTGCGGCGTGGAGGGGGCGAGGGTGTGTCGGTGAACATGATCGAAGGACCAGGACCATCTTCGGTCGCAACCTTGGTCATTGGAACGGGCTTCGAGGAGAATTTGGGCATTGATGAATGTCTTGACATCGCAGGCCTTTGAGATGTCGGTGTTGGAGGAGGCCGATTCTTCAATGCTGAAAAGCGCTCCTCCAGCCTCTTAGGTGTAACTGGCGGCGTCGTAGGACCTGCTTCATTAATCCGATCGGGAAAGTCCTTGAAAGCCGCGAGCTCATTACTGATATTCGATATCGAAGCTGCCTTACTTGACGCCATATCGGAAGTTCGCGGGCGTGCATCCTGCTCTTCTGTGCCTGCGACCACATCATCTGGAGGAGATATTTGCAAAGATGGCTGTTCGGCTAAAGACTTTTTGGTCGGCTCGGGAACCTTGGACTTTCTTTCTCCGATTAAATTCCTGGAAGGTGGTGGGCCGCACATCCTATCACCATGGCTTCGTCTCCGAGTAATCTTTGCTGGGTTCGGTAGCTCGTGACTACTGTCAGAGTTGAATCCATCTATATCCCCTTCGCTGGCTGCACTCTGTCTTCCTTGACTTTCATTGCCGTCCGAATCGGACTCAAAAACATCTGTGTCAGAACTTTCTTCACTGCTGCCAGAATCCTCGCTGGCACTAGCGTTACTTGGGTGTTCTTTCATAAGTTGTGGGTCAAGTCTGTGAGTCCGCATTCCCAGACTCACGCCCAGTCTAGTTATTCCGCTCATAGTATGCCTTCGTTTTGATCGTTTGAGAAGTTTTCTGAGCCCAAGAAAGCGTTCTATTCGCTCATGTCTTGGCCCTTGCTGGAAAGACGCCTCGGGCCAGGTCGCGGTGGCATTCAGAACATTTGCGACCTCTGCAAGATCTTCACTAGCAGTGGTCTCTCCACGATTCCCCCTGATCCTTTGTATCTCCTCCCACCAATCTTGATTCTTTAAGCAGTCGTCAACTTCCCTCTCGGCATCCAAACCAGGGCTCTGACCATTGACAATAACTTCATACGTCGGTAAGTCCCCAGATGCAAGCCAGAAGACAAGAATTTGGGCCTCTATTCTGAGGTTTTGGAGCAATGCCTTCACACGGCCTCGTTCTTCCTCTACGTCAGACTCATATTCCACAAAGACGGCAACCCTAAGAGTATATGCCTTCTTCCAAGCGGGTACTGTGTTCAGGATGCAGCCTAACTGGAGAATGAGTGTATCTGATTTCAGAAGAAGATTAGTTCGCGAGTTTTTGTGATGCGTTTTGATATTGAGAGTAAACTTACAAGTATCAAAGTTTGTTGTGAGCAAATTAGCCTTATTATCACCTTCCGAAGTGATTTCGGCGGACATTTGGATCGGCCACAGGTCGATATACTTTTTCAAATTACCATCCCTATCTTTTTGGTTAGGGAAAACTAGCTCCTGGAATCCCCTAGCTATCGCAACGTTGATTTGCAGTCTCAACAGGAGGTCTTCGAGTACTGTCACATAGCTTGTGACATCCATCATAGTCTCGGTCTTGCAGGTGTCCGTTGGTAGCTCTAAATCAATGACCTTTGACTCAACACTAGATTCTTGAGGCACTGTTGTATCCACCAAAGGTTGACCGTGGCGCAGATCATCCATGTTGTAGAATCCTAGGACTGCGATATTCGGTCTCATGCCTCCAAGACCAGCATTCAAAACGATATTTCGTGCTCCCCACTCAAATCCAGGTGAGATAGCTATATTAACAAACGCTTTTATGCGAGAGAAGTCTATCAGTTTGCTCCAATTTGCCTGTTGACGTCTGGCTTCTGGGACAGAACCGCCGAAATCCTGTGAAACAATTACGTGACCTACGGTGCTACTTGTCAGCAGTTTTTCATTTATGGATTCCGACGAGATAGTTACCAAGTATGTATAGAGCGCCCTTCTTCATAGAATTACAAAATTGTATAAGTTTATACTGCCGCCGAGGATCGTTTACGAATAGTAAGATTTGTGGCCTCCAGAACTTGACATGTTCCTGACGTAAACGAAGTAGGTACTTTCGGACTTGATGGTATATCAGGCTTTGTGAGACGTCTCCCCATGATCGCGGCGCTGTCGTATAGTGGATGAGCAGGAAGATAACAATTAAAATCGCCACACAACCAGTTGCGTATACTCCGTCAACAAAGAACATGGCCGCCCCAGAAGCAATGGTACCAGCCAGAGCCGTTTGCCAGCTGAAGAAGTGAAAAGAAGGCCGAAAGTTAGGGGCTGAGCCAATTTTGAGGAGGAAAGTCGCAAGATTCATTACTAAAAATGTCATCTATATTTGTTAACACTATCCAAAACCAGAGGCTTCCCTATAAGACGGTTACAAAAAAACAAAAGTCCAGGGCCTATATTGGACAAATATGGTGTAAACTTCGTGCAAAGTCCAAGCCCCACGTGCAAAAGGAGATGGCAAGACTACGTACAAGGTAAGTCATTGTGACAAAGGAAGCGATCTGATTAATATCGCCCAACATCGTGATCTGAGTTACGATATATGTGATGATTATAGCGTAAATAGGCTCATCGTCCTTCTTTCTTCCCTGACCGAATAATGTAAGTCCGGGAAGCAGCTTGTCGCGTGCCAAAGCTTGAAGCAGTTTTGCTGAGCCGATGACACCCATCAGCGTCGAGAAAAAAGTACTTGCAAACTCGCCCGCAAGAACTAAAATTCCGGAGACGTTTGTGTCTTGGATGACGTTGACATTACGATAAAAAGATGCTCTTGTGATGGTGGCTGCCATGGCTAAGATGACCAGCGTATAGGCGGAGAATGTCAATGCTAGGCCATATAGCGTGCCCTTCGGAATTGCCTTGCTGGGATGCTTGAGGTCTCCTGACATGCTTGCGCCGGCAAAGATACCACCCGTTGCAGGGAACAATATACCAAAAAGGTCTTGAAATGTTTCTCTGCCTGATAATTGACTGCCAGCTGCACCTTTGGTGAGTTTCGGCATCAAATTGCCCATGAAAGTGGTGAGGCTGGGGCCAGTGTATTCAATACCCATTTTGCGACTCTCAAACGGTGGCAGAATCAAGGCAGACAGAGGTATGCTGAATGTGGCCACAAGTAAAATAACCAATAGCGCAGTGCTGGCTCGCGCAAATAAAGCACTACCTGCCAGACAAATTCCAGTGCATGTGACAAGTACAATGGTAGCCCACAAATAAGCCCACCAATCTTCCTCGGGCAAGAAGTTATACCAATTTCCAGACATGGCACCAAAATTTTGCCGGAGACAGTCGATTAGACCAACGGCATTAAGACCGGTGTTGAATACCATGCCCAAATAGAACACAACTCCTATTGATCCCCCAAACTCGGGACCTAAGGAACGAGATATGAGGTAATAAGCACCGCCGCCACGCACTGTGCCATTCGACGCAATGGCTGAAAGAGAAAAGGTCGTGACCAGATTGATAAGGTATGATGCAATGAGCATGCCTATGGGCGTGTGTTAGTACAAGGCAATCATTCAGCGCGGTCATGACGAACCCATTATGCCAAAAACTCCTGCCTGTCCAAGGATAAAACCGAACCGTAAGAACATAAGGATACTCAATACGTTCAGACAGGTTGGTACAAAAACACCAGAAAAAGTCCCAAGCTTGTGGTGACCTCCAACAGGACGTGGACCAAGACCAGGCTTGGGAATTTGGGTTTCCGCATCCCCTTTTCTGCGTTCTGAGCCATTGTGTACACGTGGAATGAAGGTTAGGTCTTCAGTATCACAGACAGCTCGAGACTTTCTATGACCGCTGGTCGAGCGCCTACGGACGAGTGAAGGCGTCTCAAAGTCATTGGCGCCATCATGAAAATGGAGTAGCTTCCTAGTGAAGGAATGTCGACGTGGGGGAAGCACGGTGTCATTTGTTGCTGGATCGTAGGGATTAGGAGGGTCTAAAGCATCGGAAGCTTGAGGACGCGAATCTTGTAAATTTGGGGGAGATTCTGTAGGTTGCTGGTCAGATACAAGCTCTCCTCCCTCATCTGTCGCGGTCCGAGTTTGGAATGCCGATGCCTGCTTGATGGAAGCAGACGGCATTCTTGAATTCTATACCACTCAGCACACCGCTTATCTTATGTACAAGTGGCGTGATCATGGAGTGTCGCATAGCAGCATTGTCAAGTCCAAATGTTTTGAGATTCCGAGACCCATAGACTAGATGGGCCGTCACATTCTCGCGTAATGCGGGTATCAATTATTTATCGTCCTCGTGATGACGTTAGCTGAGACAATATCGCAGACGAGAAGAGAAATATAAAGAAACAAATCAAATATGAATATGGATGATATGCATGTTGTGGCTGCCAGAATGCTTCAAACAAGCTGAGATCTCCACGAGGACTTGACGAGGCTGAAGCTCAAAGAAAAGTCGTGTGGACGTCAGCCTTGTTGAGCGAAGGCCGCCAGGGTCCGCTCGGTTCGGAACATCTCGAATTAGACCTCAGATAGGAAGGCACGAGAGGATTTCTTAGAGCACACGTCCATCTCCAGCTCTTCTCACACTGTTTCCTCTATATAATCCTGTATAACGACGCTCATAGTTGTATTGGCTTGCACCTTGTATTATCAGCAACCCACTGCGACAGACAATAGCAGCCCAAGCTGGGGAGCTGAACTTTCTTATTCCTAAATTTTTACCAACATGCTCCCGAGATAACAACGCTCTCCCAGCATCTCTAGGATCATGTCGACTCCCCGCGAGGGTTCGTCCCCTCGACCATTACCGGTGCCGATATCGTCCTCTCCAGGTTCGGGGAGAGGACGTCCATCAGGCAGTCCTCTCCCTCGCGCGGCGTCCACAGCTAGATTGGCTTCGCCGGTCCCTTCAGGCCAATTGCCTGGAAGTCCAACTGTCCGACAAATTCCCACGCCTAGCCAAGCTCCGACTCGCTCGCCCGGGTTTATGACCCCGCTTGCTGGAGTTGCTCCGGCTTCTTCAGTACCCGGTCCTGGAGTATCTGCGCTTGCTGCAGCTCTCTCAAGTTCAATCGGCTCACCTCCACCACGTTTCGGTACACCACCCCTACGACCTTTATCTCCTACCACTGGGGGCGCCACCCATATGCAAGCGTCGGGGCCTCAAAGCAATTATGGCTCTTTTGACACAAGGCCACGCTCAGTTCAAGGTGGTCATGGCTGGGCTGGGCCAAGTGTATATGAAGATCCAGAGATCGTAAAGCGTCATCTTGTGCAGCCTTCTGAGACTACTCAAGTCTACGATGGAACCCACGAGGGCATCTTTGGTGGAGATTCTATGTCTTTCCGTGGTGATGGGCCAGCGTCGAAAGCCAAGCAAGCTATGGACGCTGTTGCATCAGGTTTGGGTGACGATGAGTTTTCGAGTCTACGTCTTCAAGGAGGAGATATTACACGCCCTATTTATAAATGGACTGAAGAGGCACAAGCACGGGCTCAAGGAAGGGGGCGGAATCAACGTAGCAAAAGTTTCCACGTATCGCGGCCCGATCCTGAGGATGAGGTACTTGATATTAATTCGATAAAAGTGCCTGGTGGCATGCGACGCAACTATCTTCGTCGTGTAGCTGGAAGTCCGTCTCCTCTTAGGACAGGTGTTGAAAACCCCAGTATTGCCGACCGTCGAGGAGTAGCTCGGCCGAGGTTGCATACAGGTAGTTTTATCGAATTCCTTACCCTATATGGCCATTTCGCAGGTGAAGAATTAGAGGATGATGATGAAATCCTGGGGCCTGATGAGTACTTTTCATCGGAGACGTACGATACTCGTGCAATTTGCGGGGATGAAGGGAGCGACGAAGACCGAGAGCCTATGGAGGACAGTGCTCTTCTTACACCAGGCCAACGAAAGAGAAAACGTAAGGAGCGTGGCGGTAGTGGTAACAATACCTCTTGGGGCGCTACCTTGCTTCTTCTGAAGTCGTTTGTTGGGACTGGTGTTCTTTTCTTGCCAAGAGCATACCTTAACGGAGGCATGCTGTTTAGCAATCTGGTCCTACTTTTCGTCGCAGCATTGAGTTACTACTGCTTCGTCCTTCTGGTCACAACACGATTGAAAATCGAGGGCTCATTTGGAGACATAGGAGGCATTCTTTATGGCAAGTGGATGAGGACAATGATCCTCGGCTCCATCGTCCTTAGTCAAATTGGATTCGTCGCAGCATACATTGTGTTCACTTCGGAAAACTTGCAAGCTTTTGTTCTTGCTGTATCCAATTGCAGTACAAATATCCCGATCAAGTACATGATTTTGATGCAAATGGCCGTCTTCTTACCGTTTTCTCTCCTACGAGACATCAGCAAGCTTGCATTTACAGCATTGATAGCGGACGGGCTGATCCTGATGGGTCTTCTTTACCTCTACTACTACGATATTCTTACGATCGTTAGGAACCATGGTGTTGCTGATATTATCAGTTTCAACTCGAGAGATTGGACATTATTTATCGGAACCGCCATTTTCACCTTTGAGGGCATTGGACTAATCATCCCAATTCAAGAGTCAATGCGCAAGCCAAAGAACTTTCCATGGGTTCTCGGTGGAGTTATGATTATAATTACTGTTGTGTTTATTTCCATGGGTGCACTCTCGTACGCCGCATATGGATCTAAAACGGAAACAGTTGTCATTCTTAATCTACCGCAAGATGACAAACTCGTCAACGCTGTCCAGTTCATGTACTCTTTGGCAATCCTATTATCCACTCCTCTGCAGATTTTCCCGGCTGTACGGATTGTTGAAACCGAACTCTTCACTCGCAGTGGGAAATACAACCCTTATATCAAATGGCAGAAGAATGTCTTCAGGTTTTTCGTAGTTATGGGCTGTGCTGCCATTGCCTGGGGAGGCGCCGACGACTTGGACAAGTTTGTCGCCCTTGTAGGGAACTTTGCATGTGTGCCATTGGTGTATATTTATCCTGTAAGGAGTACAGTTCGTCTGTTCGTTGTCATCACCTTGCTAACTTCATACAGCCTATGCTCCACTACAAAGCCATCGCAAAGACACATTTCCGCAAACTCGCCGATATAGCCCTCGGCATCTTCGGCGCAGTTGTGATGACATACACGACCTCATTGACAATTATTAGCTGGGCAAGGGGTCAGCAGGCCCCGGATGTTCCAAGGTTCTGCGACAGACGCAGTCCTTAATTTGGAATTGTATCGTGGACACAGACTTCTGTTTCTATATCTTGTCCTTATCAACCTTGCCTTGATGATCGATTTTGCATAGCGTTCTGGAGTCATAGATACTCAACCATAGCATAGTTTCTCTTTCGAAAGATGCTTTGCGCGTAGCAATAGCCTTTTAACGATTAACCACGCATCTCTTTCAGAGTACAATATGTATTCATCCAATTCGTGGCATGACTGTATTTTGTGATCGTGACAGCTAAATGCCATATAAAATTGAGTTATTTCCGGACTAGTCAGACAAAAGACCATATTATCAATCAAGTAATCAGGAAGGGAAGCCATTTGTATGTCTAAAATTCGTCCAGAATTCCGAGTCCGTCAGAATGCCCCTCGTTTAGCCGAGCCTCAAACGCGTTTTCCCAAATTGAAGACGCGATTTACTCACAACCCTTTTAACAATCGCACATTGATTGAGGCTAGGAGTCAATTCGACCATTTCGATGTCGGTGGACGTAGTGTCAGAAGTGGGTGGTCTGCTGCGCGCTCCTTCGTAAGCTTTAAATTGCTCTCACAATGATGATTATCTATTCTGACTTCTTCCAAGAGATGAGCCGTATGAAGAACTTGAGCGTTCTCCTTCCTCATACAAACCTTTCCATACATTCGAGCTTGAGAAAGACAAGCAGTATCAACAACAATATGCAGACA
>Ga0335074_10010856_pt1 | contig 12737 bp, 7 predicted proteins | sample Lox_Sample_23_FD_206715 | JGI IMG/M metagenome (GOLD analysis project Ga0335074, IMG submission 206715) | Soil microbial communities from Loxahatchee National Wildlife Refuge, Florida, United States - Lox_Sample_2.3 | ecosystem: Environmental > Terrestrial > Soil > Wetlands | place: USA: Florida...
GTCAAGACCAAGAACGCCACCGCCGTCGGTTCGCCTTCCACCCTGGCCGTGGATCCGCTGCGCACCCAGATCCCCGCCAATGAAGAGCAGAAGATCGCGCTGATGTACGGGTTCCTCTACGTGACGGATTCCGAGGAGGGTCTGGTGGTGATCGGAAATCCGGATCTGAAGGCCAAGGCGCCGGGCGTTCTCACGCTGCTGGACGGAAATCCGGCCAATAATTTCCTGCGGCGCGCGGCGACGTTCAATCCCAATAATGTTTTGAAGGGCGCGCACCGCATCACCATCGCGGGAAGCTACGCCTACATACTTTGCGATCGCGGGCTCGTGGTGGTCAATATCTCGGATCCGCTACACCCGAAGGTGGAGTCGGAAATCGGCGCGCCGGACCTGGTGAATCCGCAGGGCGTGGCCATCCAGTTCCGTTACGCTTTCGTGGTCGACAGCCAGGGATTGAAGATCCTGGATACCACGTCGCTCGCGCAGCCGCGCGTGGTAGCGGGCGCGGGCGTTCCGCTTCAGGACGCGCGCAACATTTACGTCGCGCGAACGTATGCCTATGTCGCGGGCGGCAAGCAGGGCCTGGTGATCGTGGATGTGAAGCAGCCCGAACATCCGCGCATCGAACAGGTATTCACCGCCGGCGGCGCGATCAACGACACGCGCGACGTCAAGATCGGTATGACCGCCGCCAGCGCGTTCGCCTACGTCGCCGACGGCCAGAACGGTCTCAGGATCGTGCAAGTCTTCGCGCCCAACGAGCAGCCCAATTTCCAGGGTTTCAGCCCCAAGCCCACGCCCAAGCTAATCGCGACTTTTCACACCAAGGGTCCGGCGCTCGCGGTTTCCAAGGGCAGCGATCGCGACCGCGCCGTGGATGAAGACGGCCAGCAGATCGCGGTGTTCAATCGCCGTGGATCGCGCCCCTTCAATCACCAGGAGGCGCAACGGCTGTACATCAACGAAACGACCGGCAAATTCTACACCGTGACAAACGATCCGCCCAGCCCGGCGCGCTGATTCAACCCGTTCGAAAATCGGTCGTGAATTTCATTAAATTGAATGCGATTAACGAAACATTTTCCGGATGAGGGCGCTTGGAAGCCTGAGCTGCCAGGCAAGCGCTGGTTGCCCGGCGCTAAATTCCCGCCGTTAGCTGCTTAATCGTGTATTTGCCCGCGGGCGGCTTTTCTTTGCCCCAGTCGTGGTAGGCGTGGCACTCAAAGCACCGCACTTCCGCGGAATCCTGTCCGGTTTTGTGGCATTTCTCGCAGCTCTCGATGCGCGGGATCAGCAGGTCCGCCGTCTCGTGACTGTCGGCCGCTTTGTCGTGGCACGATTCGCACTTCACCATCTGGTGCGCGGTGTGATCGAATTCCGAATGAGGCAGCCAGCGCGTGGTCACGTTGGAGGGCGCCACCACGGGCAGGGCATCGCCACCGTTCGGATAATTCATGGTGTGGCACTCCAGGCACGCTTTGCGCCACATTAACAACTGCGCGTCTTCCATGCGCTGTTGCACCCATTCGGCCGCGTTGCGCGCGGGCGGCTGGGGTGGACGGCAACCGCTTGTCCGGCTCGTCCACCAGCGGAATCTCGGCCGGATGCGCCGCGATATAGGCCGTCAGCTTCGCGACCATGAAGTCGTACACTTCCTTGGGCTGTTTGTCGTGCGGCGCAGGTTCGCTGATCCGCCGGTCGAACTGCAGCGGATGGCAGGACGCGCAATGCTTGTCGAAGTTGATGGGCGCCATGTAGGATTTGTCGGCCAGAGTTACCGCGCCCGCCTTGGACCCCAGCAGAACCGGGGGCGCCGGGCGCGATGTATCCGTGGTATCAGGCGACGGCGGATCCGGCACGGGCGATAGCGAGGTCACCGGCGCCGCGATGATCGTGGCCGCGGCCGGAGCCTCGTGGCAGTCCGCGCACTTCAGCTGCACCGTGCCGTTGGGTCCGCGCAGATCGGCCTTCAGGTGCACCTTGTGATTCAGTTTGATGGTGCCCGGATCCATGCCGCCGTTGCGCCACACCGCAAAGTCCGGGTGGTCGCCGGAGGCGAACCCGGTGATGTTGGCCACGTACTTCACTTTGCCTTCTTTGGTGGTTAAATGATCGTGGCACTGGGTGCAGGCGCGGTCGCTGGTGCTGGCCAGCCGCATGATGCCTTGATGCTCCACGTGGCAATTGGAGCAGGCCGGCGTGAAGGTCTGCTCGGCGTGATGCGTGGGTCCATCGTGGCAGGCCAGACAGGCCTGATCGGTCGCGCTCTTCTGATAACCCGCCTGCGCCACGTGACAGGCGGCGCAATTCTGCCCCAGCAGCGCGTGCGAACGCGAGAGCGGCCCGGCGTTGTACGGCTTCGGGCTGCCCGCCACGGCGTACCAGGTGAGCCACAGCAGCCCCGCCACCACCAGGACTCCCGAAAGAATCCGCCGCCAGCGCGGGATGCCGTGCAGCGTCTTGAAATAATCCAGGGTGATGCGTTGCGCGAGTTTTTTTGTCGTCCTGATTCGTCCGGCCATAGGTGATCCCTGCTAGTATCTCAACGCCACGATGGCGTGTATCGCGCCCAAGACCAGCAGGGCAATTGACAGTGGAACGTGAACCAGCAGCCAGCCATGCAGCCAGCGATAAATCCGAATCTGCCGGCTCAACTGGCGCTCTTCGTCACAGATGTTTTCCAGATCGTTCAGTACTTCGTGTACCGGCGGAGCCAGCAGCCGGCGCAGCGCGTCGAACGTTTCACCCGACCGCAGCGAATCGGCCAGCTCGGCGCCGGGCGCATCCGGCTGATCCAGATAAGGGCGAACTTTGTGCAAGTAAGCCTCGCGGAAACGCTCGCGGTCCTCGTGCTCGATTTCGACCACCCCGGCAGCGGCCAGCACCGGTTCCGCCGCCTCCCATTCACCCTGCTCCTCAGCCGCCTGGGCCGACCCGTCCAGCGGTCCGCAAATCTCGCTGGCCAGTTGATCGGCTTCCTTTCGCAGCTGCTCGCGCACGTGCGGAATCTCTTCGTAAATGGTTTCAAGCGGCACGCGCGAGGTCATGAAATTGGGCACGTAATGCTGCACCACCGCGCCCCAGAAGCCGCTTCCGATCACGATGAAGAACAGCAGCATCAGCACCAGCGTCAGCGGGCCGCGAAACGCGAATCCGGCGTGATACAGGATGATCAGCAGGCTGAGGGTGCCGAGCCACAAGTGCCCGCGCATCCAGGTCTGCGCGCGGCCCAGCCGCCAGGTCGGAACCTGTTTGCGGGCGCCCAGCATTCCGGCGTATAGCATCATGGCGTAGCCGGCGATGCCGAACGTGAGGCCCATGGCGCTGCCGCCGCGCGGGCCGCCCGGCGTTCGGACGGCGTAAACGATGTAGGCCACCGTGCTCACCACTGCCAGCACGAGGGTCGCAATCAGCCAGGAACGTTGTTTACGATCGATGCGCATCGAGTCCTCGTCAGTTCACCCCTTAGTTTCGCCTCGTCAGCTGCGGCGCGATTCGGCGGCCAGCGGCGTGCCCACCCACTGGAAGAATTCGTTGGGATCCACGCGATGCGCCGCATCGTGCGGGCAGGCGTACACGCAGCTGGGCTCCGCCAGGTCCGTGCACAAATCGCAGGAGGTCGCCTTCTTCTTGATGACCGCCTTCTGATGGCCCGGATGGTCGGGGTCTTCGCCCATCATGCTGAACGGATGCATGTTGATGTTGCCGTACGGGCAGTTCTTGGCGCACTGGCCGCAGCCGATGCACCAGTTCTCGATGATCACTTCGAGCGAATTGCGCCGCCGGATGGCGCCCACCGGGCAGCCCACCATGCACAACGGATCGCGGCAGTGGCGGCAGGAAGTGGCCACCAGATATTTGTCGAAGCGCTGGCCCTCGCGAATCAGCCGCGTCACGCCGTCGTGAGCGTCCGCGCAGGCCCGCACGCAGGCGTCGCAGCGCGTACAGCGCTCCAGGTCCATCACCAGCAGGCTGTGCGCCTCCATCAGGCCGCGCGTGAGGAACGAATCCAGCGGCACGCTGGTGGCGGTCGCCAGCCGCTGGCGGTTCTGCTCCTGGCGCTCGTGCATCAGGTGCTCCAATTCGGCCCGGATCGCGGGGAACCGGTCTACCATCAGCTGGAACTCTTCGGCGTGGATGCGAACCACCTCCACGTGATCGAGGGCCGTGCAGGTTGCGGTGCGAACTCCGCCGCCCAAGAGGCCGATTTCGCCGAAATAACCGCCGCGGCCGAGATAAGCCAGCACCAGGTCTCCGCCCGGATGCTGCTCGGAGACCTTCACGAATCCCAGCCGGATCAGGTAGAAGCTGTCGGCCACGTCGCCCTGATGGCAAATCACGTCGCCTTTGGTGAACCGCAGCAGCTCCACTCTTTGCCGCAGCACGTCGATGAATTCCTGATCCAGCGCCGCGAACATGGGCACGCTGCGCAGATGATCGTCGAGCGCGCGCTGCCGGTATTTGGCTTCCACCTGCGCCCGCAGCGTTTTGTTGCGCTGGATGATGTCCAGCACGTTGCGCAGCATCTCGTACATCACGCAATCGGTTTTCGCGCGCACCGTGGCCGAGCGCGGATACAGGCTGATGCAGGTCATTTCACCGAACAGGTCGCCGGGGTGCAGCGTCGCCACCGGGTGATCGTACGGCAGATCCACCGGCGCATCGATGGGGATGGACGCCCGATGCCCTTCCTCCGGCCGGCGGTCCTGGCCGCGCCCCAGCAGGCTGCTGGTCAGGCGTCCCAGAAAGCCCCCGGTGCGGCTGTCGCTATTGACGTGCGCCATGGGCGTCGAAATGTATACTTCGGCTTCCCCTTCCACGATGTAAAACGCGGTGGACCCGTAGTCGCCCTCGCGGCAAATGATCTCGCCCTTGCGGTAAAAGCGGCGCTTCACCGCTTTCTGGTTGAGCTCCAGGAAGGTTCCCGAAACATTCTTGAAATACGACAGCTCCTGCAGTTCCTCGATGGCGACCGGCTCGCCGGGCAGCTCCGCCTTCACGATCACTTTGTTCGTGAGTGCGCCGGTCGGGCACGAAACCATGCACTCGCCGCACGACACGCACGACGAATTGCCCATCTCCAAGCCGTTGTCGAAGGCGATTCCGGCGTTGCGCCCCTTGCCGCGCCGCGCCAGCACGTCGTTGTGACGGATTTCATCGCAGCCGCGAATGCAGCGGTCGCAGAGAATGCACGCCTCGTGATCCACGGCGATGGATAGCGACGAACTGTCCTGCCCGTAGGGCGAAATGCGCTTGGGGAAGCGCGGCTTCGACACGTGACCTTCCCGGGCCAGCTTCTCGAGCTCGCAATCGTGCGATTGGCGCTCGCGCGCGCAGGGACTGGGATGGTCCGCCATCAGCATTTCCACCAGCGTCTGTCGCGCCTTGATGACGTCGTCGGAGGTGGTGTGGACCACCATCCCTTTCTCCGCCGGCCGCACGCACGACGCGGCATACACCCGCGCCTTGTCCACCTTGACCACGCACACGCGGCACACTCCCGCGGGCGTCTCGTTTTGCAGATGGCACAGCGTCGGAATCGGGATGTTGTTCATCCGCGCGGCGTCGAATACCGTGGTTCCTTCCGGCACCGACACCTGCATTCCGTCGATGGTCAGTTCAATGTTGCTCACGCGTAACCCTCCCGCATCGGGCACACTCCTTCGGGACACCGGTGCCTGAGCACGTGTTCTTCGATTTCGTCGGGAAAATGCTTCCGCACCGAAGTCAGCGGATAGTGGGCGAACTGGCCGAGCCCGCAAATCGAAGTCATTTTCAGCGCTTCCGTCAGATCGTCGATCATCGCGATATCGGCCGGCGTGCCTTTGCCGTGCGTCCACCCGGTCAGGATCTCCACCATTTTGTTCGATCCCACGCGGCACGGCACGCACTTGCCGCAGGATTCGTTGCGGAAAAAGGTCACCGCGTTCAGCGCCATGTCGAGCATGCAGCGCCCTTCGGCGCAGACCACGATGGCGCCCGAGCCGAGCATCGAATCGATCGCCGCGAGCGACTTGAAATCCAGCCGCACGTTCACTTCCGACGCGGGCAAATATCCCGACGACGGTCCCGACGGCGCGAAGGCCTTCAGCTTCTTTCCGTCCACGATTCCGCCCGCCAGATTGTAGACCACTTCGGACATCGGCAGCCCCATCGGAATCTCGTAAACGCCCGGCTTGCGAACGTCGCCGCTGATGCCCACGAATTTCAGCCCGGCGGCGGTCGGCCCCTGGCCCTGCGCCTTGTACCACTCCACGCCCCGCACCAGAATCTGCGGCACGTTGGCGAAGGTTTCGACGTTGTTGAGCGCCGTGGGCTTGTTGAAGACGCCGGCCACCACCGGAAACGGCGGCTTGTTGCGCGGCTCGGCGCGTTTGCCTTCGATGGCCTCGATCAGCGCGCTCTCTTCGCCGCAGATATATCCGCCCGGGCTGACGAACAACTCCAGGTCGAAAGTCAGCCCCGAGCCGCAAACATTCGCGCCCAGCAGGCCGGCTTCGTAGCAGCGCTCGATCTCTTCATGCAGAATCCGCTCCTGCGCCTGATACTCGTGGCGGATATAAAAAATGCCCTTCTTCGCGCCCGTCACCAGGCCCGCGATGATCATGCCTTCGATCACCAGGTTCGGCAGGTTGCGCATGATGAAGCGGTCCTTGATGGTGCCCGGCTCGCTTTCATCGGCGTTGCACACCACGTACTTTACCGGGTCGCGCTGCGCCCGCACGATCTCCCACTTCAGCCCGGTCATGAATCCGGCGCCGCCCAATCCCACCAGGCCGCTGGCCTTCAATTTCGCGATCGTCCCGTCCCAATCTCGCGTGGCCGCAAGCTGCCGCAAGGCGCCATACTGCTCGCCGCCCGCGTAAGGATCGGAGCCCAGCGCAGCGGTCTTCTCGTCCGGCGGCATGTCGGGCAGTTCGCTTCCCCCGAGCGCGGTGAGAACCAAAGCCTCGGCTTGCGCGGTTGTGACGTTTCGATAGATATGATCGTTGATCGAAACCGCGGGCGCGCCGTCGCACTGGCCCAGGCACGAAACGTCGTCCACCTTCACGTCTTTTTCGTCCATGCCGCGAAAGCGCTGCTGCAGGCTTCTTTTCAGATCCACCCCGCCGCGCAGATGACACGACATGTCCGCGCACACGTTCATTCTCACCTTGGCCGGCCGCTTCAAATGGAAGTGCGGATAGAAAGCGGCCACGCCGTGAATCCGCGCCAGTGGTGTGGTCGTGCGTTCCGCGAGCGCCTTAAGCTGTTCGGCCGGCAAATAGCCGTACTGGGACTGTATCTCTCTCAGGTCGTCAAAAATCACCGTTTACGCTCCGAGGGGGCTGCAAGGTTACGAGGTTACATTATAGCCGTAATGGCAGTCCCCGCATCTGGTAATCTAATCAGAAAGCATCGCGAATATGATGAACGGACTGTATGTCGGAATCTTAAGCGCATTTCTGATCCTGCCCGCTCTGCGGGCGGCCGAAGGCAATGCGCCGCCGCAATACAATGGACCCGGTGCCTGCAGTTCGCCGGCCTGCCACGGAAGTGTCGAGCCTCGCGAGCCGCTCAGTGGGGACAAGAACCCCGTGCTCCAGAACGAATACACCACCTGGGTCACCCGTGACAAGCACGCCCACGCCTATACCAACCTGACCAACATGGTCGGTACGCGCATCGCTAAGATCATGGAGCTGCCCAGCCCGGACAAGGCGCCGCGCTGCCTGGCCTGCCACGCGCTCGATCTTCCCGAAGATCAGCGCGCCCGCACCTTCGACGTCTCCGATGGCGTAGGCTGCGAAAACTGCCACGGCCCGGCTTCGGCCTGGCTCGGGCCGCATACCCAAACCGGCTGGGACTACCAGCAGTCCCTGCAGCTGGGCATGTACAACACTCGCGACCTGGTGAAGCGCAGCGAGAAATGTCTGACCTGTCACCTGGGCACCCCCGACAAGACAGTGGACCACGAGCTGATCGCCGCCGGTCACCCCGATCTGTACTTCGAGCTCAATTCCTTCATGGCCGTCATGCCGGCGCACTGGAAAGAAAAAGAAGCGGAGATGGACCCCTGGTTCGGGGTTCGCGTCATGGCGGTGGGCCAGGCCGTGCAACTGCGCGAGCAACTGAGGCGCGTGGCGCGCGAGTCGCAGAACGGCATTTGGCCCGAATACGCCGAGCTCGATTGCTTCGCCTGCCACCACAACCTGGTCGCTGCGAAAGATAGCTGGCGTCAGGAGCGCGGCTATCCCGACCGCCGTCCCGGCAACGCGCCGTTCAATCTCTCGCGCTACGTCGTTCTGAGGCACGTGGTCCAGGATTCCGATCCCGGCGCCATGACTGATCTCAAGGCCGGCGTCGATCGCGTCTATACGGACGTCACCCGCCTCAATTCCAACCGGCTGGAAGTATCTTCCGAGGCGTCCGCCGCGGCCGAATTGGCCGATCGCCTGGCGCCGCGCCTCAACAGCATGAAGTTCGACCAGGCCCAGACTATGCGCTTGCTCAAGAGCATCTCGGGCGACGCCGACGACATCTCCCAGCAAGGCGAACGCCCGGCCGAGCAGGCCACCATGGCGCTCGATGCCCTGTACTTCGCCTATACCAAAAACGACAAACTCGCCAACGACGGGCAAATTCGCGAAGCCATCAAGGCCCTGTTCCGCCAGCTCGACGATCCCTCGGCCTACGACGGTTTCAAGTTCGCCATGGCGATGAAGAGCCTGAACGCTCTGTTCCCGTAAACGACTATGCAGTCCGCACGCATAATCTTGGTTCTCGGCGGGGTCCTGATTCTCGGGATCACCGTTGCGCTGTCCGTCGCCCAGCCGCCTACGCACAGGCCCGTTCATAAGGCTCCCGATCCTCCGCCCGGGGTCATGCTGGCCGAATCCGACGTGGCGCTGGTGGTTCAAGAGACCGCAGCATCCCTGAACGTGCCCATGGTGATTGCGGTCACCAATCGGCAGGGCAACATCCTCGCGATCTACGAAAAAGCGGGCGCCCCCACCAGCTCGCTCGGTAACTTCTATAACGAGAGCTTTGCGCAAACCGACAGCCGCGAGGTAGCGGTCGCGCTGGCGCGAACCGCCAGCTTTTTCAGCAACGACCAGGCGCCGCTGTCTTCGCGAACCGTTCGCTACATCAGCGGCATCCACTTTCCGCCCGGCATCATCTACACTCCCAATGCCGCGCTCTACGGCATCGAGAACACCAACCGCGGCTGTCCGTTCAATGCCGACTACGCTCCCGGGCAAGCCTATCCTCCCGCGCGCTCCATCGACGGCACCCAACCTGGATACGGCATTCTCACCGGCAAGCCGGACCTGGAAGACAGCGACGGGACCGCCGTGAATCCGGGCGGCGTGCCGCTGTTCAAGCAGGGCGTGATGGTGGGCGGAGTGGGCGTCGCGGTTCCCAAGGGCGTGGCGCTTAATGTGGCTGAATTCGCGGCGGTCGCGGGCTCCAGCGGAGCCAAACTGTTCGTTCACACGCCGCTCCCGTTTCCCGGTGAAGTGGTGATCAACGGCGTCGCCCTGCCGTTCGTCATTCAAACCACCATGCCCGCCGGATACACCGCGGGCGCGGCCGATGGCAGTTACTCTCTCGGCCCCATCGGCAGCCCCGAACCCGATCCCTATGGCGATCTGGTGGTGCCGCGCGCCGGCAGCATGCTCACCCAGGCCGATGTACAGAGCATCATTACGGCGGCGGTCAATGAGGCCATGCTGACGCGCGCCGTCATTCGTTTGCCCCTCGGCTCCTACGCCCACATGGTGATGGCGGTGTCGGACTTGGACGGCACCATCCTCGCGCTGCACCGTATGCAGGACGCTACCATCTTCAGCATTGATGTCGCGGTGGCCAAGTCGCGCAACGCCATCTTCTTCAGCGGCAAGTACCGCACCGCTGCCGATCTGCCGGGTGTTCCCATGGGAACCGCGGTCACCAACCGCACCATCGGATTCGGCGCACAGCCCATCTATCCGCCCGGTGTGCCCAGCCCGCCCGGCCCGTTTTTCCAGCTCTATAAGTTCGACACCGAAAACCCATGCTCACAGGGTTCGGACCAGTTGAACAAAAATCATCAGGACGGCATAGTGTTCTTCCCCGGATCCCTGGCCCTGTACCGGAACGGCGTCATGGTCGGCGGCCTCGGCGTCAGCGGCGACGGCGTCGATCAGGACGATTTCGTCACCGTTGCCGGCGGCGCCAATTTCCCCGCGCCCCTCAGCATTCGCGCCGATCAGATCATCGATCAGGGCGTCCGGCTACCGTACAGCAAATTCCCGCAGAATCCGACCATTTTCTGATCGGATCGTCCGGCTATAATGTTCGGGATCCGAACCCGTGCGTCAGCCTGAAGTTGGATTCTTCTCGATCGGCTAAACTTGGCTTGATCACCCCGATGGCCTTTTCTGCCGGAGATAAACTCGGCCCCTACGAAATCCTTGCGCCTCTTGGCGCGGGCGGCATGGGCGAGGTTTACAAAGCGCGCGATACGCGCCTGGACCGGATCGTCGCCGTCAAGGTTTCCAAAGAGCAGTTCTCGGAACGCTTCGAGCGGGAGACCCGCACCGTTGCCGCGCTGAACCACCCCAACATCGGCACTCTGTACGACGTCGGGCCGAATTATCTGGTGATGGAATACGTGGAAGGCGAGCCCCTCAAGTCCGCGGCCTCGGTGGAACAGGTGATGCAATACGCCCTGCAGATCGCCGACGGGGTGGCGGCCGCGCATTCCAAGGGCATCGTGCATCGCGATCTGAAGCCCGGAAACATTTTGGTCACACCCGACGGCCGCGTGAAGATCCTTGATTTCGGGCTGGCCACGCTCGAAGCCCCGGCGCCGACGGATGCCACGCTCACCCGCGGCCTTACCGACCCGGGGACAGCGGTGGGCACGGTCGGGTACATGTCGCCGGAGCAGGCGCGCGGCGAGACGGTGGATGCGCGCAGCGATCTGTGGTCGATGGGCGTGATCTTCTACGAGTTGCTCACCGGCGTGCGCCCCTTCGAAGGCAGCACTCAGGCGGTCGTGTTCGAAGGCATCCTCTCGAAAACGCCGATCCCGCCCAGCACGCGGAATCCGAAGATCCCGGCGGAGTGGGAGAGGATGGTCTCACGGCTCCTCGAAAAGGACCGCGCCACCCGGTATCAATCGGCGCAGGATCTCCTGGCCGACTTGCGGCGTGTGAATCGGGATTCGAGTTCCGCCGGAACTTCGCCGCCCATGGCTCCGCGCCGTCCCGCGTGGCGCAAGTACGCGCTTGCCGCAGGCGTGGCACTGATCGTGTCGGGCGTCGCGATTGCCTATTTTCTGCCGCGCCGGACCGCCGCGATCGATTCTCTCGCCATACTTCCCTTTGCCAATGCCAGCCACAGCGCCGATGCGGACTACCTGAGCGATGGCATCACCGATAGCCTCATCGGCAATCTCTCGAGCGTACGGGGCTTAAAGGTGAAGTCGAAGAATGCCGTCCGCAAGTACAAAGGCGGCGACGTCGATGCGGGCCAGGCCGGCCGGGAACTCGACGTGGGTGCCGTACTGACGGGCCGGGTCATGCAGCAAGGCGATTTGCTTTCCATTCGCGCCGACTTGATCGACGCTCGCGACAACAGCGAGATCTGGGGCGAAAATTTCGACCGCAAACCGTCGGAGATTCTCAGCGTTCAGCAGGATATTACGGCCCGCATTGCGGAAAAGCTCCGGCTCAACGGCGAAGAGAAGCAGCAATTAGCGAAGCGCGAAACCGCCAATCCGGAGGCCTATCAGCTCTACCTGAAAGGACTCTACTATACGAGCAGGTTCACTAAGGACGACACGGATCGAGGGTTGGAATACTTCCGGCAGTCCATCGCAGCCGATCCGAACTATGCGCGGGCCTATCAAGGATTGGCCGATTACTACGGGGTGATCGACGATATTTTTGTTCCGGCGCTTGACGCGTGGCCAAAGGCCAAAGCCGCGGCATTGAAGGCGGTGGAACTCGACGATCAGTTAGCCGAATCGCACGAAGCTTTGGCGTCGGTCCTCTTTTGGCACGAATACGACTGGCCGGGTGCGGAAAAGGAATTTCGGCGAGCCATCGAACTGAACCCAAACCTGGCTGGAGCGCATACGCTGTACGGATGGTATCTGAGCTGTCTCGGCCACCCGGAGAAGGGAATCGCCGAAGGCCGCAAGGCGCAAGCACTGGATCCGCTCGCGCCTGAGCCATCCCATGTCCTGAGCCAGGATCTGTACTTGAACCGGCGGTATCCGGAAGCGGTGAAGCAGGCTCGCAATGCGCTCGACGTCGATCCGAAATATTTGATGGCGCATATTCAGTTGGCCTTGATTTATGTCGCGCAGGGAAAATCGCATGAGGCTGTCGCGGCGGCGCAGAGTGCGCGAGAGGACGAACCGCTTGCCGACTGGGCCACCGCCGCGTCGGGCATGGCTTATGCCGCGGATGGTCAGCGAGCGGAGGCAGAAAAGTTGCTTGCGGAGATGAAACAAAAAGCCAGCCGCGGGTGGGTTCCTTCCTACGCCTTCGCCGAAATTTATGCCGGCCTGCGCGATCAGCCGGCCACACTCGACGCGCTGGAAAAATCCTATGACGAGCGGGCCTGGTTCCTGACGTATTTGAATACGGCTCCCGAGTTCGATTTCATTCGGTCCGAGGCGCGCTTCCAGGCTCTGCTCCGCCGGATGAATTTTCCCCATTGATTCGGAGCCGGCCTGGCGCGCGCCTCGGACCGAATGAAAT
>Ga0335074_10010857_pt1 | contig 12736 bp, 8 predicted proteins | sample Lox_Sample_23_FD_206715 | JGI IMG/M metagenome (GOLD analysis project Ga0335074, IMG submission 206715) | Soil microbial communities from Loxahatchee National Wildlife Refuge, Florida, United States - Lox_Sample_2.3 | ecosystem: Environmental > Terrestrial > Soil > Wetlands | place: USA: Florida...
TTGACCTGGTGGTACTACATCCGCCGGAGCTTCCTTGCGCAGCGCGCGCCGAGCCTCGCCGCGGCACGGGTTTGAGGAGCCCGGCATGACACCGCAACAAGTGGAGCGCGTCCAGGCGAGTTTCGCCAGGCTCGCCCCGATCGCCGACCGGGCGGCGGCGATGTTCTACACGCGCCTGTTCGAGACGGCCCCCGAAGTCAAGGCGCTGTTCCCCGATGCGCTGTTGCGCGATGCAATGGAACCGCAACGCCGGAAGCTCGTCGCAGCGCTGGCGATGGTCGTGGCCAGCCTCGGCGACATCGACGCGATCACCCCGGCCGTCGCTGAACTGGCGACGCGACACGTCGCCTATGGTGTTTGTCCCCAGCATTATGACGCCGTTGGTGCTGCTCTGTTGTGGGCATTGGAGCAGGGCTTGGGCAGCGACTTCACCCCGGTGGTCAAAGACGCCTGGGCCCAGGCGTATTCCGCCTTGTCCGCGCTGATGATCCGCGCCGCCTATGGCGATGGCGCCGGTGAGGAGCGGCGGCCGTGAAGGGCAAAGCCTGTCGCGACCGGCTGGTTGTCGTCGGCAACGGCATGGCCGGCATGCGGACGGTCGAGGAACTGCTGGCCCGCGATGCCGAGCGCTACGAGATCACGGTGATCGGCACCGAGCCACACCCGAACTACAACCGCATCATGCTGTCGTCGGTGCTCGCCGGCGACAAGAGCGTTGATGACATCGTCATCAACCCGGCCGGCTGGTACGTGGCCAACGGCATCCGGCTGATTGCCGGCGAGCCGGTGAGCGCGGTCGATCCTGCCGCCAAGACCGTGACCATCGGCGGCCAGGCGCTCGGCTACGACAAGCTGCTGCTCGCGACCGGGTCGAAGCCGGTGGCGCCGCCGATTCCGGGGCTCGGACTGGTTGGCGTCCGATCGTTTCGCGACATCGCCGATGTCGAGGCGATGATCGCCGCCGCCGGGGCGCATCGTCGCGCTGTCGTGATCGGCGGCGGGCTGCTCGGCCTGGAGGCGGCGTGGGGGCTGAAGCGGCGCGGCATGTCGGTCGCCGTCGTGCACCTGATGCCAAGTTTGATGGAGCGGCAGCTCGACGTCGCGGCGGGCGAATTGCTGCGCCGCGACCTTGACGCTCGCGGCATCGCGTTCTTTACCAATGGCCAAACCGAGGAAATTGTCGGGACGGACCGGGTCGAGAGTGTCCTCCTCGCCGACGGCCGCGAGATCCCGGCCGACCTGGTCGTCGTGGCGATCGGCATTCGCCCCAATGTCGATCTTGCCCGCGCCGCCCGGCTCGATGTCAATCGCGGCGTCCTGGTCGGCGACGACATGCGCACCAGCGCGCCTGACATATACGCCGTCGGCGAATGCATCGAGCACAATGGCGCAGTGTTTGGCCTGGTCGCGCCAATCTGGGAGCAGGCAAGGGTATGTGGCGCGCGCCTTGCCGGCGACGACACGGCCGTCTACGCCCCACCCCCGGTCTTCACCAGCCTGAAAATCACCGGCGTCGACGTGTTTTCGGCCGGAGCGCTCGCCGCGGCGGAGGAAACCGACGACGAGATCACGCTGCACGACGCCAAGCGCGGCATCTACAAAAAGGTTATTCTGCGCGACAACAGGGTGGTCGGCTGCGTCCTCTACGGCAGTGTCGGCGACGGTTCCTGGTATGTGGAGCTGATGCGTCAGAAGGCGGATGTATCGCCGTTCCGTGACCAGCTCGTATTCGGTCGCGCCTTCGCCGAGCAGGCTGGCGCCGCGGCGACGACGGTCGATGTCGCGGCGATGGCCGACGACGTCCAAGTCTGCGGTTGCAACGGTATCGCCAAGGGCACGATCTGCCGCGCCATCATTGACCAGAAGCTGCAGACGCTCGACGCGGTGCGGGCGCACACCAAGGCATCCTCGTCCTGCGGTTCCTGCACCCCGGTGGTCGAGGCGATCCTGGCGCAGGTCACCGGCGGCGCGATCGTACGGCGTGACGATCCGCCGATCTGCAAATGCACGGAGCTCGGCCACGATGCGGTACGCCGCGCCATCGTCGAGCAGGAATTACTGACGATTGCCGAGGTTCGGGGCGCCCTCGGCTGGAAAACGACAGATGGCTGCCAGAAATGCCGGCCGGCGCTGAACTATTACCTGCTGTGCGCTTGGCCGGACCGCTATCGCGACGATCCCCAATCGCGTTTCATCAACGAGCGGGCGCACGCCAACATCCAAAAGGATGGCACCTTCTCGGTCGTGCCGCGGATGTGGGGGGGCCTCACGACGGCGCGGGAGCTGCGCGCGATCGCCGATGTCGTCGATAAATACCGGGTGCCGATGGTCAAGGTCACCGGCGGCCAGCGCATCGACATGCTCGGCGTCCGCAAAGAGCAGCTGCCAGCCGTCTGGGCCGACCTTAACGAGGCCGGCCTCGTCTCGGGCCATGCTTACGGCAAGGCGTTGCGTACCGTCAAAACCTGTGTCGGCAGCGAATGGTGCCGCTTCGGTACGCAGGATTCAACCGGGCTCGGCGTCAAGATCGAAAAGATGTGCTGGGGCTCGTGGACGCCGCACAAAGTCAAGCTCGCGGTCTCCGGCTGCCCGCGCAATTGCGCCGAGGCGACGATCAAGGACATCGGGGTCGTCTGCGTCGAGGCTGGCTACGACGTCGTCGTCGGCGGCAATGGCGGGGTCGAAGTCCGGGTGACCGACCATCTGGTGCGGCTGGCGAGCGAGGCAGAGGTGCTCGAGCATGTCGGCGCCTTTCTGCAGCTCTACCGCGAAGAGGCGCGCTATCTCGAGCGCACGGCACCGTGGGTCATGCGGGTCGGCATCGATTATGTGCGTCGCCGGATCGTCGAGGCCGCCGATAACCGCCGCGCTCTGCACCGGCGGTTCCTGTTCGCGCAAAGCTTTGTGCAGACCGATCCGTGGGCGCAGCGCGCCGGCGGTGCCGCCGGCCACGAATACCGCGTTCTGGCCGAGGTCGGCTGAGCCATGCCGGCGCGATGCTGGGTCGAGGTCGGGCGCCTCGACGACATCCCGTGCTGCGGCGCCCGCCGCGTCACGCGAGCCGATGGATCGCCGCCGATCGCGATCTTTCGAACGGCGGATGACGAAGTTTTTGCGCTGGTCGACCGCTGCCCGCACCGCGGCGGGCCATTGTCCCAGGGGATCGTCCAAGGCCGCGCGATTGCCTGCCCGCTGCATGGCTGGGTGATCGAGCTGGGAAGCGGCCAGGCCGAGGCGCCGGACGAGGGCTGCACCGCGACCGTCGCGGTGCGCCGGGTCGGCGATCGCATCCTGCTCGCGTTGCCCGAAGGCGAGATGGCGGCGCCGCCAGGGGAGGCGGCGTGAACAGCGCCGACGCCATCCGCACAACATGCCCCTATTGCGGCGTCGGCTGCGGTCTCATTGTCGCGCCCGACGGGACCATCGCCGGCGACCCCGAGCACCCGGCAAACCGCGGCCGGCTTTGCTCCAAGGGGGCGGCACTCGGCGACACGCTCGACACCGCCGGACGCCTGCTTCAGCCGCGGGTCGGCGCACGCCCGGCCGGCTGGGACGAGGCGCTCGACCTGATCGCCAGGCGGTTTTCCGAGATCATCGCGGCGCACGGTCCGGATGCGGTGGCACTCTATGTCTCGGGCCAGTTCCTTACCGAGGACTATTATGTCGCCAACAAGCTGATGAAAGGCTTCATCGGCTCGGCCAATATCGACAGCAATTCGCGGCTGTGCATGGCGTCTTCGGTGGCGGGGCATATCCGAGCCTTTGGCGAGGATGTCGTCCCGGGGCTGTATGAGGACATCGACGAAGCGGACCTCGCCGTGCTGGTCGGCAGCAATACCGCCTGGTGCCATCCAGTGCTCTACCAGCGCATTGTTGCTGCGCGGGCGACGCGCGGCACGCGGGTCGTCGTGCTCGACCCGCGCCGCACCGCGACATGCGATATGGCCGACCTGCATCTGGCGATCCGCCCGGGCAGCGATGTCGCCGTATTCGCGGCATTGCTGCTGCATCTTGTCGACCGCGGCGCCTGCGACCGCGATTGGATCGGCGTGCACACCATTGGCCTTGCCGCTGCCGTCGAGGCGGCCCGCAGCGCCGTGCCGACGCTCGCCGAGGCGGCTCGCATCGCCGATGTCGCGGTCGATGATCTCGCTGCTTTTTTCGACTGGTTCGCCGCGACCGAGCGCAGCCTCACGCTCTATTCGCAGGGGGTGAACCAGTCTAGGACTGGTACCGACAAGGTCAACGCGATCATCAACTGCCACCTGGCGACCGGTCGGATCGGCCGCCCGGGTATGGGGCCGTTCTCGCTGACCGGCCAGCCAAACGCGATGGGCGGGCGGGAGGTCGGCGCTCTCGCCAACCAGCTGGCGGCGCATACGGGCTTTGCCGAAGAAGGCGGCGTCGACCGGGTGTGCCGGTTCTGGCAGGCCCCGCGCATCGCCACCCGGCCCGGCCTCAAGGCGGTCGATCTGTTCGAGGCGGCGCGCGACGGCAGGGTCAAGGCGCTATGGATTCTCGGCACCAACCCGGCCGCCAGCATGCCCCGCGCCGCCCGGGTTCGCGAGGCGCTGGCGATCTGCCCATTCGTTGTGGTCAGCGATTGCTGGCCGACCGATACGACGGCTTTTGCCGATGTCGCGCTGCCCGCCGCGGGCTGGAGTGAGAAGGACGGCACCGTCACCAACTCGGAACGGCGGATGTCGCGCCAGCGTGCATTTCGCACCCCGCCCGGCGAGGCGCGCCCCGATTGGTGGATGCTGACCGAAGTGGCGCGCCGCATGGGCTGGGAGGCCGCCTTTCCGTATCGCCGGCCGGCCGAAATCTTTCGCGAGCACGCCGCTCTTTCCGCCTTCGAAAACGACGGCAGCGGTCACCGGGCCTTCGATATCGGCGCGCTATCCACCCTGGGTGATGATGAATACGAGCAGCTGCCGCCAATATGCTGGCCACTGCCGAAGGGCTCTGCGCGGAACAGCGGCGCAAGGCGTCTGTTCGGCGATGGCTCGCCCTTCCCGACCGCTGACGGCAGCGCCCGCTTCGTGCCGACGCCCTGTCGCCCGGCATCGGCCGGCACCGATGCGCGGCGGCCGCTGCTTCTCAATACCGGCAGAGTCCGTGACCAGTGGCACACGATGACCCGCACCGGGCGACTGCCGCGCCTGATGGCGCATCAGCGCGAGCCGCTGCTCGACATCCATCCCGAGGACGCGGTGCGGCTGGGACTGGTCGAGGGCGGCTTCGCCCGGGTCGAGAGCGAGCATGGCGAAACCGTACTGCCGGTGCGCTTCTTGACCGCCCAGCGACCGGGCGAGGTGTTTGTGGCGATGCATTGGACCGACGATTTCACATCGGCGGGGCCGATCGGGCGGCTGGTGCAGGCGGTGACCGACCCAGTCTCGGGGCAACCGGAACTGAAACAGACGCCGGTCTGCGTCACGCCGCTCGCACCGTTGTGGCGCGGATTGCTCCTCGGGCGGGCCTGGCAGGTTCCGCGCGGCCCCTATTATTGGGCGCGGGTGCCGCTCGCTCGGGGCCATGCGTTCGATCTGGCCGGCTGGGCGCCGCTGCCCAGCGGTCGCAGTACCGAAACGTGGATCCTGCAGCTGCTTGATGCTGGCGCGTCACCGGAGCTGGTGATCTATGCCGACCCGGCTCGAGGGGCGTTCCGCTATGCAAGCCTCGTGGACGGCCGGCTCGACGCGTGCCTGTTTCTGTCCCGCAATGCCGCCCAACTGCCGCCGCGCGATGCGCTGGCGCCCTTGCTTGGCGGGCCGGTCGACACCGAGACGCGAACCAGCCTGCTTGCCGGGATGCGCAATGCGGCAATGCCAGCCGCCGGGCGCATCATCTGTGCCTGTTTCGGGGTCGGCTTGCACGCGCTCAACGAAGCGATCGTTAATCGCAATCTGACCAGCATCGCCGAGATCGGCGCAACATTGCGCGCCGGAACGAACTGCGGTTCGTGCCTTCCCGAGCTGAACGCGCTCCTGCAGCGCGCGGCATCGCCAACAACGCTGCCCGCCGAATAGGGCGGACTGCGAGCCTGTCCCGAGGACCGGGACGTGACGAAACGCCTTCATTGGCGGGCCGCCGCATGGCGTCGCTGGAAACAGGTGAGGCCGAGCAGCCCGAGCAAGTGTACCGCGGGCCGGGAGCGTCGTCGTCAACCGCCCGACGGTAACGGTCGTCGATGTCATGAACCCTGCGCCCGGGCGCTCGCCTGCTCGGGCGATTTGTCGCCAAGCCGCCCGATTATGACCGCAGAACGGGTAATGCGGCTGCATTAGTGGTGGCACCAGCGAGGTTCTGGATAGCGTCTTAAACCAGCAATCCAGAAGAACTGGCACACCGGGCTGCGCTGGGCGATCCTTGAGGGGGGCCACCGCGCGCCCTGGGTGAGCTCGCTCGCTTTGCGGCACGATTGCTAAAAATTACGCTAAGCGATCTCCACGAGCAGGTAGGGAGTACTTACCTCGTCCCAGCTTTCTCATCAGTTCACAAATGTTCGCTATGGCTTTTGTAAATACGCTTGACACTCCCGGCTGTTTTGGCGATGAAGTCGGCACCGCTCCAGCTATCGCGGAGAACAGCGCGGCAAATATAATCAATTTCCCTTGATGATCGATTGACGGTACGACTTGCTCGGGGGCAAATGCAGTCACCAACAATAGCTGACGCTGAGATTACGGTGACGGCAACGCCGCCGGCAAAGTCCTATACTGCAAAAGCAGGAGCCGAACTCACCATCGTCGTGCCGACTTTCAACGAGCGCGAAAACGTCGAGTTGCTGCTGGCGCGGCTCGATGCGGCGCTCGGCGAAATCGCGTGGGAGGTGGTCTATGTCGATGATGACTCGCCCGACGGCACCGCCGATAAGGTCCGCGCCCTTGCCCAGGGCGACCCGCGCGTGCGCTGTTTGCAACGTATCGGCCGCCGCGGGCTGGCGACCGCGGTGATCGAGGGCATGCTCGCCAGCAGCGCTCCCTATCTTGCCGTCATCGACGCCGACCTGCAGCATGACGAGACGTTGTTGCCGCAGATGCTGGCGGCAATAAGGGCGAGTGACCTCGATATCGTCGTCGGCAGCCGCCATGTCGCCGGCGGCGGCCTCGGCGAATGGGACCGCCGCCGGGTAACGATCAGCAATGTTGCAGCGCGGCTCGCGCGGCTGGTCGTCGCCGCCGACCTTACCGACCCGATGAGCGGTTTTTTCATGGTGTCGCGCCCGGCTTTCGAGCGCTGCGTTCGACGCCTTTCCGGACAGGGGTTCAAGATCCTGCTCGATCTGTTCGCCTCGACCCCGGTCGCTTTTCGCTTTGTCGAGATGCCTTACATATTCGGCCAGCGGCAACATGGCGAGAGCAAGCTCGACAGCTTTGTCATCTGGGAATACTTGATGCTGCTGGTCGACAAGCTGGTCGGCCGCTATGTTCCCGCCCGTTTCATTTCCTTTGCTGCGATCGGCAGCTTTGGCGTCGTGGTCCATTTCACGATGCTGTATCTAGGTCTGAAGCTGGCGCCGTTCCCGGTGGCGCAGGCGATCGCCGCGCTTGTTGCGATGACCAGCAATTTCCTGCTCAACAATATGCTGACCTACCGCGACCGAAGACTGACCGGCAGGCGCCTGGTCACCGGTCTGTTGTCATTTTATGCCGTGTGCAGCCTTGGTGCGGTCGCCAATGTCGGCATCGCCTCGGCCGCGTTTGCCGAACATTACACCTGGTGGGCGTCAGGTCTGGCGGGTGTGGCGGTCGGCGTCGTATGGAACTACGCTGTCTCTTCCGTTTTCACCTGGCGACGCAAGTGAGCCTCGCCGGGCGGCCGCGGCCATTGCCCGCACACAACCGCACGCCGGCAATACCCGACCGCCTTGATCAGGCGTTGGTCGCAGTAGTTTTTATCGCGGCCAATGTCGCACTCCTCGCCACCGCCCCGGTCCACGGCGATTTCTGGTGGAGCGACGCCCCAAGGCACGCGCTGAACGGCGCGTTTGTCAAAGACCTCATCGCGGCAGCACCCTGGCACGACCCGAAGACCTGGGCGATTAACTACTACCTGCAATACCCGTCGCTGACGATATTGTTTTATCCGCCGCTGTTTTATTTTTTTGAAGCGGCGATGTTCGCGGTTTTTGGGGTCAGCAATCTGGCGGCGCAAGCCACGGTCAGCCTGTTTACGGCATTGCTTGGCGCATCAACATACGGTCTCGTCCGTCTCAATTTCCCAAGATGGTCGGCGCTCGGCGCCAGCCTGCTCGTCATCGGCGGTCCCGAAGTCGCATTCTGGGGGCGCCAGGTCATGCTGGACGTGCCCGCCTACGCCGCGCTGGTCACCGGTGTCTACTTTTATGTGCTTTATCGACGCTCGGAACGGCCTCGCAACTTGTATCTTGCGACGGCGGCGATCCTCGCGGCGATTTATATCAAGCTTACCGCCGCGTTCATCGTCCCAGTATTGGCGCTCCATCTTCTTGCAAGCAAGCGCTGGCTCACCTTCCGCGACCGTCACATTATCGCCGCAGCGGTGACCGCCGTCCTGGGACTGGTCCCGGCGATTTTGCTGACGATCAAATTCGGCGCGGTCAACGTGCAATCGGTTGCCGGCCGCTCAACCGATCTGTCGCGCACCAACCCTGCCGCCTGGCTGTTCTACGGCAAGCTAATCCCCGACTATTTGGGCTATGTCGCGACCGCGATCGGGGTTTGCGGTCTTGTCCTCGTGCTGCGGCGGCGGCCGGCGCCGCTCGAGCCGTGGCTGGCGTGGCTTTTGCTGGGGTGGCTTGTCTTCGGTTACCTGTTCTTCTCGGCGATCGATGTTCGCGAACCGCGGCACGGGATGATGATCGCCTTTCCGCTCGTGGTCTTTGCCCTCGTCGCTATGCACCGGGTGCTGCCCGGCCGGGCGGCTGCGGCCGCGATTGCCGTCCTCGGGATTGCCACGTTTCTTTACAGCTTGATCTTCGACCCGCCGCCGCGGATCGAGGGCTATGCCGATGTGGCCGATTATGTCGCTGCGCACGCGCCAAAAAATGGCGTGATCCTGTTTTCCGGGTATCGCGACGGAAATTTTGTCTTTGATTTGCGCACCCACGAAGAGCGCCGCGACCTGTGGACGATCCGAGCCGACAAGCTGCTGCTCCGGATCGCGATCGAACGGCTCCGCGGCGTCGGCCAGGCCGATCTGGACGAACAGCAGATCGCCGATGCACTGCGCCAATACGGCGTCAGCCTGGTCGTCGCGCAATCCGGGTTCTGGACCGACCTGCGCGAGATGGCGCGGCTTTCAGCAGTCCTTCACACGACCGCTTTTAAACGGGTCGCCGATTTTCAAATTACCGGGACGGTACCGCACCCCGATCGCGAGATCGAGATCTACCAGCCGACTTATCCCGTCGGCCCGCCGCAGCGCCATCTGACCCTCGACATGCCGATCATCGGGGAAGCTTTCAAAGGTACGCTCGGCTCGCATTGAACAGCGGCAACCGGCATCGCAACGGGGCTGGAGCCAAAACCGCTGCGGCCGGTCCAACTAACAGCGGCGGCCGCGGGGATGCCGCAAAGCATCCTCGCCCAAGGCGACGATCCGCAGCACGGTCGATTTGCTCGGTGCTCTTTTAGAGCATCGGGACAGCAGGCGCTGGACTATCCGCCGGTGTCCGGAAAATCGGTGATGACCACCTCCTCGGTCGCGGTATCGAGGACCGCGCAGCTCAATTGCCGGCCGTTGCCCTGGTCGCGCGCATCGCCGGCCGAGCCTGGGTTGATCACCAGCATTTTGCCGAGCCGGCGGACGAGCTGATGGTGGGTGTGGCCATAGAGCACGAAATCGGCATCGGCCTCGGCAAAGCGGTCGAGTTCCGCGCTGTGCGGAAACACATAAGTGCCGCGCGGCTCCCATGGCGTTGAATGCACCAGCAGCAGCGTTTTGCCGCCGATGTCGAGCGTCATCCGGTGCGGGCGTTCGGCGAGCCAGCGCAGCAAGGCGTGGTCGATCCAGTCTGCCGCACGTGCGCGCACCCCGTGCGGGCCGAAAAACCCCTCTTCATGATTGCCGAGGATCACTCGCGCGCGGCGGTCCTGCAGTATCCGCACGACCTCGTTCGAAAAGCGGAATTCGTAAATGCTGTCGCCAAGGCAGATCAGTTCGTCGGCGTCGCCGATCAGGTCGAGCGCGCGCCGCAATCCGCGCTCGTTACAATGCACGTCAGACACGATGCCGATCTTCATTTGGTAACCTTCACGCCTCGTTAAGCTTGCGTCCGCCTCCCCGACCTCCCTCCCGTCCGCCGGAGAGGGAACGATGGCGAGCGCCCCCTCGAACCTTCTTCGCCTGGCAGCGCCGGCCCTAACCGTCAGCCGCCGACGGCGAAGCGGATGGGAGGGGCGGCCGGCAGCGCAGCAAATTCATCGGTTTCAAAGTCATCACCACGTCCCCGCTTTGATTGAGGACTTCGATCAAAGTCCGGATCATGCCGCGATCGGGCTTGGAGCGCGAGCGCGTCGCCTCGACCACGCTCACCCGCAGGCGCAGTATGTCGCCGGGCCGCACCGGGCGGGTCCAGCGCAACTCGTCGATGCCCGGCGATGCGAGGCTCGCATGCCCAGGCAGAAAGTTGTCGACAAAAAGCCGCATCATCAGCCCGGCCGTATGCCAGCCGCTGGCGATCAGCCCGTCAAACGGGCCGCGCGCTGCGGCCTCCGGATCGACATGCATCGGCTGCGGGTCGAAGCGTCGAGCAAAGTCGATGATCTCGGACGCGGTGACCTCGGCATGACCAAATTCGTAGACGGCACCCGGAATGAAATCCTCGAACCACCGCTCCTGCAGCGGCTTGCCCCATCCTGACCCTCCGGCACCTGCGCGGGGACCGGGTGAGGATGGTGGCGTGGCAGAATTGGCGGCGCTCACAGCGGCTCCATCGATTACGTCCCGAATTGCGATCCGGGGTTGACCCGGCCGTCGGCGACTGGATTACATCAACACCGGATAAAAGTCGCGGCGCTCCTGTCGTATGACGGGCCGGGCCTGCGCGGCCAACAGCACCCCGCGAGGGAGGGAGATGGAATACGATTACATCATCGTTGGTGGCGGATCGGCGGGCTCGGTCATGGCTCACCGGCTATCGGCCAAAAGCGGCAACAACGTGCTGCTGTGCGAGGCGGGTCAGGACACGCCGCACGGCCAGGTGCCGCCCGAAATCCTCGACAGCTATCCGGGTACGGCCTATTTCGATCCGCGCTTTCACTGGACCGAACTCAAAGTCTACACCGAAGTCATTTCGCACAACCGGCCGGAGGAGAACCGCCCGCCATTGCGCAAATACGAGCAAGCGCGGGTCATGGGCGGCGGCTCGTCGATCAACGGCCAACTCGCCAACCGCGGTGCCCCGACTGATTACGACGAGTGGGAGGCGCGGGGTGCGGCCGGCTGGAACTGGAAGGCGGTGCTGCCCTATTTCAAAAAAGTCGAGCGCGACATGGATTTTGACGGGCCGTGGCACGGGCGGGACGGCCGCATTCCGGTGCGCCGCATCTTCCCCGATCTGTGGAACGGCCACGCCAAGGCGGTAGCAAAAGCATTCGAGGCCGCCGGGTTCGAATTCATCCTCGATCAGAACGGCGAATACAAGGACGGCTATTTTCCGATCACGATCTCGAACCTCTATGACCGGCGGGTATCGGCGGCGATCGGCTATCTCGATCCGGGGACCCGGATGCGCCAAAATCTGACGATCTCGCCCCTGACCCAGGTCACCCGGCTGATGTTCGAGGGCACCCGCTGCGTCGGCGTCAAGGCGCTGGTCGCCGGCAAGGAAACCGAATTCCGCGTCAACGAATCCCGGGGCGAAGTGATCGTGTCATCGGGGGCAATCCATTCGCCGACGCATCTGCTGCGCGCCGGCATCGGGCCCGCCGGACATCTGCGCGATCTCGGGATCGAGGTCGTGGCCCATGTGCCGGGGGTCGGGCAACGGCTGATGGACCACCCGTCGATCTCGGTCTCGTCGTTTATCAAGCCCGACGCGCGGCTCAACAACATGACCCGCCGGCATATCTTGTTGGCGTTGCGCTATTCGTCGGGGATCGGCGACGCCCCGGCGGGCGACATGTTCGTCGCGAGCGTCAGCAAATCGGCCTGGCATGCGGTCGGCGAGCAGATCGCGTCATTGCTGGCCGCGGTGTACAAGACGTTCTCGGAGACCGGTCAGGTCAGGCTCGCCTCGCGCGACTGGCGGGCCGAGCCGGTCGTCGAATTCAATCTGCTCTCCGACCGGCGCGATCTCGAGCGGCTGATGGACGCATTCCGCCGGCTGGGCGCGATGCAGATCGGGGCGGCGCTGCAGGCGGCGACGAGCGACCCGTTTCCGGCGAGCTATACCGAAAAGGTGCGCAAGATCGGCGTCGTCAATGCCCGCAACAAGCGCATCACCGATATCGTTGCCAAGCTGCTTGATGGCCCGGCCTGGCTGCGCCGGCTGATGATCGAGAAGGTCATCGTCGAAGGCTATCGCTTCGACCAGCTGATGCAGGATGACGACGCGCTCGAAGATTTCATCCGCAAAAGCACGATCGGCATCTGGCACGCGACCTGCACCTGTCGGATGGGTGCCGAGGACGACCCGATGGCGGTCACCGACAACGCCGGCCGGGTGCGCGGTGTCGCCGGTCTGCGCGTCGTCGACGCCTCGCTGTTTCCGTGCGTGCCGTGCGCCAACACCAATTTCCCGACCCTG
>Ga0335074_10010858_pt1 | contig 12736 bp, 9 predicted proteins | sample Lox_Sample_23_FD_206715 | JGI IMG/M metagenome (GOLD analysis project Ga0335074, IMG submission 206715) | Soil microbial communities from Loxahatchee National Wildlife Refuge, Florida, United States - Lox_Sample_2.3 | ecosystem: Environmental > Terrestrial > Soil > Wetlands | place: USA: Florida...
CGGCTGGAACGCAGGAAACAATCCGCTTCCCTTTGTACTTGTGGAGGATGTGGCTGCGGGTATTTCCGGAGCGCTGGCCGCGAGGGTCGTGAACGGGAACTGCTACAATCTTGTCGGCGACGTCCGGTTGACTGCGCGCGAATATATTGCGGCGCTCGCGGAGGTATTGCACCGTCCGCTGCAATTTCATCCCCAGTCGCCATCGGCGTTATATGCCGGCGATATCTTCAAGTGGACGCTGAAGACCGTTTCAGGCCGGCATCCTTCGCTGCCTTCGCGGCGCGATCTTATTTCGCGCGGTTTGAAAGCGACATTCGACTGCACCGACGCCAAGCGGGATTTGCACTGGGGTCCTGTTTCCGATCGGCGGACGTTCCTGGATCGCGCGGTCGGCGTGCATGCGAGGCTTGCGTGAAAACGACGCCGACGCTGATGCACGTGTTTTCCACATTTTCCATCGGTGGCCCGCAAGTACGCTTTGCTGCCATCGCGGCTCACTTCGGCAATACCTACCGTCACATGCTACTGGCCATGGACGGCGCGTACGACGCAGATGAAAAGCTCGATCCCGGGCTTCAGATCGAACGGCTGAAGATCGATGCTCCGAAGAAGCAGACCCTGCGGAATATGATCATATTCCGCGGCGCTCTGCGGAGGATCAGGCCGGATGTGCTCGTCACCTATAATTGGGGCGCGCTGGAATGGGCGCTCGCAAACCGGCCACGACTGGTTACGCACATTCATTTCGAGGATGGTTTTGGGCCGGAGGAGGCCGAATCCCAGTTCTATCGCCGCGTGCTGGCGCGCCGTTTTGCTCTGCGAAAAAGTACGGTGATTGTTCCATCGCTGAATCTGATGCGCATGGCGTTGGAATGTTGGCGAATTCCGGCCGGGCGAGTCCGATACATTCCCAATGGAATCGACTGCGCGCGCTTTGCAGACGCAACGAAGGGCATCGGGGTTCCGGTGGGAAACGGGCCTGTCATAGGCACAGTCGCGAGTTTGCGCCCGGAAAAAAACATCCGGCGCCTGATCGCTGCGTTTGCGAAAGTGCAGAGCCGGACTGACTGCCGTCTGCTGATAGCAGGCGACGGGTCCGAACGTGCGGATCTAGAAGATTTCGCGCGAAGCCGCCTGCGCCCTGGGAGCTTCCTCTTTACCGGTCAGGTGAACAGAGTCGAAGATGTCTATGCAGCGCTCGACATATTTGCGTTGTCGTCCGATACGGAACAGATGCCAACGTCCCTGATGGAAGCAATGGCAGCGGGATTGCCTTTGGTGTCGACGGATGTCGGCGACGTTTCGAACATGGTTACGGACGAGAACCGGCCGTTCGTAGTCGACAGGGACGACGAGGCTTTCGGCAATGCACTGCTTCGCCTCGTTACCGACGAGCTGCTTTGCGCAAAACTCGGCGGAGCGAACCGCAAATCCGCCGCCGAGCGATTCACCCTTTCGGGAATGCTCGCGGCCTATGATCTCCTGTTTTCGCAGGCCTGCGCGCGACAGTAAGCGGCGCGCCTACTGTACCGTCCCGTCACCTGTCAGCGCGGTAATGGAATTTCCCTTCAATACATTATCGGTCAGGTGCGCCTGCGTCGCCGTCAGGTTTTTGACGAAGCTGGTCGGCGGACCGTCGTCCGTGAATGTGTTCCTCGCGATCGTCAATTCGACCGTCGGCTGACCGACACCTTCCTCGCCGATCACCACGGCCGCCGAGTGATTCTGGTTCAGCGGCCCTTTTTCCATGGTGTTGTTTACCAGAACCAGGGACCCGCCATTCGGGATATCGACGAGATAGCTCGACGTGCCGTTCGGCCCGTCTTCTATGCGGCTGTCCGTGATTTGCGTGCGCAGCGCGCGCGATTTGATATGATGGCCCGCGCGCGTTTCGAAGAACCGGGAATGTGAAACGTCGAGCAGCGCAATATGGTTCGCATAAATTCCGTGGGCGCAGGCGCTGACGCAGGTGCCGTTACGTTCGAACTGGCTGTTTCGAACGATGATCGTACTCCGGGGATTGTCACCGGCAAGGATACCCTCCTGATTGTCCACGAACGTGCTGTCGAGGACGGTGAGGTCGGTGCCTTCGGCGCGAATTCCGGCGCCATTGCCATCGGCGGCCCGCGCGCGCGCAAAGGTCATGCCGGAGATCGTCACATTGTCTGCGCGCACCACGAATATGGCTTTGCCTTCGCAAACCTTGTCGGTCAGCACCACATGCGTGCCGGCGGCTTCGATCCTGAGGTTATTCGCGGTCCAGACTGCGCAGTCGAAATACGTTCCCGGGTCGATTCTGACGATATCCCCGGGCTTTGCGACCGCCGCCGCCTCGCTGGGCAACTTGAACGTCTCGGAAGTACCAACGAGCAGTGTTTTTGCCGCAGCCGGCACGGCAAACTGAACCAATAACAAAATCGCCGCCACGCTGGTGTCGGCACGAGCCGCACCAAACCGGCCGTTTCGGAACTGTGTCATTTTTGCGATCCCCCAAGGTTGGACTCTAGGCGTTAACGGGTCGGGTAACCTGTCGGGCATCTCCCGGGCGAACGGCCCCAGCGCGGGGGAATTCCAGTAACGATATATCAAAACTATAAGCACCATTACCCCAGATGCGATTGACTCGCAACAAGACCGTGGTATTTCTTGGAGGTAGTCTGCGACGGGCGTCGAAAGCCGTGTCGGGCGCCGTATTACGTGCAGCCGAAGGGGATATTCATGATCGCGAAAATCCGTCTCCGTGCAATCGCGGCGCTTGGCGCTTGCCTTGCTGCCGCCCTGCTGGCTAACGGGCCCGCCGAAGCGCAGGTCAACGTGACCACGTATCACAATGATAATTTGCGCACCGGCTGGAACTCCAGCGAGACGACCCTGACGCAAAGCAACGTTACGGCCGGAAGCTTTGGATTGCTGCAGACCGTGTCTCTCGACGACCAGGTGGACGCCGAACCGCTTCTGGTAAACGGCCTTACCATCAACGGCGCGCAGCACAACGTCGTGTATGTGGCAACGGAGAATAATTCCGTCTACGCCATCGACGCATCGAGCGGACAGGTATTGATCCAGACAAATCTTGGCACGCCCGTTTCCTGGGAGAATTTGCCTGCACAGTGCAACAATAACGGTCCGGAGGTCGGCATAGACTCCACGCCGGTCATCGATACGACGGCGGGCGTTATTTACGTAATTTCATATGTCTGGCAAAATAACGCTGCCGCCTATTACCTTCATGAACTATCGTTGACCACCTTGCAGGATGCGGTTACGCCCGTGCTCATAAGTGCATCGGGCCTTCTGACCAATGGCAGCACCTATCAATTCGATGCCGGCGTGAATCGTCAGCGCCCGGCATTGCTTCTCGCAAACGGCACGATTTATGCGGGCTTTGGCAGCTTCTGCGATGCGGCCTCGAACCAGTCCAGAGGCTGGCTGTTGGGCTGGCAGGCGGGCACGCTGACGCCGCTTGCGAGCAACAAGATCACGGATATCAGAAACGCGTCGAAGAACGATTTCTTTCTGACCTCGATCTGGATGTCGGGATACGGACCGGCCTCCAGCAAGAGCGGATCGGTTTATTTCGTAACGGCAAATTCCGATTATAGCGGAAACTCCTACAACCGCACCACCAATATCGAGGAGAGTGCCGCTGCGATTAGTGCCGATCTTTCCACCATGGAAGGGCTCTTCACGCCCGGCGATCACCGCGCTCTGGACGCATGCGATTGCGATTTCGGCTCCGGCGGCCTGATGCTTCTGCCTGATCAGCCGGGCAAATTCCCCCATCTTGCCGTGGCGTCAGGCAAGGAGGGCAAGCTGTATCTGCTCGATGCCGACGACCTGCAGAAACACTTCGATGCGCCCTTCGCCGGCAGCTGCTGGTGCGGCCCCGCCTATTATCAGGGCAGCGACGGAATCGGCCGGATAGTTTCGAGCGGCCAGACATGGGTCGATGTCTGGCAGGTAGCTGCAGGGCACGGAAAGCCTTCACTCTCGATGCAATCCCAGTACAGCAACATCGCCGACGGTCAGGACTGGGGATTCTTTACGAGCGTTTCCTCGAATGGAACAACCGAAGGAACCGATATTGTTTGGGCCGTCGGACGTCCGACCGACAACGATCCCGCTTATGTCGATCTCTACGCCGTCGATCCGGACAACGGACAATTGCTCTTCAGCGAAGTTGCGGGGCAGTGGCTCAACACGACGGGGAATTCGAACATCGTTCCCATGGTGGCAAACGGACTGGTGTACGTCGCGTCGGACCAGATGCTGACGATATTCGGTCCCGGGGGCAGCCGGAAAGCGACGCTGCCGAAAATTCGCTTTGTCGACATGCGGCCCAGACTGGCGCCCGGCGAACATGACATTTATGGGACGGTGCTCGCTGCGAACGGCCTGCTTGCGACAATCCGCGAGCGCAAGGGCGGGGTGCTCAAAGTCGATCTAAGCGATGCGGTGCGCAACGCGAATTACGTCCCGCCGCAAGCGGGACATGCCGTTCATGCGCGGGGCACGATCGACAAGTCCGGGTTGATGCATGCGGTTGATGTCTTGCACGCAAAGGACAGGCCCGCAATGTGGCCGGGCGACAGGTGACTTTAAGCTTGGCCTAGCGGTTCAGCAGAAAGCCGTGGGATACGCCGTTCCCGTCCAGCCAGCTTCCCGTGACCGCTCCGCCATCGTTGATGGCGACGGGGGCGGTGGACGCCGACCCGGCCGGGTCAATCGACCGCACAGTGCCATCGGCGTCGCGCAAGAATCCGTGCTGACGGCCTTTCGCATCCACAAAACTTCCAGCGGTTTCGCCCGATCGGTTGATGCTGGCAGCGACCGTACCCTGGCCGTCATGTTTGCCGGCATCCGGCGCTTCAAAGACCACGAAGCTTCCGTTCGGACTGCGGATATAGGCGTGATTGACGCCCCCCGCATCGGCATAACGGCCGACGATTGCACCCTCGCGATTGATGGAAAATACAAACGTGTCGGCCGAGCCTGCGGGATCGAAGGCTTTCATTCTTCCGTTCCGCGACCGGAAAAATCCGTGATAGACGAATGAATCATCGGCGTAGTCGCCGGCGATCTCGCCGCCATTATCTATGCCCGCGGGATTTGTCAGTTTCGATCCCGCAGGGTCGAAAGTCGCAACGGTTCCTCCTGGACTGATTACGAACCCGTGCGACGTGTTCCCGGTCTGATAGCTTCCCGTAATGCCGAGTTTCGAATTGATGGCTGTGGGATAGGTTCCCGAATTGGGGTATCCGTTGATCTCGAAGGTCGTTATCGTCTGGTTCGAGGATCGCGTGAATCCCGAGTAATTTCCGTTCGCATCCTCATAGACGCCGACGACGGTGGCGTTTCCGTTCAGGCTCACGGGAATTGTGGCCGTGGCCCCTGGAACATCGAATGCGGTGAACGCGCCATTCGTTGCCCGGATGAAGCCGTGTTCTGCGCCATTTTCATCCAGCCACGATCCGGTAATGATTCCCGCATTGTCGATACTGACGGCGCTGGTGCTGATCGCGCAGGGTACGTCGACATCGATAAGTTGGTACGTGTGAGCGTCGGCCGTGGTGGATCCCAGGCCAAGCAACAACATGGTGAGGCACGTCGGCGCTTTGCCTGCCGAGATTGACGGGATTGCTGGAACAGACGCTCCGCGATTTGCAAACATTTTGCTGTTTCCCCCGACCCTTGGCCGGATTTGAAGTTGCTCTTAATGGTGCTCAGGTTTGCCTGCAACGGTCGTGCCACGATAGGAAGGCGGCGCTACCCCAGGCGCTTTATTGTGGTTGCGATGCGGATACGAGCGAGGAAACGCTAGCCCAAAGCCAGCTGCTGCAGCCCTTGGCGCGCGGCGCCGGCAAACTCGCTCCGGGGCTGGAACCGCCGCCCTCGCGCATCATTGCGAGCAAATCCTGGAACGTCTTGTTCGGCTGCGGCGGCTGCAAATGGCTGCGCATCAGGGCAACGCCTTTTCGCAACGTGCGCTGGCGCTGATGTACTTCAACGGACTTGGCACGGCGAAGGAAAACGCGCAGGCTGCGAAGTGGTTTCAAACACGCCGGTATTCAGGCATGCGGGCGCGTAGCCCTGCTTCGCGGCCCGCTCGCACCTTTCTGCTGCGTTCTCGGCGCTGGCGGGAATGCCCGCGCCCTTCTGCAGCATCATCGCCGGGCCGGCCGCGGCAACCCAGATCATGTCGCGTTTGGGATGAAAGAGCGCGTCGGGTTCACCGGAACTGGCTTCGCGCCCGATGGCTGAGTCGATAAAATAATTGAGCTATTTCAGATACTTATGCCCAGAAGTGGCGGGCCACGACCGACGATGATGAGCACTACGTCTACGCCATAGCCCTATAAAGGGCCAGACGAGCAGATGCGGGATCATCAGGCGGCCATCAGGCCGGGCTTGTGAATTTGGGGAACGACGAACTGGTTTGCCAATTCTCGGCGCTTGTTGGCCGAGGCCGCAAATCGATCGGGGGCGAGAATTTCCGCGAGGTAGGGTAATGGCACCGGACGAAGGATGACCGAGGCTGGTCCCTTATCGGACCACATTACTGGCTGGCGGACTTCGACCCGCTCGTCCCGCGCGTCCGCAGCCATCGAGGCATACAGTAGCACGCTTACTTGGCTCGGCGAGGCAAGCGCGTAAAGCGAAAGTTGGTAGAGCCATTCGGCCGGAAGACCCCGTTTCCAAATGTCACGATACTTTGCGTCGAGGAATGCATACAGCGTATCGCCGCGAAAGAGGGCGTAGTCCGGTCGTGGGGCCGGTCCGCTACGCCGTCTTGGGTTTCCATCGGCCGCATAAGCGAACAGGTTGCGGATTGGCACCTCGTCCGCAATGCGTGTGTCCGTAAGATTATCGTGCAGAAAGCGCGAGAGGAGGCGCTGAAAGAATATGTTCATGTCGAATAAGAACCCTGGCATCCGACTGGAATGTCGCGCAGAATCGAAATCTAACCCGAGCGTGTCCTGCAGTAGCCGGATGATCGTCAACGCCGGCCTATTGGCGGCGGTCAGGCGAGTTAGCTCACGCTCGGCTCGGTCAATATCGCCAACGTCCAGTCGCGCCAAACGCTCGACATCGCCAAACCTTGCCGAAAGCTGATGCGTGTGGCGCCGGAGATCACGATCCTCAGCCATCCGCGCTGCGCTCTCAAGTCCCGCACGCAGTACTCGATTCAGATGCCAGTCGGCCCGGCGCTCGAAGTGCCGACAGGGAAGCCGCGCCTCTCGTACCCCGCCTTGTCTGATCACTTGCTCGATTAGGAGGCGGCCTCGCGGGCTCTCCAACTTTTCCGACAGCGGGACATAGCGGCGCGCCAGGCCACGATGCAGCAACTCCTCCACCTCTGCCACGAGCAATGCAATCAGCAGATCATGCAATCCGTAGCGGGTAGTCGGCGCGCGCGTTTCCTCGATTACCGCGACATCACGCAGCCCGTACGCATACCTCAACAGTCGGGCTAGCGGCATCGCCGGCAGCTTCGGCGTGATCGCGATGCGCACTGGACCCATGTCGACGCGTCCGACGAACGACGTGCTCGTGATCTCTAGACCTTCGTATCCTTCGCGAATGTCCAGCTGCCCGCGCAATGTCTCGGCCAGTCGGCGGGATTGAGGATCGCCTGCCAAGGAGCGCCCCTTCAAGCGCGAGTCCTGTGCGGGGCCGACCTGATCCCATTCCGTTAGCTCGACGACGAATCGAGCTGTGTCGTCAGGCCGCAGTTTTGGAGTCATCCTGGCCCTCGCCGTCATCAGGAGGGAGATCATAAGCCTCGCTGATTAGCGAGCCCTCTGTTGGCTCCTGGTCAAGGACAAGTGGCTGCATTTCTTCGAATGACACGGCTTCGATTAGATCGCCTTCCCGGTTTACACCGAACATCTCTTCGCGTATGCGCCCAGCTTCTGCATCGACCAGCTCACCCCCGAGGATGTCTCTGAGGGTGGCAAAATCGTCGTAACAATATTCTTCGAGCAAAGGGATAATGTCATCGCGCAGGACGCGGGCGAACTCTGCCACAGACGTGATCGGCTGAGGCGGCATCAAGTAAGCATGCCCTATCTGTAGATTGCGAGCGTCGCGCTTGAGGTGGCGGCGCAACCGCGTGTTTAATGCATCCAGCCAAGCGCCAAGCAGCAGCCCGCCTGCCTTTCGTCCCGCCAACAAGGCGCTATCCGGCATCAATTCGACGAATCCAAAGCGTCGCCGAAGCGCGGTATCCATCAGAGAAATCGAACGATCAGCGGTGTTCATCGTGCCGATAAGGAAGACGTTGCGCGGCACGGCGAAGGACGAACCGGTAATCGGTAGCTTAATTTGTCTGTCCCGCTTGTCGTACTCAATCGTTGTGATCAGTTCGCCAAAGATGCGCGGCAGGTCACCCCGATTGATCTCGTCTAAAACAAGGAAAAATTGCCTGTTCGCCTGCTGGGCGGCATCGAGGCAAAGGCGCTTGAAGATGCCATCGCGAGGCTCGAAAACCATTTGGCCGTTAATAGTCGCAGGCCGTAATCCTTCAATGAAGTCCTCGTAACCCCAACCAGGGTGAAAGGTGCAGATGCGTACTAGGCCGTCACCACCCGCGACGATCCTGCGCTCCGGCTGGGTGAGATCGGCAAAGCTCTTCTGAAATGCATGGCGCGCCGCAAGCTCGTTGGCGACAGCCAGCGCACGGTAGGTCTTACCTGTGCCCGGCGGGCCATAAAGCACTACCTGGCCTTTGCGTCGCAGAATTGCCTCGACCCTTGCGGAGAATTGATCGAGCGGCGCCAAAGCGGCGGGCACGGGCTTCGTTTCCGCCGTCACCGGGCGCAGGACCGGCACCGCAGCGGGGTCTCTCCGGTACAGCCGCTGCTCAAGCTCAAGGAGGTTGGCTGCGCTCCTCCCGAGTTCGTAGACCGTGGTGCGCGGCCCTTCCTGATCTGGCAAACGCCACGAATCGAGCAGCAGCCACTCCACAGGTCGCTTGTGCGGGAAGCCAAGGTTCTGATCGTATTCATAAGGCCCGCTCACGCGCCCCACCGCGAGCACGGTCTGCCCCTCGCACGCGAGCACCAAATCCTTCTCAGCGATTTCCGACGCGAAATTCAGGATCTCGCCTGCCTTGCGCGATGCCACGCCAGCGTTATTCGGATATCCGGGGAGAAGCCACTCCCGTATCTGATTCTTCGCAGCGGCCTTCTCTTGGCCAATGACTTCCGTCAAGTCTGGAACCTGTTCCGACCAACCGATAGAAACGAAGCCTCCGTCACGCATCTCTGTCCAATGGCTTTCACCTGTGTCCCCCTCAGTCGTGCCTATGCGCCAATAGCGATGGATTGCACCGTCGCGCCGGTTCAGGATCGTGTTCAGTGTCGTGACCGGCACGCCAAGCTCGCGCGCAGCACTAATGAAGCGGCCAGCACAGATAAAACGCGGTGCATTGCCATCTAAGATGCCGACTTTATCGGGCGGCATTTGCAACAGCTTGAACAGGTGAAATCGCTGATATCGGGGGCTGTGATAGTCATCGAGCCGGTCGGGATTGATCAGGAACCAGTACTTGTGAGCCCACCCGTCCCCGGACAGTTTTGGCGCCGCCTTTTCCATCGCGGTCTGAAGCTGGGCGTATGACGTATCCGACGTGTCACCGGCATCTAACGATGTCAGCACTTCGGCGCCGGCTAGCAGTTCGTCACGCTGCGTTCGCGCAATCGCGATGGCATCTTCGAGAGACAGAGCTTGCTGCGTTAGCGGTGACCCGGTCATCCAGGCGCCATCGCTTTGGCGCTGGAAGATGCCAAACTTCAGGGCAGAACCGCCACCTATTCCCCCGAACCGGTTGCCAGTGAACTCGTCGTCGTTCTTGAATTCCAGCCAATATGCAAGGCACCTGGACTCGCTGCTCTCGCGTCCGTGCATCAGCCGCAACAGGGCCTCGCCGTCCAGACCTCGTAGCACGGCAGGTCCGAAGCGATCACGGAACAGCGCGGTTTGCTGCTCGATCTGCGTGGGCGTCATCACTTCTCCGGACGCCAATCCACGGTCAAGCGCAGCCTTCAGTTCGCTAGAAAGCTGCGGGTCCAAGACTGACGCACTCATGGATTCTGGGTCCCCTGAAAGCTCATGTGATACCATCCAACACCGCCCGGACACGCGGAATGCATGTGAGATTGCTGGCGAACGCGCGCGCTCTGGCGATCGGTTCGGCGTCCGGGTCGATGACCGTAAACCAACGCTGACGCTGCACAAAAGAACGCGGTCGTTCGGTGGCAGGCACGGAGACATTGGTCCGCAGTGTAACAACTTCCTTGGCGCCGGTCTGCGCGCTCAATTGCTTGTGCAATCGCTGTGCGAGTGCATTGTGCTGCATGGTTCGTCCGGGAAAAGTGATGAAGACGATCGCGCGTCCGGGCCGTCGAAGGAGATCGATCTCGGAGCATGTCGCGTGCTTTTCGGTCTCGGCCCCGAGCCCGTTATCTGGGTCCAGGAACACGAGATTGGCGCTATCCAAAGCGGCGCGCATTTGCATCGTCCATGCACACCGCAGGAGACGGGACTGGACTGGCTCGCGATGAAATACGGTCGCTTCCGGCCAAATGGTAGCCCGCTCCAGTGCAGCGATACTGCGCTCCGATAGCGTGGAAAGGGCGGTGTGAAGTTGCGCGTCGAGTTGACGCCAAGCCGGTTCGTCCCGCCATTCTAGGTGTCGTCCATCAACACGTCCGTCGTCCCCCGCTGCGTAGTACCACGCGACGCCGAGCGTGCGATCGCTGCCAGCAAGCGCTCGCAAAAATGCAAACTTCAGAACATCGCTGACGTCGCCGGCATATTGATCGCGCACAGACCGTCCCCGATTCCTGTCTGGTTCTACCCGTCAACATACGGCGGGATCGACATTGACGCGTTCATTCGCCCCTTCGTCTCATCGTACCGCAGCGTAGGTGTGGCATGGGGATTCTTAGAGCAGGACGGACGGCAAGATAAAAGCGGTGCTGTCGTTGCCTTTTTTTGCTCGTCTGATCAACGACTTTCGCGTTCTCGCCGGAAGGGCCTGCTTGCGCTTTGTGGGAATTTGCCAACGATATCAATGCCATTTGCGCCATCCATCGCTGCTTTCGGGCGGTTCGGTCTCGGCGGAAGTTGGACGGCAAGGGAAAAGGCCGGACGGCTCCTGGTCGGATGTCTCTGAAGAGATTGAGATTATTGGCCTCCCGCCGGACACCCCCTGCTGGCGCTTCCGGCCAAAAAGTCAGTGATATCAATCCGCCGAGCGCCATCGGCCTGTCCGGGAGTGTGCCAAGCTCTCTCCCTTGCTTGTGTTGCTTCAGTATGATAACTATATGCCGTGACGAAGCCGCGTGACCCGACCCTCGATGTGCTTCTCGATCTCGACGGGCAGGTTCTCGTGGTGGACCCGGAGGGCGGCCACTGGGTCCGGTTCGTGGTGACGCGGGTGCCGGTGTCGTCGGGGAAGCCACATGGCATCGACTACTCGCTCACGCTGCATGGGCCGGAGGGCGAGCGACTGGTCGGCTTCGACAACGCCCATCCGGTCGCGCGGCAAAGGCGCGGCGAACCGCAGGACCATCGCCACCGGCTGCGAAGCATCCGGCCCTATGAGTACCGGGACGCGGCGACCTTGCTCGCCGACTTCTGGGCGACGGTGGACGCGGTGTTGCGCGAGAGAGGAGTGATCCCATGACCACTTTGAAGGTCGGCATCGCGAGCTATACGGAAATGAAGGCGCGCACCATGGCCGTTGCGCGCGGCGAGCGTCGTGTGGCGGCTGATGAGCCCAAGGTCTGGTTCACTTCGACCGAGTCCTTCGCCAAGGTCCTATCGGCCGGCAATCGCGAACTGCTGCGCGTCATTGCGGAGAAGGCGCCGGGCTCGCTCGATGAGCTGGCGCGCATCACCGGCAAGGCCAAGTCGAACCTCTCGCGCACGCTGCGGACCATGGAAGGCTACGGCCTGGTGCGCCTTGAACGCGGCGAGCGCGGCCGCATCATGCCGAAGGTGATGCACGACCGGGTGGAGTTGGACCTGCCCCTTACGCTGTCGCGCACGGCAAGCTGAACCATGGCCGCCTTGGTCCGAGCAGGCCGGACCGCCGCCAGCCCGCTGACACACTATCTTCAGTTGACACGCGGTGCGCGGCCCCGACTACCTTGTATTGCCTCTGATCGACCCACACGGCCCGTCTTGGGTTGCTTCGGTGGGCAGACCAATTAAATCGAAAAATCCGATGTCGAAAAATCGAATAAGGCGGTAGATTGCCCGCTGGAATGCGGTTTCCAATGGAACAAATGCGCACCAATATTCTACGGGCTGTGGCTGCTGCGATTGCATTTGCGGTCAGTATCGAAGTGGCACTGGCAGCTAACATTAATGCGCCGCTTGACACAAGGCCAACAATCGGCTCCGAGATTCGACGGGGATACAGCACCGCCTTGGGATGTTTCATTCGCCACAATATGGTTAGTACATTTGACGATTGTATTCTTGCGGCTGGGGCGAAAGCCGAGCAGGAATTGTCGAACTCTGCGCCATTTCTGCTCGGGCTGAACTACGGAGCAACAGACCTCGCAAAAACGGCATTTGATGTTGATGCGGAGATGAAACGCAAGACGAGGTCAGAGTTCTGGGAAATCCGGGTGAGGAATGATCAAAGGCGATTGGGCGACTTTTACCGAGTCTTCAAAGTAGAACAGAAACAAGTATCTATTAGTAATGCAGACATCGCGAA
>Ga0335074_10010859_pt1 | contig 12736 bp, 12 predicted proteins | sample Lox_Sample_23_FD_206715 | JGI IMG/M metagenome (GOLD analysis project Ga0335074, IMG submission 206715) | Soil microbial communities from Loxahatchee National Wildlife Refuge, Florida, United States - Lox_Sample_2.3 | ecosystem: Environmental > Terrestrial > Soil > Wetlands | place: USA...
CCGTAAGGATCGCCCACCGGCGTCCTCCCGCTGGCGGTCTTCCAGAACGGTCAGGTCTCGTTCGGCGTAGAGGCGGTGCTCCCACTCCTCGTTGAGGATGACGAGCAGGCACTGGCGGACCTGGAAGCTGCGGGGCGGCGGATAGCCCGGTCCTTCGACGGGTTCGGTCCGTGCGTCCAGCGACGCGTCGGTGAGGCCGTCGACCAGCTCACGGACGGTGGACATCCGGCCGCGACGCAGCGCGAGGACCGTGTCGAGCGAGGGGCGGGCGGCGCGGTCTCTGGGCACGCCGGGCGTGTCTCGCATCCCGTCCCACGGCAGGTCCAGCGGATCCCACGGCGCCGGGTCGCCGAGCACCGCCCGCCTGATCCACGCGTCGGTGGCGAACGCCAGGTGGCGCAGCGTCTCGGTGAACGACCACTCGCCGTCGACCGACTCGTGCAGCAGGTCCGGCGGCAGGCGGCGCGCCCTGGCCACCGTTTCGTCCCAGAGCCGTTCCAGGGTGTCCCACGCCTCGCGGAAGCCCGCCGGGTCCGCCGGGCGCATCTTGGCCCGGTCGGGGTAGCGCCTGTTCAGTTCCGCGTCGATCAGCGGCCCGATGTCGACGCCGTTGATCGTCACGTTCTCGATCTCACCGCTGATGTCGACGTTGCCGAGTTCGACGCCGGTGAACCGGGTGCCGCACAGGTTCACCGCCCGGAACTGCGAGCCGCTGAGGTCGACATGAGTGAATCGCGACCCGGTCAGGTCCTCCCTGGTGAAGTCAGCCATGACCCGACGGTACGCCTGTCCCCACCCGTCCTGTCGCGTCGCTCAGGTGCTGGGGACTTCCGATCCTTCGCCCGCTCCGGCGTGCGGGTCGCGGTGCACGACGAGGAAGGCGATCACCACGATCACCGCGCCGAGCGCGAGGGCGATGAACGGGAAGGCGTTGTAGGGGGCGGGCTGTCCTGGCTGGCACAGCTCGACGAACGGAACGATGAGGGTGACGGACCCGAGGACCGGGACAGCCACGTGCCGGACGATCGAGAACGAGGCCCGGTGGCGGCGCCACATGAACACGGGCAGCGAGACCATCGTCAGGAAGTAGACGAAGAGAATCACGATCGTCGCCAGCGTCGAGGTCTCGGCGTACAGGCCGACCGGGTCCATCGATCCGGTGTCCCCGGTGATGAGGTGCACCACCCACCAGACCCCGATGATGCCCAGTCCGGCGGCCGTCATCGCGAGCAGCGCGTTGACCGGCGTGCCGGACCTGGGGTGGACTTCGCCAAGCTTTCGCGGCAACAGCCCCGTCCGGCCGGCGTCGAAGAGCATGCGCGACTGGGAATCGGCTCCTGAGATCAAGGTGGCCAGCACGGAGGCGATTCCGGCGACCCAGGCCAGCACACTCCAGTCGCCGAGGTAGTGATCGGACATCGTCAGGAACGGGACCGACGCGCGGCCGATGGAGGAGACGTCGTAATTGAAACCAGTGATGGTCGAGTAGGCGAAGAAAACGAGCAGCACCGCCGCGATCGCCACCGCGAGGTACATCCCCCGCGGGATGGTGCGGCGCGGATCGCGGGCCTCCTCGGCGAGCGACGGGCCGTTCTCCCAGCCGATGAACATGAACAGGGCCAGCGGGAAGCCCGCCGACAACCCCGCCAGGCCGCCGGTGAGGTGCGACCAGGAGAACGGGATGCCCGACAGGACAGCGCGCTGGTCGACCAGGACGAGGACGCAGATCGCGAGCATGATCGCCACCTGAACGACCACGGCCGCACCGACCGCGTTGGTCGACAGCTTGACCCCGCGTGCCGTCAGCCAGATCGCGCCCGCGGTCAGCACGACGGTGAACGGCCCCCACCACGGATGCCATGAGGTGAATTGGGCGAGCGTCAGCGCCACCAGCCCGCCCGACATGGTGAACACGGACGCGATGGCGACGGTGTAGCCGACGGCGACGAGCAGGGCCGTCGCGACGCCCGCTCTTGCCCCCAGCGCGGTCTCCACGTACGTGATGAAGCTCCCGGCCGACGGCTCCGCCCTGGTGAACTGCGCCACCGTGAAGGCCAGCAGCGCGACGGCCAGCGTGGCGGCGAGGATCGTCAACGGCGCGGCGACGCCGGCGGTTGCCGCGACAACTCCGAACCCGAAGTAGAAGTCAATCCCCGGCCCGATGTTCGCGACCGTCGAGGCCGTCACATCGCCCGTACCGAGCTGACCGGACTCAAGATGCGCTTGGTCTGCGCCCTGGCTCACCACGCCTCCCCGCGTCCTCTCGATAGCCTGACAGTATGGACTACCGGATGCTAGGAGGCAGTGGCTGCGCGGTATCGAGCCTGTGCCTGGGGACGATGACCTTCGGCGTCGAGACCGATGAGGCCGGCGCGCACACGCAGCTTGACCGATTCCTCGAGGCGGGCGGCACGATGGTGGACACCGCCGACGTGTACGGCGACGGGAGATCGGAGGAGATCATCGGCCGCTGGTTCGCCAGCCGGCCGGCCGACGTCACGGAGCCTGTGGTGCTGGCCACCAAGGGCCGCTTCCTGTCCTCGCGGTCGGACTCGCCGAACGGCGCCGGCCTTTCGGCGCGGCACCTGACCCGGGCGCTTGACGCGTCGCTGCGCCGGCTGGGGCGCGACGCGGTGGACCTGTACCAGGTCCATGCCTACGACCCGCTGACGCCGCTGGAGGAGACGGTGCGGACGCTCGACGGGTTCGTGCGGGCCGGCAAGATCCGGTACTGGGGACTGTCCAACTTCACCGGCTGGCAGCTGACCAAGGCCGCGCACGTGGCCCGCGCCCTGAACGCCGCTGTCCCGGTGACGATCCAGCCCCAGTACAGCCTGCTGGCCAGGGAGACCGAGTGGGAGATCGTGCCCGCCGCCCGCGACGCCGGCCTGGGCCTGCTGCCCTGGAGCCCGCTGGGCGGCGGCTGGCTGTCCGGCAAGTACCGGCGCGATCAGCGCCCGGCCGGGGCTACCCGGCTCGGCGAGGACCCGAACAGGGGCATGGAGGCGTACGACCGGCGCGGCACCGACCGGACCTGGCGCGTCATCGACGCCGTCCAGAAGGTCGCCGAGGACCGCGGCGTGTCGATGGCCGAGGTGGCGATCGCGTGGCTGACGGCCCGGCCCGGCGTCAGCTCGACCATCCTCGGCGCCCGCACCGCGAGCCAGCTCGAGACCAACCTGCGCGCGGCCGGGCTGCGGCTGTCACCCGCCGAGACCGCCGCGCTCGACGCCGCCGGCGACCCGCGTCCCGCCGACTACCCCTACGGTGAGCTGGGCGTCGACCAGCGCGCGCGCACCCTTGCCCCGCCCCGGCGCGCGGAGTAGAACGAAACCGTGAAGAGGCAGCTAGCTGTCGCGCTGTACCTACTCGCGATGATCGCCATCGTGGTCGTCGTGGACGTCCTGTTTCTCCGGCACCACTTCACGGCGCGGCTGATTACGAACATCGGCATCGTGGCGGTGTTCATCGCGGGCTACTTCAGGTTCCTGCGGCGTCCTACCGCGTGAGGCCTTCGGCTTCCAGCCGGGCCAGCGCCTCGTTGACTTCCTCGCCTGGCGGTGCGGCGAGGTCGAAGGTCTGCGCGACCAGGTCGGCGATCTGCGCCGCCGTCAGGGTTCCGTCGCACAGTTCGAGTATCAGGACGGCGGTCGGGTTCAGGTAGTGCACCCGGTCCCGTTCCGGTTGGTAGACGACGAAACCGTCCTCCACCTCGTCAACTTCGAGCCCGTCGCTCTTCTTCGGCCGGTCGTGCATGGCGCAAAGTTATCCCATCTCGTCGCCTCAGAATCGGCGTCCGTGCTCGTGGTGCACCTCGGTCAGGACCTCGATAAGCCGGGCAGCCGCCCGCGGCCAGCTGAACTCGGCCGCCAGCCGGTCGCGGACGCTGGCGGCGGGCTGGTCACGGCCGTCGATCGCCTTCCGCAGCGCCTGACCGGCCGCGTCCTCGTCCGGCGTCCACCACTGCGCGCCCTCGAAGAGGTACGCCGTCGACGGGAGGGTGCGCGCGTCGGCCGGCGCGGGGCGGGCCGGGATCAGCTGGGCCACGTCGGCGTCCAGGTAGTCCAGATAGGCCGAATGGGCGGGCGCGATGAGCCGCAGGCCGGTCGCCGCCGCCTCTGTCATGGGCAGATCCCAGCCCTCGCCATGCGACATGCTCCAGTAGTGGGTCGCGGCGGCGTACAGCCCCGGCATCTCCGCGTCGGTGAGCAGGCGGTTGACGAACAGGATCGGAGCGGCCTGGTCGCGGCGCTTGCCCAGCGCCTGTTCCATGATCGCCAGCCGGCGGAACAGCGCGGAGGTCGCCTCCCGGGTGGCCGGGCCCACCTTGGCGATCAGGACGGCGTCGTCATCGGGCGATGTCGCGCTGATCCAGGTGCGGACGAGGCCGGTCAGGTTCTTGCGCGGCATCGAGTCGGACACGTTCAGCACCCGCACGCGATAGTCGCTCACGGGCCGGCCGGCGACGGCCGGCAGCGGCAGCGGACCGGCGGCCGGGCCGAACCGGCCGGCGTCGACGCCGAGCGGGCAGATCCGGAGCTTGTCAGCTGGATAGCCGCTTGCCAGCCAGGCCTCCCGTGAGGACCGCGTAGGCACGATGACCAGATCATGGTCGCGGCCGCGGGCCACCCAGTCGGCGGGCACCGTGGCGGCCTCGAACATCGTGTAGTTGACCGTCAGCCGGCCGTCGACCGCCACGACCTGGTGCGGCATGCAGAACTGGAGGGCCGCGGCGGCGTTGACCGGGCTGACGAGCTCGTCGAACCACGGGTCCCTGGCGTCAGCGGACAGTTTCACCGGATGCCAGTGCGGGATGTCGGTCAGCTGGATCCGCACGCTCGCGGCGGCGAGCTGCCTGACGAACTCGCGCGTGTGCTGGTCGTGCCCGCTGGCGCCGCGGAACGAGCCGCGAACCGCGAGCGACCGAGGCGCTGTCGCCGGCGCGGGGCGCTGGGCGGCCGCCTGGGGCTCGGCGGCGGCCCGTTCGGCCGCGGCGAAGAACTCACGGATCCGCGGGATCACCGCCTCCTGCGAGTATGACCGGCTGACGAGGCGGCTGGCCTGGGCCGTCAGCCGGTCCCGCAGCCCGCGGTCTTCGGCCAGCGCCGCGACGGCGCGCGCCGTGCCGTCCGGGGAGTCCGCCAGCAGGACGTGGACCCCGTCGGTGACGTCGAGCCCCGCGGCCCCGGCGGGACTGGTGACCACGGGCAGCCCGTAGCCGAACGCCTCCAGCAGCTTGATCCGGGTCCCGCCGCCCGCGGCCAGGGGCGCCACGACCACGTCGGCGGCCTCATAGCAGGCGGCGAGGTCGGGCACGAAGCCGGTCACTTCGACTCCGGGCTCCGCGGCCAGCGAGCGGACCATGTCATCCGGCTCGCCGGCCAGGGTGACGGTCACTGGCTGGGCGGTCATCTCGCGGAGCCGGGGCAGGATCTCATGGACGAGCCGGACCGCGGCGTCGGCGTTCGGCGGGTAGGTCAGGTTGCCGACGAAGAGCACGCGGATGCCTGCGCGCTGCCGCCCGGCCGGCGTGCCGCGGCCGGGCAGGGTGACCGCGTTCGGGATGACCGAGGCGGCCAGGCCGTGCCTGCGCGAGATGGCGGCCGCTTCGTGCGGCGCGGCGAGCGCCACCGCCTGGAAGAGCGGGCCGAAGACGCCCACGAGGCGGCGGTAGGCGTCGGCCTCCGCGTCGTCACCCAGCGCCCGGGTCACCTGCTCGTCGTCATCGTCCAGGTCCAGCGACGCCCAGCGGGAGCCGAGGTGCTCGGCGACGGCGACGCCCAGCGGGGCCAGGTAGGACCGCGTCACGTGGACGGGGGTGCCTGGCGGGACGGCCAGCGCCTTGACGGCTTCGGCGGCCAGGGTGGCCGGCGCCGCCTCGGCCGCGTAGGGCAGCGGCCGCGCCTTGGCCATGCGCTCTCGCCAGCGAGGGCTGTCCGACGGATGCTCCACCGGTTCCTCCCCTGGGGGGCCGCCAGGAAGGTCAAGCACCGCGGCCGGGTCTTCTGTCGCCCCGCCGGCCCATCCCGCCACGGGGACGACCAGCACCCGGACCGCGAAATCGCGGCGTGCCGCGGAAAGGAAAAGAAAAGAACGCATGGCCAGGCCATTGCCGGCGGGTGACGGCGCAATGGGAGTAATAAATGCCAGTTCCCGCCGAGAGTTCACGGTGCTAATGTTGCAGCCATCGCGGCAGGGTGACAAACGCCGCAACTCGGAATCGTACATGGGGGGACAAATGCCTGCTGAGTCCAATGACTCCGGTCCGAGTCGGCGTGTATTCCTCGCCCGCTTCGCGGGAGCGGCCTTTGCGGCGCCGGTGATCGCGACCTTCGCCCTCGACGGCGTGGCCCAGGCGAGTGAGCGGCACGATCAGCACAAGCCGCCGCGGCACTGCAACCCGAACCAGACCAACGCGAACCAGACCCAGCCTGCCCCGCCGAAGCACGGTTATCCGAATCAGACCAACCCGAACCAGACCCAGGGTTCCGGCCACGGCCACGGACACCCGAAGCAGTGCCACCCCAACCAGACCGCGCCCAACCAGACCATGTCGGACGGGTAGCGGCTCCCGCGGGAAATGCAGAGCAATACCGCGGCCAGCGCGGGCAGTCTGGTCACCGCCGCGCTGATCGTGCGGGATGAGGCTCATCACCTCCCGGACTGCCTGACGTCGCTCCGGAACGTGGTCGACGACATCGTGGTGGTCGATACCGGGTCGGTCGATGACTCCCCGGCCATCGCTGCCGCCTACGGCGCCCGTGTCTACCACCGTCCCTGGGACGGCGACTTCGCGGCGGCAAGGAACGCGGCGCTCGACCGCTGCGAATCGGAGTGGATCCTCTACATCGACGCCGATGAACGGCTCGATCCTGTCGAGCGGACGGCCGTGGATGCGCTGCTGGCCGATGCCCCCGAGGTGGCGTTCCGGCTGCTGCTCCGCCCGTGGATCGGATCGACCCCGTACCGGGAGTACCGGCTGTGGCGCAACGACCCCCGGATCCGCTTCGAGGGCGCCATCCACGAGAAGGTCGTGCCCGCCATCCACGCGGTGGCGGAGGCCGACGATCGCCCCATCGGCACGTGTGACCTGCTGCTGAACCACGTCGGGTACGAAGGCGACCAGACCCGCAAGCACCTGCGTAACCTGCCGCTCCTGCGCCGCCAGGTAAAAGCCGAGCCTGGCAACCTGTTCAACTGGCATCACCTGGCCCGGGTGCTGGCCGGGCTCGGCCGCGAGCGGCAGAGCGAGCGGGTGCTGCGGCACGCGGTCGGGCTGGCCAGGGCCAAGCCCTTCGCCGATCCCAACGGCGTGCTCGCCTACTCCGACCTCATCGCGATCCGGCATGATCGCGGCGAAGACGTCACCGAACTCCTCGCGGAGGCGCGCGGGAAGTACCCGCGTAACTGCGTGCTCGTCTGGCAGGAGGCCCGGGCGCTGATGGCGGCCGGGCGCTATGACGACGCGATCGCCGACTGGGACTGGCTGCTGGCCGTCGACGTGCGGCGACTGCCTGACGAGGGGCCCGCCTATGACGAGCGGCTCTTCACCGAACTCGCCTACGAGGGCCGCGGGCTGTGCCTGTTCCGGCTTGGCCGGTACCAGGAGGCCGCGGCCGCGTACGCGGGCGCGGAACGGGGCGCGCCTGACGACCCCGCCTATCCGGTCAAGCGGAAGCTGGCGCTGGCCCGTGCCCGGCGGCAGCGGGAGGCCTTGTCCCGCTCGGACGTGCGCGACGGCAATGTCCTTATATTGACGCCGGTGAAGAATGCCAGCGCGTTTCTCGACACGTATTTTGCGGCACTGTCGAAACTTAGTTACCCGCCGGAACTCATATCCCTTGGCTTCCTCGAGAGCGATTCTCATGACGAGACGTACGAACTTATCGCGGCCGAAACGGCCAGGCTTTCCGGGCAGTACCGGAGAGTCGGGCTGTGGCAGCGGGATTTCGGGTTCGAGCTCCCCGAGGACAGGCCACGGTGGGCTCCGGAGTTCCAGCCGGAACGTCGCGCGGCGCTGGCCAGGAGCCGGAATCATCTGCTGTCCCGGGCCCTGGCCGACGAAGACTGGGTGCTGTGGCTGGACGTCGACGTCATCGACTACCCGGCCGACATCATCGAACGGCTGCTGGCGACGGGAAAGGACATCGTTCACCCGCACTGCATGGTGGAGTCCCGCTACGAGCCGCGGCGCACGTTCGACCTCAACGCCTGGCGCAATCGCGGCAAGCTGCAGATGGACGACCTGCGCGCCGAGGGTGACCTGGTGCGTCTCGACGCCGTGGGCGGCACGATGCTCCTGGTCAGGGCCGACGCGCACCGTGACGGGCTGGTGTTCCCGCCGTTCCTCTACGGGCGCAGGAGCCCGCTGATCCGGGATGACAACTCCTTCCCGGTCAGCCAGGGCGAGATCGAAACCGAGGGCCTGGGCGTGCTGGCCAGCGACATGGGCTATGAATGCTGGGGTATGCCGAACCTGGAGATACTCCACCACACGTATGACTGAACCGAGGGACCTTCCGGTCTTCTGGAGCGGCCGGCCGTCGCCGGGGAGCGTGCGCGTGCCCCCGGCGGTCGCCGCGGCCGCCGGCGGCCGGCCGGCGGTGCCGGTGTGGGTGAACGAAGCGGGCGGCCTCACCTTCGAGGTCGGGGACGGCGACGGTCCGGAGCGCTGCTTCATCAAGTGGGCGCCGGCCGGCAGCGACGAGCTCGACCTCGCGGCCGAGGCGGACCGGATGGAGTGGGCCTGCCGGTTCCACCCGGTGCCGCGACCGCTAGCCCGCGGCCAGGACGCGGACGGGTCCTGGCTGGTCACCTCCCCGCTGCCCGGCGACAGCGCGGTGACGGCGCGGTGGAAGGCCGAGCCCGCCGTCGCGGTCACGGCCATCGGCGAAGGCCTGCGGGCGATGCACGACAGCCTGCCGGCGGACGGCTGCCCGTTCTCGTGGAGCGCCGGGGAGCGACTCGCGGCCGCCCGCCGCGCGGGGGACGCCGGCCGGCAGGATCCCGCGAGGTGGCACCCGAGCCATCAGGGGCTGACGGTCGCCGCGGCGCTGGAGCGCGCCGCGGCGATCCCGCCGGTCGACACGCTGGTGGTGTGCCACGGTGACGCCTGCGCACCGAACACCCTCGTCGGCGACGATCGCCGGTGGTCCGGGCACGTGGACCTCGGCAGGCTCGGCCTCGCGGACCGGTGGGCGGACCTGGCGATCGCGACCTGGAGCGCCGGGTGGAACTACGGGCCCGGCTGGGAACCGTTGCTGCTCGACGCCTACGGCGTCGCGCCAGATCCGGAACGGACCAGGTATTACCGCCTGCTGTGGGATCTTGGTTAGGTCCGGGAGTAAGCCGCGTACGTTCTGGATAATTGTCTGGAATGCCCGCGCGGACGGGTGCCGTTGACTCTTCGTGAAACAAGCTACTGGTACTGGTCCCGGTGAGATCACCGATGACGGCTGTGCCGTCGAGCTGTACACGCTGATTCCCCCGTTCGGCGAGGCGGAGATCGTGCACGCCGCGGTGCCCGAGGGCGCCTCGATCCTGGAGCTCGGCTGCGGCACCGGGCGGATCCTGAAGCCGCTGGCCGCGCTCGGCCATCCGGTGCACGGGGTCGACAACTCGCCAGGCATGCTGGCGCACGTCGTCGGCCTGCCGGTGAGCCAGGCGCCGATCGAGTCGCTGCGGCTTCCGCAGCAGTTCGATGTCGTGGTGCTGGCCGCCGGGATGCTGAATAGCGGGCCGGAGCATCGACGGGCGTTCCTGGAGACGAGCCGGTATCACCTCGCCGATGACGGCGTCGCCGTGTTCCAGTACAACCCGCCCAGCTGGTTCGCGCGGTTTCCTGACGCGCCGCGGGAAAGCGAGCGAGGCGGGATCACGTTCGTGATCCGCCAGTCGCGCCGGACGCCGCCGACCATGTCCTGCGAGGTGGAGTACCGCGCTGGCGACCGGAGCTGGACGCAGGCGTGGACCTGCTACGAGGTCAGCGACGCGGAGCTGACGACGGACCTCGACGCCGCCGGGCTGACGTTCGGCCAGTGGCTGACCGAGGACCAGAGCTGGTTCACCGCGCGCCCTCGCCTGCACTGAGCTGGCTGCCGTAGCGGTCGGCGAAGGCGAGCTCGGAGACATCGGGCCGGTGCAGCCGCCGCGGGAACGGGCGGGCCGGGTATCCGGCGACGATGTGGCAGGCCGTGGCCATGTGCGCGGGAATGCCGAGGAGTTCCTTCACGTCGGGCTCGCGGGCGACCAGCAGCGTGGTGAACGTGGTGGCGACGCCCTGGGCGCGCAGCGCGAGGCACAGATTCTGCGCCATCGGGTAGACCGAGCCGCCGCCGACGATGCTCAGCCGGCCGAGCCCGGTGTCGGTCGGGTGGGTTTGCGCCAGGTCGGCGCAGACCACGATGATCACCGGGTGCTCCCCGAACCGGCGGGCGAACTGGTCGGTGTCGGCCATGGTCCGCGTGGTGTCGGTGAAGCCGGTCCGCATGTTCGCGGCGGCGACCTCCTCCCACAGCGGGAGGTACCACTCCCCCAGCTGCCTGCGCAGCGCCGGGTCCCTGACGAACACGAAGCGGACGGCGCACCGGTTGCCGCCGTTGGGCGCGAACCGCGCCAGCTCCACCGCGCTGCGCAGCACCTCGTCAGGCACTGGGTCGTCCCGGTAGTACCGGCACGCGTGCTGCGTGCGCATCGCCTCGTCGAGTTCCATCGGCTACCTCATCGCGCGGTGATCGTGATCCTGGGGTTGTCGGCTGGCTTGAGCCAGCGGAGCACCTTGAGGAGTTCGGCGACGGGCAGGGAGACGCACCCGGCGGTGTCGCCGCCGGTCCCGACGTGCAGGAAGATCGCGCTGCCGCGGCCGGGAACCCGGGCGGTGTTGTAGGCGATCACCGCGGCGTAGTCGTAGGCGGGCACCTGGTGCATCGGCTCGGGATCTCTGCCTGCGTTTTGCGTGCGGGCGTTGATCCATTCGTTGTAGCGGGCGCTGGCCGGGTCGTCGTCCCAGTAGTCGTAGGGGTAGGCGTGCCGGTAGGAGAAGGAGACTCCCGGGTTGGAATCGACCCCGAAGAAGAAGCTGAAGCCGTAGGTGCCCGACGGGGTTGTGCCGTCGCCTTCGCGCTTGGCACCCGGCCTGGCCACGCCGTTGTAGCCGACCCGGGCGGTCCAGGGGCCGAACACCTCGACCCACTTTCCGCCGGACAGCCGGTAGGCGCGGAGCGTCGCGTACGTGGTGCCGTAGGAAGCGGCTGTCACAGTGATCAGCTGCGTGACCGGGGTGGTGGCGGCCTGGGCCGGCATCGCGGGCCCGGCCTGGAGGCCGAGGCCGACGGCGGTCAGCGAGACGGTGAGCGTTACTGCGAGCAGTGCCGGGCGAGGGATGCGCACGAGGCGGAAATACCCGGCGTGGCCCCGGTGACACGTTGGATTTTCCGTGTCACCGGGGCCACTGGTACTGCTGGTACCGTTGGTGCCGCTCTGTCAGAACTTGACGAAGATCTGGCCCTTGGGCTCGAGCGGCGCGCCGGACAGCGCGACCTTGGTCTGCGCGCCGGTCGTGAGGTTGTCGGTCACGAGGTAGTTCGGCGGGAAACCGGGCCCCGGGCAGGTGGCCGGGGCGCCATTCTCGTCGCACGGGGTCACTGAGCTGTACGCGGTCCCGATCCGGAACCACCCGGTCACCATGTCGACCGTGTCCGCGGTGGCGTCGGTGATGTACAGCGCGCCGTGGTGCGAGGTCGCCCAGGACGTGTCGTCGACCGACCTGGTAATGGCGAGGACGCTCAGGCTGGCTTTCCCTCCCCGGCCGGCCGGCCGGTAGAAGATCAGCTCCTTGTCGCCCTGGGAGTCCAGCATGAAGTCGCCGCCGAACTTCGGCGAGGCGTACGGCACCACCTCGTTCGAGTCCGGGTCGGTGAGCGCCAGCGTGACGTTCGTTCCGGCGTGCGGGCCGTTGACGGCCTTGGCCGTCGAGTAGTCACTGAACAGGCTGCGCACGGTGGCGATCGTGGTCCATGGGTTCAGCGTCACCACGTACACGGCCGGGGATGTCTTCGGTGGCGTCCCCGTCGTGCCGGGCGCCGAGGCGCTGATGAGGATCTGGCCGCGGTAGATCGAGATCGCGTCGGTACCGCCCTTGTGCGGCAGCGGCACGTTGTACTTGTAGTGCGTGACGTGCCCGGAGCGGGGCGAGATCGTGAACAGGCTCGAGTTCGCGTCCTCGTTGACCGTCACGATGACCTTGCCGGTCAGCGGGTCCGCGGTGACCCCGTCGGCATGCCCTGGCACGTCCCACTGCTGTACTTCGCGGCCGGACATGGTGAACTCGACGATCGTGCTGTCCAGGTTGCCGTCGGAGCTCGGCTCGCCTTGCGGGCCGCCCCCGTTCTGGAAGCCGACGTAGAGACGGCCGTTCAGCGTCGAGATGTCGTCTGGCTGGGTCAGCGATTCCGTGTGCCAGGCGCCCTTGCCATTCGCCTGGTACTTGTGGTGCAGATCCTTGCCGAAGGCGATCTGCCGGACGTACAGCGTGTGGTGGCTCGCGGCGCCATCAGGGCTGTGCGGCTGGGCGCTGGCGGGCAGCGCGAACGCTGCGGTCGTGACCAGCGCACCCGCCGACACGACCGCGGCAGCGGCTAGCCCCGCTCTACGCCTGCTGCTGGGAATTTTCACAATTGGAACATGTACGCTCCGCTTGTGACGCGGGGCGCGGCTTGAGGCGACGCGGAGATGAACG